>Ga0100391_1000827_pt1 | contig 35399 bp, 20 predicted proteins | sample CryGeymeta201515_FD_81541 | JGI IMG/M metagenome (GOLD analysis project Ga0100391, IMG submission 81541) | Groundwater microbial communities from Crystal Geyser aquifers in Utah, USA - Crystal Geyser metaG 2015-15 | ecosystem: Environmental > Aquatic > Deep subsurface > Groundwater | place: USA... | reverse complement strand
GTATCCGATTTCTCCCGATGTGTTCCTGTTTCTGAGTGGGAGACGGGATGGGGCATTTCGGGTCATTCCGGTGACGTCGGATTCGGGTCTCCTAGTCTCACGTTCCCTTCGGCTGGCTCTGAACATAGACTAGTCTAGTAGTAGCTAGAGTAGTCTACTCTAGAAAGCTAGCTAGTAGAGCTAGAGGAGTAGCAGCTAGAGTAGTAGTAGTAGTAGTAGTAGTAGTACTCCTACTAGCTAGCTACTAGCTAGACTACCAGGTAGTACAGTAGACCCACCACAGTCAAGCAAACTCATCGGAAATTCGAAACATCTTGGCCATGTCATCGAACTTCTCTCTTCACAGGGGAAGAATTTTGGAAGGCAGGCAACCAACGATGCAGCACCAAACTTCACAACAACAACGGACAATTCTACATCATATTATAAGAACTACTGACCCTCGGAGAAGCCACTTGCGCTTCATCCAATTAATATTGATACAAATTGAGGACCAAATAATGGTTTTCGACAATAGCAACACTTTCTGCAGTCCTCTAGGCTAATAGCTGGATAGTAGATAGTAGTAGTATCAGTACCAGAAAAGCAGGTCCCTCTCCGTATCCGACAACCAGCACAGCATATTCTCCATTATTATCCAGAAACTATGGCATTGCTTACATCATTACGTCGGGGATTAATTCCTTCGGTTCCTTTTGTGCTGGTTCTTTTAAATCTTTGCTGGGTGGGACCTAGCCAGTCCTTTCAGTATTTTTCTCAAAATAGAATGCACCAATTAAATAATAAGCATCATGATCGATTAGGTTCCTTTCCCGTAGTGAATGGTCGTACTGCTCCAGAAACAAAAACAATAACCAGAGATAGCGATGAACATGAACTATCCCTCGTGAAACGAGCACAAAAGGTTGCATTGGCAACTACCTTTGCCTTCGCCACCTTTTTGGGAACGGGCGATATATCGTTTGCCGACGATGCCATGATTTCAGATCCAACATCCGTCTCGGTATTGTCCACTTCGGCATCGACCGTACGGTCCGGATTAAATGCACGTCGGTATTGGAATATTATGGCCAGTCGCGAAGAAGGAAGTGAAGAATTAAAAAGGCAGGCCAACGAAGGACTGGTGGATTATGCCGTTGCTACGGTCAATACTATGTACTACGACAATACAGGTGGTGCACGATTCAATCCTCGCGAATTCTACGATCGTTGGAGAGCGTTGCGAGATAAAACTCGTCAACAACAACAATTGCAACAGCAACAAGGAATCGTGCAATCGCTACATACTTCTAGCCAACAAAGGTACAGAGCCGAAGCAGGACCACCGTCATTGGTAACCAGAGCGGGAACGGTGGAGAACTTGAAGTGGCTCATTTCCACACTTAATGATCCCTTTAGCAAGTACTTGACGCGAGAGGAACTTTGGCAAGAACTGAACATTGGACATGATGGTTTCCTGGGAACTGGGGCTCTGGTCGAAACACCCGAGCAAGGACATCAATTCTTTTCTCGTGGATCGGCTCCGACCTTTGCCACGGTAGTTCCGGAGGAGGGCGACATTCTGACGAGGATGAAAGATAATCAGTACAATCGTCTCCACAAGAACATCCCACCCCTGAGTGCTGGTGTCGTTCAAAACTTGCCCATGGTAACAGCGGTTGTGCCCGACAGTCCTGCCGAGCGATCGGGTGTAACGGTTGGCGATCGCATTGTAGCAGTAGGAGAGTACAGCTTTTTGGGCCGATCAACAGCAGAGGTTTCCCGTAACTTTCAAACGCGCTTTTCAAAGGGTACCAGTTACTTTGGGACTTCGGATGTGACGATCGCAAAACCCGTCGTCCGTACCTTGCTGTCACACGACGAAGAAATGTTGCCCGTGAACTCGTTGGTATCAACCAGCAGTCAACGAGAACGGGAAGTCGTGATTGGATATCGTCAAGCACGGGTACGCTTACCGACAATGTCGTCTTACGAAGACTCCTATACAAAGAAGGCAACAACTTCAGATCTCGTTTTTCCTCCGACAGCGAACGTCGCTTACGTTTCTCATGATGGGGGAAAACATCTGGCAGACATTGTGAGCTCAAAAACATCTTCGACGTTCAAAGGTGGGAATGCCATTGTTCATTGGGAGCTGCTTTCCTTTGACAATCAAGTCCAGCCAGCATCCATCTTTCAGCGTAGCATTGCCCGGGCTGTAGCTCCATCGTCGGAAATTGACAGCAGCAATAGCGAGAATGACAAGGAACGTTTTCAACACAAGGTTGGTTACATTCGCTTGACAAGATTCTCAAAATTATCGACTGCTGGTTACGTGGAAGCAGTTCAGGCTTTGGAGCAAGCTGGTGCTACCTCCTACATAATTGACGTCAGAAACAATTATGGCGGTGTGATTCAAGAAGCCATGCTGACAGCATCCACCTTGCTGCGTGATCCACACGCTGTCTTGTGCTACACTCTCAATTCTCGCGGAGGATTTGGACCGCACGATGTTGAAGAGTATTTGGTAGACCAGCGGTATCCGGGCTATTTCATGTCTCGCGAGCCCAGGTGGGTCACTCTGAAAGAAGCTCAACTGGAGAATCCAGATTACTTCGAAGACGGAGGCCGTCGATGGACACCACCCAGTTCTTATGCCAGTCTCCACGAGCAGACTGTCAAGCGCGGTATCCATCGACCCAAGGGAATCGTAGACATTTCTTCATCAGCTCCTTCGTGGCTACTCCGAAACGCTGCTACCAAATCCCAGAATGACCGCGGTCGGCAGCAGTTGGCACAAAAGAACCTTGTAGTACTTGTTAATGAAGGCACAGCATCGGCAGCAGAAGTTTTTGCCTCGTCGCTTCACGACAATGGAAGGACTTTGGCTGTCGTCGGGACCAATACTTACGGCAAGGGCCTTATCCAGCACAACTTTCCGATGCCAGATGGTGGCGCTCTCCGACTGACGGTGGCCGAGTATTTGACACCAGCCCTACACCACGTGACAGCGGTAGGCAACGCCAAGTTTGATGCTCTTACGGGGGATCAGGTTGGTGGCGGAATCAAGCCAGATTTGCACTGCGCCAGTAGTCAAGGCATTCCTGCCAATGTTGGTGCCGATTTGTGCGTGGGTATGGCTTTGGATGTACTGGAAGAAGCAGAAGAAACCCCTCCGTTATTGTCGCCCTCTTCCCCTAATCATCACCATCACCAGCAGGAACGCCCCAAAACGCATCAGCGTGAGGAAGATGCGTCGATCGTCAACGGAATTCTGGCCAAGACCAGCGAAAGTAGCCTTGGCGGCTCCAACGTTTCCATTCTCAATGCCAGTGCCAACTCCAAGTCCTGGGTGGCTAGTTGGGACGCGTTGGAGCGAAAGATCCGAGCGTCTTTGCAGGACGAATGAGTGTCCTGTTTTCTGGTTATTAAAAAGTAAAAGCTATTCTTTGCCGCGGATTCGTTTCCAGTCTAATTTTTCCACATCAGTATAGATGCAGTCATGATTTCGAACGGTGGAGTGTCGTAAGGAGACGCATTTTATGAGTAATTGTCTTTTCGATTGCCACGGTCCTCCTTTGTAAAATGCAGTACGAAAGACAATGTGCAAATGAGCATCGACTGAAAATCTGCTTTCTCTCTTGAATTAAAAGTCAATGGAAGAGTTGTACAAAGCATTGGAACGGCTGGACGAACAAGATACGCGGACCCAAAAACTGAATCCAGTGCAACCTTCCAAATTTAAAAGAGTACTTGGTTATCCTATACAGTACTAAATTTTCCCGACTGCAATGACAAAAACAATAGGTTGTATTTCCTTGAAAAACTCAAGAAACCCGAGACCATAGTTCTTCGATTGGAAAGTAAACGGTCGTAATTTTCCAAAAGATTCTCCTCCTCTAAAGTTTTCAAATGAAAATAACAGCAGCTCAGCAGAGGAAGTTTGCTTTGGCTTAGTCACGCAAAATGGCATTGCGCTTTCTAGGATTAATTTGGACATCCTTGTTGTAGGCCAAATTGTATGCAATGGCACCAAAAACGATACCACCAGCGGCACCCATGACGACCAAAATAGGATACGTCGAAGGATCACTGAGCCATGCTTTTTTGGTCGAGTACTTTTTTCCGAGCGTCAAAAAGGTGGTCGAGATAGGAGGAGTGGAAGTGGATTGCGAAGCTCCTGTCGTCGTCGTCGTGGCCTTTGTCGATTGGAAACGGGCACGAGCAGCAGCAGCACTGTTTTGATGTCAAGGATTCAAGAGTTGAGAAGGCAATTTATTTAGGACAAACGAGGAGAAGGTTTAGAATATATGAGATTTTATAAACCACGACCATTGACGACTCTTGTTCAAAAAGCAAAAGCAAAAACAAAAACAAAACGAGAACACTCTTGACACCCCCCTACTAAGAATTCGCGGGTACAGCGTACAGAGGCTCCTCGTACATTCCAAGCAAATACAACGACAACAAAGAGGAACGTACCGAGCAGTGTGTCGGAAAGCAGAGTTCATCATGGTTGGAATGAAAAAAAGCAACTTTTGTTTTAACTTAATTTTACTCGTAGGAGGAAAGGAGAAAGTGAGAAAAAAATTCTTCTTCGCAGGCATGCAATTTCTGGTAGGAGGTTGTCAAAGAATTGGCTATTGTGCTAATTTTTTGATTTGTTGTTCGACTCCAGTAGTACGGGTACTACAGTACTCCGAGTACTGTAGTACGAGTAGCTAAGCTAATACCTAGAGTAGCGCAGTCTAGTAGACCTAGCTAGCTAGTACGAGTGGTAGGAGGAGTACTACGGCCGTAGTAGTAGTCAAGTCTACTGTACTACATTGAAATCCATGACATGATTCAAAAAGCGGAACTTGAACCGTGTGATGGCCAATCAGACTTTAGTAGAGAAATACTGTAGCTTGTACAGCTAGACGAATCTTCTCATCATGACATCATGATAGCGATTCAACCAATTACTTGAAACAAACAGGATTGAACAAGATACTACCAGGTACAGCTGTCCAAAACAACAAGACTATGACAAATAATGACAACAAAAAGCATGAATTTCACAATACAACAACTTGTTGGGCACGAAGGCCAACTGTTCGTTGGATTCACTAAATTTCATTTACGAACTGGTTATCATTAATCATGAAGTCTACAATACCCCAAATTGCCATCACGGGAGCTTCTGGTTTCTTGGGACAATATCTCTTACATTCCTTGATTCACCAGCCGCTCTCCAGTGCGTCGTCGGCATCGTCGTTGAAGTCGTCCGAGATACAAATCCACGCGTTGTATGGAGGAAATATGCAGGGCTTTCCGGAAGCGGTTCAATCCATGGTAGATACTGTCAACAATAGCAGCAACAACAACTGCAGCAACAGAAAAGTTCGAGTCCAAGTTCATGCATTGGATTTGACCAATACGGAAGATGTTGTGGCATGGGTGACGCAATATGGACCTCAGCTCGATGTTTGCATCCATTCAGCAGCCTTGTCAGTTCCCCGTCTTTGTCAAGCCAATCCAGAGAAAGCGAAAGCTCTTAATGTACCCTCTGTTTTCTTACAAGGACTGGCGTCACAGAATGTTTCGATTATAGCACTTTCAACGGATCAAGTATATCCCGGCAAGACAGAGGACGAAGCACCTTACAAAGAAGACGATTATACAAAAGAACTACCACCGCCCGTCAATATGTATGGTACAACCAAACTACAACTGGAAGATTATTTGACGAAATTATCTCAAAGTTCTACGACGTCAGCAGCAAAGGCAAGCACCACTACCACCATGGTATCTCTCAGGAGTAGCATCCTGTTGGGTCCCAGGGCACCGATACTCGGTGAGTTAGCACATGATACATTTTTGCATTTTTGTGATTCACGACAAGATCAGGAGACGACCTTTTACACGGATGAATGTCGATCCGTTATTGCCGTTGATAATGTGGTGGATGTGATTTTGTGGTTTGTTGTACAAATTCTTTGGAACAACGATCAACAATTATTGGCAGGAATTTACAATATGGGAGGACCTGACCGTGTCAGTCGGTACGATATGGCCCGTACCGTGTTTGAACACTTTGGATACGACTTGAATAAATTAATAAAGAAAAGAAAGGCGAGCCTACCACTAACGGAACAACAACAACAACAGCAAGTTCAGAGTCCTTTGGATATTGCCATGGATAGTACCAAACTTTACAAAATGGTCGGAGATGCTGTCCAATTCAAGGGAATCGAAGAGATTGTCAGGTGGACTTTTAGAGAGAATTCAGCGAAAGCATGATGATGGCTCAGATGAGAACAATGCTACTGTAAAAAATAAAAGTGTCAATGTTAGTAATAGAGATGGTTGTGCATCTTAAATACGAAGAGTTCTGTTATGAAAAAATGTGGCTATCTGTGTGAGTACTAAAATGTTTTAAGGTTATTTGAGGCAACTGGTAATGCGGGTATAGTCTATGGCAGCACTGCTGAATTGTCCTTCGTGTATTTTATGTGCTTGCGTGTTGAAAATGCGGTTGCTTATACTGTGCGGCGGGTGAATGAATAATATTGAATGAATTGCTGGTCTGTGTGTGGTGAAAAGGTTCCAGCTGAAAGGATTTTTTCTCTGGGCTGTTGTTGTAATTGGCGTTTAGCGCAAATGTGAAAATGTGTTGATAGTCTATTGATGTAGTGTGTATTGTTTCGTCTGTTTGGCCTCCATTACCACGGCAAGTGGAAACCCGTGCAAGTAAAGCCAAACTATAGAGAGGTCGTGCGCTGTCGCTTGTTCGTTCGGCTTGCTGTAACCAAACCCGAGCCGTCACGCTTAGCCAATAATTCATAACACAGCCTTTCCGAGCATAGGCTTGGATTTTGGGATATTAGGTAAAACGAAGCATTAATGTCGTAGCTCTGAGAGGCAATGGCGTCCACCCAGTCCTTGTTGCTGCACTTGCCTTTGTCTGCTACGCCAAAGAGTTTTTGACGAATCCCATGTCGATTGAGGCGGAGCAACATTTCCATCTCAGGAGTCACCATGATGATTGACGGCAAGTTTTCGTCGCCTTCTTCTGTGTCTTCTTCGTAGGTGTCTATGTTCATCCACAAGACTTCCAGTGTAGGGTTGCTGTGGAGCATGTGAACGAAGGCTTGACGGACTGTTTCAGCATTCTTACGGGCATCAATTGTTCTGTGGTTATCTGATTGCCAATGATCGTAAAAATCATAGTCGTGACTATCTCCTTCTGTAACGAAGCAATCATAATCTTCTTCGGGGCAGTAGTCCAGCGAAAGTAATCGAAGCGTTCGGTTGTGGTTTTGAAGTGCCTTGGCCAGCAGTGTTGTCGTGATCGTATAGTCGGTACAGCCTGGAAAGATTGACAGGGTTCTGTTGCTACTGTCACTGACGTTCAAAATCAGACGTTCGAGTGTGTTATTGGCCGTCAAGCAGCGTGCCAATGCTCGGCCACACGCTGCATCCAGGCCACGTGCATGCAAAGTCAGCTCCCGCAGAGAAGTGTTGCTTTCTAAAACTTGCACCAAAGCACAAACGTCAGCTGGAAGCATCATTCGCTTTCCACCCCAGACAGTCAATGTTCGCAAGCTTGTACTGTTGCGCAGGAGTGTAGTCAATGAAGGACCGGTGCAAAGTCCATAGTGCGTAATGTCAGTCCCCGAAAGAGCGACCTGTTCAAGTGCTGGGGCAGCTGCCAAGGATTCTAGCAGAGGATCTAGACTGGGAGTCGCCAAAGCTGGTTCGCAAGACTCGAGACGAATTTCCTTCCAGCTGGTAGCTGCTTTGATGGCTTTTGTTAACCACAAAAAATCGTCGTTTCCATTCGCGGAGATGATAGCCGAAGATAGCGTCAAGGAGACGAGATTCTTTGGACCTTGTTGAAAGAAGGCAGCCAAAGCAGCAATAGGAACTTCTACCGATGGGCTCAAACATAAAGATAAAATCTCCACATTGGGACATAATTTTCCGATATCTCTCATCAGATGAGTCAAATTCATTGATGGTGCTGACCGTCCACTCGCTTCGGTGGGAGGGACAGCGGTCCGCAAAGTCACCTTGGAAACACTGTTGGCAAGCGATGAATCAATTCGCAGGTTTTCCAGTTCCATCATTGATGCATAATCACCTCCTAAAGTTAATGTCAAAGAGCCATCGTTTATCTGGGATGTAGCATTAGTAACAGCCGATAACGTCAGCGCTCCAGAGGTTTCATTAGGATGAAGACGCTCATCAAACATGGTTTCCTATCAATCCTCAAAAGATCCCTGCTACTTCACCCTATTCGCCAACAAATACAGCAGTTCCGTCCTCTTTCCTTTCCTTTCCTTGCTTTTGAGATAAAAATCCAACCAGATTATTGTCGCTGTTGCTGCTGTTGTTGACGATGATATTATTATTATGACGAATAACTTGTCGACTAATTCTCCGTCGCGAAGAGACAAGGAAAGGCAATCCAATGGATCGAAGGCTTTTTTGCGCGTAGTAGTATAATGCTTGGTGGTAAAAGCGAGATAGTTGTACATACTACCTACTCAATTCCCACAGTAAAATTGTACATCCTCGGAGTCGCATTTTATTGAGGGACGTGGACAGGTCACGGCGTTAATTAAAATCTTCATACTGCGTTAATGAAAGAAAAACTCTGGCCTATCACATCTTAAATAACAGGGAACAACCAATGAGAGGAAGTGCACAGACGGTAATGCAGACAAATCTTTGCTAAAAAAAATCACTGCAACGAAAGAATAGGGCTAAACAAAATAAGTCGTTTCAAGCGGTACCAGTATATGCGGCCACCAAAGATGAGAGAGGCAGGAAATCCTTGCTGCTCCTACCTCAGAAAACGAACGGCGTACGCCTTCTGGTCCCTGCAGATATATAGTGCGATGAAAACGACGGAGGCAGGCAGCCGTGGGTGGGGTGGTTTTGAATTGCAGTTCAACTAGTCAGAATAACTCGGGAAAAGGCATACAGCTCAGCTCTCATGCAGACACCAGCCAGGTAGAACAGAGCAAAGTAGGTAGAGTTACCAGCCAGCTTGAGGCTCAAAAATTGCAAGCAAGCTGGGGCTTCCCCATGAGTGAGGGTGGAAAGGGAGAATTTGGAAGCTAAAAAAGACCTCGAAAAAAATTCATAACTCTTTCACTTCCACAAGAATAGTACTGAATGTGCTATTGCAGCCTGACATCAATCCTTAAAACATCAAATTTGAGAAGTGTTGATACTACTACTAGACTAATGATATACCCAACATCTACTCGTACTACTAGAGTAATAGATCTACACTGATTCCTGTGCATAACTTTTGCGCACTCTTGCCAAATAGTCATAATCGATTGACTACGAATAAAAGCTTGTTAAATCTATGAGTAATAAATCTTAGATTCGTACCGTAGCGTCGTAGCTGCAGACTGTTCAGACAATTGATGTCTTTCTAACCGAGGCTTGCCTTCATAAAGAGCTCTGTCGAGTCATGTTCGACGGAAACTTTGTGGCCAAAGTACTCTTACTTCAATGTTTGCCCTTACACAGAGTAGGCAACTACAATGTACACCCTTTCGTTCTTTGTGAGCTGGGCAATGGTATTCCTACTGCTACTGTAACAGTGGAGCACGGAGTGCTGGTCCTCAAGCGACGGATACACTGGAGTGTTCATACTCAAGCACCACAGGCCATTCATCATTCTTGCTGCTCAACCGGACGACTTGATCATTACAGTTTCATCTTGGTCTTCAAGAACAGCTTCAGCTGCAGAGTCGGTTTCCGATTGTACTGATGAGAGCACAATGAACCAACCAAAGCTGATGCAGGCCATGAACAAGACGCGCAACTGATCTGGCACAAAGGTAAACGATATAACTTGTGCGGGCAACCAGAGAGACCAGTATTTGATTAGCAAGCCTTCCTTGATGTCTGTCACGTATCGATCAGCACCTTCCTGGAGAGGATAACCGAACAGGATAGCCTTGATGAAGTAAGCCGGGGGCAACCACATCAGCGGGGCACTAATAAAATTGTCAAAGAGGACTTTACTGGCAATGGTTTGGAAATTGTGCGATGTTCCAAAGAGTTGGGGAAAGATCACATCGTATTCCACGTGGCACATCAGCCCGATAAAGATCCCACCGTAGATAATGTATGCCGCATTGCGTTTCATTTCAATGGCTTGTTCCGAATCGGAGAACGACCGCACCTGCGCCACAAAGTCGGCGAGGCTGGCCTTGACGCCACAGGTCAAGACGGCAGCTTGGAGTGGGTAAGTCGCGTAAAAGGTATTGATTTCTTCGAGGCTCATGGATAACGAGGAAGGTGATGATACAGAATTAGTTATTAATTTTGACTGTCCATTACTCGGAGTACGCTGTTTGGATAGATGATGACGTTGCAATGGTACGCTGGTTCTTACACCGCTACCCAAAATGCTGGGTTGCGGTGAAAAGCAATGAACCGCAGGTGCTACTGCAGCGGCAAGGAAGGCTAGCAAAGCCAATCCTCGATTCAAGGAACTACAGTGGCTGTTCTTGCTGAGAGTATTGATCGGCATTTTAGTTCGTGTTAACAGTGTGATGGGCTCGGTTCTTGTTTAGTTGTGTTTAGGAACTTTGCAAAATTATGGAACTTAAAAGTTGTGGAACTTTGCAATTTCACTGGGTGAAAACCTGACGATGGCAAGTCTTGGAGACCACAAGAGCTTTGGTCATCAGAGATTCCAGCGCCAGCCCGTCCAATCGAAAGGACTCGTAGCAGTTCTTTTTGGTGATGCATCGACTATGAATTCTTTGTCTGGTAAGCAGGCACCCTGCTGAGGGGTATGGCTAGCCAATCAAACAACTCTTTATAGAGTCAACGCACATGATGTCGTTGATTGCTGAGCAGTCACTTCAGGCAGATGCAAATGTACTGTCCTTCGAAGTATGACTGAATGACTATATCCAAGTACCGCGCGAATAATATTATTAACCTGAAAAGTCGTCGACAGAATTTCTCAAGAATTCTCCTTCAAACTACGGTACTGGTAGGAATATCTTACACACTAATGAGTGTTGGAATGTTGGAATATCTCTACTACAGTAAATGCCACTATCATTACTAGTAGCGTAGGACTGTCCCTGCCTCACAACAGAGCACGACATTCATCATGGGATCTGGAAAGGCACTACAAAGCGAGCTACTCAAATACAGGTAGATTGACTGTGATATTGGTACTGGTTTTGCAAAGCCCTATTAAATCTCATTATTATTTTTCTATTCTGGAGCATCCAATTTTGGCTTTTTGGAATCATTTTCTTCCTCTTTAGTAACAATCGCCCTTTTGAGACCATTCGAATCTGGTGCTGATACTGCAAAGGCCTTTGTCATGGCAGCACTGGGATTCTTGGCATCGATTTCATCGTGATATGGACCAAAGGTCGTCAATCCCTGACATTTACTTCCCGAATTGCAAGGTTGTTGTGTAATTGGACAAGGCTCTACGTGCAAATCTGGAAATTCTTGTTGAATTTTCTCCAGAATCTGCTGGGCTACAAAGTCATGACCCGCTGGACTAAAATGCAATCCATCGCTCAAAAAACGACCCCAATTGTCATCTGTTTGAAAGGCTTGCCACACATTCAAACAGGGAACACCCAATTCCTTTGCCACCTCCACGCATGCCTCAGCGTATTTGCCACTATTTTCCAATGTTCTCTCCAGAACTCCTGTAGCCTTATCGCCGTACCGTTGTTTCTGAAAAACGAATCGTTGGTCATGGTGGACTGGAGGTGGTGTAACCAAAAGAACTTTCGGATTTCCACTCAATAGAGTTGCTACCTTTTCTTGTACCAATCGTTTCAAATTGGTTTGATAGTCGGCGATGGGCACGTAATGATGTGGATTATGTTCGGGCAACGATGCATCATTGGCACCGAACCAGATAATTACCAGAGCAACATTGTCGTGAGATTCATCGGGCAGCTGAAGGTACCATGTGGAATTGTATCCCGAACAACCACGGTTCAAGACATCGGCCCGTCGTTGATAGCGGTGGGCTAATTTTCCACCCCATCCATCCCAACAGGTTTGGCTTAAGCTGTCACCCCACAGTAATATCTTTTGACGAGGAATGAACAAGGGCGTTACACTTGTCTTGTCCTTTTCGGCTGGTGGGTCCATTTTATATATTAATTGCTGAAAGTAGATAGGTACAGCAGTTGAATTGATATTGACTCTAGCTATGTTGAGTTCTCGAATACTAGTACGGTCAAGTCGAAAAAAGAAAAAGGCAGAAACCAAAAATTGATTGAGGTGTGCAGATGGCAGTAGTAGGTGGCAATCAAATGGTAAAAACGTAGCATGGACATCTTTGAAATTCAAAAACACTGTGCGCAAAAAGGTTAAAACATTCTTCGACAGCAATGCTTCAGTAGTTGGTCATGTCATACCGTATTAGTCGTTCAAAAACTCCTTCACAACGACTGCTGGGATAGTTATAAGATTTGTAGAGTACTGGTGTACAGCGCGGAGTGTTGGTTGAACAAGATAAAAAAATAATAAACAAGCATCTGCTCCAACGTTTTATTAGTAGAAAACTATTAGTAGTACGAGTGGTAGTAGTAGTAGTAGTAGTAGTAGGTACTAGTACTAGTAGTACTACTAGTAGCTACTAGTATTAGTACTACAACTACTACTAGTAGTAGTAGCTCTAGTAGTGGTGGTATACTCCGTACTACGGTAGTAGTCTAATGCTCTTTAAAACATCTCGCTCTACTAGGCTACTACTCTAGACCTACTCTAGTACCAGGTAGATTTTCCGTACAGCTGCAAGACGACAAGGTATCCTGACCCTTAAAAAGACCCATGCTTATCACAAGAACCAATATCATCTTCATCATCATCATAATCACCCTGCCCTGTGACAACCAACCTTGAAGTTCTATTGATAGCGTGGTGTCCTGGCAGTAGTGCTGTAATCAGTAGCGCATGTATAGCAGGATTTAAACTCAAATTAGAAAAATCTTGGTAGGCGACAAGTAAAGAAGATTGTGGGAGAAAACTAGTAGAGAGCTACAGAGAGAGTTCATTCCACGACTCAAATAGATCATGTCGTCCATGTCCACTAGTACAGCAGCGGAAGCTCCTCTTTCCGATAACATTAAGGATTGGCCTTTACGAAGAATCTCTCAACCTCATCATCGTAATGATGTCCTCTTGAGTGGTCCACAAACTGGAAGCAAGAACAAAAACGACAACAGAGCTGATGCATCCACGGAGGAGGTAGTACCAATACTAGTACCATGGAGAAGCAGCAGCTTTACCAGCATCGACAGAACTGACAGCAACGAAAGTAAGAGCCACGAAGACTGGATAACGAAGCAGTCTTTGATTTCCTACGACACTGTCCAGGGCAATCAACGATTTTTGGAATTGCTTTCATCTCACCTGGAAGAATTCGAGAGCAAGAGTAGTATCGAAAAGCCATTGGTCACCGTCCAAGTTCTCAAGGAGTGGAGGAACCAGGCCCCTCCTGGTCGTTTTCTGGTAGCTGAACCCGACACTGATCCACCACTCTGGAAGGATATTGGTGACAAAAAGGCAAGAGCTCGCATCAGCAAGGCATTCAAACACTTGACCAAGAGCAAGAATGGAACGAACGACGCAGCAATGACTTACGCAAATGCAAAATCCGATACGTCTGCTTCATTTTCATCATCCTCTCAAATTGATACTTTCATTGGTGCTGAAGACTGTCGAGATACAGCAAGTTCGGTCACACCTCCAACGTTCAAACAGAAGAAGAACCAGGAGGAGGAAACGAAATCCGCAGTAGCTGATGTCGATGATGTTGCAGGCATACCAAACGTCTCCGCTACGTTGTTGGAACCTACAGCATGCAAATCGCAGAGGATGTTTGGTTTTAAAGAATTAGGAACATCGAGTTCAGAAACATTGGAAAATGAAAAAGGAGCGAGGCTTGTCCAAACCCATCAGCATCCACTCGAGAATAATCTTGCTCTGCCGTCCAAAACAAACGTTGTCGTACCACATAAGCGTCCAGCCATTCCCAGCTTTCATCAAAACCTCAAAAAGAATGAACGGCGAATATCGGAACAGCTTTTCATGGCTCAAAAAGATGGGAAAATTTATGGTCGTCGGAAAGAGCGAGACCAGCTCGTTCAAATTTACAAACAGCAGCGGGAACGATATGCACTGTTTTTACAACACCAGCGACAGTTGAAACGCGATCATCCTTCTTTGAATAAAAAATCGTATCCAATGTACTCGTCACAGATGGAACGTTTCTCTCAAACGTCATCAACGACAGTAGTGCCCGGTGATGCGGTATTTCCTGAAGTTGTTTTCGTATTCATATCTGGAAGTATGGGTGTGGGGTAAGCAGATCTGCCGATCGATTTCTTTTTTTCTTTTTTTCTCTTTTTCACATTGGTTGTCTAAACATATTCTCATTCCTTTTTTCGTCGACGTACAGCAAAACGTGTCTAGCAACTACACTAAGAAATCCACCAGAGGAGGAAATCGACGTTCCTGAGACGGATGACGGCTCATTATCTTCGTATTTGACTGAAAATGCAATGGGGCAGCACCAGCCTTTTTTTCTGCATGGGAAATTCGAGCATTGCAAATGGAAAGATCCCAATGCAGTTTTTGTTGCTCTTATTGCAGATTTTTGTGACCAATTATTGAAGCGAAAGGACCCTGCGCTCACCAAACAGTTTCGAGATGCCATTGAGTTAGCACTGCAAGACGATATTACCCTCTTGATTAACCTTGTTCCACTTTTGACACCCATCCTCAAAAAGTCCAATCTCGAATTGGATGGAAATAAGTCTAGCAAGGTCTCGTCGCAAGGAGCGTACGAATGTCTGGCATTGCAGCGTGTCAAGATTGTTTTTGGTTTATTTTTAAGGACCATTGCAGAGGCCTCTTCCCATGCGATTATAGTACTATTGGACGACCTCAACTATGCCAGCGAGCCTGCTATGGATATTTTGACGTCTCTTGTTCAAGACAAGGAAAACTGTGGGGTTCTGTTTATGGGGACCTGTCCTCGAGAGGAATGTAAGAGCAAACATTACCTTCGAGCCATCGAACGAATGGACGCCATTCACACTGTTAGCCTTACCAGGATTGAGGTTAGCAACTTGGAAGAAACCAGCGTGCACAGAATGCTTGCGGAGACATTGATGCTCAAAGAACAGGAAACGCTAGTGTTAAGAGGCCTTGTATTTTCTCTCACGAAGGGAAATCCAACATTTATCAAAGAGTTGCTGCGGAATTTTCAGGATAAGGGTATTTTGCGATACGAAGAAGCCTCTAGGCAATGGACGTGTGACATTGAGCAGATACCCCTGACCCTTGGCGATATTCATAGTGTTTCAGATCTATTCAAAGCCAAAATTTTGGCTCTTCCGCCGTCTATCCAAGAAACACTAAAGATTGCAGCGTGCCTCATGGCGACACAGGTTGACGAGTCACTGTTAAAGCTTGTTGATACCGTCGGAGCGGTTTCTTCTCATCTTAAGCATGCCGATAACGTAGGCTTGCTCTCTTTTCGCGATGAAAAATATTATTTTGTCTCGGATGGAGCGAAGGAAGCCGCTTACGAACTGATTCCTTTGTCAGACCGCCCCTCCTATCACCTACGGATAGGACAGCGGCTCTCGCTACATCTGCAAGACAATGAAAATGCTGAGTTCTATGCAACACTCATGAGCCAAATGATATTAGGAGACGGGCTCATCACGGCAGACGACGATCGACGCGCGGCTGCTCTTCTATACTTGAATGCCGGACAAAAGGCGGCAAGATATCTAGGCTTTCGAACTGCGTGGTATTGTCTCTCTAGGGGTATAGCAATGATATCTTTGAAGAAGAAATGGGGGCGCGACAATTACGATATATGCCTAAGCCTACACAATACTGCCATCGAGGTGTGCTATTGCAATGGCGAGTTTGAAGAACTCGACTCTTTAATTGCTGAAGTTTTGGACAATGCACGGACACTCGAAGATGCCCTGCCAGCCCGTTCTTGCCAAATATATGCTCTGGGAAGCCGAAACAAGCAATTCGAAGCTATCACGATTGGACTCAATACACTCGAGGAGCTTGGGGAGAGGTTTCCGGGAATGACGCCTTCAATTATTTCCGTTTTAATCGAAGCCCGCAAACTGAAGAGATTGTTGAGGAATAAATCTGACGATGACATTCTTGGATTACCGCGAATGAAAGACCCAAAAAAGCTTGCTGCTATGCAGATTATGAACCATTTTATACTGTATACTGTGTACGCCAGTCCAAATCTCTCTGCGTTGCTGGCTTTCCGGCTTGTGCGACTGACCATAGAGCACGGTATCAGTGCCATTTCATCTGTGGGTTTTGTTATTTATGGAATGATCCTGTGTCGATTTGATCAAATCGATGATGGATTTCGATTTGGCGAGCTAGCTATGAAAAATAATGTCGTCTTCAAACACCAAGTTTGGATGGTGAGGACATATGCAGGCTTTTATGGCGCGATTTACTGCCGAAAATACAACGTAAGGGGTGCCCTTGAACCTCTTCAGACTGCTTACCGGGTTGGTATGAGAACGGGTGATATCGAATACGCAGTGGTAAGTGCGGCATATCGCTGAGACGGGAATAGTGTGCCAAACGTGCCGTAGTTGCTGACTTTTGCTTTCCGTTGTCACTCACCTTCCTCAATTCTGCAGTTGAACGGTTGCCTTGAGATCTGGAACGGAGCTGATTTGTTGCGTTTGCCAGATATAGATAGCAAGATACGCGAGCTTAAATCTACAGCAGAAGCCTACGGTCAAAATTTGAGTGTAATTATGCTGACAGCATTGTGGCAGTTTGCACTGAATATGATGGGAAAAACCTCCGGTGACCCCAAAATTGTTGGGGGAGAGGCGATAGACAATCACATTCTGGAGAAGGCTAAAAGCGGAAAAAATCCCCACCTAATCTTTTGGATACGCTTATGTACGCTGGAGGCTGCGTATATCCTTTGTGACTACGACATGGCAGAGAAGTACATTGATGCTGCCAGATGGATCTACGAGTCCAGCTCGGGTGCCATGGATGGTGGCCGCGCTGTTTTTCTTGAATGTTTGGTGCTCCTAGCACAAGCCCGTCGCGGAAAGCGCCGGTTCCGCATTTTACGCCATGTAAAGAAACGGCTCAAGATGCTGAAGCTATGGGCTATGCATGCGCCGGATAATTATCTTCCAATGCAGTACCTGTTAGAGGCCGAGGTTGCCTTTATACGGGGTGACCGCCAAAAGGCCACCGCACACTATAGGACAGCTATTCTACATTCTCGTGAAACAGGATTCCTGCTGGACGAGTCTCTTGCCAACGAACGATTGGGTAGATCATATCTTGAGTGGAAGGATACCAAGTCTGCGATGCCCTTTTTGGAAGAAGCCAGGCGATGCTATTTGCACTGGGGAGGCGTTGTAAAAGTCCAGCACCTTGACGACGAGTTTGGCGACATGATTGACTACCAATCCCCAATCATCAGAGGAGATACCGTCGTGGCGGAAAGATCTTCTTTCCTGTAGAGTTGTTTCACTTGAGTTTTTTGCATACCTTAGAGCTGTGCAAAATTTAAATTTTGTGTTGCAGAGAATCATTCGTGCGAGCAATCACGATGGGAATCCTGTAGAGTAGACTACTAGGAGTAGTAGCTAGCTAGTAGTGATAGCATAATAGCAACAAGCAACATGTTGTAGTCAAAAAATACTACGAGTTCGTTTTTGTCTTTCAATTGAGTCCCACAAAGAAAAGTATCAATCAAGAATCAAGAATCAATACGGCAATTCACAGTGAAACAAGCTGAAAGCCATATGGCGGCACTGTTGAAGATTGAACCCTGTTGTCACTGTGATTCGCACTGATTGTGGCAACATTCGTGCTGGTCCTATAGGAAAGAAAGAATTCAGGTACAAATATTGCCTTAAGAAATTAACCAAAGAATAATGCATGAACAGGGATTTGGAAGAGCACTCAATTGCATCGACCCCAACTTGTTGCCTGCAGTAGGAGCTGGCAACAGTCCCCAGAAGAGAATTTCGCAGGTTCCCATCGTAGAAGCAAAATGCATCGGCTCCCGAGATGGTCCTCTTGTAAAGAATATCGTCAGACAGGATCGGCAACCACTGCCCGTGGCCCAGTGTATTAATATCGATCCTCACCCTAGTAGTATTCGTTGTTGTGAAAGAAATTCTATCGTAGATGTACAGGCCGTAGACTTATCGCTGGATAACGTGCCATCTGGGACTTGCAGTGCGAGCGACTGTTTTGATACGCCATCCGTGCAAAGCTTTGTGACACCAGAAAATGAACAAGTGAACAGGTCTCTCTTCAAATCGACTTCGACTTCAGTTCCTATCATCAATGGCGACGCAGAGCGAGAATATTCATACCTCACCCACCTGCTACCCACAAGCTGCCAGCGATGCAGCTACCAAAGATGTGATGGAAGAAGTAGTATTACCGGAGAGGAATTGTTGTCTAGGCTAAAGCAGCAACGCAAGAAGAAAACCTGGAGAGTTGGTCTTATTGGTGGCGTGGCTGGTTTGTTTCTAGGAGGTCCCATCGGAGCAGTATGCATTGGAGCGGGATCTGCCTTGATTACCAAGCGTCGCTTGAAGCGACGAGAAAATTGCCTGAGACGACAACTAGACGGTCGTCTTCTTCAGCCCTTGCCCGTCGTTCCACGGTCAGCCATTCAGCCGTAGCCGAATAAGAGTTGGGCGACAGAGACAGATATGGATAGTTGTAAATAGCCATATGTTTTTTGTATATATTTGCGTCGTTGAAAGTCAGCTAGTTGCAAAGACGTGTGTAATGAACATGTCCTTTGTAAATAGCCATGTGTTCAGTGTATATTATTGGAGTCGTTAAAAGGTAGCTACTCGAGTAATACGTACGTGTAATCTCTTACTGTAGGTGGTAAGCACATATCTGAAACCTACCTACCCCTCACAATACTAGAGAACAAATGCATCAGGTGTCCGCAATTTTTAGCTCTTGATCTCTTTGCTCAGACAAAGATCTTGCCCCCTAGGTGCAGCAGCTCCTTATGCTAATTGTCTCTGCTAGTGGTAGCTATTACTACTACTGTAGTTGAGTAGGTTCATGACTGACCTACTCGGAGCAGTGTACTAGTACAAGGAGTCCTCGTTGTGCACGTACTACTGCTAGGACTAGCTATGAAGGGATTCGTGAACCAGGATTTTAACCAACCCAAACCATAATACTACACAGATATCTTCCCCGTCCGAAATTTTGCTCTTGAAAATTCGGGCACTTTTGCACCATCAAATGTAATTCAAGGAGTGTCTGGTTTGGTAATATCACTTGCCGTCTCAAAGATTGATGGGGATAATTGTTCGAAGTCGATGGCAGCTGACTGCCTCCGGCTCCTGTACCTTCTTTTCTCCTAGGTCCAGATTCCTCTGTCATCTGAATCCATTCCTTTTATCTCTCCCTACCAGTAGCCGCCGAGTATTCAGCAGTGTATGCATGACAACTTCTGACTTCATGGGAGAAGACAGTGACACAAATGCCCCACATCACCAGATGCAAACAATACCATTGGAAAAGTACCTGGAGGATGTTTTAAACGCTATTGATTCTTCATATCACATGGCCATTACTGCTCAACACCGAAGGAAAATGATACGATGCCTGATGGGCTACAAAAACAAAGCAGAATTTGACCTGACACTTCAAAATCTTGCTATGGAGATGCAATGGGAGAGGGCCGCCAAGTTTGTGAGTGATCATCTGTTTAACTTGGACCCGCCTCCTCATTCGACGTGTGCCCCAATGTTTCAAGAAGGCCTGCGATTGCATCGAGAGGGAGGGCATCCTAACTTTGTGTTCCAGTCCATGGATTTTCAGAATCAGAACAAGCACTTGGCCCCTTCGCGCTTCTTCTCGTATCTGGCGAGAGGAAGGGCCTACCAAGGGCAGTTTGAGCGGCTGCTAGAAGATGTGGCTCCCAATCTCAAGGAACAATACGCAGATGTAATACAAGAGCCACCTGAGATTGATTTAATGAAAATGCTAGTACTGAAGGAGTGCGAATCCACGACTGTGGCTGAAAGCGACGATCAGCCACCTGCAGTGCAATGGAAGAATCAACTCATGCAGCTGTTGGAAAGAGAATTTCCGAACAAGGGTCCGCAACACCCTGACGATGGAGGAAGATCCCTAGGGAGACGGGGGGAATCGGATCTAACATCGTATCTGGAAGGACGGGTGCACAACGAGACGCGTACTTCCCGAATGGTCGTTTCGAATGTGTATGTCAAGTCGCCGAGCAAGCACCTACGACAGACCAATCAATCAAACAACCCAAGCAAGCGGCTTCACCCAGTCCTGATTTTATCGAATGCTGATTTGGTAGGAATGACATCAGAATTTGATTCAATCATATTGGAAAAGGATGCTGTCAGTGAGACGATACGCATTTCAGAGCTCTGGGAAGCCAAAGCGAGTCTAACACCCGTGACCATATCGGATGCCTTATTTAAAAAGATGCAGGCTTTACGGGAAGTGTTGAAAGATCCAGATGCCGCCATTTATTTCAATCCTCGTCTCTACGAACATCCACAATTACTTCGAGATTTTCTTGCTGCGACTATTGTGGAGGATTACGACCGTATCGTCGGGGAAGACGATTCGATTACAGTTCCGCTTGCTTCCCATCACGGCGTCAACAGTGAAGATAAAGCGGACTGTTGGGAAGATCAAAGTCCGGTAGGAATTGGGCTTGGTATTTTTGGAATGGATCTAATGGGCCCAAAGGCAGCGGCACGGCGGATGCAATTGATTCAATGCGAAAAGTTGTTGGAACAAAGTGTGGATGCTGTTTTGGAAGGACTGGACACGGGTTATCTATTAGCCCCTGACGTTCGACCTCAATTGGAATCCATGCTTCGTGCCGCTCAAGTATTACGACCAACTTTGGTCGTGCCTATGACTGAAGATGAGCAGGTATAGGCAGCAGTGCTAGCCGTTACGAAGCGGCTAGCTACTGCTAAAATGAAAAAAAGTTGAAAAATATACTTTTTTCTCTCTGCCACGTAGCAGCTAGCTACCACTACAATGAAGGTGTACACTTTTTTCTTATAATATGTCTACATACAGTTAAAGTTTCGCAACTTCATCTGAATTAAATTTGCGCCTCAATTGACTGGTGATGGTGATAGCCGCAATACCGCAGTGGGTACTAATAAATCGCGTGATTCATGGCAGAAAATTAAATCACGTCTTGCCTCTACCAAGTACAACATAAATTCAGACCACAGCAATTCCACCTTTGATTCTCTTTCACTATTCTTTCTATTTCATTTTCCTCGCAAACGAAGCTTTTTCGGTGATTGGTCCACTTCTCTTTCACACTCTCCATGCGGTCCGATCGGGTCGCATGAATTCGCGCAAAGTCTTCTTTTCGATTTGATCGCCTCTCCAAGCGTTCCTTGCGATTGGTAGGCGTCTCGTGGGGTACAACGCGACCCAGATGGATGCTAATGTCGTTCAAGGCACTCTGCGTGATGTTCTTGGAGTTCCGACGGACCGCCCCCGGTAGGGACGACCGCCTCTGCTGTATACTACTGCAACGTCGAGCAGGCGCACTCATTATTTGTGCTAATGGAGAGGTTAAGAAACACGGCTATATACGTGATTATTGACAATTCTTTGCTGTCCCAAGGTAGTAGTATACTGTCAACTAGCTGACGAACAGTTCGTTAATTATTACTCCTGAGTAACAGTTAACAGTATTAATCGGAGGGCAAAAAATCGAAACTGTGATGAGTCCAATTTTTAGTCTTGTCCACCAATGACATTCCTAGCCCTAAGAATCTTCACCATATAGACGCACATTTTTCTGTAGTAAAATCTTTCTGCGATTTTGTGAACGAGTATGTTTTTATTATTGTTTGGCTGGCACGCTTCGGCGCATCTAACGGAAACTTCTTCGTCATAACATCTTGCAGCCATCTGTTCATGAGAAGTATGGACGTCACAATTTGGATATAGTCAGTTCTCCCAGTCACTAAAATACTGTGTAATTCATGAAGATGCGAACCTTGATAGGCATGTGTCAACTCTAGCAGAGAACCTCGGCTTGTGCGTCGAATTTTTCGATGCCAAGGTACATAGCTTCACAGAATACATAGGAAAACCTATTGGAATGTTCCCACCCGAAGTCCGTTTCGGCTGACACCTTGTTCGCCGATATTACGCTCTAGGATCATCGGAAGGAAGAGAATAATAAAGAGCGAAGTATATAAATCCTCACAATATCTGTCGGCGTCTTTCTCGAAGAACCACACAAGTTTTTTATTCTTCATTCAGAATAAAACAAAAAATAATCTATTTCATCATGGCGTCTCCATCCAAAGGATGCTTGATCTTCCAGTATGTGTACTCGTCTCTGCTACTAATCTTTTGCACGGCCATTATTATGGGCCTCATCTTTACCGAGCAAACTCGACTTGCCGAAGATGTCCATCCTGCTCTTGCCTTTATCGTTCTTATTATCGGTGTGTTATGGTTGACCATGGTCGAGGGTGGCCAAGGTGCCATTGTTGGTCTGGGGCCCGTCCAATTGGATCTTTACAAAGACAGTCATCCATGGTCCTACAGGTGTACTTCCCTTTGCCTTCGCGGGGATAATCTCGACCGCTACCTTTTGGGCCGTCAATACATGGTAATCCTAATCGTCTTCAGCGTTCACATGGCTGGAGAAGCCGTAGAAAATGCCGAACTTTGGGGATTCCCCGATTGGTTAACGAATATGTTTTTGGCTTCTGGTGTTGCTATGGTTCTCTTTACCAACATGGTCGGACAGCTCAACTCAGAGATCAACGCCTGCCACTGCATGCTTGATTACCGTAAGTATTGCTTGTTTATTGGGGTATTAGCTTTCGCAAATTGTTTCGTTGGCCCGACACCATTGTCTTTAATCTCAAACTCAATTTTTCTCTTTACATTTTTTGCACAGTCAACAACTGGTTTGCGCTCTTCACCGTCTACGTCGCACTTGCCATCGAATTTTCAGGACTCTTGCATACCTCGTACTTGGTACAGCTCCTCGTTGCCAGGCTTGCTGGTCAACCAATCGTGTCCAAAGAGGAACGGCGTTCAATTCCACAGGCTATCTTTTTCTGGGGCCGATGTGCTTTTTCCTTGGCCTGTCTTACATTTGCCATGGCTGTCACCTTGAAAGCTCTCTTTGACGGTAAATCTAAGATGTGGTCATCCGTGCCACCCGGGGCCTCTGTTGCTATTTTCTTCGTTCTCTTGTGTGTGGTGGGTCTTCTTGAGGCTATGCAAATTGCCTACTTTGCTGTGGCCAAATTGCCCGAAGCCGAGCGCGGTGGGTCATACTTTGCCAAGAAAACGTGCAAGCTCCTCTTTGCCAACAAGGCTCGTGGTCTTGCTGCCTTTATGATCGGACGCCAGCTTAGTGTGGTCAGCTGCATGTTCTTTGTGGCTCGTATTACCTCGGTCCACCTGGACGAAGGAGATGAGAATATCTGGGGGGTCTCGAACGGTGTTCAGGAACTTTTCAACACTGGACTCTTGGGGTCCTTGATTGTGGCAATTATTGGATCCATCTCGTGGCGTTTGATTGCGTCCGCGTTCCCGCTCATCTTTGTTCACAACCCTATTGTCTACGTCTTTCTGCGAATCTGCCTCTTTTTGGAAATGACGGGCGTCTGCTCTGGTGCTTGGGTCCTCGCGGCCATTCACAAAAAGATTGCCGGTTTCCAGCGTGATGAGGTCTACATTGGAACCGCTGAAGAGCGTGCTGCTGGAAAACAAGGAGACGATGATAGTGTTGTGGCTCCTGGACCAGGTCATATTATTCCTGCCACAAGCTTTGGCCACAATCCCCTCGACGAGGACGAACCCACAACTATCGAGGAAATTGAGGATTTGGAACAGCAACTCGTTCGTCACAAGAAGGAAATTGAAAGCCGTTTGGCTGCCGTAAAAGACCGAAAGAAGGTCCTAGAGCAAGGTCCCGAAGCATCCACCGAGTCTGAGCAAATTGCTTAGATCATCATCGCATCATACATCATCATCATACCTTCGTGAAGTATGAAAATGTAACCAAGTAATAATGCAAGTTCTCCTCAAGAAGAGAACAGCTTTTGCATGTTGATGTACTCATAACTGTGGAGTAGCTAAGAGTGATTTATAAAAAAATAATGAATCGAATATTAAAAATTAACTTTGTGGAGAGGACGTTGTTTTGATTTTTGCAGATTTCCTCGAGACATGTAACGCTCCTCTAACGTAAAATTCTACCGACATACTCGAGTATTGATTTGTTTAGAAAAATAAATAAAAATAACCAGGAACATCTCATTTACGGGACCGGAGCTATGGCACCCGATGGGTGCCAATGGTATTCTGTACTAGTCGACTACGTACTAGACTAGTAGGAGGAAGCTAACAACATTTTTATTTACTGCTACCAGGTAGCATTATTCATGAAAGCTACACAGGCCACCACACCAATGTTTTGTGGATTTTTGTAGCTACTACTTCTACTATAATAGTACTACAATTAGAAGCTATTAAATATTTCAGAGTAGGCTACTTCTGACATTTCTTGCATAGCACTAACTGTAGTATTCTACATTGAGTACACAATAGCTGTAAGCATTTTTCAGCTTACGCTCGCCACGATGTCTTTGGATTTTCAATATCTGAAGGTTGGTAGCTAGATAGATGTGAAGAAACCGCAGCTAGCTACTAGCAGCGGCGCTGCCAATTATGCTCCACTCTTTCTGCTCCAGGCGAAGGCCCTCCTCAAAGCCTTGATCTTGCAGCACTTCCTCAAGTGTTTCTATTGCTCTTTCGAGGTCTCGAAGCGACGGCACCTTCAATTTTACTGTGGTGCTTCCGCCAGTATGAGGATTTGAATAATGCCTCGAGGCCACACTTTCTACCAATGTGCCCTCTTCTTGCCAGGCAATTTGTTGAATAGCCGTATCAATGCTGCGGGCACACTCACTACAATGCATCGCTGGTACCGCCCAAGTCACTACAGCTGCGATGCTGGGGGCACCCAATAGTTCCACCGAGTCGCGATGGCTGTCGTCAAAACCAGCAGCACTCCATGCTTTTTGAATGTCTGTTAGGATATCTTCCAAGTCACGTTGGTTGTGCGCCTGGACCGTGACGGAAGCTCCACCACCTTCGTAGTTTCCCGATAGCCACCCGACCACATCCATGACTTTAGAAGAGACTTGTCGTGCCGCGGTACCTATCTCCGTAATGCATCCTTGGCAGCTCATAGAAGGAATCGTATAAATCACTTTGGCTGTAACAGATTCGGCTGGTGGAATTGTGCCTGTTGAGGGTGCTTTGGATGGCAAATCATTACTATCGCGCATTGCTGTCGCCCCGCCTCTAGCGTTGCTGCCTAATATCTCTGGTATGCCTCTATGAATCGAATCTACTGTAGTGTCTTCAAATCCAGCATCATGAATCTTATTTTGAATACGTCGAATCATGTCATTCAATTCCGTTTCGTCGATGGCCGCCAGAGTCACCGATGCTCGTCCTCCCTTTTCCTTAACCAACCAGGAGTCATAATCCAGTATTCGTCCCTGAGCAGTGGATAAACTTGACTTCAGAGAGGCATTGATTTTATTGACGCAAGCAACACATCCCATAGTTGGTACCGCAATAACAACTGTGGCTTGTAGTGGCAATTCAGCCAGAGTATCTTTTTGCATCAATGCGTGGTTGCTGTCGTTGTGGGAGGTTGACATCGAATTCCAAATATGAACTCCTTCTGGTAACAGAGCAACCATGGCACGCACCACCACTCCCACCACACCCATCACAGTTGTAGGTGGCGATATGACGAAGGATAAGTAGGCCAGCCATGCCAGAGCGTAGGGTCGTAAGGGACCCAAATAGGTATTGAAGCCTGCACAACCAACTCCTAAAAGATTCAATATTAATTGAATGGCACAACAAGCGCTGGCACCCAGGGGTAAGACGACATTGTGATGAAACATGCCTAAACGACTGGCACTGTTGCTTGTCGACGGCAACCACGTGGGAAGGAAATGTCGGTAATAATGATAGACGGCCAACCACAAAGTGGATACGATGAGTTTCTTGGTCGATCCTGGAGACCATAGCAAATAATACGATGGGACCGTTATAGATGCTGATTGTAATACATTTTGGACAGCAGATTGAACGATATTTGCGAACGACTGGTTGGCTGAAACATCCAGTGATGTTGCCTGGCAGGATGCTTCACTGTTACTGGAAAACATCGCCTCCTGCGAGGTTGTGCTCACAGGATCGACAGCGACATGACAAGATTCCTCCGTCGCGGTCAATGTTGTAGCAGCTTTCGCGTCGGGCATTGCCGTAGAGTCTTGGAGCAGCAGCAGCAGCAGCCATACGGTGAAAAAAAAATGGTATGAATACGTTTTCATCTTGTTATAATACATTATTAGTTTTGTTAGATTGTTTGTTGCTTGTTGCTCGCCTTCGGCCACGGTAGTCTTTATTTTGCTCTGTTTTTGTGTTCGTTGTGCTGATAAAAGGAAGACAAAAAAGAGAAAATGTGCGCTCCATTAGATCATCATTCATGACTGAACGTCATGAAAGTTTTGTGTCTCTGTCACTAGACTAGCTAGTAGTAGTCTAGTCTACTTCGCAGTGTAGATTGCCTATTTTAGGAACTGGGTTCCTACGACGAATGGGGCTTCTGGTTGTTGGCGCGTGTGCACGTGTGTCGTGTTGACGGGCTGGGCTGGGCTGGCTGACTGGCTTTGTTTGTACCGTACCTCTCAAACAAAGCAAAAAAATACTGTAAATAAGTAATAATAACTAGAGTACACAGCGAAAGAAAAAAGTTGTCATTTCTCATAAGGAGAAGATAACAATAATAATAATTGATACCACTGTACTCTGTGTTATAAACAATAGAGAGAAAAGGAAAGGAAGGTTTCTTCAACAAAACTATTAGTCGCGATTACGAGAACAAGCACTACTAGTAGATCGCTGTTTCCATTTCCCGCGCTCATTAACTGATCTCAAACAACATGGCTACGGATGATGAAACCAAGGCAACCAATGATCCAGATACTCCGGTCCGAAAGAACTACGTCTTTTGTCCGGCCTGGACGGATGACTATCGGATCATTCGACTGAAAGAGGGAGATGTTGATATGGGGTTGGTGGTAGTGGCCAACCGTGACATTCCAAAAGGTGAGGAAGTCTTTGAAAATTCCTTGGAATTTGCTTTTTCGGACGTACGTGAGGGAGATGACATGCTGTTTGTTCCCAACTATCCAGAAGAAGAGGAATATCAGCCAAAGTTGCAATTAACCCAACCTGTCGGTCCTGAAGAACTATTTGAAACGCACGGTGTGCAAAGATTGATTCGGGACTACAGCAAGGACGACACGCCGCCAAGTGAGTTGCACGAAACGTGGCATCTGGAATCCCCAGGAATGTACTGCAATCACGCCTGTGAGCCGAACATGGTCCCTGATTGTTTTGACTGGCTCACTGGTGTTGGACTTGCTGCACGGGATATTCGGAAGGGCGAGGCTCTGACTTGTGATTATACAGCGTTTGATTACGAAGAAGATGGAAAAACATTTACTTGTCATTGCGGATCTAAAAATTGTCGAAAGGATCGACTCGGATTTGCATTTTTGACACCGGAAGAAAAGGAGAACATGCGAAACGGGCATGCTCTCAGCGATGTTGTGAGGGCTCGAGATGCCCATGCACAAGGAAAGGGACCACCAGTAGTAGAAGTGGACCAGCCGTTGCTTCCAAGACCTGCCGTCGATGCTATGTTGCAAGTACCTCGCTTGGTCTTTCCTGGTCCGGGGTGTGCCCTGGATGATGAAAGTAGACCAACGATTGCGATTCGGCCATGTTATCGTCCCACATTCAAGGAAGATAAGCTCGAATACGGCTTATTTGCTTTACAAGACTTTGTGCCGGGCCAAAGAGTCTATCACTTCTGGGCGCAGCCGTGGCCCATTTTCCCAAAGGGTGAGAACAACACTCATCAAATCATAGACATGGTCATGGCCATGCCCTTGTTAGAGAGCATGGATGTGGAAGAAGGCACCACAATGCGCATCGATCCGCGTTTATACGCCTCCCAAGATGCCGAGAGCGAATCCAATGGTTACCACTTTACAGGCTATGACTTGTTGACACATCATTCCTGTGATCCTAACATTGTTTATCACTACGAGCAAGAAGAAGACGAAGATAATTGGAGATCTGGATACGCCTGTCGTAACATTAAGAAGGGTGATCAACTCTTTGTTGATTTCAATTGTTGCATGTGGGACCGTTCCATTGCCGAGGAAGAATTGGACTTACAAAATTGTTTGTGCGGCTCAACTAATTGCCGCAAAATCGCCCAAGGCTACCGGCATTTAGGTCCAGAGGATCGTGAGGCGCTACTCGCCCTCAATCGACAACGCCTTCCAGCTACGGAAAAGAAACGAGGGCAAGCTCTGGCGCCTTTTATTCGTAAGCAGCTAAAGTTGGAAAATAGCTAGCTAAGCATAATAAGAGAGCAGGCCATAATATGCTTACAGCTGAATTCTTTCCCTCGTTAGTCGAGGCAGCTGTAGCAATTCGATTTTTAATCTGAGTCAAGATAGTCTACTGGAGTACTGTATGCATTAAATATTAGCAAAAACTACAAGAAGTAAAATAAACACTTTAAGACTTCTGAAATAATCCGGGTTACTAGTATTAGTCTAGCTAGTAGTGTAGTATTCCACTGCGGTGAGAAACTCAAAATTGTGACTCATTTGATCACGAAAATGACGTGACTCAGATTTTTGTTTTCCAATAACACCGAGTCTTGTAGAATGGAGCTCCATAAAAAATACGGAAAATCCTGTGGCCTAAAACAAAACTATTCGAAGCATTAGTAGCAGTAGAAGTGTAGCAAACATGTCGAAAAAAGCCAAAGGAAAATAGGAAAATTCAAACATTTCACCGCGTATTTCGCCAAATGGTAAATTATCTGGAGTTCTTGTTTACGAAGCTCAGCCTGCAAAAGTTCGAATTCGAAAGTAGCATTGCAAATTGCAATTCATAAAACCGTTTTGTGGGTCATCAAAATTGAAGAAAAATACAGCAATTTGCCATTAAAAAAATTCAGTAATATGAAACCCCAGTTCGTACTGACTCTGGTGCTCAGCCTTGCCACGGTCTCTGCTCAAACAGCTGGCTCAATTTCATTGGCACTCTCCGCTGGCACAGGTGCTCCCTCCGCTGCGGACACTATGATGACGACATATGCATCTTCTGACGTACAGGAGAACCTCTCTTTGGAACTCAAAGCTGATGTTTCTACCCCGGCGCCTTCGGCCAATCCATTCGTTCCTAGGCCTGTGGAAGAAGTCGGAGACAACGGCTCTCCACAGGAAGCCTTCCCTCTCCAGAATTGCCAAGGAGATTGTGACTTTGATAAAGACTGCGATGAGGGCCTATATTGCGTCCAGAGAGACAACAGCAATGATCCAGTGCCCGGGTGCTTGGACTGGGACACCAGCAGTCGAGATTACTGCGCTCCTTTGTCGCTGCAGCCTCCACAAGAAGATGTATTGCCAGGAGCCTTTCGCCTTCGCCTTTATTGGCACGAAAATAGTAACTGGCAGGACGAGACCACAGAATCATGGTGGTGTGCAACATTTGACGAAAATCGACGTGCGCTCCGAAAGAGGACTCTGAGAGGTGCCCGTGGAGGCCGTCGCCTGAAAGAATTCGTCACAAATTTGGACAACGATGATAATGTGGACAATGGACAACCGGATGACAACGGCGGCGGCAATACTGCTGATAAAACAAATGACAATACCGACGACAATGATAATGACGATGGAATTGATGAGGTTGACCAAAATGGTACGTTTATTGTTTAAGTGAGAATCTGCGCCGCGTTCTTGACAGGTAAAACTAATTCCCTTCCCATGCTGGTTCCTCCGCAGGAAACAAGAACAACAATGTTGATGACAAGAACAACGCTGACAACAATGACGATGACAAAGACAACGACGATAAAAATAATGACGACGATACCACAGATGATAGCATTATTGATGTAAGCAACGTTGCTTGTTGTGCTTTTTCTTGCTTGGCTACCAAAATGATGAGAATATCTCTGACCAGTGTTCCCTGCCCAATAATTGACCCATACAAAGAACACGGTCCAAAAAGATAATAATGATGGAACCGATGGTACAGACGATGACTGGATTGAGGCAAAGCAGATGCAAGGCGGACAGGAAATGTACATCACAGAATGCAAGCGTGCTCCTGGAAAGCACATCGACCGAAGCCAATCCTTTGTTTTTATTGGAGTCGAGGCAAACTTCACCTCCCTACCAGCAGGCGTGAATCTCGATGAGTCTACACTCGCACAGCAGAGACAAGTAGCTATGCATCAGGAAGTTCTGGTCCAGTTGGGAACAGGCGAAGACCTGTGTTGGGAGCGTTGGCGCAGAGCCATCTTCTTGGAACCTTGCGACAAAACCAATCCTCTGCAGCGCTGGTATGCACCCAATGGAAATTTCAATGGTGACAAATTTGAGATTTCGCAGGATGGCTATGATACTCAGTGTGTATCCAATGACCACCATCCCACGGATAAAGAAGTATTGGAGATGCACAGCTGTGTGGCCCTCCGTAAATGGGATTCAGAGACGTCGTTCTGGGAGAGGTACTAAGAATGCAGTATGCAAAGAGTCCATTGGGGCCTCTGTTTACACTTACATAGAATACATGGTAGTGAATTTTTGTGACACTGATTATTTGTTGCTCTACATGCTGTAGGTTTTTTAGTTTTGGTAGGGTCTTCCCCGAGTACTCGAGCAATGGTCAAGTGACTACCTGCCTACCCTGCACGCAATACCAGACCGATAAGCAATGTTTAGGATTAGGGTTTTCCTTTTTTAATAATTTACCATCGAACAAACACGCCGGTGTGAAAAGGTAGGGTAGAAAGTACGTACAGTAAGATAGACCGAGGCAGATACATTCCTTTGTTTTTAATTATTACTCGAGTATTTATTTCATTGTTTTCATCTCCGTCGTATTTGTCATGACAGCTCGTTTATTCAGCTCTAAAACGTTGCAGAGGGGCCAACGTTTCACCACAGCTTTAACTTTAAAGCAACGATCTTGTACTTCTGGTAGGAATGCTACCATTGTTCCTGTTCCTGTTCCCACATCTTTAGCAGACATTCCTGTACCTCGTTTCGCCAAAGAAGCCGGAGCTTTAGTGATAGCTGTGACAGCTTCCTCACTATTTCTATCCGACTCAACTTTGCTCAAAAGCTACCATGCAACTTGTCAATCTTCGAGAGACTCTCGTGGTAGCAACATATCTACTGGTCGAATTCAGAGACCACCCACTTTTGGGTCGTCCATTCAAAACCAACGTCGTCTCTTTCATACACTTTCCCAAAAAGAAGATCTCTCGCAAGTTATTCAACAAGAAAAAAAAAGAAATGACGAACGCAGTGATATTGGTAAAAATAATAGGGAAGACTGTCCTATTTGTGAACGATATTCACAAGGACCCTGTGGGTCTATTTTCAAAACATGGTTGCAGTGTACAGACGACCACCCGGGACAAGATCCCAAAACTGGAAAAGATCTGCATCTTGATCACTGTGCCAAGTACGCTTCATCTCTGGCATCGTGTCTTGAAAAGAACGAGTCATTTTATGAAAATCTCAAATTTGAACAGATGGCTCAGGAAACTGCCAAGGTAGACCCAAAAGAACACGAGGAACTGCAGCAAGCCTGGGAACGATTGATTCAAGAAGACTTGCAGGATATTCCACGAGTGGATTTTTCCAAACACGATCCCGGAAAACCCATAATGGAGATTCGACCACTAGATCGCACAGGAGTTATTATGGTTCCTATCAACCGAATTGACAAAAGTAATAAATCACAGGGCACTGATTCCACACTTCTGTTGGTCTTTGTACAAGATTCCACAACCCACCAACTGCTTAGTGCAGGGTCTCTTGAGGATGTCTTTCGGTATACACCATCAGCGGAAAATGAACGCGAAAAGGGGGAACTGGGAGTTTTGCAATTCATCATTCCTGAAACGACCACAGAAATTGTTGCATCTGTACTCTACGAACCAACTCAACCACCGTCAACTGCGAATGGTTCGCGGGATGATCATGTTATACTTACACACAGAGCAAGAGTTCCGACGAGAAAAAGTAGCTAGCTAGTAGAAAGCAATCTTGCAATAGATAACATTCTGATGATTTTTTTAAGAGAAGGGGGGTTGATTATTCGATGACATTACGCACCACACGGTCTAGCGGCACATTTAAGTGCAGTATAATATGTACTTTAACACGGTGCCACAGAAATACCGCAGCCACGGCTGAGATATCCAATGTCTCTTTTACGTTTGGTAGCGGAATTTCGATGGGCGATCTCGCAGAGAAATTCTACTGCCCTTTTTTCTTGCCAGCATCAGCTGATGCTGCCTCTGCATCTCCGCTAAACGGTCTTTCTCTTCCTGAGATTTCTTCTCGTATTTCTCCTTGCTTTCATTTGCAATACGGGCTTCTAAGAGAGCCCGATTTGTGACGTAATGCCTGTATTTGTTCATCTTCGCATTCATCATAGCTTTGGTTCGGGGATCAAGACTGTCGAAAAAGACAGTTTCTCCATTTGGCCTGTTATTGCCAACCGCTGGCCGCACTTGGCCTGGATACCTAGCGATTTTCTGTTCAAAGTGCTTCATTTGGTCTCTTGCATTGATAAGTGTTGGCTCTGCAGACGCTAGGCTGCGTGTATCCGTTTCCTCTTGAAATACTAATTCCAGCTTTTGTTTGACTGTGGTGTTACATATATCCGTAGGGGATGTATCGCTAGCCAATGATGTTTTCGCGTAAAACGTATGCTCTGATTTGGCTTTTAGATTATTGTCAAAGTGGGCTTTCAGAAGAGACCTAGAAAATCTTTCTGCAGCTCGCTTTTTTTGAATAAGAATCTCCTGTTGAATTTGCTGGTTCTGCTTGGCTTTCTCTTCTTTGACTTTATTTGTGTTGGCTAGTTGGGCACTTAATAACGACCTAGCAGCCATATCTTTTTGTAGCTGTTGCGCTTTTACGGCAATTTCTTCAAATGGGATCCTTTTGGCGTTACTGCTGGATCGGAAACTTCGCACAAAGAAATAAAGGGACCAGGCCGGTCTCTCCTTGCGTAACTTTATCTCTTCTTTTTTCCATAATGCAGCCTTTGCCGAATTTTCAAACTGTGCCTTCAACAGTTCTCTCGCTGCTAGTTCTGCTTGTGTTTTCGTTTCATGTTGCAACAATAATTCTGCAACTCGCTGTTCCGCAAGCAAGTGGGCTTGATGAGCCTTTTCTCGCTGGACGTTGTCAAATCGAGTTTGCAGCAAGGAGCGTGAACAAAGTTCCGACCTGGTCATCCTTTCTCGTGCAACGGTCTCTCGTTCTTTCTGCCAGACTTGCTCCAACAAGCTTTGAGCACGAAGCTTTTTGGCATTTTCATTGTTTGCCAGTTGAGCTTGCAAAAGACTTCTGGCCAACAGCTCTGATTTTCGTTGTTGTTTTTGTTCCAGTATGTACTTTTGTGCCACAGCCTCCGCATTTTGTTGTTCCCGCAAAAGTTCAGCGTGTTGTTTCTCAAACAAGAGCTTAGCCTTTTTGTGCGAAGCATTGTCGAATTGTGCTCGTAACAATGATCTTCCCAAAAGATCAGACTTTTTCTTTGTCGCGGTTACAGTAGCAAATTGCTGAATTTCTCTGGACTTTTTAACGTTGGCAAATTGGGCCATAAGCAAATCCCTAGCTACCACTTCTCGGCTCTTGTCAAATTGCTTTCCTGTGGCAATTGGAACGGCCATAGCATTGGCTGCCGTCGAAATCGTATGTGCAGCAACGACATCTTTTCCAATATTAACCCGCTGTGTTTCAGCTTGGACCAATGCCAAAGTAAATGCCATTTGTTCTTGTTCAACTTTTTCTACCGCAGCTTGCAGAGCTCGTTTCTTTTCTTCCTTGATGTTGTCAATAAAATTCTGAGCGAGCTGTTCCTGGTTGGAATGCTGTTGCTTGGTCTGCTTTTTTCTAAGCTTTGCTTGTTCTAGGGACCTGGTAAGTTCTATTCGTATTCGTTCAGCATTTGCTGCAGCGATTTCTTGTGCTACACGATTCTGTTTTTGTTTCTTCCACTTCGCTTGCATTATCCTCACTTCTTCGGCGGCTCGACTGGCAGCGTCTTGATACATCGATAGACTTTTTTCAACACGTAAGACTTCCTTTTTCAATGTTGCTTCCTTTGCTCTCATAATGTCCACTAAACGGAGTGACTCTTCAGCGTTTTGATAGGCCTGATTGAGTTTCTCTTGCAGTTGCGTCCATTCGACTGTTCGTTGGTCACAATGGTCCATTATCATCTTTGCTGTGTCGTCAACTGGTGCAGTACGAGAAGTGACGACGACCCGTGCTGCCTCGTCGACCTCTTTCAAGGCTCGTTCTTGTAGCAATGCATCTTGTTCGAAGGTTGAAGCAAAGGTATCTTGCTGCTGCTGCTGCTGGTGGTGCTGGTGGTGGTGACGTGGTTTTTCCTGGAGCTGCATCTCGTCTTCTGGAATTGCGATAGTAAACGGAGAGGACGATAGCGACAAGGCAGATACACGACGAATACGAGGAAAACTGGAGGAAGGGATCATGGAGGATATGGTTTCGTTTGCACGGTTATCGGTGGTTCGAGAGCTGCCGACAAATGCCAAAACAGTGCTACCACTGCTACTACTAGTAGTAGTACTTGAAGTAGCAGAAGAAGAAGGACTTGACATGAGAAGGAGCATTAGTATCCATGATAGCGCAAACGTACTCGTTCCGGTAAAACCATGGGAGCTTGGCATTTTGAAAGGAACAATAAAGAAATAATTTTAAGCTTTCAATGGCAAAGAAAGCAATACAGCAGTACCAGGTATTTAGGTGTGATGTGTAATACTAGTAGTAAGTAATTCGCCAATGAATCCGTATCCATCACGCACCTCAACGATTTTGATTGTTATTTATTTTATCCAAATCCGAAGACACAGACGTATTTTGAGAGGGCCAGCTGTTCTTGGCTCAAAATCTGTCAATAAAGTTAAGTGCTCGGGTGGTGATGGAGTATCCAGTTTCCGCATGACGTTGAGCAAGTGTGCATTAAGCAAACATACCACAAGCTGTGATTGTGTATGTGTTGTCACCAATCGAGGGATATCCCTACCCCGGGATTTCCAAAACTGCCCCGGGATGGGGAAAAACACAATCCCGGGGTTGTTTTTGGAAGTAGCATTTGTTGGGCTTAAGTAATAT
>Ga0100391_1000823_pt1 | contig 35462 bp, 23 predicted proteins | sample CryGeymeta201515_FD_81541 | JGI IMG/M metagenome (GOLD analysis project Ga0100391, IMG submission 81541) | Groundwater microbial communities from Crystal Geyser aquifers in Utah, USA - Crystal Geyser metaG 2015-15 | ecosystem: Environmental > Aquatic > Deep subsurface > Groundwater | place: USA... | reverse complement strand
TTTGTATTTGAGTATATAAGAAGTTAGAAGAAAAAAAAAAATAGCCAGCGCACCCCCAATATAAAAAGGGGGGGGGGGGGGGGGGGCACATTTGAAGCAAACTCTAAAGTGGCCCATGAATATCACATCGTCCTTGCAGGCATGTTATATATGCAAATCCTTAATTATAACTGCATTCACAGCAACCACAGACATCATCACTAAGTTCACGCAACATCTAATGATCTTAACATCAAAAGCGTGGGTTGACCATATTTTCCAAACATTTTTTGTAGTTTGTGCTGACTCCACATCATCATCAACCATAATATCATCACTGGGTTTACAAAATCGACACAGCATCAACTTTAGACTGCTGCAATATGCAATCTGCTTGGAACGACTGATCCGTGCCCTTTCGACATCTCGTAGATGTTCGCAGTCGTCAAGAATATTTTCGCTTCGCAACCCTCACCGACATCAGAAGGTGTTGCCTCCATGTCCATTGGTTGTTTCGTCTATCGCTTCCTTTTCTTTAGAGTGAGAAGGACAGCCTATTCTGAGTCAGCTCGCATCTTCGCTTGGACACTATCAACGTTGGAGAAACTATTGTTGCGCCCTTTGGGGCTTGCGAAGCCATCACTCTAGGTCAGAATATGCGCCCTTTGGGGCTTGCGAAGCCATCACTCTAGGTCAGAATATGCGCCCAGGTGTACGAATAGAGGAGGTTGCCATGACGTCATTCTAAGATCGTATCTTTTGCCCCTGATGGTTTGGATCGGCAGCTGTACCTTTCGTATCTGCCATCATCATCGCTCCAAGTTGTTCGGCGGCCGCTCTTCGTCTTCTTGTTTGAGTGATCTCCACAAAGTCTACAATAGATAGCTTGTAAAAACCTTTTATCATCTTGCTGAATAGAACAGAATCGAATCTGAAAAATGAAGCTTTCACTTGCCATCACAACTCTCATCGTTGGTTCTGCCGCCGCCTGGTCCTCCTTGTCGATGAAGGCTGGTAAGTTTTGACATGATTGATGCCGTCGGAGTTGAATTTAGTGCTAGTAGCTTCGTTTTATTTCAGTGCATGGGCCTGCTCCGACCGCCCAGGACTTGAGGCCTACCTGCATTGTTTCTTGAACAATGAGGTATTCACCAGTATGGCAAAGCCTTCGGTGGAGCAAGACTTAGTGTTTCATAATTTGGCATCACCTGGTGTTTTGTCTTTTGGGGTGTGGCAAGAGTCAAGAGGTACCTCAGGAGCACGACGGAACAGCGATGAATATCATCCGCAACCAGCCTCGGCACTTCCTCCGCCTCGACATTTCTCTTGCCTTGACTTGTCTATGAGATGAAATCCCTTTATTCACCAGTGTTTCTCTTTATCTTATCTCCCGTGCGCGTTCTTCTTCGTAAATCTCTCAGATGGTGTCAGTAGCCGCCGCGATATCTTTAAAGGGATCGGTGTAGCCGTTGCTGCCGGTGCCACTGGTGCCTTGGTCCCCGGAAATGCCAATGCCTACTCGGTTCCTGATCTTCCATATGCCTTTGATGCCTTGGATCCCCATATCGATGCCCCTACGATGAAGATTCACCACGATAAGCATCACGGAACCTATGTGGCCAACATCAACAAGGCCACTGAGGGTAAGCCAGAGGTCCCGATTTTGGACCTGCAGGAGAGTGCCATTGAAGCCGGTGCGGCCTACCGCAACAGTGGAGGTGGTCACTACAACCATGCTTTCTTCTGGGAGGAAATGGCTCCACCTGCTGAAGCGGCCAAGACCAAGCCTTCTAAGCAGCTGGAAGATTTGATCAACAAGTCCTTCGGATCAATGGACGAAATGAAGTCTCAGTTTGAAGCCCGCGCTGCCCCTGGTGCCCTTTTTGGATCGGGATGGGTCTGGATTACCGTGAACCAAAAGGGAGACGAACTCAAACTTGTTGGAACTCCCAACCAAGACAATCCTCTAATGAAGGGTGCCTTGGATGAAATTAGCTATCCCATTTTGGGATTGGATGTATGGGAACACGCCTACTACCTCAAATACCAGAACCGTCGACCCGAGTATGTATCAAACTGGTGGAACGTTGTCAATTGGGACAAGGTCTCGGAGAACTGTGCTTATGCCGTCGAGAAGCACGCTGGAATTCCCGTCAAGGGCTAAGCAGCAACTTTGCTGTGGCGTGCAGACAGTAGTAGCAGTGCGCTGTGTTTTTAAAATAAAGAGACGGCGGGCAAATGAGTGTAATGAATTTAGTGATTCGACAATCCAATCCAGTGAGTGAAGGTACAAGAATTCAAAATGACGTGATCCTCTAATGTGTTTGGAACAGTTTAAGATTGATTAGAACAATTTAGTTCCTTGTATCTTGATTGCCACGAGAACAAAATTTCCGTAACAATTCGTTGAATGAATCAAATATTGGAAGTATAATAAAGTGCTTATCAGAGCATCCTACATGGATTGTATCTACTGCTCTGGGCATTTTCCGCACGCCTGTTATGAAATGGGCTCAGCTGGTTGTCCGTCACTCAACTCAACACTGATCGCATTCTAATTGCGATCCAGTCATAATTAGCTCTTTTAGTGGTTATTATTATTATTTTTTCTTTTTGCTATCATTTTCCATTTTTGTCGTGGTCAATTCTTGTTTGAGCTTGTCCAAGGCCAACAAGTTGTGGGACTGTTTCGATTGTTGCATATCCATGAACCAACAACAGGCTGTGGCGATGATGTGAAAAATAAGTACTACGGGAAACCCTCGCACAGCGTCACCATGATCTTGAGCATATCGAGTCCATTCCAAACGTTGTGCCAAGGGAATTTGATCCAAGCACGAGGCATTGGTACTATTGCGGGCAGATGACGAAGACGACGATTGAATGTGAAAATACAAATTCACCATAGGTGGGACCAATCCAGTAGCGACCATGTAGAATTTGTTGGTAAAAAAGGATTCCTGATTGGTAGCCATACCATCGGACAAGGGTGCCGGTGCGACCAATGCTACGGCCGCATGATTATAACATTGTCGCAAAAACAGCGCCAACATAACTGCCATGATCACACCGAGCATTTCACAAAAAGAATAATAAAGAATATAATAAATAGCACTGCGACCTGATAATTGCAAATTGTTGTGTTCCACAGCTCTATTGTATGACTGAGGGAAAATGAAGGGGACAGGTGGAGTGAAAAACAAGGATATGCTGGATGCACTTTCGTACTTAAGTACTTAGTAATACAAAATACAACGCGCACAAGTGCTACTACAGCAAACATACCTTCACATCGTGCAAACAACTCGTAATAGGCATCTGCCATTGATGCATAGCAATCAGTACGACCATGAAGGATAACCGCATCAAATGATGCCGCCATTGAATGTGCATGGCATTGACGGTAGCAATGGACTTGTGAACGGCGGCCTTGGCTTTGGCAATTTGCTCGTCGATCGAAGGCAATGGTTCAATTTTATCTTCCTTTCCCCGTCTTTTTTGTTTTGTTGCCTTATCGGTCATGATTGTTATAGTTGCAAGCTTTTCTTTGTTTAGCTATTTGCGCATTAGCGTCTTTTCTATTTTGCTTGTGTGTGTGTGTTTTATTTACTGTTGTGAGAAAGCTCAAATTTATATTGCGTGCAATACTGCAGTACTTTAGTAGTCCTTGCACCTTGCATACCTACCTCGATGCTTTTTTCTTTCAGCCAGCTGTTCGTTTGTTTTGTGATCTTCTCATCATTCGAGTAAAGTGAGAGCGCACATCTACTCAAACAAATTTTACTCCTGAGCAGTCGCGACGAAATGTGACTGCGAAACACTGATTTCCCCCAACGAAAGACTCTACCACCACTGCTTGGGACTTTGGCAAAAAAGCAGACAACCACCGCGAACAAAAAACACAGCTACAAAAAAGCCGAGAGAAGGTATCGGTCTTCACTCACATAATAAAAAAAGTAGTATCGTATTTTTGTGCCATATAATACCTTCGCCTATTCATAACGTACACTCACTTTTTAAGCGTTGATTGAGAGTCAACAGCACCTTGAGAAACTTCAATGTCGAACCCAGAGCAACGAATGTTACAACAAAATCGTCCATTTGCAACGACAGTAGAAGGTATGAATGAAAGAATAGAAAAATTGTGTTTGTCTGTCTGTGTGTGTGTGTGTGTGCGTGGTACGACCACAGATGTTCAAAATAGGCTTGTAAATGTGCGTTGTGAATCATCAAAGATTATGGCTTGTTTTGATCAGTGTGTATGCTAGGGTATTACGATCACAAACTTTAATTATTTTGTATGATCCCAAGGAATCACTTCAGCTACAAATTACGAGTGTGTTCCTAACTAGTGATGGAAGATGCAATGTTCCCTCACCAAACGTTTCTCTCGTCGTCCCCATTCCTCTTCACAAATGAACCTACCCACCCACGAATTGTTATGCATTTACAGCTGTTATGCAAAAGATGTGTTTGATGCATCCGGAAGATGCCTATTTGCTGCCACATTTGTTGCATTGGGTCAAGACGCAGCGTCCGAACTACATGTACACGACGGTTCTCGCTTTGGCTGTTCTGTTGCAACGACTAGCGAGGGCCTTTTCTATGCGCAGTGGTGGGGCAACAGCTATCTCCAAACGGAATCCAAATCGTGTCTTGGATCCGGTCCCACCTCCGGCCAGCATGCCACAACCACCACCAGCAGGATTAGCAGGAGCACATTCAGTCGCGGTTCCACCAAATGTGACTGAAAATCCAACACAACCAACCAGAAAAAACAAGAAGAGCAAAGCCTTCCGATCGACCAAAAAGTTGGATTTGTCGCCAAGAGTGGTAGAAACGCTCAAGGGATTTGTGGCCGACCTGGCGGCGGCCATTCCACTGATTCTGAAACACGCCGAGTACGAACAACGTCTTAATCCACAAAAACCAGGAATTTTTGTACCACAACGAGCACCAACAGCGGTAGATATTGTAGATGTGGCTCTGGAACTACTGGAAGGACCTGTCATGAGCGAAGCTGCCGTGATGGGTAGACCTTTGGAAGAAGCTCCTTCTTCGACTACCAACAATAACAACAACAACAACAAGAAACAACCGAATGCTGCCATGGAACTTTTTCGTACCGTGCTTGCCAAGACGGCCAGGACAGCAGTAGCGACGACACCTCCAACAACTACGAACACGTCTTCTGTTCAAGAAGGACAATCCATCACACCGCAAGTTCCCGAAGCGTCGGCCATGGATCAATTAAAATTCAAAACCTTTTGTGTCAAAACATTGGAATCATCGCAGACTCGAACGGTCCATTTGGTCGAAGCACATTACGATTTCCGTTTGCTATGGAACATATCCTGTAGTCAGCACAGTGTTGTCTTTGTACCTATGACGGGATCGCCCGATTTGCAGGAAGAATTGGCCTGGAGAATGACAGTCTGGAGAGTATGGAAACATCAGGAAAGACACCCCGCCTTGTGCGACCGGCGTCAACGACTCTTGGCGGCAACGAGTAGTTTGATTCTTTTGGCATTGTTTCCTTTTTTCCATCGACACCCACGAGCGTTGAATGCCAACAAAGGCAAGAAATCGGCAGAGAAAAGTTCTGCTGCTTCGACAAGCAGCGACGCTACCAACGTCAACAACAAGCGTCCACTGGTTGATGTCGACGCAGGAACGATTCAAAAGAAGAAAACAAGTCAGGACGACGGCGATGAGATGGACGTTCCGGGATTCCCCTACGGAGTTTGCGATGCTTGTTCTAAACAAGAACGAACACGCCATATTATAATGCATGCTGTACGACAAGTGACAGCCTATTACAAGTTGATGGATATCCAACCCAGCCGTCCACCTCAGACTGGATATGCCAAATCCTCCAAGACTGCCATCGATTCGACCAAAGAGTCCAGTGCCGGTCCTGATGCTGCCAAATCGACAGCTGTTGCTGCGGTGGCTGAAAAGGAAGCAGCAGCAACAAAAACAACAACCCCTGCTGGTCCAGGAACCACCAACATCACTTCTCCAGTAGAAGCAGCGACGACTGCCGCTTCTTCGCCACCACCAGTCCCATTGCCAACGGTGCAAACAGAGCCAAGGCCCGCTGCAAGTAAGGTGCCAGTACCAGCTAATTCTGCTCCTGTCACAAAGGCCGCGCCACCCAGCGTCAAGTCAACACCACCGCCACTACCCGAACTCGATTTGACCCGCACCGAAATCGAAGAAGCCTTGCTTCAGCTTGTGCGTGATTTGGCTGCATTTTCTACTGTTCCTGTTCTGGAATCGGACGATTGGATTGAGATTCTCAAGGTGGCAATTAACATGAAGAACGACGCCGATGTCAATGCCGCCGACACTCTAACGCCTGTCATGGCAGAAAGCAATCTGTTGTACATGATCGACCGCGCTTTTGAAGCTATGGCACGGGATGACGATGATCGGATGGGGACCCGGGTGGAAGCGGTGTCGTATGTGGAAGAAATGACGCTTGCTAGTGAGGCCAGTCGCGCCACCATGGATTACTTATGCCAAGCGACAACCAGAAAGCAAAAGAAAAGCAAGCTGGTTGCTTTCGTTCCCGAAACTGGAGTGCCTACTCCACGACGCTTGGAGGAAATCAAGCAACAATCTTCGCAAATGCAACACCAACAGCGCCCACCGCCGACGTATGCCATGTCACAAGGAAAGCCTTTCGCAAGCAATAATCAGGCCGTGTCAGCAACTATCATGACAGAGCCCATGGAGTTGAATGAATGGACGATTGCCATTCTGGCCTCGTTGACTGCCATTGCACCAAGTGCTAATTTGGTTCAGCTATTGAACGGTGCTGTTCTTGCTGAGAAAGAGCAAGAGGGGCTGTCTTCTTGGCAGAATGTTGTCATTCCCGTTCTGAATAAGTTCATTGGGCGCATGAGGCAAAGTGTCGGCGATAACGGACAAGGACCACCCCCCCTCGAAGTGGGGCCAGATGGTGTAGTACGTTGTACCTATCACACACAGGATACACAGCTATGGGCGGCCATTATTCAGGTGTACTATCGATCTCTTGAATCCATCTTGGTGCACGAAAAGAAAGCAGCAACTGCCGCGTTGATCTTGGCAGAGTCCTTTCACGAGGCTTTGCTGGCATGTTGCTATCTTTGTGCCGCTAGAGCTGTCATTTTGACCAATAAAATGCAGTTGCCATCTCCTGAGAGACACCAAATATATGTGATCATGCCACTGACGGGTACTTGTCCGTACTCATACTTGAAAGTGACAGAGTCCTTCATGAAGGCCATGACGGCAAACGACAGCAAGAACGGCAACATTAGTCCGTACGAAATTTTGCCTCGCCTGCTACAAAAAGAGGTCAAGAGTTCTGAAATATTTGTTATTGAATCGTTAGTGTGGGCGCGGGATCATAGCAATCCTCAAGCTTCGGCGGAAGGGTACGTTGTGCGTGTCATATCGGAACTCAAGCAAGCTCAACAATGGCCGCCTGCTTGTTTGAAGGCGACTCTTTCGGGAGAAATTGAAGATTTGGACGATATGGACTACATGAACGAAGAGACGGCTCCGGAGACGGCGGCAAAGGCACACCCAGAGGCTTCGTTCGTGTCGTACATCATGCGCAAGCTACTCAAGATTTCCTACTTTCGAATCAAGTCGATTTGCAAAAGCTTGAATGTCCCGATCGAATATCCAGTTGTCTCGCAGGTTTGGCTTGCCTACCGTTTTCTTTTACGAAACCACGTTGAACTGTTGTATGGTCGCCATATTGGTACGTGATCTTGTCTGATACTCTATTCACTATTGCTTGTATCTTCCACTAACTTTTTTGTTGTGCGTTGGATACTCCATTTAGACCAATGGATATTGATAAGCATTTATTCTGTCACAAAAATGATGAAGTACGAACCCGTCATCACCTTTGCTCGTATCATTGACGTCTACGTGGCTACTAGGGGAAAGGATCTTGGAGAGCGTACTTGTCAAGCAATTTGCCGTCACGTGAAAATTCTCGATGGTGCCGGCGGCCCTGATAATACATCTTACAACGCACCTCAGATTGGAAATATTCTTAAATTGTACAATATTGTTTATGTACCAATTTTCAAGAATTATTTGCTAAAGAGCAAGTCCCTTAAGAAGAACGCAAAGGCGTTGAAAGTTGCCATGAAAAATGCAAAAGAAGCCGCTTCATCATCTGCTGCCGCAGCGTTGCGCACTTCGGATGGAAAGACTCCTGTGACAGTCAAGAAAGGCAATGTGGTCGTCCAGGTGACTGTAAATGGAGGCGCTATTTCGATGAACAGCATGTCAGGGACTTTTCCTGGAGACAGGGATGCAGCGCATTCTTCTTTTCTTCAATTTGGCCACGCATCTGGCGCAATGGTACGTTGTTGTTTATGCTAGCGCATTGTTTTGTCTCTGCTTTTGCAAACTTTGCTGATCATTTAGATGTTTGCGACAACTCGCAGATGACCCCCGTGGCCAATGAATTAGTGGCGCAGGCTGCAAACTTGAATTAGTTTTGCAATAATCAATTTAGTTGGGATATCTTTATATGTTCATTTGCGATTCATAGGTGTGCTCGTTTGGCTTCCTACGCTTGTTGTTTTTCTTCTTTTTTACTTTCAAAACGGCACCTACTAAGCTAGATGGAGGAGATATAAGAGATAGCTCTTCTTGCAAAGGCCCACTATGAATCATTCGGGAGATTTTGTGTCTGGATCGACTCCATCTGAATGATGGCAGCCGAAAGAGACACCATCGTGAGCTTCTGGTTTGTAAGTGGAACCTTTATAAGCAGTTGGATATCATATGAGTGTATCTATCTTATTTTGCCTCTGTCTCCACGCTAGTACTCTGATACTGTACTACTCATACATAATATCATCACTGTTTGTTACCATGGAACCTCTAAGAAACGTATGGCTTGAAATTTATAACCTGCACATCGTCTATACTGTGCGCTCGCTTCAAGCTCATTTATTTAGTCTCATCTTTGTCGTCTCTGCAAACCGGGACTAGCTTCGGTGAGTTTGAACAATAAGATAATTGACCGGGCGATTCCTGTTCTGAATTATTTGTGCAAAGTAATTTACCGCGCAATGAGCAGAACAAAGAGTTGACCTGGAAATTCATGTTTGGGTTAGCTGTAACGCCTTAGGTGCCTACAAATTTCTTTTTATTAATAAAAATGAAAGTGATATTAGACATTGGATTTGCGGCCACTCGCCAAGACCGGCTAGCTATTGCTTTTAGTATTATACTTTTTAATTCTCCCCAGCACTCTTGAAAACTAGGGCAATGACTGTGTTGTCAGCGCCATCGGTTATTAGCATTTTCTGATTGCTCTTCAAAACAATCATTGAGCCCAGCCACACTTTGAATCCAGACATTGCAAATAAGAAGCTCGGCTTAGACCCTCCCATTTCATCTCTCATCTCATCGTCCACCGGCGAGGGTTGTTGATATGAAGAGTCCCAAACTCGAATGGTGCCATCTTGGCCTGCTGAGAGCAAGACTCGTGGCCCAGGACAAGCTAGTGTGACAACAGGGCCGTTATGCTGGAATTGCTCTGGTACTTTCTGGATCGGGGATAGATCATCAAATGGCCGCTTGTGCGAAATGGTTCCCTCCGGGCCGACATTGAGTCGCCTTTGATACAGACTGCCAGAGGAACCTCCGATCACAACAGACCAACTTGCCGTACCTGCAAGAGTTACTTGCTTACTCGGATCTGCTGGGTCAGCTATGGTCGTAGGGGATCCACCGGGGGCTTCGTCATTTTGCACAATGACTGCACTACGAGCAAACTCATCGTAGTCTGCAAACGGGTTCCATTTAGCCAGAACTGATGCTGATCCATCCATGACGGAAAACAATATGATTCCATCCTTCTCGGTAGCAGCAACACCACAACCAAAGTCATCGGCAAGAGATAAATGCAATATCCCCGAATCTGCCCGAAGAGCGAATCTAGGCTCTGATTGCTGCGGGAGAGAGCCTCCAGGGCTCGACTCGTCGTCTAAATCGTAGGCTCGGATCATCCCATCAAAACTTCCCACCCACAGCCGGCCACTCTGATCAAAAGACAAAGACGTCACAAAAGAATCTAGACCAGGAATCTTTCCCACAGCTTGGAGTCTGTTTTTACCGCCGGCGGCATTTTTGTCCAGAATATAGGATATGTGAACGCCACCTTCTCTACCCGCACTTGCAACAAGATTATCTTGCATGGCTAGGGCTACAATACCACCTCCATCAAACCCACCATAGAGCGCATCAATAGCACGGGATCGCACGGACGAGGAAGTGCCTGGTAGGTCCTCATCACCAGTTGACTCGTGGATTCTTTCTAGTGTCCCCAACAGCATTCGTTCCTTGATTTGCTGGGGACTGCTGGCCTCGGCCGACAAATCAATGAGATAGAGAGATCCGCTAGCTCCACCTACGATGGCATAACTGCTAGTAGCGGTGGATCCGATAGCATTGGTATCCATGGCAACTCGTCGTACCCAATCATTCAGTAGAGGAAAGGCAATGGTCTCGACGGGTGGAGACTTCCAACATTGCATATCCTTTTGACGGTTGGCTTTCAAAGAGCTTTGTCGCTTGCGTAGGTCTTCGTACAAATCGAAGTCATTATTACCACCATCGCCATCAGTTGCATCGTCATCATCACCACCCAATATATCGTCAAAATCATTGTAGAAAGCAAATCTTCTTGACGGCAGTGTAGAAAGATGACAAAACGACGGAGTGGTTGGAAGGTAGATGGTGTGGCGGGGATCATATCTCGGTAGCGCAAACGATGACACAATAGTCAAACAACATAACAGTATGATAACTCTGACCGTTAGTAGTAACTGTGATCTCATGCTGGTGTAGAATAGTTACGCTATCGCGGAGGCTTTCTTGAATTTGAATTCATACCTATTTATTTCAATTATATTTTGTCCACTCAGCTTGAAGGAATTCAAGGGATTTGGCTCAATAGAAAATTAATCTACTGGACAAATCATTCGTTAGTACGAGTAGTAAACAAATACTTGAGCTAGTGCGCATCCAGACTCCAAAGATGTCATTAGGGTTAAAAATTAAATTGTCTTTTGGACGTTCATAGTATCCAACATCCTGAAGGATAGAGGAAACCTCGTCAACGGACAAGAAATATTCGACTTGAGTACCATCATTTTCTGGATCCCCTTTGCTATCCAGTCCACATTGAACGTTTCGTTTGCAGCGAAAGGGAGGTGTATAGCTTTGAACCAAGCTTGGGGATGATTGTCGGTTGTTGATTCTCTCCTCTAGCCGAATAGCTCTTCGAATGGCGTGCCAATATTTTGCAATCTATTTTTACGGCTTGTGTCCACACTGTGATATTGCACAAGTCATTGCAACAAAGATTGGTCGTATCCAAAATGGCCGTGCGATCAATGTCGTCGACAGTTGCCCCACAGGACCATCAGTTCCACAATGTGGTCATGTACGTGATTACCACCGAGAGCTGCATTTTTGGGAGTGTAAATACGGTTCAATTTGTTGCTTTAAAAAAAAAAGGAGCTACTTTCGAAGAGCCAAGATGAATAGTTCGTATCGGCCACGAGAACTTGAAAGTCCCGAGTAGCCGCAGCAGCTCTGGCAATTTGCTTGCCATGAGAGATTGCTCACCTTTTCCATTCTTGCTCCACTAGCTACCACAATTCCTGACCTCGTTTTATTCGACGTTCATGGCATTGCCTACAATAGCAATCAATCTTATTTCATAGCGACATGTTGATCACAAACGGCAACTTTGAAAACTTTCTTTCGAAAAGTTCAGCAAAGAACAGATCCGGATTGAGGTGAGTCACGAGGAGTGAGTCGGTTCCCAAAAGAAGACTCCAAGGGAACTCGTGTCGTTGCTCCGTACCATATGGCGCGATGGGTTTCCTAGCGGTCATGGTGCCAGTCATACTGGTACCTGGTATGACAAGACTGGTTCTCACAGTATTACGATTACGTTTGCCGTTTTTTGTCAAATTAACAATCAATCGTCCCAAACCCCACAGGTAGGCCTGGCCGTAATGCTTCTCTTTAGGCAGCAAGACAAGGGATACAAAAAACGGTTATCCCAAGGCACCAGGACCTGACCATCGGACAGCAGCCATAAATTCGGCAAGGTCCACAAGGAACTCACATCGACGCTCGACGATGCAATTATCACAGCCGTTCCTATTGCTATTTATCCTGGCGCTCGTGCTTCCGGAAACTTGTGCTACTGGACACTTTTTAAAAAAGACGAGCGACGCTCATCGCCGAGCGCAGTTTGGCGGGACATTTGGTGGACCAGTTGCATGTGCGGAACAACAAAGCGCGGTAAACCAGTGCATGGCAGAATGCACCAACGAGTGCTTTAATCTTGAAGACATTGGTACACTAGAAGAAATTGGTGGAAACGGAGGAAATATTCCCTTTAATATGCTCACGAAGCAGGAAGGGTCCTCCTCTGATCTTTTTTGCAAAGCATCCATGTCGAGCCTCTGTACAATCAACGAGTGTTGCTCCAATTGCGGTGACGCAGCAACGGCATGGACGGTCTGCAATCTTCAAGCCCTTGGTTACGAGTGCGACATTCAAGAAATTCTATGTGATGTCGAAGAAGTACCCGGAGAAGAAGAGGAAGATGGCAACATTTTGGATACCCTTCTTGATGAGAATTTCACTCTTCTTTACGAAGCTCTCAATGCAGCTGGTCTTGTTAGCACACTCAGTTCTCCTGGACCCTATACTGTTTTTGCCCCCACAAATCAAGCCTTGACCCTTCTCAGTCAATCCACTTATGGAGCTTTGCTTTCAGAGCCTGACTTTTTAACTGAAGTTTTGCTATACCATGTCATTTTAGGAGAAATATTCACCACTGATATGATAGATGGCCTTGTATTGACGACCGTAAATGGTAGCAATCTGACAGTCTCAATGCCTAATATGATCAATAATGCTAAGATTGTTACAGGAGACATCATCGTCACGAATGGTGTCATTCATGCCATCGACTCACTTCTGATACCACCAGCTGACGAGGGCGTTGAAACAGAAGAGGAATTGGAAGAAGATGGAGATATGGAGGAGGGTTCTTTGGGAACTGATGCTTCAATATTGGACATTGTTCTTAGTGATCCAGATTTTTCCATGCTTTTTGGAATTTTATCTGCCGCTGGTCTTTATGATACTTTATCTAATGCTGGACCTTTCACCATTTTTGCTCCAAACAACGAAGCCTTCGCAGCTCTGGAGCCAGCAGTTGTGGAGAGTCTTCTAATGAATGTTGACCTCTTGACTAGCATTGCACTGAATCATGTAATTGATGAAGTTATACCGTCGTCTGATTTGGTAGATGGAGCTGTGCTACCAACTCTCAGTGGAGGCAATGTGACTGTATCTCTTAATCCCTTGATGATTGATACTGCCACCGTGACAAAAGCAGACCTCTATGCAAAAAACGGCATCATACACATGCTGGATGCAGTATTGTTCCTTCCTGACAACTCGTCTTCATATTTTGATGATGATTTTACTGATGATGGTGATGGTGACGTCTCCTTAGATATTGAGCTTCCTTACAAGTCATGTAAAGCGCAAGTGGTTGACTTGGGCGATTGTTTCACTAGGGAAATGTGTTCCCAATGTGTAGACGGTGCCTTTGATAGTGATGGGATAGCATCCGCAGAGTCATCCCTTTTGTCAATGAACATGGGTTCAATTGAGAATGATGCTGATTTTCTTGGATTGTTTGATGAATTGATGGAGATTCATTGCAACCAGACAAAGACAAGTTTTTGTAGGTCAACCCAGTGCTGCCCTATGTGTTCAGATAAGCTGGCTGAGTTTTTCGAGTGTGCTCTTTTTGCTGTAGATGAGATGGTTGACTTTCTTGAAAATGTCACATCAGAATTCTTGCCAATTAATGACTCTGCTCCTGCTCTTGCCTATCATTGTGATTTTCTTGAGTTTTCTTGTAATGATGACAACACTACTAATGACAATATCAACAGTGAAGGTGATAATGATACAAACGAAAGTGAGCAGATTCAAGATGAGGGTAGTAGTGCCTCTGGTGCAGATTCTGGTAAAGAAGATGGAAAAGAGAATCAAGAGCAAGCTGCTATTGACTCCAGTTCTACAGAAAGTGAAAGTTCAAGTAGTCTGCGGGCAGTCTTGATTGATTTGGCCTTTTTGATCACGTGCCCTGAAGGAAAAACAGCTGCCACATTGAAAGCTGACGAACATTCTAGAAGCGTGGAGTTACTCACAGCTGCCTTCGGGAACTTCTTAACGAAGCTAACAAAAGTCGTCGGCCAGGATTTGAATCCACGTCTCCTCAAAGAACTTTCTCGAAAATTAGCATCTGATTTGGATCCGGCAAGTGCAGAAATTTACGATTTTCAAGACTTGCCCTGCAATAATCAGACAGAAGTGGGACGCCAACCCGCAAGTAATTGCATCGCTGTTTACGGCAAGTACCGAGTCATTGCAGACAAAGAAGAAGATGCACAGGAAGTCTACAGTAGATTTAAAAATGCAACAGTGGAGTTGGTTGCAACAGGAGCTTTGCAAGAAACTTTGCAAGAAACTGCTCGAGAAAACAACCAAATTGTCAGTTTTTCAGTGGAAGGAGTCTCACCTGTAGAGGATGATAGCTTTGATGCGTTTGCTGAATTTGGTAACCTTTCTGAGGCTGCTGCTTTGTCTGTTTCCACAGTTTCCCCAACAGAGCCCCCAGCCGTACCGATGGGAATTCTTCCATTAGTAGAACCCAAGCAAGTGTCGAGCTCAAATCATGCTTGTCAAAGTTTTCCAGCGATGAATTTGCTGGTAGGGCTAGCAGCATCTCTATTGGGTCTATCATAGGCACGAACATTTGAATTGCATATTTCATTAGCCTCTTTTCAGCCTTTCAACAAATTTGCTGGTAAGGACAACAGCATCTCCATGAAATTGAAAGCACGAAAATGAATTTCATAATACATCTTGATACTCCTAATCGATTTTAAATAACACACGTTTAGTTGCAAAAAGACAACCTGGCGGCACGCCTCGGCAGCAGTACTAGAATATTGAAAGACATGATTACTTCAAGAACTATTGTGCACATCAATTGGATGAACTATGATCCTATTTTGCTCGAAGTTTTGTGTCTTGCGCACGCTACTACTAGTAGTGTACCGAGTACTAGGTAGGTACTCTACCGTAAAAAGCTAGTGTGGAGACTATTAGAGTAAATATTAGATATTATGGACTAGTAGACTAGTGGCTGTGTATATAAAGCAGGCAGGTAGTGGTACGACCTAGTTGAGTATGACCTAACTCTCAGGTCCCATGATGTATTCCACTGATATCGCCCAAAGTGGAAACAAGGTAAACTGCCATAGTCCACCTGGGCTTAATTTGCTACCACATCAGCTCTTTTAACACTCCAGTCCCTACCAAACAGTAATCGGGACTCGTACAAGATCTGGCGAAAAATAAATAATAATCATGAAAACTGAAAACAGCACGCCACGAAGCCACAACTACTCCCCCAGTATTCAACACCTGGTAGCCTTTCATTATTTTAAATAGTTTTTGCTTGTAGCACCTTGTCATAATCCAGTTATTGTACATGGCCAAGGAGTTGAGCTAGGGTTTTAAATAAATTGCAAAGAAAGTCAATCTGCCAAAAAAAAAGAGAAATAAGTCATGCCGTCCTGTTTCACATGGAATCAATTTTTCTTGATTGTTCTCAGCCTGTCTTGGCACGGTATTGCTATTTCAGATAGTCCTTCCAAAAATACAAATGTTGCCACCGAAAGTCATTCGGGTGCCGACAGTGGAGCCAATGCGTGCTACAACTTCGGTTGTCCTTTTTTGCCTCGAGATGTTTTTTACGACGAAGATGCCAAGACGGCCTTGCACCGTTTGAAGGAACCCAAGAGAAAATTACACAAACATTTGGACGACCCTAACAGCGACGACAACAGCGAAGAAGGAAATGACTCCTCCAAGGCGACAACAGGGCGCTTTTTAAGCGAATTAGATTCCTCGGGAGATCGGCATCGATCGACCATGACACTTTGTGGATATAAAGGAGGAGATATCAGTGCTCAAATCAACCAGGATCGTTCCATCTTGGTTTCGCCTTTTCTGGAACACTATCAACTGCTGGGTGTTTTAGATGGACATGGAAATGGAGGCGAACTAGTGTCGGAACATGCACGCATCGAAATTCCAAAGTTACTCTCCACAAAATTAGACGAACTGATGACCAACGAGAAAACCATGACTAGTGATGACACTGTCACTCTAATGGAATTGGACGACAAAATGGTGGAAAAAATATCCCAGATTCTCAAGGACGTATTTGTGGAGGTGGAGAAGTCGGCCTTTAATAATTCTGCGGCGCGCCAGGGGGGATGCACAGCATCCGTGGCGTTGCAACTGGGATCCAAGCTCTTCTTGGCCAATGCCGGTGACAGTCAGACAATTTTGGCGGCACATCTGGGGTGGAATGAAACAACACAAATTGTCTATGCAACGCGAGAGGACAAGCCAGACTTACCGGACGAAAGGGAACGTGTGGAACAAGCAGGTGGAATAGTCCAGCTTCCTGAGTCGTACGACGATGGCGATTCTGCCCGAGTAGTATTTCGAGATCCAGCTAGTGGAATGGCGGTCGGGCTGGCCATGAGTCGAAGCATAGGGGATTGGGATGCCCCCGGTGTTATAACGGAGCCGATTGTTGATGTTTTGGATTTAAGAGAAGTATTGCAGACGGTAATCGCTCAAAAAGACGAATTTGACTGTGATGCTGCCAACATCGAATGCGGTCCTCCTGAAGTGAATTTTTTTATTGTCTCGGCAACTGATGGACTCTTGGACTTTGTAAAACGAGATAATATTGTAGAAAAAATCGGAGTGACTTTTTTTGGGCGACAAGACGTTCAACATGTACAAACGGGAAAGGGTTCCAGTCATGTTCATTTGGCAGTAGAGCAACTAATTTTCCACGCGGCTAGAAGTTGGCACGATGCGATGCAAGGACAATACCGGGATGATATTACAATATCAACCAGTAAAGTATTTCCCTGGGAGTCATAACACTTTGTGAACAAGTTGTGCAAGTTGTGCAAGTTATAAAATGTGAAAAGAGTATATTTCTTTTGTTTCGAGTTTTGGCGTTTACTGTGTTATATAGAGATTTTCTTGGCGGCCAGGGTAATATCATCACGATAAGTTGCACCCATTCCAGCGTCAAGGTGGGCCCACATTTGTCCGGACGCCTGAATAAGCTGCCGGCACGCTTCAAGCGGTTGGGAACGGCTGTCAAAGTAAAAGCTCCTTGCCATTCGTTTGGCGACATCTAGAGGTTCTATTCTATCCCACAGCCCATCGCTTGCAACCATGACAAAATACTGGTCGGTAGAAGCATCATTGTCTCGTAGCTCCTTTAGATCAATGGCATCCACATTGGGGTCAGAAATAACCAGATTAGCGTTCTTTCCCTCTGGGTCTCCCAAACATCGACTCATCGCTAAAGCCATAGTTGAGCCGTCTCCGAGAGGGATTACAACACGACTCGAGGAGTCCATATCCGACTTGGGTATCACCGTTCCTCCCGAAGCTTGAATCCGTGCAAATTCCACAGGATCTTCGGGTTTGTGCGGTATGGTAGATTGAACAATCGTTACTGCTTTCACTAAATTGTCGTTCGTTGTATCCACTTTAACTAAAAAGGCTTCGCTGTCTCCCGTGCTCGCCATGAACAGATGAGACCCCACACGCAAAATCACAATGCCAGTGCTTCCCGACGCCTCCAGGTAGGGAATCTTTCTATCAAGATCCAAAAAGCTATCCTTGATAGCATCCGTGACACCATCGATCACGTCCTTGTCAGAATCTTTATTTCGTTTCATATTTTCCAGAATGGTTGGCGGCATTTCCATGGCCGCAAAATGGGATGTTCCATGTCCTAGAGTCCCGTGACCATCAAACAATGCCAACATAAAATCATCCGTACCAGTCGGCAAGGGGGATTCTTCGCTAAATTCCATGGGCGATATCAGGAAGGTACGATCCTGATTTTCTTTTGCATCTGTAACCAGTTGTTTGAAACCTTTGAGTGTCAAGACCGCGAAATCTGTTCGTCCGTGGGCATTGACGAAGCGCCTCGTGGTCTCCTTCACATCCAAATTCTCAACCACGGAGAAATGAATGTCACAGGTGGAATATTTTTTACAAGCTGCAGATTCCTCGTACCGCATTGACCCGAGCGTTCGGCTGACATTTACGTATTTATTAACTTGCGCCAACGTGGCATGCTCTGGCAGCAAATGTGGTTGGGGGCGCTGAAATGGCATCAAGTGGCTTTTGGTTTGCAAAATCTCTGATGTTGACCAACTGCTGGTACGCCGTGCCACCTTGACAATGACCCAGAACGACACAAAACCCAGCAAAGAAAATAAACCACATATTCGTTTCGACATCTTCGCTGTTCGTTGTCGTTTGGTAGGGACCAGCTTTTTGGCTTGTCGAGGTTTCGTTAGGGAAAACAGCATTTTGTCTTTCTAAAATTGTTCTTTGCGCGATAGAAAGAGTTGGCCCTGAAGTCTTGTTCTTTGAGCTGATACAGCGCGTCTTGGGGTATTTTCGTTGCCGGCGCTTTTGGTTGATAGGTAGTCTAGTTAGATTCTAGTAGTAGTGGTGGTACGGTAGCAGTATTAAGGACTCATCTTCTAAAAACCACACTACTATCTTGCTGCTGTAGCTAGAGGAACGACCGAGGGCCTTCTTCGGCGTACGCCTTCGGTCTCCGGTCATTCTCAGTTGCATCTCAAGTGAATTCGAACGCATACTGACTCCAGGATATCGATCTTTCATTTGAACGCACACTGACTTGAGGAAAGATCTTTTCTGTGAACGCATGTTGACCCAGCGAGTTCTCTTGCTTGTTCGTTTGTTTGAGTGGCCTCCGAGCAGGTGTGTTTCGAAGCTCGAAGCCCTCTTTCGACGATGATTCACTGAATAGGAATCGACCTTGCTTCGATCTTTCTCAACCCATTGAAACAACTTCTCAAGCAAAAAAACTACTGTAAAAATTCAAGATCAACATGATGATGTCTACATTGACCAGAAGCGCCGGTGCACTTCGTTTTCCCTTGAAAGTACTCCCAGTGGGGAGCCGATCGTATTCTACCACCTCACGACAAGCAATGGCAGCAGCAGCAGCTTCAACAGAATCGCCCGTAGCCAAGATGCACAAACTCTACAATTCTCAAATTACCAAGGAATTCAATGCCTCTCAGCTCTACCTTTCAGCATCTATATGGTGTGATCAAAAAGAACTAACAGGTATGGCGAGCTTTACTAGAGCCGAGTCCTGCGAAGAACGCGATCATGCCTTGGAAATGGTCGACTTTGCCTTGAAACGTGATATTCCCGTCTCGTTAGAAGCCTTACCGGCACCCAACGCCGACTGGACAAACATTGAAGCCTTATGGGCCGATTTGTTGGAAGCTGAAAAAAGTAACAGTCAAGCCTTGTACATGCTTGCGGATGCCGCACAGGCCTGTCAGGATCATGCCGTAACGACCTTTCTCATGCCTTTTCATTCGGAACAGGTCGATGCTGTGGCCAGTATGAAAACGATACTAGCCAAGGTGCGAGAAGAAAGTCAGACTCCTGGATTGATTCGTCAGTTAGATCATCAATTGGGAGAAGAAGCAGGTGAAAAAAAGGAGAAGTAAGCAAACGTGGGCAGCGTACGCACGCACTCGATGATTCCTTTACCAACATTTATTCATCATTAGCTTCATCATAAGTCCAAGTAGCTTCATAAGCAGTTGCTGCATTTCATGAACGTCTATTTATATTAGTTGATTAATGAAAGGAATCACAATAGGTTGCGTTGTTCCATTTACCGTTGCGAGAACTTTCATGAAATTGCTCCGTTGGACAAACTTGGTGGTTGTAGAGCAACCTTGCGCGTGCATGTAGGCAACCATCACGATCGATTCAAAAAGCTCCAAACGAACCAATTCCCCGGCTTCTGGTGGCTTTGAAATTTCTCGTCGTTCATAGGGCGAACCATCTAACCAATAAAACTTCTTGTCAAATCTACCATCAGTATCCCAAGATATCTCGGATAGTTCTCCGCCTTTACGTCTTGTAGACGCATCAATGGTCAGACACTGTTCTTTGATAATAATCTCAGATGATCGCTTGCCAAATTTGTTGGGTGTCATGCCACCCGTATTTTGGATGACGAGTCGGAGCTCGACAACTGGTAGAGACGCATACAATCCTGCACTTCGTGGTGTCGTTCTTTCGTCAGGATTGCGCTTGACACTTCGCATGGTCTCTCCATTGCTTCGTTCGACCAAAAACATCCATGCAGCGACCCCACCACTGCCTAGCCGAGATGCTCCTAGTAGCGTCTGTCTCCCGCCTCCGTCAAATTGAAGCGGTGGCATGACGTTCTCGTGGTGCATACGACGATAGAGTGTCATACCTGTGACAAGGTGTGTGTGATCTGCTCCGTCTTTGTCATCGTGGCTATGATTTTCCTGCCACTGGCGGACTCTAGAGTACCCAAACCGCTTTACGCAAAGATTTGTCCACGTTTCAGGTTTCCTAAAGGAACCATTTTTCCCAGACCATCCTTTGCAGACTTTCAGACATTGGAGGATAGAGCCCGGATCTAGAAAGGCAGCAATAACGTTTGTAATACGCCCCTCAAGCTGTATTTGGATGGTGGAACCTTGCGGCGTGCTTACGGAAAGAATTGTTGTTGTTGTTGGCGTCGTTTCTACTTCCACTGGACTGGTCCGGTTGGTCTCGACTGATTCCGAAAGATCGTCTTTTTTCTCGTCGCCATTCTGATGAAATTCGCCGTTCAAACGTTGGCGCTTATCCGGGATCTCTGCTTGGTTTGCAGAGGTCGTTTCGGACACTCCAGGTGACCTCTTGCCATTGGTTATCTCCGGTTGCGGCGGCTCTTTTGTCGCGGTGGTGAAAGTTCTGGTTCCATTTTGATACTCCGACAATTCTTTCATTAAAATTTCACACTGTGAATTTAAGCATTGGATCATGGTGGCCGCCGATCCAACAAAGTTTGGTCGATCCCATTTTTTGGCAGATTCGGCCGTCTTAACACAGGATTCCATCAATTGAAAGGCTTGATGGTCCGTGGTAGTTTCTGTACTGCGTCCAGCCTGCTTCATGAAATTCCGCAGTTGATCCGTTCGTCGCTTTGACTCGGTACCTGCAACACTCATGGACACATGCAAGCGTTCGATGCTTTCATTCAATTTGACACGGGCGTCCTTGGCTCGTTGTTTTTTGCGTTCATATGCCGTATCAGCTGTTTGCGGAGCAAAGTCCTGCGATTGTGACATCGACGGGGGCATCACAGAAGCTTTGGTGTCTGAGCTCGTCGCCTGGGTGGGCTGATTGGCATAAATTGTCTTGGGCGGCCCTGCTGCCGACGACGGATAACTTGCAAATTTGGCCGGCAGTGGATGATGATAATTGTTGGTTGTTTGTGACGTTGCTGGCTTGTGATATCCGCTGTATCCACTGCGCTGCCGCGCGGCATCTTGCAGGATACCCTTTGGCGTTGTATGAGCCAACGAAGAATCTCGAGACGTGTGATCACCTCGCCGTGGCAAATAATTACTTGCTGGGGCTGGAACGGCGGCTTTGGCTTTTAAAAGTGAGTTGGAATTCGCAGTTCTTTCTTGTTGTGCAGTTGTATAAGGCCCTACAATTTTAGGACCCGGAGGAGGATACGCTCCCACCGCCAATGGCGTCGCCAAGTGATTTTGGGTTTGATAGTGTTGCGACGATTGATGCGGATTGTATTGTGATGCGGGTTGCTGGGATGAGTGGTCGTTCGATGCCATAGCATGTTGATCCGATGTAGCACTTGCTGCTGCTGCTGCTGCTGCTGCTGCTGCTGGTTGCGATGGTGCATGAATTTGTGCAGAGGTTGTTGCGTTGGGATTGGTTGATACGGCATTAGTAGGATTGTCGACAGAGCCACCTCCTCGTTGTACTACCGCCAATGCAGCAGCTGTGGCAACAGGATCCACCATCGATGACTCTCCCTCTTTGGTAGCATAAACCTGGGGATGTGCAGTGGGAGGTGACACGGGAGTTATCGTTGGAATGGGCAATTGGTATGATCGTCCAAACGGATAATAATTGTTGCCGTGCTGAGCACGACTTTGTCGGTCTATATGGTAATGGTGTTGATCTAATCTTTGCGCAGTCAAATTACTTTCATTTGCATGGGACGATGAGATATCCTGGTGCTGCCTCAGCTGGCGATGTCGTTGCTCTGATTTGGCCCGAATCTCTGCCAGTGGTGTGGGCAGAACATCGTCCAAGTTCAGATCCATACTGCTGTCAGGATTGTTTGTGCTATTCTTGTTGTTGCTCGCATTGTGTGAAGATTTGGCACTGTCGTCTTGATTTTCTTGGGCACGATTATTCGTGGCATTGTTGCTTTGTTGGTCTGATAAAAAAGACCCATCCAAGGAATGCGAACGTGCTCGGTGCAGGTCCTTGTCGTGCGATTTCAATTTCCCCATGGCCTGATAATTTTGACTAACCGAGTTTCGATGGTTCGGTTTTAAGAACAACTCGCTCAGATTGATCCCATCTACAGTGTCCGTTCTGGTCTCCAATTTCAACAAATCATCAATACCTTTTTGGTCAGAGCTGCGGTTTTGGGTGGCAGCAGGCATGGAGGCCGAAGAATCACCGATACTATAGTAGCGTTGCTGGTGGGGCCGTGTAGCATTACTGCGATCAACAGAGATGTTGGATGTACCAAACTTGACATTTTCCTGGTGGGCGGCAATGGCACTGGTGCCTGATTCTGCGTAATAACCGTAGTCAAGGACAGGAGAGGAAGGGACACTCGCTGGATGAACTCCAGTTGTGCGCTTTGAAGATTGATTCGGAGATTCTAGTGGAGAATTGATCATGAAATAATCATCCAGAGCATCGAACCGATCTAAACTTCCCATGTCGCCTTCATTCGGCGAAGATTGAGATGACTGTTCCATCGCAGTTGGTGTACCCGTGTACCCCAAGGCCCAAGGTGAGTTTTGAAACAGCAAGGATGAAGTAGTGGGATGCCCCCAGCTCTTTCAATAGTTCTCAAATAGTCAATGAAAGTTTGGTGAATCACGCTTAATAGAAACCCAGATGTATCAATTAGCCGGATAAGATGATGGCAATCCGGTTCTATCTCGGTGTACTTTGTATCTCCGTCTGATGACTTGAGCCACTGTCCAAGGATTTACGGCTGCTAATAATAACAAGCAAGTTCTTGCTTGAATCTTGTTAGAATAATACTCTAGAGACTACCTTGAGCTGGCAGATGGCTTGCTTCGCCACAAGACGTTTTGTTTCTATTCCCGGAAGGACTCGTCTGTTTGTTAGTGGTATGCGCCACTCCGGAATCCGGAATATTACTAGACGACTACGGTAGCTAGCTAGTGCTACACTTCTAGGTAGTATTACTAGCTCTAGTCTATTAGTTTTGAATAGTAGCTACTAGAGTAGTAGCTCTAGTTGTCCGTAGTACGAGCAGTATTATCATCATATTGCGAGTGTTGTTGTTCGGAAAAAGCTGTGAAGGCCTGACACTTCTACTCCTGCCCAATGACGGCGCAAAACCCGCATTTATTGGCAGCTCAGCTGGCCGACCCTCGCTTCTCATTGAAGTTTTTCAACGAGGAAATAATAGTAAGAACGGTTGGAGCATACTTGCAGTAGGTTTCTTGAGTCGGATCGACAACTAAGCTAGATAATAAAATAGTACTAAGAATACTGCATTTACCAATTGGAGAGAAAGACCGAGTATTTATTTTATTGAAACGTTTAGACTCTTGGGCCAAGACGGAGAAAGAAAGGGTGTATATTATGTTCAAGCCTTTCTCCAGTTAATGCCAAGACCGTGTCATGTTCTGACACCGCCTTGAAATGGATCCAAGTGCATGATGTATGTTTGTCTTTTTGTGTGGTGTGTATGCGTTTTTGTATGTATATGTACATGTCCAGCTCGATACAAGGGTGGCTGGAGACGACGACACACACACACACACAAAAAGACACAAATCCATCATTGCACCAACAGGAACCGACCAAATCGTCAAGATATTGTGTATGTATTGGTATTTCCAACAGAATCGCGGCCGCATTACAGTATTAATATTGACAAGTACTGTGAACAGCCATTCTTGAGGAAAGTTCCCGTACAATTGTATAGGGCGTGTGCGTGGATATAAGTTAGGCAAAAAATGTGCATGAATATGCCAAGGTAGAAAGAATATCTTTGCGTTTTATCGCGCGCAAGATCTTCAAGAACAACCTGAAAGGGTACGTAGATATAGACAGGGACCCTCTCTGGTAATTTTTCGAGAACGGACTTGTTCTTGAGTTTCTTTCTTCGGCACAACCCTGATTGTGTAAATGCAACGCAACGCAACATCGCTAGGAAGTATCATGTAAATGAATGATTGAATGATGATATGTAGGTAGACATCCAAATCAAAAATATTCTTCCAGCCAACGTCATCGTTGGGTAGTAGTGCGTAGTAGTATAGACAGTCAGTCTTCTCTCTCATGTGTGAGTGTGTTTTGTTGTATGTGTATTTCTTTTTTTTCGTTTGAATGTAGATATAAGCAATGTGTTTATACAGCGAGAAGACTGCTATTGAAGGAGGAAATATTGTGGGACGTCTTGGATAAAGAACAAGTAGTCATAGAATCGTTCTCGGCGACTTCGCGAGCCTGGAGCATGGTGCTCCAGTCTCCGAGAACGAATTTGACCGCATGTTGGCTTTCCACAGAGCAATTACTGCCGATGCCGCTGCTGTTAGTGTTAGCCAAAGAAGCCAAACTGCAAGGCATAGCTTTTGATCGTACCATACCATTCTCGGTACGGCGACGCTTGTTCGAGGACGACGAGCAAGAGGACGCAGTAGCCGACATGGACGTATTATTGGAACGCTTCTTCAAGGAATGTTCTTGGATCAGTGCAAGAGCAGAAGAAAGGGCCTTGTAGGTATTGTCCGACGAAAAACTCTCAATGGAGCTGTCAGAATCGTCCGAGACGGCGTAGACGTGTTCGTCGTCTCCAAGCCATTCGATGGAAGGAAAGGCAAGAGGTTCCGACTCTTCTGGGAAGGCGAAATCTAACGAGGGAAAGACAGAAGTTTCATGAATTTCATGGTTCATGGCGAGCATGGATTCAAGAGAATCCGTAGCACACATTGCTTTTGTCGTGGTTATCTTTCGCTCCACGCCGTTGTTACTGTGGTTGGTATCGTTGAACATCGATTGAGCCCTCGCCAAAGCCAAAGTCGCTGGACTATTCGCGGGTGTTGGTTCAGCCATTGTGTTGCTGTTGCTGCTGCTATTGGATCCGTTCTTGCACATTGTTTCTGCTGGGATGAGTGGAGAAGTTGATGTTGTTTTTCGTTGTTGTTTGTTGTTATGATGATGTTATAATTGCTGTAGTTTGCGTTGCAGGTTGCCAAACAAAAAATCAGAAGAAAGAAGTTCGTACATGTGACTAATTTTCAGAAAGCATCTCAATAATGCGAATCTCGATCGATCGAATGCTGGAAATGCGTCAGTCTCAAAACTGTCTTTCCGATTTCATTAAGTAACATCAACTGTCGAATTTCCATCTGAGGTTCCGTAGACTGATCTGATTGGCTTACAGATTTTATTCTGACTCAAAAATGCGTGTATATTCCATCGCTTCTACCGCTCCCTTCGCTTGTTCCATGGAATGCGGTATCAGTATTAATTCCAATTAAGTAATGAGCAGAAGGTTTTCCCACCGTGTTCAAAACTGTCATGGTGGATGTTGTCAAGGACGAATCAAGATCGAGAAGGCTTACAGCAGTGGTATTAGTGAAGGCATTTCATCGCACCTGAGGAAACCAGTCGTCATCAGAGGAGCATTGTGGTTGTACTACTGGTACGGTAGTAGTGTACCTGGTACCTGGTACCTGGTACCTGATACTAGTAGTACCCTGGTACCTAGTACCTACCAGTAGAGCAAACTGGTTACCACAAGCTGGTCGATTGCGACAAGGAGACGGCTTAATCGTTTGGTTTTTCATTGGCCTGCTGATGGTTGCCGGATGGAGACCCAGCACAGAAATCAATCGAAATGACGCGGCCAATTGAATGCCGGCGCATTCTTGGAGCTTCCTCAAACCATATGGCGTCCTCTTTGTCGAAGCTGCGATGGTACCAGACTACTGGTAAAAGCCAGACTGCAGCTAACTACTCTAAAATACCTGGTACATAATGATAATTACCAGGTACCATATTGTATTCAACACCTACTAGCTAGTCGCTACCAGGTGGTACTCGAGTAGTACTGAGTACTACTGTTACTATAAGTAGTGCTGGTACATTACAAGAGGCCCGACGTTGGAAGCGCAGACGAATGAAATAATGACGACAGCCACGTGTGAAGCCCAGACGAATTGCTTAGCAGTACTACCACGGTAGAGTACTCTAGTACCACCAGGTACGAGTACTAGCACGGAGAACATAATAATACTAGGTAGAGTAGTACCATACTACTCAGGCAGTAGTACTGGTAGTAGTAGAGTCTGCTAGTAGAGTGGCACATGACAGGAAATCCAGCAACCGCGTGTGAAACCAGACGAAGTAGACTATCAGTACCAGGTACCATATTATCGTAGTACTGGTAAAAACCATCATTAGGACCAGACAAACTCGATTCCTGCAGTGGTACTGGTAGTACTTACGCTTGGTCGCCTGCAACAAACGTATTTTGAATAGAATCTACTACTGGTACTACTGTATGGAGTAGTAGCAGTCGTAATAGTACTAGTACCTGGTAGGAGTACTACTAGTAGTACTAGTAGTAGTAGTACCAGGTAGTCGCTTTTCATCACTACTACCAGGTACCTGGTACCTGGTACCAGGTAGTCTACCATTAGCTTTTCATCACTACCAGGTACTAGACTACAAGTATTCGTACGCACTTTTTCAAATACTCCGAGTATTATTAAGGAGAGTTCACCACCAGCCAGTACTGCTACTACTACCACTACCAGGTAGCTAATAGTAACTACTAGTACCAGGTACTAGACTACTAGTACTACTGTAGTAACTAGGGTTTGAGGGGAAAACCCGAGGAATCTCGACACCTGGACGACCAAAAGAAAACTACTTCCTTGATGACTAGTAATAGTAGTAGCTACTACTAGTAGTAGCATCTACTACTACTGCTACTAGCAGTAGGTACAGTACTGGCTAGTAGTAGTAGCTTAAAGGAACAAAAACAAATAAGAAATTATAATAAAAAATAGACAATAATGAATTCCAATAAGCTTCAGGATTAGCAATAGATGACAAGAATAAGGATACAATGAGCGAGATCAAGAAGGATCTGTCCCTCGGAAACGCTCAGCATGAGTTGTATTCACAGCGGCATCCAAAGTGGCAGAAGCAGCCTCCCTTGCATTTTGAATTGGGACAAGAGGAGTGAAGAAGAACAAAATGATGGTAGCATGTAGCATCACTCGCGATTCACAAAGTCTGGTCTCTTCCTTGGGCCATTGTATTCATCACGCTTTATATTATGTTTGCCCTCTTTTGGGTAAATTATGCAATCCTTTGCCGTTACTATCTTGAGGAAAACTGGGGAGCAGCACTCCCTGGATTGGACTCTACTTTGTGGCTCAAATGGACCATGGGCGGTTACTTTATATGCGGAGCAATATCACTTTTAGTTGGCCCTTTTCAATTCATGGGCATTATCCGAACGAGATATACACTCGTTCATCGATGGACGGGGCGGCTCTACGTTGTATCCGCCGTGGCAGCATGCTGTTTTGGTTGCACCATTATTCTATTGCAGGGGAAATTGGTCGGAGGATGGAACATGTCAATATCCTTTTTTTGCGCAGGAGTGACCATTGGTGTACTGGCCTTTCAAACCTGGAAATCAGCTCGAACGGTTAAGGAAAATTTAGCTTTCGGGGCGGAAACTTCGCAATTGATTACTTTTGCCAATTTTGACGTGCACAGAAATTGGGGTATACGAAGCTATTCACAAATCCTATCACCACCTATGCTTTATCGTTACTGGTATGCTATTGTAGAGCTCTTTGGACTCTACGATGCACCAGAAACACCTGAGATGGGAGGCGTCTGCCATGCGGATGGCTCTTGTCCCGATTATTATCGATGGTTTGATCAACTGCATTGCTGGACCTTTTGGCCAACTTCTTCCTTGCTGGTGGCTGAATTGATAATTCACAATTTACCTGCATCCAAAAGAAACGTCAATACATCAACGAACCAAGGGGAAAACACAGATAGTATCTGCCCACCAAGTGGCCCGTCAACAAATCAAGCAAGTTTTTTTCGAGGATAGACCGTTGCTCCCAGACAGTGAAATATTGGAGGTAGAAAAATCAGAGTCAGGTATGTTGGTAAATGAAGAGTGCTCCCGCAGCCAGTGTAGTACGAGTAGTATCTTCAGCGTCTCCAGGAACTGTGAATGCAATTGGAAGTGCTTTGGCAGTGACAACCACGGCCATTACCATCAAGATTTTGACAGCTTAACTACTACTTTGTACGGATACTTTTTGTAAGAGCGTTGAGAGATTTTAGTTGTCATTTATTATAGACTAGATTGGTTGGTTTGAGCTACTAGCTAGTGCTAGCAAAGACGAGTGCTTATTTTTGGTGCACCACAGCTTGGCTGCTGCTGATCTGATCCAGCCGAAGTCGACGTGAGTGACGAGACCCGAGCAGGACGTCATCCTACCATGACCCAATGCACCATCCCATCTCCCACTGAGGAAAACACCAGGAACTATCTGGGAAAATTCGGATACCGTGATTCCCACTTCGGGGGAAGAAGATCCACTGCACCACACACAGCAGGCTGCCAAAGCCAAGGCCTGACTGGTAGCCCAGCGTCAAATCCCTACCAAAATGAGGAAGGGCCTAGACCTGGATCCAGCAATTGAAAGGATTGAAAAGACGAAAAGGAGCAGAAAATTTTGTCATAAATTTGCGGTTTCGTCAAATACAAAAGCAACTATGGACAATAAAATTGTGGAACCCTAACGCTACTACGTATCAGGGAAAATCTTTGAACGAGTCAGCACTCAGAAGAAAACAAGAGAAAGCTCACATCGTAAATAATAATGATGGCGTCAGTCTCAAGTCTTAACAACATCATGCAGCAACTGATCCTCATTTCACAACTCAATTATTTAATCTTCTCGTCAAGAGAGTTCTCGCATCTCACCCCCTCTCTAAAGGAACAATGAAATTTCAAGCGACAATCTTTTTGGTGGCAGCACTGCTGGCCCACACTGCCAAGGCTTTTGTCCCTCCTCACTCGGTGACTGCCACTGCTGCTAGTCCTGCCTTCAGCCGTCCAACTACATTCCTCGCGGAAAGCAAAGGATCAGAATCCAAGGCCGCCGGTCATGAAGTCCGTAGTAGTGAACCTATGCCCGATATATCCGACGAAGAAAAAGAGAAAATTGAGGCCCAAGCCCAAGCATTCATGGAATATCAGCAAAACGCTGCAAAATTGGATTGGGCCACGGAAATTCGTACCCTTGTCCAATACAATCACGGCTATGCTGTGATTTCAACCAATTCCAAGGCCGAGCCAGGATATCCTTCGGGGAGCGTGGTTGGTTTTGTGCCCGATGACAATGGCAACCCGCTCTTTCTTTTTTCGGGAATGTCGACACATACGCAGGATATATTGGTGGACCCAAGAGCCAGTCTAACAGTAGCGGCCAAAGAATTCAAGGGAGCAGCCGATGGTCGAGTGAATCTGATGGGAACTACCTCTAAACTGAAGAAAGAGGAAATTGAAGCTGCCAAGGAATTGTATTTGGCCAAGCATCCTAATTCCAAGGTGAGCCTGCAGAAGAAAAACGACGATGAATGATTTTTTTCAAGCCTTGAACAAATAATAGTGTCTCACTCTCACATAATTTCTATTGCCCATAATCGAGTACAGGTTTGGATTAATTTTGGAGATTTTACATGGTTTCGATTGACGGTCGAAAAGATTAGATTCGTTGGAGGGTTCGCCCGTGCTGGTGGTGTCACGGCCGAGGAGTACCGTAATGCAAAACCCGATCCGATTTCACAATATGCCGGACCTGTCGCCGGTCACATGAACGAAGACCACAGCGGAGCTACAATTGCTATGGTAAAGAACCTTCCTGGTTTAGAAGATATTACAGTAACAGCTGCTGATATCGTATCTATTGATTCCAAGGGTATGTACGTCAAAGTGACTCGCGAACCGGGTGTTTCGTTCCAGCCGGAGCAATTCAAACTGCGATTGCCCTTTCCTCGCCCAGCTGAAGACCGCAAGGATGTCAAGACTCTTATTGTAGAAATGACACAAGCAGCAGCCGCCGCCAAGCAGGCATAATAAACAAATATCTTAATTTCTCTAGTACAGTACATTTTCCTTCAGACTATTCTACAAGAGGACAGTATCACCAGGTGTTCTTAAAATAGACACAGCAAGTGTGATATCATCTCGAAATTTGCCCTTGTTTCTTTTATCCCACGCTTGGGCTGCTCTAGTAATGACGGTCTGACAAGCAGTCAATGGGTGCGGCCCATTATCTTCGAAGAGACTGGGGGCAATTTCCAGTGCCAGAGCATCTGCATCTGCCAGGCTTTCAATCATCATACCATCTGACAGGCACATGGCGAAAATACAGACATCATCGTCGACGTCTTCGTTGTCTTTTGCTAGTATCAATTCCATCTTGGTAATATCCTTGAGATCAACGACATCAACGCGCGGATTCGGGATGACGCCCACGACAGTGAATTGTAGATCGCCAATGGAACGGCTCATGGCAAGCGCAGCCGACGCGATCCCGGGAACACCGCTACTGAGACGAACTTTTGACGATCTATTCTTTTCAGCAGGAACAATTTCACCTCCGCACGATATGAGCCGCGCTCGCTCGTCAGGAAAGTCAGGCTTGTCTTCTCGGCTCATGTAGACTACCTTGGCCTTTTTGAGTGCTTCGTTTTTGTCTACGCTCGGACTTGAATATTGTTGATTGTTTCTCGCATTTGAAAATTGTTGATTTTTCCGGTACACGGCAATGATGGATCGACTATCGCCAGCGTTGGCGATGTATACTTTCTGCCCCTGTTGGTAGATGACAGTGGCGGTACAACCACCAGATTCTTCCTTGGGGGCGGACTCCTCCATTGCTACAAAAGTTTCCACTAGAGCGCGCTTGGTAATGGAAACTTCATCTTCTTGATGTTGGACAATTCCCGAGGAAATCTCTTCTACAGCCTTTTTGAAGGCTTCTGATAGCTTTTCAGATAGGAAAAGTGGCAGTTGTTTCTGGCAATGTTCGGCAAATATGGCACCACTTTCCGCGTGTCCGTCAAAGACAGCAAGAATACGGCGCCGAATTTGGCTTTTGCTGTGGTTTCTCAGAAAGAAGGGGGAAATAACGAAAGATCGATCTTGGTTGATTTGGTTTTCTTGGGGACCGCCCTTGTAACCTCTCATGGACAATGTAGCCGACGTTGATGTTCCCGCTGTTTTTAACATTTGAATCGATTTCAATTCGACCGTTTGCGTACGCCGGAGCAGCAGAGGCCACTCTATGGTATCAGGCTTGACCTTGAGTTGAAGCTGCCTTCGTTCCATGTGCTGAATTTGATCCAAGACCTTCAAGGCATCTTTGTGGTGCATCAAATTCAGCTTCGGTTTCCGCCCCGGTGTTTCGTCGATATCCAACGGAACCAATGGAGTTCCATAAAAATTGTTTGGAGTATTCGAATATGTTTTACGTTGGTCCGGGCTCTTGCTCGTGCTGTTCTGTGCGCTCAATTGCTTGCTTTCTTTCACTTTGGTCGTAATTAACCTTGCTTGTTGTTGTGTTGCCGAATAACCTTTGTCCTCAATGGAACCCATCATGCTTGTTGTTCTTTGACGCGTTGCCCCACCCCCGCTGCTGCTCATCGATCGATCCATCGCATTACTGGTGTCGAGCATCAAATTTCGATGCTGGTGCCTTCTGGGTGCTTTTGACGGATTGGAATCGTGGATAGTTGCAGCAAGTCCCTCTTCTGCCTTTTTGGGGGGTGCCAGTGACGAATTTTTGTTGTTGGGAAAGGCTTTTTTGAAAACAAACGCGTCTTTTGCTGAAATTATTTCATTGCCTTCATTTGATGTTACCTGTTTTTTCTGTTTGGCCGTCCACCATTTTGCATTTGGAGATTTTTGCCCTTGGATTTTCGAGGGCGTTTCCCGTAGACTGAGTAACTCGTGCGACTCATCCGTAGCACTCGAATTAAGAGAGAGAAGACTGTCGAGCTGCACACTTTTAATGTTTGCATTTTTCGTAATTTTCCTACCAGGAATGAAATTTGATTCTGCGGGCTCTGCCACAGTCTTCGCATTTACTCCTGCCTTTGCTATTTTGGTCTTGTCTCCAGCTGTTGTGGCTAATTCTCGCTCTAGCCCTTTGGGCAATATTACATGGTCGCTGACGCTCGTCGATGGTGCTGTTTTTGATTTCGTAGGAACTTTCCTCGTGTTCTTTGCTCTAGCTGATTTGGCGGTGCTATTCGCAACATCCAAAGCTGGGGTTTCTGGCAGCACAAGGTGGGCTGCAGCAGACTTGCCTATCGATTTGGAAGGCTCGTCCGTCATTGAAACACTTCGTTTCGCTTTGGCAGAAACCGCAGCTACAGGTAATTTTATCTGAGGTCTTCTCTGAAAGGAAGGTTCTGGAGTAAGTGACGTTCTTGTTACAATCTTTTTCACTTGTCTGGGAGTGACAGGGGCACTGCCAGAGTCACGGCTGCTGAGACGACCACTGACCGTGTTTATGTTCACAGGCGAGGGAACTTTGCGCCTGCCTCTAGGGATAGAAGATGTTCGTTTTTCTTTGGCAGTGTCGGTCTGCAGGGGCTTTTTTGGGATGGTAGGCTTTGTGGCACCTGGAGATAGTTTTGGATTGCTCAATTTTTTCGGCTTCTTCTGGAAAGAATGTATTTTCCCTTTCTCGGAAGCCATCACAACGGGTTCGCTAGTCATCGTCACCATTTTCATGCGAGACAGAGGAGTGTGCCGAGTGCTGAGAGCAAAGCGCCAAGAGCTCAAAAGATCCGAGTCACTCCAAGTAATCTCGGCTAATTTTGATCTCTTGCCCTTATAAAGCTCAAATCTCTTTTCGGACTATTGTATTGTCTTGCTGGATTGCATGTCTTACCCGTCTTTCCGAGACTAATCTACAATTAAAGTGTCATGGTGGTAGAATATTAAGTTGAAATTCTAATCATGATGAGCATACAATTGAGTTCAGTAGACAGTGGACGAGTAGTGGTACACACACGCATATTACGACAGTAGACACTAACAGTACTAGTAGTCTAGTCTACTACCAGGTACCATACTACGAGTAGTTCAGTACGATAAGAACACAGGAGACCCTTGAAGGAGACCACGTCGTAGAATCCAAACCAAGTTCTACAGAGAGTATATCCCAACGAGGCAAAAGAATTAAGTCGTGTGCACTAAAAAATCACAAGGGAGCTTAAAGCTTGCTTTTAACTAGACTAGTGCATCCCCCGTGAATTTAGTGCACACCCTTATCCTATTCGTACAAACACATTATTCGTATTCGTATGATCCTCTTGTATGTGCACTAAAATCCCAAGGCAATTTTAAGCCTGCTTTTAACTGGTGGAACCGAAAGAGTCAAGCTGAGTATTGCAACATAAGGGAGGGAGGAGGCAGCTGTAACCCCGTGGGATTCCATCTAACTTAATAAAAGTCTACTCCGTGTGAAAAGCGCCTCCTATTGTGGCGCAGCTACTTACTCAACCTTCTTGTCGCCAAAGTCAATCCCTCCGCGAGGAATGATTTCTACGGAATAGCCGTCGGGATCATATGCAAATGCCAGGCCCTTCATGGATCCGCCATCGGGTTCCTTTCGAAATCCGTATCCCATCTTGCCAATCTCGTCACACGCCTTGTAGACATCGTCGACAAGAAATCCAATGTGACCAAATCCCTGTCGTCCTTCTTCGTTGCCGTTGAAGTGTTTGAAATTGTCGTCCTCTTCGGTACCATGATTGTGGGTTAGCTCCAGGACGGGATTAAATTGATCTTTGGTATCGACCGACTCATCAACGTTGGAGGATCCTAAAAAGTACAAGGAGAAATCCGACAAATGTTTTTCTGAAAGAACTTTCATTCCAAAACTCTTGTAAAATTCGAGTGTCTTTTTCGGATCCTTGACGCGCAGCATGGTCTGAGAGAAATTAAAGTCATTGGAAAACTTGGCATTTTCGCCTCGCTTCACCAGCTCCACCCAATATCCATCGGGATCGTAAACAAAAGCAAGTCCCTTCATTCGGCCTTCATCTGGCTTTTTCTTGAAGGTGCACCCAGCTTTTTCCAGTTTGTCCGACATGGCGTAAACATCCTTGCAGCTAAAATTCGGATGTCGTTGGAGAGTAAATGAATTTGGGGTTAGAAGAAGCGCAAGCTTTATCGGCGACGATCCAATTATTCAGGATTCAAATGATATGGGAAATGTCAAAGAAGAAAGAAAACGTACTTGACAGCAATATGTCCAAATCCATCTTTTTCTTGGTTTCCAGCATGGTATCCTTCAAACTTGTCGTCCGATTCGGTACCGTGGTTGTGGGTCAATTCCAGAGCGACACCTTCCATGTTCCACAGATAATCATGAGCGGCTTGGGTACCAGGAGTAAGAGTGTACGATACTCCTTCGGGAAGAGTCGTCAAGAAATATAAAGAAAATTTGTACTAGAATTGTATTGACAAGGAAAAGTGAGGTACTTTCTTCTCCAGCTAGACTACATGTTCCATGTTTGTCAACTTGTTATCATTGTAGTACTGTTAGGTAATAACGTAATAACGTACCTGAGGAAAGTCAAATGTATCAATCAAGGTAAATCCCAACAATTCAGTGTAAAATTTTAGCGATGCTTGAGGATCTTTGATGCGCAACATGGTCTGTTGCCACGTGGGTCGTCCAGGAATAATCGTCATGGCGAGGCTGGTGGTTGTGGAATGTAAAACTCGTTTGGCCGTAGAAGAAGAATGCAGTACACGACGAGGACTGCTGCGGAGGAAATAAGATTTTTGTGAAACACTAGCAGTGGGAGCAAAGGCAGAGGAGAAGGGAATAGCAGCAGAAAGAGTACCCACTATAGCAATAAAATTACGTCGAGACACCAAGGCCATGGTCGTGTAAAAGAAAGAGTGATGTGCTGGTAGTCTAGTGTGTTCGAGAAAGATCTATTACCACCATTTCCGAGATTTTTCTGTCTCGAGTTTTGGATAATGGAAACTCGAGAATATTTTCATTACATTTCTCTAAGTATTTCAGCCGTTAAATATTAACGGT
>Ga0100391_1000797_pt1 | contig 36344 bp, 22 predicted proteins | sample CryGeymeta201515_FD_81541 | JGI IMG/M metagenome (GOLD analysis project Ga0100391, IMG submission 81541) | Groundwater microbial communities from Crystal Geyser aquifers in Utah, USA - Crystal Geyser metaG 2015-15 | ecosystem: Environmental > Aquatic > Deep subsurface > Groundwater | place: USA... | reverse complement strand
AGTAAGCTAAATATTTATCTCGGTCGGAATTTGAGGTCCGAGGTCCCAACTTAAGATATGACTATACAAATTTTCAGTACCCTACTTCTAAAATAGTAAGCTAAATATTTATCAGTAGCACACGAATAAAACTTTCATAGGCCACCCACTGGCTAGAGTGGTTGGCGATAATACGAGTAGTGGTCTACTACTAGTCTACTAGCTAGAGTAGTAGTACCACTCGTCCAGTACTACTAGCAAATCGTAGTGATGTTCCTACCCAGTCAGTGATGAAAAGGTGCTGCTGCCGATTGAGTTCGAATGAGCGACTTTTCTTTTGAGCAAATATGCGATATATTCAATAACTGTAAATCCATCTAAATAAATAATGCTGATAATAATAACGGCTCTCTCCTCACAATTTATTATTTGAACAACAACAGCCTGGCCACAACAAACAACAAACCACCCGACACCACCCACGGTAGGATTACCAATCACTGGCTGAAGTTGCAACAGGACCATGCCGAAAAGCCGACGCAAAAGCGATGTCCACGCCTTGAAAAGTCGTGTTGCTGCCGTCGCTGGTGTCGATGGATGGAAGAAGTCATTCAAGAGCAACAACAATCGACGCAAAACCATTGCCGCTCCCTCACTTCCCCACGGCAATAATATGAGTAGTATTCAAAGTGATCATGTTGCTAGCAGCAAAGATGACAAGGAGAATGAAAGAACGTACAACTTTCGCCATCACGATGATGGCAACGACGATCAAACTGTGACATCGCACGTGTCCAAACGCAGTACGAGTTCAAAGACAAGCCACAACAACCGTGGTGGAGATGCAGGCTACTTTTACAAGAATCTTCCAACGACACCTCTCCATAAACTTTTCGCAAGTGCCAAAAAGAAGCACCACTTAACAGCAAGCATTGCGTCCACGACGACAGCGAATCGACACAATACGTCTTATCTCTCCAATTCGTCGGAATCCTCGGCAGGCGATATTAATCTCCAAAATGATTCGATGGATTCGTCCACCGACCGAGCTATGTGGGATCTTAAATCAACTTTGGACGCGAGCCCAATCGCTCAAGATGACACCAGTGACGGTAAGGTTTCTCCGAACTCCAACAAGAGTATTAGAAGCAAGGCTTCGGAGCGCTCCTCTGAAAAGAGTTCCACAACGACGACAAGCAGCTCGAATAGCAGCGGTGCAATGAATAGAAGTATCCTCAGTGATACCACGGAATTGACTGCTTCAAATTTCGTCTTTCAAGCCACGTCCAAACGAAAAGTGTTGGATGCAGCTCGATCCGCCGAAAAAAAGAAACAGCAACAAGCTGCCGTAGCTGCTCGAGAAGCCCTGCCCTTGCAAGAAGTCCATTTGGAAGACATTGTGGTCGATGAAGATCTCACGGAACAAACAAATATCGTGGGACTTTTTCAGCGGTCTCAACAGTCACAGCAGCAGCAACAAGAAAAGCCAATCGATAATATCAGTGCAGCGGCTGACAAAGATGCTGTGGAATCCGGCGTAGACAGCTCTCGAAACCAAGATATTGCAAATACGAGCATCACCATGGGATCTCGTCCTACACTTCTGCTCACGGGACCCTCACCCTCCAGTGTCAAGAAGCGAATTCAAATATCACCCAGGAGTCTGCGGAAGTTCACAGACTCTCTCAAGCGTACTCGTGTCCAGCGTCAAATGGGACGAGACCAAGATATCAGAAAGCGCCTTTCCATGGGAAGTGCTCGCAAACAACAGCCATTGCCTCCTTCCATGAGGAGTGAAACTGTGTCACAACTTTTTCTGGGGCATGCTGCTATTGCAGGCCGTGCATCTCTCGGAAGTGTCGCTGCCAAGCCATCCCAAGCTCCCTTAACCAGTACTCGTAGTCAATTGGCAAATTCACCCACTCCCTCTGAGAATGGCATAGACAACAAAAACTTTGTCAGTCAGATCAAACCACTGGCCGCCGAACCAGAATCGTCGCCCGAAATGTCGACCACGAGATTTTCTTGCCGAACTGATGGCGATGATACGGCCGATGTAGCCTTCGAGTACCAACAGTGGATGCGTCCTGCACTCGAAACATCGATCATGAACGAATCGACGTGTTCATCGGTTCGAGCGATGCCCAATTTGGCAAACACGAGTGCTTTGGATATGGATAATATTGATAAGCCCGCTGGAGTGAACTTGGCCTGTCAAGATATGTCGGCAGGCGAAGTTGACGAAACATCGCAATCAGAACCGTCTCAGCAACCCACGGAAACGGACCCATCTACCGTTTTGGGTGAAAACAATACGAGCGATACCAGTAAATCACCAAGGGATGGTTTCAATTTGTTTGATGAAGGTACTCCTGAGTCCGAGGGAAGCAACGAAGACAAAGTGATTTTGAACAGTCACGGCCATGTCTCTCGTCGTGAGTCTGCAACTGGTAGTGTGGCCTCTCCTGCCAGTAGTGTTTCGAGTCATCTTTACACAACGTCTCCGACTCCGTTAGAGACTCGCCAATCATTGTTGGTTCGACAAGCCTCAACATCTGCCTCCAAATTAACCCCCACGCGACTGACCAAAAAGCCCCGGCGTATTGTCAACCCAAACTCGATGCTATCCCCAGCCAAAAACACGAGAAGTGCCTGCAAGAAAAAATCCGATGCAAGTGCCGGGGCGAATAGTCCTCTGTTTTCGCCGGCACGCAACACGAGAAGCGCCTCCAAGAAGGCTTCCACATATTTGGAACAGAGTGCAACGAAAAATTCATCCAAGTCTCCGGCCAGCAAGTTGACGGATACCAGTCCTCAGTTGAATGTGGCGCCCCTCAACAAGAATGAGGATGAAAGTTCAGTCACCAGTAAGTCTGTCGGTTCAAGTGCTAACACTACAACCTCTCGGCTCAGCGGTGTTACAGCTGATCTGGGTGATATTGGGGATCTATTTGATACTACTAGTGAGTTTAAGCACAGTGGCGAGCATCAATTAGCTCGAAACCAACGTCGGGAAACGGTTTCACTTTCGGATTTCGGTGACGTTATGGATTATTTGAACAACTCAGAAGGTAAAAAACGACGAAGCAGCGTGACTCAAAGAGGTAGCTCACGACACAGTGGCATGTATCGTTCGTCGCTGGCAAGTCTTCCAGAGCAGTCACTCGTTGATCACCGCAACGTCGCGGTGGATGCAAGCGTGGCAGAAGATGACGATGAGTACAGTGCAACGGACCAAGATGGATCAAACAAGTTGACCCAGCCAACGTCAAATTTGTCGTCCCCGCCATCGGCCCGAAAGATATCTACAGCCCGAATGGTCGGCGGCTCGACTATTGACTCACCAGCCCGCTATACGAGGAGTGCTAGTAAGAAGGAGGCCGTTGAAATTATGGCAGCGTCGCCTCGTGATAATTTGGCAGAGACTGGTGACCAAACAGCTACGTCACTTGATTTGAGTGGTTTGTTGGACGGTTTACAACAGCTATCTCCTTCTTCCCTTTCAGCTTCGACCAACAATGAATTAAGACTTTCCGTTTCTGGCAGTGCTACTGAGGAAAGGCATCGTTCGCGTTTTTCTTTAGATGAAAGCGAGGAAGACCGGGACGATGAGATAGAAGATGCAAAAACTATCGAAAGCATGGGAAGTGTTTGCAAAAGTGGACGCTCTCGTTATTCACTCAACAGCTCCAGCAGTACTGAAGACGAGGGTGAAGTTATCACAAAAGTTGTCGATGACAATAAAACGGCAACACTGTCTGATCTCGGTGCAGTGCTAGGCACGAACGCCAAACTAAATGACTCAAAAGCAGACGCCTCGTATCATCAATCCAACAGGAAGCGTCAGAGAGACTTGGAATCACCGAAACAAAAGAAGAATATTATTTTGATGAAACGATATGAAGTCGAAGATGAGCGAGACACAAAACGCCAGAAACCCTTCTCTATAGCTGTCGCGGAAGTTAGTGAGTCAACAAATGTTCTGGCTTCTATTGATACGGATGAAAGGGGCGAAGAAGAAAGATCCAGTTTGGCTGCTTTAGAGGGTGTTCATGACATTCCAAATCCATACGACTCAAACACATCCGACGTTGCATCACTTCCGGCCGCTGTATCCGAGGAAACTCAAAAAGACGATGACATTGAAGAAGATGACAGTCAAGAGACTCCTGAGCAATCAAGACTAGCTGTGAATGATTCCTTTGTCCCCCGGTCGGCCTTGAAGAGGACTGGTGCCCCGACATATTCTGAGAAGAAATCGGTCAATTTCAAATCACCGCAAGCTGCAGAGTTCATGATTGGCAGTAGGACCAGCAACATGACACCCATGTCCAAAAAGAAGGCCAAAGAGCTTTTCAAGATACCAATGACAAACGAAGAAAGGGCAAATAACGGGTCTTGCGACATGTCTGTTTCGTCAAACTCGTCTACCCTTTCAGCTACGTCAATCTTGTCTCCAGCCAAGGCGTCGGCCGAGGAGATTCTCGCAATGAAAGAGAATACTGTGACACTTGAAATCAACATGGATCAGCTCATGAACAACCTCGAAGACCACTTACAAGACGACGCCAATGCAGATAAAGTAGGAGAGCCCACCGGCACGTCGCTTGTAGGGCCCATAGTGGCATCAGAAGAAGCGACTGTTGAACTCGAATCGAATGTCCTGGGTCTTTTGGCGAATACATTGGATGTCACGGACACACAAGGTGCCAGTGGGTTGTCAGTACTTTCAAAGGAGTCGTCAACAGATACTTCTCTTCATTCAGAGTACAAACGGGGTTCTACAGATGCCACTGTAGAACTTGAAAACAATTTCTCGGGGCTCCTAGCGAACATGGCCCACGAAGACGCTACGACGACACAAAATCTTGACGATAGAGAGGAATCAAAAACAAATGAAACATCATCTCTGGAATCCTCTGAAACGATGACGGATGCAGCGAGCATTGCGTCAGCCAACGCCTGTGGTGATATCGCGGCAACAGGAGAGCCGCAGCGACTCAATTTCAGTTCTCCCACGACAACGAACAGCAGTCAACATTCTGCCAGCCACGAAGACACCGACGAGTACACAATGCAACTAGAAGGCAATATGACTGACCTGATTGAAGCTGTTGGATCAAGATCGGAGGAGCAAAATCAAGAACTCGATCAATTAGATATGTCGGTCATTCCTCACAGTTCTCCGAGCGAACAGGGTACTCCGAGCTTTCAACAGGAATCCAGTATGAGTCAATCCACCCTTGGTAATTCTCCAAGTACTGTCTCTGAAAAGCCGGAGAATAACGAGGGGACCATTCAATTAGAGAGCAACGTACAACAATTACTTGTAACAGCCGATTTCATGGCAGAAAGTGCTACCGACCACTCGGATATTGATTCGATGGGCACCAAGAGAATAACAAGAAATTCCTTTACGATGCAGCTCGAAGAGAACATGAGCGATGTCCTCCGAGCAGCGGATTCCGCTCAGCAAATGGAAGAAATTGTTTTGGGAGTGGGCATGAAAGACACGCCCGGTAATCGCAGTTTACGATCTAGACGCTCGTCGATTGCTAGTCACACATTTAGTCTTGCATGTGAATGCCCATCAGATAACGATGAAAATGATGAGAAAGACTCTCAGCCGGAACATTATGATGCCAGTGAAAGTCGAGTTGTGAAACCTCCGACACCGGACAATCAAGGTGTTCTATCCCGGGTAACATTGGACCTCACATACGAGGAGCTGTTTAACGTACCTTGCCTCACTGGATTTAGCAGTAATCCAATACCAGATATTCTTGGCAAATTCTCCAGCCTTCCTCAAAGGGCTGCTACTGAAAACTTAGAGTCTTACCTTTCGGAAGCCTGTGACCAGCTGGAATCTCACATTGATACACTCCCTGATAGCCAGGTAGAGTTTGAACGTTGTTTAGAGGAGGATGCTGCAATGTTCCTTCATCTGCAGCAAAAATTGCGAAACGTGTCCCAGGAAAGCAACCCTATGAAGAAGCGTCTGGAGGAGCTTGCCAGCGGAGCAAGTTCATCAAACGATTATGCCATGGCTGTTTGGTCTAAAGATATGCTCACCTCGATCCACGATGTTCAACTTCCGTACATTATTGAATCCATTCAAAAAATGACTTTGGTGTTGGACGAGAATATCAGACATCTGGATGATACAAATAAGGTTTTGTCTTCCATGGCAGATGCTGATGCCCGTCGAGCTCGAAGAAACAGCATGTGCCGCCGCAAGGTTTGTTTCGTATATCATCTTAGATTTTCGTTTGCTTCTATTCCGTTTCACAATGAACTTACCATGTATTTATCTGCAATTTTTTATTGATAGACTGCTGTCAGTGATATCGAAGAAGACATGCAGGTTTTGGAGTCAGAAATTGCATCCGCTACCCGAAACTTGGAGGAGCAACAAGCTCGACTGAGAAATCTCACCAACGTCCAAGCATCTTTGGTCACCAAAGTGTCCTTTCAGAAAAATTTTGGATCTTTGCGACGAGAGGCGGCAACATGTGCCGGAAAATATGGCATTTTATCGAATATTTCGAAATGGGAGAGCGGGGCCTTAGTCGTCGGTACCGATATTACGACCATGCTATTTAAATATCACGGGTCTTTTCCTGAGTCTTGTGCTTCAATCAGGTTCGAATGCACAGGGGACGTTATTCGCGTCAGAGCCAAGACGGATGCGTCTGCATTCAAAAGCAAATCTGCAGTCAAACGCAAACTGTCTTTGGCTTCTTCGTTGTTCCTCAAACGGAAAGTTGGCCAATCTCTTTCCTGTGCTCAAAAGAGCCAAATGACGAACGCTTGGAATATTTCTTGCATGCTTCAAGAGCTCGACATCACCATATCCAGAATCGAATCCCTCGCCATCGAACTGACCGCCATTGAAAGCAAATATCGATCGAATTTACTTTTTGGCGGCGGCCATGAGGCTGCAATCGAGGTAGAAATGAAGGGGTGCCTCGCTACATTTAATCTGCATCGATCTTATCCCTTTATGCCGACAACAGTCCTTGTTGAGGTGTACGAACGGGATATCAATGTTCGAAAATTGCAGCGTCACCTCACTAAACGCGTTCCTGTGGGTCTTGAATATCTGTCTCGCGCGATTGCGGAGATGCATGAATTTCTGAATCTATGCTGATACCGTAAAGTATACTAATGCAGCCACGATTCTATTTTCTTTAGCACGAGTATGAATTAAGTGAACGGGTTGTACTCTATACCAGAGAGAGTTTCTTTGATATCAATCTTCAAGCAGCGCTTGTTGTCTGCAAGGATGATCCAATATCCAGTGTAGAATGATTTTGGAACAGGCACATTCTAAATAAATCATTCGTCGAAGTCATGGCAAGGCCAGGCAAGGCAAGGCAGCCGCCGTTGTGTTTTTCTTTTTTCCTTCATCGTGCAGCACTTGATCGATTCAAACCAATTCAAAGTCAAAGAGTGGTTGTATTCAAACGCTTCTTCCGTGTTCGTACTTCTGGTGAGAACTCCATCTAGCTAGGGGAGTCGCTTTGCAAGAGAGAGTAGAGTGTGTTCCGAGCCTCATCATTCGCTCGCTTGCTTCTCCTACTGGCTAGTACGTGACTAGTACTAGTAGTACTCGTCTGCTACTACTACGTGATGAGATGAAGCTCACTACCCAATTTAGAGTTATGGATTTTCAACAAACACGTGGAATCCCCTAGCTATCACACAATAATAGAGACGCCAACCAAATACAGAATAGAAAGAATAGAAGATACCAGACTACTTCGACTAGAGTAATGGTGGATGATGAATCAACCACAACAAAAGTTTCTCTTTCGACTTTGTAATAACAAGTCAAAAGAACGACGAGGAAGCTACTTTATTATATATACTCGATTAACTACGTAGCTCAGAAAAAAGTACAGCACCGTAAAAACAGCAACGAGGTGTATCTGGAGCAAGAAAAAAGTTATCTTCTTCAATTCCAATCAACAAATACAGTACATACATAGTTCTTTTGCTTGTAGGATGATTTTCAGATATGTACACCTAGTAGCAATTTTTTTTGCTGGCAATGCAGCATCGTTTGTTTCTCAATCCAACGTTGCTGTACGTCCCTTTGGGATTCGACATGTAGCTGGAAGGTAAGCTTGATATTTTTGTTTAAAAAAAAAAAGAAGAATGCGAAACGAATGGAATCTCTGGTAGTAGACTTCGTTTCTGTCTTTGTTTTTGTTTTTGGTCACCCTTGCTTGCCTGCTTGCTTGTGGTGGTGGTCTCTTCTCCGTTCCTTTTTGGTCGTTCATTATTACATCTCATTCATCCTATTTCAAACCTTTCATCCATCGTTTAAAAAAAAAAATTATATGGCAGTATCCCAACATTGTACCTTGCATCGACAACGGAACAACAAACATCGAATCAAAATAATAATGATAGTAGCAGCAACAACAACAACAACAACAACAGCGACAACAATCGACAACCACAAAATAACAACAGCAATAATAATTATCGCAATGAAAATGGTCGTGGTGGTGGACGTGGCCGTGGACCACCTAATCGTGGTTCATCCGTTTTAAAATTGGATAATCCATTAAAAATTCAAAGAATTCCAGCAGCAGTAGCAGCACCGCAGCAACAGCACCAACATCGAGATGACAGAGATGGAGATCGTGCTGGTAGAGGAAGAGGAGGAGGCCGTGGTGGTGGTGGTCGAGGTGAAGGCCGTGGTGGTCGAGGCGAAGGACGTGGAGGTGGACGTGGTGAAGGAAGAGGAGGTGGACGTGGAGGTGGACGTGGTGGACGTGGATCTGTGGCTAGTGCAGGTGATGGAGCCCGAGGAACTGTTGCCAGTGAGTCTACTACAATGAGAATTGATCGCGATAGCGGCAATGATCGATTTGGAAGGGGTAGGTATAACGAAAATGCACGACACGCATGATAATGGTTTTTGTTTTGGGGTTGAATCCGGCTCCTTTTTAAAAAAAATTTGGAATTGGACCCTTTGTACGGATTGGTCTGCTGCTATGTATGGTATTATGGGAAACGGAAGTCAAACAAGGACTGAAGATGAATGCTCTCTTTTGGGAACCTGCTGCTGTGACATGCCGACCTTGAGGTTATTGAAACAAAAAATATCCCATTGCTCTATTGCAACAACAACTTTGTTTCACGAAATTGATTGCATCATCAATCAATCTATCTGACTGTCTGTCCGCCCAAACAATCATGATCTTGCCAGTACGAATATTCTCCAAAAGAAAGCAGTTGCTTTCGACAAAACATTATCAACAGCAGCGAACATTGGTTAAACAGACTCCACCGGTTGAATCAGCAAACGCAGCAATCTTCGTGATATTATTGTTTGAAACTTTTGATGCAGTCGAGATAATTGATTTCTCCGGTTTTCTCACACTCTTTTTTTCTCTCTTGTGTCCACTTCCGCATTCATTTCGGTTCCTGCAGGTGGCGGTGACGACGCTGCGACTGCTGGCAGACCTGATGGTAGAGGACGACGTGCGCCAGTTAAAAAGGCGTATGCTGGACGAGGTGATGGTGCAGCTGATGGTAAAAACAATCGACGTGCATCTCTTCGTATCGGAACGGGAAAGAAAGGTCGCGGAGCTGCTATTAGTCAACGTCGTGGTAGTCTGAAGAAGCGTGACAAGTCCGCGGAAAAGGCTGCTCGCGCCGAAGCTGCTATGGAGCGAAAGACCGTTCAGCTACCTGAGTAAGTGTGTCTTTAGAGCCATGTGCGGTTTACATTGCTGTTTCATAATTTCACCTTCTTCCAGTACTCACGGACGACACCTTTTCCCCCCGACTCGCCTTTGCTGATACTGCAGAGGTCCTATGACCGTGGCAGACCTCGCACAAGCCATCGACGAGAAACCAGTGGGAGTTATCAAATTTTTGATGACAGACCTTGGAGTTATGGCCTCCATGACCCAAAGTTTGGACCCTGCGACATGTATTGCGGTTGTCGAAGGAATGGGATACTTTGTTGGCGGTGATGACGATGATGATTATGATGATGATGAAGAGTAAGTGTGCTTGCCGTTTCTTGACAACGTTTTATCCTGGCGGCATTCTCACAATTGGCACCCTCATTGCGCTCAGTGATGAATATGATGAAGACAGCGCTCTGACCTCTGGATTCGCAATAGAAGAAGACGCCGAAGAAGATTTGAAGCCTCGTCCTCCTGTTGTAACAATTATGGGCCACGTTGATCACGGAAAGACATCCCTGTTGGACGCCCTCCGGTCGACACGCGTGACGGCTGGAGAAGCAGGTGGAATTACGCAACATATTGCAGCCTACCAGGTTCAGCACGGCGATCGTGAAACAATCACATTCATTGATACCCCCGGTCACGCAGCCTTTACAGATATGCGAGAACGTGGAGCCAATATTACTGACATGATTATTTTGGTCGTTGCAGCTGATGACGGTGTCAAACAGCAAACAGCAGATTCCATCGCTTGTGCGCGCCAATCAGGTGTTCCTTTGGTTGTGGCCATCAATAAATGTGACCTTGAAACTGCCGACCCAAATAGAGTCATGACTGAGCTAACTGCCTATGACATTTTGACAGAGGAATTCGGCGGAGACGTCCAATGTGCGCAGATAAGCGCCAGGGAGAAGACTAATTTGGATGATTTACTCGACAAGGTGATGATCCAAGCGGAAATGTCCAATCTCCGTGCAAATCCTGATCGTGCTGCTGAGGGTATTGTAGTAGAAGCATTCCTAGAACAGGGCTTGGGAACTGTCGCAACGACACTCATCAAAAAGGGTACATTGAAGGTAGGGGACGTTTTTGTAGCCGGCGAGACCTATGGCCGTGTTCGTGCGTTGATATCCACCTCCGACGAAAAGACTCGTCTTGATGAAGCTGGACCCAGTACCCCCGTTCGTGTGGTTGGTTTTGAAAGTGTTCCTGCGGCAGGTGATATCCTTGCCGTAGTTGATGATGAACAAACGGCCCGAGCTCTTGCCGAAAGCCGACAAAGGCTCACTCGTGAACGAGAATCGTCGTCATATCAAGATGGCCTGATGAGCTCTGTCCAGGCTGCTTTTGGTTCCAGAAAGGAGCACAGAGAGATGTGTGTGGTTGTCAAGGCTGACGTGCAAGGTTCTGCTGAAGCCCTGACGCGCGCACTTCAGGAATTGAAACTTGAGAACGACGAAGCCACTGTCACTATTAAGGTTTTGGTAAGCCAAACAGGCGAAGTTAGCAAGAGCGACATTGCGATTGCTAGTGTTACCCCTGGTACCACTGTAGTTGCTTTTGGTGTTCCTGCTTCATTTGCCGCAATGGAAGATGCTCGGGCGGCTGGGGTTCCAATAGAGTATTACAACATCATCTACGATGCCATCGAGTCAGTTGAATCACGAATGCAAGAGGTCTTGTCTCCTACTCCCGATGGTGAATATGCTGGCTCTGCCACTGTCCAAGAAGTCTTTAATATTGGTGGTACCGGAAACATTGCCGGAAGCAAGTGTACCGATGGTTTCCTACGCAAAGGAGGAAACGTCCGTGTCATGCGCGGTGACAAGATTTTGGTAGAGTCAACGATTAAAACCCTTCGGAACTTCAAGGCTGAGACAGATACCATTGAAGCTGGAAACGAATGTGGTATTGGTCTGCAGGACTTTGAAGACTTTCAACCCGATGATGTCATTGAGTGCTATATTGAGAAAAAGAAATAATAATAATAATACCAAGAACGGTAATCCAGCAAAGCATGTCGCTAAACAATGCAAAAGGAAACTTGCTCAAAATTTTAATAATGCATACAAAAAATTACACGCTCAAACGCATGATAAATTAAAATGTTTGGAATTAACTAAACGGTAACAGCGTCTTCAGGTACTGGACCTGGAGCGGCTGCTTGCCGCTTATGATTGCGGATCAATCGACGTAGTTCCAGCTTCAGAAAAATCTCAAATTCGGCATCCGAATGAAACCTGATTTTGCGATAATCCCCCCTCGATCCATCTGCTCCACCGACTGGCCCATAACTTATGACAGTCATTTCATCCCGAACCAGGGTTACATCAAATGTGAGGTCTGTTCCACAGCTCAAACAAAAGTGAGAATGAGAATCAAAGAGAGCTAGTGACAACCATTCCGTTCTGAGACTGTGCTGACCATTCGGATCCTGCTTCTCAAGCCAGTGGCGCACTCTCTTCAAAAAATCAAAAATGGATAAATAAAACAGGCGAGTTAGTCGCATTGTCAAATGGCAGGATTACAATACTGAACCTTAAAACGCACCATAAGTGACTTCCGAATACGCTGTTCAAACAGCATTTTTGTTCCTAGACTAACCACAACCTGCAAGATTTTCGCTTGCTTGCGGGCGTCCTGCTTTTGGATCCTGTCAAGACCACGAGGTGCATTGCTGGAATGTAACTTCTTTTCTTTCTCTTGCCGCTGCTTCTTGGCGGCCTCAAGACTTGCGCGCAAGGAATGTTTGTGATAGGCGTCCTGTGCATGCAAGAGAAGAGACCGACAAAGCACCAACAATTGTTCTGGGCTCTGACTTCCGCTTGATTGGGCATCTGTGGTGCCTGATAACGTGGAACCACTGTCGCCATTGGATTCTACAAGTTTAGCTCGCAGTGTATACTCGGTGTCGAGTTGCACCTTAACTTCACTGGCATGGCAATGGATGACAGCAAGGGCAGCGCCGGTACTGTGCGACGATGGTTTGACCATGACAGACGGCGGAGGCAGAAAATTCTCTTCTGATTCGCTGTTCAACCAGACCGTGGAATGATGGGACGAGAGTGTAGACGGCTGTTGTTGTTGTTGTTGTTGACGCGACTTCGCAGAAACATCGTCGGCATCTTCGTCTCCCATGAGCTCTTGTCGAATGGCCTCAAAAAGCTTGGCACAAAACAGGGAATGCTGCAGCGACACCAAAACTCGTTCGTCCTTGGCATTATTATTATCCTCTTTGGCATTCTCATCAGTTGTACTACTCATTGTACTCTCTTTATCTTTGCTGACTTTCATTTTAGAAATGGATGTAGTTGTCATCGGTTCGAGACAAGAACTAATTCGGAATCCCGTTCTTGGTTTTTCAATTTCAAATTCAAGGGTGAGAAATGTCACTTTATTTGGATCAAAGTCCGCCGCTATTCTCCCTAGAGTAGGATCAATCACAGCAAAGGGTTCCGCCATGGTCCAATCGCTATACTTGAATGCATCTTCCTTGTCATCGTCATCGCCTTCATCGATACCGGTGATGCCGCTGCTTTCTTTTTCCCTTTTTTCGTCCGCAGACTCATCGGCATCCATCTTGTCACTTTCCTCTTGATCTTCCTTTTTGATGCGACCGTCCTTCTCTTGTTGTTTTAGTCTTTGATTGTAATCGTCCGTCAGTTCCACCGTGGCATAACGAGGCGCATGATGCGTCAATCGTCCTGCCAAATTGCTCCCGCCTCCTCCACCTCCACCTCCACCACCGCCACTGGCATCGTATACATCGACATCGACCGCAACAACTTCCGTGGGTCGAACGGCATGTGGCTTAGCTCGCGTTCCATGTTCGGGTGCCACTAGCCGCCACTGCCGTCGCAATTGCAAGAGGCGTTGATCGGGAATCCGCTGAGCTTGTACGGCCGCTGCCAATCGTTTTTCGTGCCGGTAAAGGACCCGAGAAGCTTGATCAAATACGGCACGTTTTCTTTTGAGAACATAGGCGGCTTTGACGCGTTGTTCTTCTTGTAATTCCTTTTGAGCTTGACTGCTGGGAGGAGCAGGTACCGCAGCTGTCGTGACAGGAGCATCACCTTCCTTGGAGACCGTGGCGCCTCCTGGGGCTGGCGTGGTAGAACCTGCTGGAGTTTCTTTGGTAGTGGTTGCAGCAGTTTCCTTTTCTCCTCCTCCTCCTCCTCCTGTCGCTATTATGTTTTCCAACGCAGGATCGACAACGTTAGAGAGTCCAAAATACTCTCCGGTATTAACCAGTGTACTCAAATTGATAGCTCGATTGAGTTCATTAATACCATTGTTTTGAAGGCGAGCAGATGCAGCTGCCAGAGGATGAACTTTGGGGGCTGTTTTGTCTTCGTCTTCTTTTTTCTTTTCCTCTTCTTCTTCTTCTCCTCCTTTAATGGTCGTCTGGTCTAACTCCTTCTTATTAGCGGCCATGTCCGCCTCCAACAGACCGTGCTTGGCAATGGCACGTTCAAAACATTTCGACCGTTCATACTCATTGGGTGGAGGCAAGTAAATAAATCGACCATCGGCGATATGAGACGGAGGAAAAGAGGTAGTCACGACATTGTCAGTGTCAATCTCATTGTCATTCTTGTCATTGGTCTTTTTGGTCGTGGTAGGAGCCATGTTTTTGAGAGAGCAAAGAGTACTCGTATTTTTACTGTTTAACTGCCGATGACACGCAAGTGAGGTTTTGGGACGATGATATATCTTATGTCTCTTATCTCGATGCAAGAAGAAGGTTGTGGTAGTGGTAGGACACAAAAGTACTATAAATAAGTGGCAATGGAAGCACAAAGTAGTTTTTTGCAGTCAGAGTTATTGGAATAAAAGGATAAAAATTCGGTTCGTGTCTTGGGCTTTGATATACACGAGCAAAGGAAAAGCCTCGCGTGTATCTGTATCTTCATTCCAAGATGTTTTAATTGGACTCTAGTTTATTGTTCGTTGTCGTTTGCTCCGAGTAGCCTACTACCAGGTACGTACTGTACATTTGACTAAGTTGTAGTAGACTACGTAATTATTATCAATTGTTTCACAGCGAAAATGCAGCCACAAGTGATGAACACATGTGCGTCTCATTTTTTATGGATCGGTCTACTACTACTACTACTACGCTGCTCTACTAGTCTACTACACACAGCATACCATATTATTTAGCTAAGAAGAATAGACTGCTACTACTACTACTACTCTAGCTAGTAGTTAAGTACTCTACTCTAGTAGTAGTAGTTGTGGCAGTACTCCTCCCTACTAGCTAGCTACTAGTAGTAGCTAGAGAGGAGCTACTACTACTAGAGTACTACTACTACTAGAGTAGTAGTAGCTAGCAGTATTATACTAAGAAACAACCTGGTACTACTACTCTAGAGTCGACCAGTAGTAGTACAAGTAGTAGCTACTACTACTAGCTAGCTCTAGTAGTAGTAGCTAGTAGTAGTAGTAGCTAGTACTACTACTACTAGTAGTAGTAGTCTAAGTAGGGGGGAGAGCTGTTAGTACTACTAGGGACGAAATGCAACTGATGCAACTTTATCAAGAAAACTCGAATCTGCACTCTGTTTGTTATTACGTTATTACATCTTCCAACTGTCAACCAATCGATCGTCTACGCACCAAAAAAGGGTTCACCACAACACCATAATACATCCAAAAAACGAGAATCATGGCCAAATCGAATAATCTTTACGACTTGGGTGAGGTTGTCTGGGCCAAGGAACATGAGGGTGGTGTTCTTTCAAAGGCTTACCGTGTTGTTAATGATGATCAAGCCAACGAACATCCCGGCGAAGTCTTGATTCAGTGGGAATACGGTAACAAACGTGAGTACTTGCCCGAGTCTTTGGTAGAATCTGTTACTGCCAGTCGAAGTCGCAACCGAAAACCGTCGGCAGCTGCCATGTTTGTAGAACAAGAGAAGGCCAAAGCCGAACAATTCCGACAAGAAGAAGCAGCAGCAGCAGCTGCTGCTGCCAAGGCTAAAAGGAAAAAGAAAATTGAGGCTTTTAAGAAGAAAAAAGAAGAAGAAGCTGCTGCTGCGGCGGCGGCCATTGCCAAGAAGAAACAGGAAGAATTAAAAGTTGCTGCCGAGAAGAAACACCAGGAAAAGGAAAAAATCAAAGCTGCTGCTGCTGCTGCTGCAGCAGCCGCCATTGCGAAGAAGAAACAGTTCGAATCCAAAGTTGCTGCCAAGAGGAAACATCAGGAAAAAGAAGAAACCAAAGATGGGGCTGTCGCCATCAAGAAGAAGCAGGCGAGGACAATAGTTTGTGCTGCCGACACTAATCGACCAGACGAAGGCCACAACGACAACGACAACAATAACGATAACACAAGATTCGCGGAAAGAAATTGTTGCAATATCTGTGGTGATGGAGGCGATCTCTTGGTTTGTTACTGTGAAAGTATAAAAGACTTGGGATGTGGTCGCGTCTTCCATGTTGGTTGCATCAAGCGGAAGGAAGTTCCTAAAGGCGATTGGGTTTGTCGACAATGTGCCAATGACGACTTGGGTTTGGATTCATGTGGTGTGGAGGGCTACGAATTTTTTACCAAGCAGAAGAAACAGAAACGTAATGAAAGCTTTGCCCACACACCCCAAGGACAAGCGGTTGTTCAGCAACTTGTGACCAATCAGAATCGGAGAACAGGACTAGACAATGCTACGACAAGTATTTCATTATTTAGCGAAGAAGGCAGGGATGAGGGAGTGGAGGATGAAATCAATGCTACGATTACTCAATTCATTCTGAGAGACCTACCTGACATCAGTAGAGCCAGTGTCGTCTCTGTAATTGACCATGTAGAAGAAACGCACGGAATAGTTTTGAGTCATGCTCACAAACGAAAACTTCAAGTGCACATGCATCGTTGTGTGACACTGCGGTTGCAGATTGATGCCAAGAACAGTAATAGTATGCAGTTGTTGTAACTGGAAGCAGAGATAATAATAAAATACTGAATGCTTTGTCTGTTTGCTCAGCTACGACCTCAATGGACATTCATCATGATGCAATGCCACACGCCAAACCGTTCATCGCTCATAATCACTACGTACTTACTTACTTGCAACAACCCTACTTGCAAGTGAACGTAAACATAGTTTTTTGATAACCATGTCATCTACGTATATAATCCTAGTGCATTGGTTTACAGAAACTGTGTTTCTTAGTATCTAATCATGCAACAATTGATTCTTTTCTGTGGTGGTATGTTCATTCAAGTTGTAGTTGTGAAAAATGTGTATGTATTTGTATAGGTGAAAGAAAGACCGCCGTACGTCGCTAAGATCTCTTGAAGTGGCAACCTGGCAAAACTTGCCGTGCGCACCTGTGAGAAAAAAAAAACACACACACACAATTCACTCGTCTTCAACAGGAACCATATCCACCGTCAAACCGTTTTCTCTCAGAGAATCACGGTACAATTCGGCACGTTCACGATCGTATCGTCCCACCACGGACAATCCATTCTTGTGAGCTGCCATCATGACCTGGTAGGCTTGTCCATCGGTCAATCCCGTAATTTTGGAAAGGCACATGGCAACGAATTCGCGCTTGTTCATGGGATCGTTGAACAATCGGACCGCAAATCCACCCTTTTTGTAGTTGGAAGCGGATTTGGTACCTTCTTCCTTTTTGGACTTGTCAATCGTTTCCGCATCTTTAGTCGGTGGTTCCAAAACAGCGGGACCAGCCATACAGATGGAAGAAGAAGATTGATACGCAGTCGACTGGATCTGGATGGAGGAGCCCTGGACGTTGGGAAGGACGGTGAAGGCCGAGACCAAGGTCGATAAGAGGGCAAAGATTGCGAAGGATAGGAATCGAGCTGAAGTCATCTTGAAGATAATGAATGGTAACAATGCAGAAAGCCTTCTTGATCTCTCCGGTGATTATTATGGCAATGTTATTTGACGGTCGAAGATTCCCTGTCGATGGTGCGAAGTGAGATTCCGGATGATGATGTTGCTTGCCAACCTAAACTTGTTTGTTGTTCTTCCAGTTTACTAGCTACTAACGATGATCTTCGGCAACGAAAACGTGATGTCAGCATGCTACGTAAGAGACGTGAATGAGTTGTCGTTGCGAGACGTGAAAGAGTTGTCGTTACGAGGACCAATTCTGGACAAGTGTGCGCCTTCGTATATAGTAGAATAGTACTCCAGCCAATGCCTATTTTATTTTTTTGCAAAAACTGCCAACCCATTTTTATCCCCACAATTTCCTTGGAGCGAAGTACTTTTCTCTATAATTTCATTGTTTGATTGCCACCTCCACCAATAAATTCAAAGCAACCATGGTAAAGACACGCGGAGCCAAGCCACTCAAGCCACTTGTTGAGGTCGACTTGCAGCTTCTTGAGCGACTTGAGGATTTGGAATTGTACGAGATGGAAAAGGCCGAAGCCAGAATAGGAACCCATCGATCAACGCTCGACGCTTCATTTTCTTCGCTTCCACTGGAGGTCCTGATGACTATTGTAGAATTTGTGGATGACACTCGCGATCTCTACAATCTCTCCATGACCACCAAAGGGTTCCGTGCCAGCGTGACGGACACAGCGATCGTGCGTGCTTGCATTTTTGCAGGATCGAGCAAGGACAAACAGCAAAAGCGCACAACTGCCATCTTATCGACTCTCATGAGCAAAATAGAACAAGGAAGCATTCGTCCTCCATCAACATTTCGTTTCTTGCGTTTACTGAATGCCAAGCGTTGCGAGATGGGCGACAAATGTTTCCGATACAACCTCAAGACCAAGTTGTCCGAGCCACTTCGCGGCAGCGAGTTGACCAACCGTCGATTTGGTCTTGCACTGTGCAATGCATGCTTGCCCAACCTCACGTCAAAACAATCCCTTGTTCCTTACAGTACCGATGACCCGACCAAGTCGGCCCGAATTGCTCACGAGAAAGGCTCGTACTTCCTCCATCTCCACCGAGAACAAGCGACGGGCGATACCGTTGGCCCTTATTTTTTTGCCATCGACGTGTCTCGTATCAACGCAAGCTATAAATATCGAGTCGAATGGGCCCAGGCTGTTGAAGAACTCGTAGCGCGTAGTGACAAGGTAAAATTGTTGTGGCCTGTTTTGTCACAGCAGCTCATCAACGCTTAAATAATGCCATTTTAATGTCCTTCTTACATCTCTCTGTCCGGTACATCGCGCTCGTAATATGTAGGAAATGTCGAAAGTCGAAAAGGAACGAGCTCTGTTGCTTGTTGATATGCATTCCATGGTCAAGGCCGACTTTTTGGCTTTCGAGGAACGAAAGCAAATTTTAAAGTCAGATAAGATGCTCGAGCGTATCAACCTGAAACGGGAACGCGTACAAGTGTGGCTCTCTGTCGTTGAGGGACTTCTCCAAAATTATGAAATTAAAGACTTCGTTCTATCAGGATCTTGGGACGAGGTTAGTGGTGAACGGAACTTCTCTAATCGTATTTCCAACGAAACTATTGGCCGCCTGTTGCGTGCCCCGACTGCTTGTACGGAAGAGAAGCTTGCTAAAAAAGTCAACGAAATGAAAGTAGCCTACGATCTCATTTTCTCGAATGGTTTTGGAACGAGCAACCGTGCAGATTTCCTTTCTTTTCTCCGCGGTTCAGATGCTTCAAGCGCACGGGCTATTCTCCAATACAGCAACTTTGGTGATGACTGGGTACAGCGCGAAATTGCATGTGTAACTTATTATTCATGTACTTTCGCCCACATGATTCGCAATAGTGGGCCTCTCACAGCTTTTTTTCGACACTTGCCATGCCACAAAATGGCAGATGTTTTTGTGCAGTATGTCGCCCCGTCCGAAACTGATAATTGGCGTAGAAAGCTTGCTCGAAGCGTGTGGCGTGTTCAGCAACCAGGCTGGAACTGCCAAAGTGGAACCCCCGAAACATTGTTGCCTGTTTTTGAGGCCTGCATATCCGAGTATGTTACTCTTCGTAACAATTTGACTGTATATATAGGCGTGAGTACCTGCTCAGTAACTTTTTATTGTTTTGCTTGTATTTCTCTGACTATGCCGATACTCGGAGTAACTCATCTTTTTGATACTTTCCAAACCCCAGCTCAAGAGCGTGCGCGCATTTATGGCGGAAACATCCAATCCTGCCCGTCGTAGCCTCTTCTTCGGAAATATTACTCGCCTTTCTACAATGAACCAGATTTTTGAGCTCAAACATGGAAGTCGCGAACTGCTTCAAGAGGGGAAGTTTCTGGAGCTCCTCACTCTCCAGAAATTCTTGTTTTTGAATCCAATTGTGTCTCCTTTCGGATGATCCTTTCTCTATTATCCTCGCTAACGTACGTATCTTGTCGTTGGCTCGATTTTTAGAGAGCTACGACTGCAAACAGGAATATTCTAGTAGTCTACTAGTAGCAACAGACATAAACCGCCTGCTATCCAACAACTCTTCAAGTGTATTCCCGCGGGTATGAGCACTTACAAAATTCCGACTTGATAAGAATTGAATCACGATTACCTCTTCTCATCCTACTAATCCTGTAAAAAGCCTCGTAGTTTTCGTACTGGGCTGATAATGACATGACAGAGCAGCGACGAACAACAACAAGTAACAAGTAGACTACCATCTTTTGATAGAATACACTAAGAGCGGCCAAGATGGTGATTAACAGTAAGTATTTTCGTAGAGCGTTAAGCACGTATTTTGGCAGGAGGGATAACCGTAGATTTGGAGCGTAATTTGTAGCATACCAGGAGATTGGGTCGCGCCGAAACCAGTCGATTTAGTTGATACCGTGACGAATTGAACGGCCTTTTGACCACCCATCCACTCTTTGTCAAACATATTTCTATCGAACAGTAGACTCATTTGTGTACCTCTTTATCACGTATCGCTACAGCTGAAGTTTGTGCTCTTTCCGAGTACCGTATTTACCCCGGAAATGGGAAACTCATGATTCGTCGTGACGGCAAGCCCATCTGGTTGGGTTCCTCCAAGGCACACAGTCTTACTCTCCAGCGTAAGAAGGCAGCTAAATTAGTATGGACACAGGCCTGGCGTCGTCTGCACAAGAAGGGAATCACCGAGACCGCCGCCAAGAAGAAGAAAACCCGAACAGGCAAGGTACAACGAGCGGTTGTTGGTGCTTCTCTCGAAGACATCAAGAAGAAGGCATCCCAAAAGAGTGAAGTTCGTACCGCACAACGAGAGGCTGCTTTGAAAGAATTGAAGGCCAAAAAGGCTGCCAACAAGAGCAAAGGAAAGCCTGCCGGAGGAAAACCTGCTGGAGGAAAGCCACATTCTTTCCAAAAGGTACCCAAACACATGGGAGGAAAGGGAAAGAAAGGTGGAACACAGCGTTAGATACACCACCCGAGAATTCTGTGTAGTACACTATCATCATGCTCTATACACTTTCTAAAAACTCATTACTCTTGATATCGTGGAAATGTCAATTTGGTTTGATCATTATGCGACTCTTCGGAATATTTTCTTGTGCCTAGTAGGTGTAGACTTCGATTTAGAGAAAATTCCATGTGTCTACGTAAAGCTATTGGACTAGGCAACAAGTACCGAGTGCGGAACAACTTGCCCTGGACTCATTTGCATGAATTACTCTATGCTTTTGTGTTTTGGATTTTCATGGTTTGTTTTGTCTTTTCTAGGACACGCTCCGCTCCCGAAATCTCTGCTGGCGTCGAGGTCCTCTTCTTTTCCATATTTTCGCGGCTTACTTTGCTGCTACTGGAGCTGCTAATTTGTTGCTATTCGTCTGTCTCGACTACCAGTTCACAGCCTTCTACTAGCCTCGTCAGTGCAGGTCCAAAATCCCGCGCGCGTGTCCTTCCAGCACAGCTTTGCCAGTTGTTGTAGGGCATTACAATTCTAACTTACTTGACCACAATTCGCTTGTCGAGACGCAAGACTGCTAGATTGACTCTTGCACCCGTTCGGAAGTTGGACGACGATTTCTGGAGAGGATTGTGGAGAGTTTTTGTTGTTCAGCCTCTGCCCGCTGGCGTTTTGTGCATTCGAAGAGCTCAAAGCCAAATGCCCCACCAGTAAGAGCAATTGCACACTCCATCATGACTTACTTGTCACTATGGTCGCCACAATCTATCCAAAAGTTCGAACCTGCTCGAAACGAAGTAGAGTAGACTCCAGCATTAGCTAGTAGCTAGCTAGTCTAGTACGGTACCAGGTAGGACTACCATACTAGACTAGTCTCATAGTAGTTAAAAAATGGAAGTCTAGCATGACCACAAAGACTTATCGGCTTTCAGCAGGTGGCTATCTATGTTAAGCATAAAAGTAAATAAGGCAGGCAGGATCTATGTCTGTGCCTGCTGGCGCGACGCAAATCAACTTTTTCGCACAGCTCATAATTTATTTGACAATGACCTTTTTCATTGTCGATCGACGGCGGCATGAGATAAAGCTACCCTCCAATTCTTTCTTGAATTTGAAAATTCGACGATATGCTCGAGAAAGGCTCGTCTTATCCATGATCAAAAGGTCCCGTTATAGTGAAACGGCGATGGAAGAGCGATAGACGTAGGCTGTGCGAGTACGTTGTCGTAGGTCGTAGAGTGCGTCGTGCTGCGTGCTGCAGTAGACTTTGTCGGTCTGATCAATGCATGGACGAACGGCGAACATGAAGCATTACTCTGTACATCTGGTGAGATTGTATCTGGATGTCAACTGTGACTTACTGCCATTCTTTGCAAGGAGAGAACGACCAATTCTTGCGAAGGCTGTTCTTTCCAATGACAACTTTAGCTTTCAGTTGCCAGCAAATAAAGCCATTGCCATTGCCATTGCAATTGCCATTGACTCTTGACGGACACAGTTGTACCGTTATGACACTGGGAATGCTGAAGAGCTTGGACGATTTTGTAGCGAGAATACTGGAGGTCCTGGCTCCATTTTACTCCTCACAACTATACTCAGGTGATCTTGTTGATTGCTAAGCTGTGAGTTGGTTGGTTTGCTTGAGTGTCTTGAGTCTTGATGACTGATGAGGAAATAATGTAGAATCAAAACATCACTTCCAAATTCACTGAATGGGTGGACTTTTGTTGTTTATCAGATTGAGTTCCAAAGAGAGCAGCTTGAGACTCATCTCTTGACTGGCAGGACAAAACTATCAGCCAGGTTCTCAATCAATGTTTCGAGAACGAATGATCCTTGGTGCTTTCACAACATTGTAAGGATACGTCAAGAGCCTTCGAAATTACACGGCAATTCGTGTTTCAAAGCAGTATTGATGCTCTAGATACTCACGACTACAACAGCTTATTGCTACGTTAGTATGCTTGCCTTCAACAGTTGCAGGGCAGGTTTGAACTTTTCAGGTCTCCTAGCAGCCTTGATTTGGAATCTGGCATCTTTTGAAGGACTAAAGAACAAAGCAGCCATCATGAGGAGTTGTTGCCTCTGGCAGAAGCGATGAACAGCAAGCTGTTGCCCTGAGGAGAATCCAATAGTCGTCTAAACCATGTGTGCACATTGCGCTAAGTCTTTTTTACTTCACATCTTGTTTTCAGCTTGCCAAACGATGTTAGCTGCTGAAGAGAAGATGCTGGGATTCGAGGAGTGATGCTCTTTCGCCAACCACAGCGAGTCCTCTATTGCGTCGAAATGGAAAAATGAACGGTCCAGCTCAAATTTGAAGCACCTCCCAGCTGATGCTAGCTATTGATTATGGATGCCATGCTGGCACGTTGCACTTGATCGTTTCTACTTTATATCTCCTTTCATGTCAGCTTGCCAAAGTGACGTTGGCGACTGAAGGGGAAATGCAGCAATCCGAAAGTTGACACCCTTTTTGCCGTGCACAACAAGCCGGAATCGCTGGTGGCGATACCATTATGTTTTAAGAGCAATGATGTTCTCGATCAAAGTAACTCTGGGTTTTGGAAGACATTGCCTACTTCGAGTATCTTTGCAGAACGAGGAAAAAAGGAACGCAAGTAAATGTCCTCGGTTACGTCGGCATCTCTCAAAGATCTTGCGCTGAATCATCATTTTCTGAACCTAACAATCAACCTATGACTTTCGATCAAAGAGAAAAAGACGAAGCTTCACTTGTTCGATGGTGAATGCAGGCGAGGAAGCGATGCATTTGCTATTGGAGCTTCTTTTTCCTTTTTGAGAGGCAGTCTGCACTTTCAGAAAATTTCTCTTCCGCCATTATCTGCCGTTTGTGCTTGCAAGAGATATTAAGAAAGGAAAAAAAAACAATTGTTTTCTGTTTTTGCATCTTGCATGATATACATTTGATCTGAAAAGCAGCGACTATTTCAAACTTCATTCGAGATGGCATGACAACAAATACGAATGTGTTTGTTTCGGGAAATTTAGAATATTAGATTAATGAGGAATACAGGAAGCATGCCAAGTCTGGTCAAAATGAATAGATCAAGAGTGATTCTTGCTCGAGTTATAGACCATGGTGTGCTCGGGGAAAAGAGAGATTTTGCATTACAGTTCGGAAATGTTTTGGAATAGAAATGTGTGCACAATTGGTGTTGAGGGAGTGTGAGAAGTGAAGAGCGGAAACATTTGTAGAATGGAGAAAGGTGTCGCGATTTTGCTTGAATAGTTTATGGGATGCAGAGAAGATATTCAGGATTTTGAGGAGGAGGATCGGATGAAATGAATAACAAAGGGAAGCCGCAGGAGCCATGAATTCTCTTGCAAGCTACTTTCTATTAACCCCGCTGCAACATAACTTCGCCCTCATTTGTTCTTTAGAGGACTTGTTGCGTGGGGCTTTTTTTGGTCTTGAGGTACTTTTGAATTTCCATGGAGGATTTTTCAATGGAGGAAAGGGTGCCGGAAATAGTACCCCAGCGGCTGTACTCCATTGTTTCGGCGGTTTTCATGCGTAAGGACTTGCGGGTTTCTTGAGATCGCTTCATCGACTCGGCCAGTTTATCCAAAGTCGCTTGATAGCGTTGTTCTGCTGGCAAGAAGCTAGTAACTTGGTTGGCAGTTTCTCCAAAGCTGTGGGTGGTGAAGAACGAATCCTCATCATCATCCCCGCTATCCACAGCAGCGGCCAAAGTATCTTCGAGGGCTTCTTCCAGGGAGAGTCTTCCCGCGGGTGGAGTCAAAGGAGTTTCGTCAACAATACTAATGAAATGATCTAACATCATCAATGCATCGTCATCCTCATCGTCCAAATCGTTTCCCGAACCTTGCGCCATCTGCCACGAACCAAGGACAAAATCATTGGAAGGTTCTTGAGCACTGGAATAGCGAGAGAGATCTTGACTGCTGTTATCTTCAATCTCCAACATCGTCATGGATATGTTATATTCGGAAGAGTAAAGTTCAGAGTTCATCTCGGGGTGCGGGAATAAAAATTAATATTGACGTTTGGTGCGTAGGGTGTGTGTGTGTGCGTGTGTGTGTGTGTGTGGCATGCGGCTACTCCAGCAATGCACGAACGGATAAAAATACGAAGGTATGAGTGAAGTCACGAATGAAACAATGATGAGGGCTGTGTTATTATTATCCGATGAATATCGACAGGATTTGGTTGTGTTAGTTTGGATATGTATAGTTATTTGTTGGCTCAGATAAAACGAAGATAATATCTTTTCTCGGAAAGATGCGAATGCATTCGCATGTGCGGTCGGTAGATAATAAAACAACGAAGAAGATTCGTTCGTGCCCGTGATAAAAAATAATACGATCTGCACCATGCTTGGCCTCTTTGATCTTGCTGGATAATCATAGGCAAAATTTGGCACCGCTGCTCGCACAGCGCAATTTCAGCAAAACGTCAACAACGGTCATTTCAGAACAAGTCATTAGGCTATTATGAGTTAATTCGAAATCATCTTGATATTCCATAGTCATTTAAGGGGACCACCTTTGAATCCTTAAAAAATACCAACGGAGCTGTGATACAGCTTCAAAAGAAAAAAAGGTGACTTAAATCCAATACAAAATTTCGGCACTTTCGTGCGCTTTTTGTCTCACTACTACTACTAGCTAGCTAGTAGTAGCGAAGGTTCAACGGCCTTCTATCCATCGAATTTTGTATGGTAGGTTGCTGCGACAGCCTGGCAGTGCAAGGTTTGAATCTTTCTCGTTTCATTAGACAAAAAGCCTATAAAAAATTCTCATTTCTGTACTTGATGAATATGGTATGTTACCACGTAGCTAGCTATTTTATTTGTACCAGTAGCAGTCAGAGCCACCATGCTGTACTACTGGCTACCACTCCGGGATGGCAGCGAACTTGGGGGCATCGCGACGAGAATATCAATGTCATACCTTGTCTCCTGTTGATAAAGAGCTTGGCTGCCATGTGAGATGTCAATTGGCAGCAGGTGTAGCGGTGCATTTGTCTCTTACTATAGATAGCTTCTACAGTACTATGTATTAATAGTAACCACTGGCCAGACTAGTTTGGTCGGCCGAAATTGAAAAAAAGATACAATAGTAGACTCTACCTGGTACTACCTGGTGGTGGTAGTAGACTAGTAGTAGTAGTACTGAGTTAAGTACCGGGTACCACTGCTGGCTGTAGTTTGGAATAGATCGCAATATTTGGAGCAAGTACGCGTGAATAAGTCTAGTCTGTCCGCCGTCCTTCGCGCTCAATCGTGACCAACAACAACTACAAAAATAATAAACAACATCAAGACAAAAACCACATCTGGCAGATGGTAACAACATAATAACATACATACATTGGAGCAGCAACGCATTAACGAAAGCACCAAACACTATGGCACCCGCCTTAACCTTACCTCCGCCCCGGAATGCGCCACAACCGGCTCACCAGGAGCAACAGATTAAGAAAAAAACAGTTATCAGTACTACAGCACAACAAAAACAAATTTCACAGCAAACGAAAAAGGTTCCTTCCTATCCTGAACGCTGCCGTGCCGCCCGAGAAGCAGCCAGTAAAACCCCTGAAGAACGACGAAGAGGCCCGAAGCTGTTTGTTCCTCGTTCTCTTCACGACTTCGAAGATGGGGGTGCCTATCCAGAGATTCACGTGGCTCAGTATCCCCGTCACATGGGCAATCCGCACTTGAAAAAGAGTACCACCAGTGGCGCCGCCGGAGCTCAGACCACCAGCAAGGCCATTGTGAATATCGAAATCGACAAGGACGGTGAAGTCAGCTACGACGCAATTGTTAAGGGAGGCACCAACGCTGACAAAACTGTTTATTCGCGATATGAAGATTTGGCAGCTAAAGAGGCCAAGGAAGAGGACATTGCCTTGCCGACAGAAGAAGAAGAGGCTGCCACTACTGCCAAAACCCAGTCCGCTTTCAACATGCTGTTATCGAAACACACAGCCTTGGATAAACCATCGGGAACAGCTATGATCAACGCCGCTACATCGCAAAACCAGGAAGCAAAGACACAATTTATCAAGTACACGCCTCGTCCGGATGCTCCTGGCTATAATCCTGCCGCGGCACAGCGGGTTATTCAAATGGTACCCAAACAAGTCGATCCGATGATGCCTCCAAAACACAAGCATATTCAAGCGCCAAGGGGACCCGCGGAAGATCCTGTGCCGGTCTTGCATGCTCCTCCCACCAAACTTACCAAGGAAGAAAAGGAAGCTTGGAACATTCCGGCCTGTATTTCTAATTGGAAAAATACGCGCGGATACACCATTCCTTTGGATAAGCGATTGGCGGCGGATGGGCGTGGATTGCGAGAGAATACCATCAATCCTGATTTTGCGACTCTCAGTGAAAGTCTTTACGTGGCGGAGCGACAGGCTCGCCAAGAAGTACGATTGCGAGCCCAAGTTCAAAAGAAATTGGCACTTCAAGAAAAGGAACGACGCGAAGAAGAGTTGCGACAATTAGCCAATCAAGCGCGGTTGGAGCGTAGTGGAGTATCGACTGCTACAACAGCAGCTCCCAAGAAAGTTGGTGATGAGGATGATGAATCGGATTTGGATGACAACGCCAACGACCACGGTGGTAATACTGCTGGTGGCGGCAAACCCAATACCGTTCCTACAGATGATGAAGTGGCCGCCGCGCAACGAGAACGGCTGCGTATGGAACGCAAACGAGAACGTGAAAAGGAAATGCGAATGGAAGCGCAGAAGAAACAAAAGTTCGAAGAGGAGCGAGATGTTTCCGAGCAGATCGCTTTGGGTGTGCATCAAGGAACGGGCGCTCTGGGCGGGGACGTTGATTCGCGATTGTACAGCCAATCGGCTGGAATGGACAGTGGATTTGGAGCAGAAGATGAATACAATACTTACAGTAAGCCCTTGTTTGATAGAACTGGCGGTGTCAGTGGTTCGAGTATCTATCGCCCAACACGGGGTGAAACGGAACACAATGCGGACGAACAATTCGACAAGCTCAAAGAAGGTGCTACCACCAAGTTTCAAGCCGATAAGGGATTTGCTGGAGCAGAAGGAGGTAGTGAAATTCGCAGTGGACCACGTACAGCGCCCGTACAATTTGAGAAGAAAACGTAGCATGAATCTTTGTTTTGTCAGGTGGGACGAAATCAGCATCTTTTGTGCGCCTTATAGCTGTACTAGTTATATTCAAATCAATTTGGGTTTTTTAGTAAAATTAGTGGATTAACTATTGTGGACTTTCGCATGATCGATAAGGTGAGTATTGTTGCATTTACTGCATTTGGTACTTTACCGAAACAACGAATCAGGGCAAGAAATTGCTGACACCAGGAGAGAGAATGGACACAACGTCAGATTCTTGGTCACTATCTACGTCGCTCGTCTTGCGCATAGCCAGTACTTGACGCATCCAGGTAAAAGTGCTACTGCGATCTCCCGTAATGGAGGGGCGACTGTGATACAGATCCAACCAAGCTTGGGGAATGGCAGTGGCGCCACCTTGCTGTTCCGCGGTCACGCCAGTCTGCTGCTCTTGTTGCGACTGGTGGATCAAAAGACTTTGAGCGTAGAGACGAGCTGGAGTTGGAGCAGTGGCAAGGTCAACTTTGACTGGAGTGGGAAGTGCTGCAGTGGGAGGGACTGGAGTGGAAGCCCGATACTGGTTGCTTTTGTTGCTTGGGTTATTGCAAGGAGTCGGAGCGTTCGTAAAGTTGCTGACAAGAGATCTATCGTCCATCTTACCATCGATGTTGTAACAGTCACCGCCGCCAAAAATGATAGGCGCTGGCTTAATTTTATCGTCATCGCCATCAGGCGACTTGAACATGAATGTCGGTTGGCAGAATCCGGGACCGTGAACCGGACGGAAAGGACCAAAACCTAATGGAGTGTATTTACTGGTCGTGGACGCTTTCAAGGAAAGAGGCTTGGGCAAGTTCTTGTTGAGAGTGGGCGAGATGGTCTCTTTGTTGCGAAATGACGGCATGGATGAGACATCGTCGCCTTGCTTTGAGCCTCGGCGAACAATTGGCAGGGTAGCGATTCGACGGCCAAGAATGGTTTTGGTTGATTTGTCTGGGTGACGAATAGGAGAAAGATTGACTACCGTCGTCTGGGGGATTTGAACGGAGGGTGGAACGCGTAGAATAGGCTCGAGTACGGGAGGAATCACGGCGACCATAGACTTACTGCGAATGAGAGGGCTGAGGACAATGGTGTGGTACTCCTCCGGAGAAGGGCTTACACTGACATCACGATTATCTTCGATCTTCGCGTCGACGACGGAACCTAAATCTTGATCGGACAAGGATGAGCACGTTTCTTCGGTGCCCGAGGTCAACGAGGACGTTTCCGAGTTGGTTTGCTTCGGAGGTGAATAGGAAAGGAACAAGCTTTCTCCTACGGGGTTGTTGGGACGGTAGGGTGCATTGAAGTTTGCCATCATTTTTTGAAAGAAATTGTTTGGCTGTGATTTTAAAAGCGAGCGTTTCGCAAAGAATTATTTTTTATGAAAAGAGCAAGAAAGTACGTCTAGTGAAGCACATGGCTGACAGGACGCACAGGAAAGGAGAGTTTCAAACTTGAAAAGAAAATACTAAACTGAAAAAATATCTAACACGCAAGCACCGCGAAGCGAAAGCCATAGTGTAATAGACTTTTTCGTACTTATAGTAGGCGAGATTACAGGAGCCGTTTGTGACAGGCAAATAATTTGATAAAATAAACCAAATATTCTCATTTTGCTTGTGTTCAGTCAATTGACGCGATACGCAGTCATCAAAAAGGAAAATGACCAGGAAGTAAATTGTTCCGTACCATTTTGAAGGCGTGCGATATTCTGATCGTTATCATGTACCTGGAGTCCATGTTCCTATACTTTGACTATGATTTTACAGAAGTTGTGGAGCTGACTACAATGGGTACCCCAACAGGACAACTCACGTAGTTGGTGGTCCTGTATCCTACGCAATGACGAGACTACTTGCGGGAAAAGAAAAATAGGAAAAAAACTATGTTGTGCGCGTAACAGAGGAATATACATGTACTTAGGCAATGCGAATCGTGCAAACATTCATCTGTCTTGCCAGTTATTAGTCCAAATTGACAATTCCCATTGAATTGCTGTACTCTCATATAATAATACAACTGCTAGCGCCTCGCCATTCTACCGTGTACAATGCAGGCAGTCGTTTTAACTTCTCAAACTGGGCATGGGTGGAAGAGGAATATGACTGGTTTTGGTCTTGATGACCTCATCGATCAAACCATAATCAAGCGCCTCGTATGGGGTCATGAAGAAATCACGATCGGTATCAGCTGCAATCTTTTCAATGGGTTGATCACAATAGTCAGCCATGAATTGGTTCAAGGAAGCCTTGGTGAACAAGATTTCTTTGGCTTGAATTTCGATATCGGCAGCTTGTCCTTGGGCTCCTCCCAACGGTTGATGGATCATGATACGAGCATTGGGCAAAGACTTGCGCTTTCCAGGTGTTCCGGCTCCCAACAAAAAGGCTCCCATACTGGCGGCCATTCCAAAGCAGACCGTCTGGACATCACAGGGAATGAATTGCATCGTGTCGTAGATTGCTAATCCAGCACTGACACTTCCACCAGGACTGTTAATGTACAAAGTAATATCCTTATTGGGGTCCTCGTTGGCCAAATACAATAGCTGTGCTACCAAAACATTTGCCATTTCATCGTTGACATCTGTTCCCAGCAACAAGATGCGATCTTTGAGCAATCGGGACACAACATCAAGCTGACCACCGTTGGCTCCGTCGACAGTGGGAAGCGGTGGTGGACGTGGAGGTTTAGGTGCTGGCTTGTCGGGTTTCTCATCAGGATTCTGGAGTTGATTGTAGTCGACAGTTGTTTATCGTATTGTATGGTGTTTGTAGAAAAAAATATCAGACGTTGTCGTGTAGGGCAGGGACAAATAGAAAAAGAGGAGATTCAACATAAAAATAAATAGTCAGATATCATAAATCATAATGTCATTTCGAAGCACCTTGATCCTTGATGATACCTATCGCAACGAATGCAAAACCTGCTCACCTCTTCGGGCATCATGTATGGCCTGTACATGGAAAGTCTGAAAGGGGAAAAAAAGGATTTGAAGACGCGTAAGTTGAATAGTTGAATCATACCTTCCAAATAGTGCTCACACGAGTGTGGGCGCATCTCTTCGATACAAAAACCCCAGCAGATAATAATGTTAATATGGAATATCGTACGTACCCGGATGTCTTTAGAGCTGAACTTCTGCTGACCGAAAATGCCTCTACTACTAAAAATTGACAGAAAGAAAACAAATAAAGCACAATAACGATAATTTTGAGAGAATGATCACATATCACAAATCACAACATCATTGACAACAAGATCCAAAATCTCTCAATAAACTAGAGTATTTCCCACAGATAAAACTCAACCTACCACTGACGGCCAATAAGCCAAGAAAGACTACAACAAGGTATTTCATCATGGTTCTTCTGGAGATGCAATCAATCATCAATCGCTTATAGATTGTTGTTGTGATGTGTCGACAAACTAATCTCTCTCTCTCTCTCTCTCTCTCTCTCTTCGTCAAAAGCAATCAAACCAACAGAGTAGACTAACAAAAAGGTGATGATGATATTCCGTGGATACACAACACACAACATGATCCCTCGGGTTATAATATTAAAAACTGACGACGGCAAAAAGAAGTTTGGTTCCACCTGGCAGATTGATTGAGACCCAGTCATGAACGTCTTGCCTTTGTCCGTCAATGAAATCTTTCTTCCACATTATTATTATTATTTCTTCTTCTTTTTCTTTTTCTTTTTCGTAGCATCATGTTTCGTGTTTTTGGATTGCTGTGATAGTTCTGTTCCATGCTTGTTTTTAATGCATTCATCACTTCAACACCAACGTCGAGTAAATAATAAAACCCTTCTTCTCTCTATACTTTTTTTTTGGCTGCAGTAGGACCTTAAAGACGGTGCGAGAGAAAACAGAAACAGCTGATTCAAGTACAGCATTTTTTCTTTTTCGCCCTCTGTTCAAAAGCACCAAGTTCGACTATCTAGAGTACAGTATTATTACAGAACGCAGCAAAACAACAGTCTGAACTCTGAACAACAAAAAAGAATGTCTTTGGCAAGAGTTTCTGACGGTATTACAATTGTTGGTGATTGTGATAATGGAACGATAATTATTAACGAAGAACGATCGTAAGTTTTTCATGTCTTTTTCTAATACATCTTGTTTTGCCACTTTTGAATGGATTCGAAGGAGAGTTTCTTGTTCTACATAAAGCCTTGTTGCTTGGTTGGTCGGCATGAATGAATAATGTTTGCGTTTGTCGTTTTTTTTTTGTCGTAATGTTTCCGTGCCCTCAACGCTTTTCTTTTTGATCAATACATTTCCTTTTCAAAACCAAAAAGTCTACTAGTTGACAATGACGGAACTAATGATGAGAGTCGATCCCAACACGAAAACCATATTGCTTTGCAGAAAGGAAATGGTGTTGGTGGTGAACAAAATTGTCCGACACAACCACCACCACCATCTCAGTACAGCTTGTTGTCCACTGCCTTGGCCTCTATCACCAACAGTTCTACACAACATCACCACCAACAACAAACTACTGTTGGAACAGTATCAAATCATAGCAACCAAAACCACCACTCACCATCACCACCGCCCTGTATTTTACTCCAAGGTCCTCAGGAATCGGATCGGTCTAGTTTGTTGATGGATTTGGCCGTGGAAATGGCTTTGTCTGCGCCCTGCAAATGTCGTGCTGCTGCTGCTACTGCTCCGCCTCCTCGATCATCGTGTATTTGTCAACCCGTTGCCATTCTACGACCCGAATCACAATCCGAATCCTTTCCCCTTTTTTGTTATCGTTGTCGTCGTCGTCGTCGTCGCGGTGTTGGTGGTGGGACGACAAGCAATGACACCCGCACGTCATTCCAAGAGAAATTGCAACAATTTACCAAATCAAACCGCACTCCACAGGAACTGGAGGAAGAAGATAATTGTTGGAATCCCCACATTTTACGCAAAATTCAAGTCCATCATTTTGTATCCTTTCGGGATTGTCTCCACTTGTTACTATCGATGCAAGGAAAACCACTTCACGAACAACCCTTTCGGGCCATTTTGATTGACGACGTAGATGGTCTTGTTTTCTCTCCTCCCGTTCTTGACGAAGACAGAACCGCAACGCACGCCAATCATCATCATCATCATCATCATCATCATCCGTACGAATCGGCAATGCAAATATCGCAATTTTTGGCCATTTTGATGGATACACTGAATTTTCTAAAGGAACGACCACTGGTGTGCGTGTCTACGAATTCTACTAGCAATCAGAACAATACTCATTTTCCAACCGATTGCTACATGTCGTCCTTCTTTACGTCCATCCTAACAATTGAACCAATGATCGATAGTACTACTATGTGGGAAAATATGATGATTGCGTGCGAAAGAAAAGAAGAAGCGACTGCTACTGATGATATTGTAGTAACGGTGGTAAGCTCTTGGATTGTACGCGGAACCATCGAGGACGGGAAGAAAACAAGGGAAGGGGGCAACAACAACAATTCCAACGAAGGAGTTGTAGGCTACTGTATTTGTCACAAAGAAAATTCCTGCAATCAACGAAAAATCCATTGGTGGAGCTTGGCGTGAAGACAATAAATTTTTGTTGGTGGGAGACAACAGCTCTCTTTCAAAGAGACGACTACTTTTGAATATTGGGAAGGTACATCTACTAGCTAGAATACTGCTGCAGTTCTCGTACTCCCTTGATGTTGTATGCGCGAGCTATGTCATTGTTCATAGCCTTATCCTTAAATATCTACCAACCTCCATTTTTTTCCTGCTGGCCACTCATTTGACGCTGCGCTCGAAAGCATTGGCTGCTGGTCTTTTATTTACTCGTATTATGTGTTGTATCGTATTTTGTATTTTCGTTCCACTTGTCTTCTGCCGTGCAAGTTTCATCACCTGTCCAGTTATTGCAATACTACTAAACTACTAGTACAGCAGCAACAACAGAGCATTTAAGGTAATAAATATTCAAAGCAAACAACAACACGCAAAATGAGCAGTAGATTTAGCAACACGGATGACACTCGAGCCGATGGTGGTGGATGGAGATCGGTTCCCTCTTCTTCGGGACCACCTTCTGGTTCACGTACCAAGTTGAATCTGAAAAAGAAAGGAGAAGCTCCTGTCGATAGTGGCAGCGCCCCACCAGCGTTAAAGGACGAAGAGCCTGGCTCAAAGGAGCAAAAACGCCGAGAACCCAAGGTAGTTAACTCGCGAGCGGCTGCCTTTGGAGATGCTCCCACGGCACGCGGTGGAACTCAGGTAAATATCAGTATTTTTCAATATTTTTTGGTGGGAGAGAGACTGGATAACATTTGTTTAGTATTTTGATTGCGTTATTTGGCTTTATCCTAGCTTACAGCTCATTCCTGGTTTCATCCTACCACAGCAACGACGAGAACCCCGGGACAGAGATGACAATAACCGCAACAGTGATAATCGAGGACCTCCACCAGTTCTCAACACTCGATTTGCAAATCTAGCCGAAGAAGAACGCGAACGAAATCGCAACGAAAATAAAGATCGAGATAACAATCGAATGGGAGGACGAGATGATCGAGGTTCTTCTATGCTAGGACCTCCTCCTCCAGTTCAAAATTCTCGTTTTGCAGCTGCCGCCGAAGCCGATCGTTCCTACAATAGCAATCCTAGTGATCGTGGAAATTACAACAGCAGAGATCAAGGCCCGCCTCCCGTGCAAAATTCACGCTTTGCAGCGGCTGCCCTGGCTGATGGTCGGCGCGATAATGAACCCTCGTTTCGAGATAGTCGAGGACCACCTCCCGTGCAGAATTCTCGATTTGCAGCTGCCGCAGCCATGGCAGAAGGAGAAAATGCCGAACGAGAGGAACGACGCCAAAATCGCACGGGTGGACACGACAATGACCGTGGTCCTAGTAGTTTTGGACGCAGGGATGACCGAGGACCTCCTCTTCCCCAGAATTCTCGTTTTGCCGCGGCGGCAGAAGAAGACCCTGATTACGTGAATCGCGAAGATCGTATGCGGGAGCAGGAACGTGCTGCCGAAGAACGGGGAGAACAAGGTGGAAGCCGTTTTGGAGGCGGCGGAGGATACAATGATAGGCGTGGAGGTGGCGGTGGATTTGGGGGTGGTTGCTATAACGATCGTGGTGGTGGTGGAGGTGGAGTTTTCAACCGCGATGAGCTTCCTCGAGGCCCACGTGGAATCATGGAGGACCTTCCTCGAGGCCCTCGTGATTCTGACTTCCCCACTGGCAATAGTAGTGCTGGAAATAGTCGACTTGATAGTTTGCTCAAGCCCAAGGCACCTCCAGCTATGGATAATTTCCTGGCGGTGCCAAAGGAAAAGCTTTCGGCTGAGCACGCTGAAAATGTTCTCAAGATACCCACCAAGAAGAAGGATCCCGAACCCGAGAAAGAAACTGAAAAGAAGGAAGCAGGAAAGGTCTCGGAACCAGAGCCCGAACCTGTCGTGGAAGAAAAGCCACAAATCAATGTCGAAGAACTCTGCGAGGAGTTTGCAAGCTGTAAAATGCAAGGCGAAGAACTCAAGCAGTGGGTGGAAGAAAAGGGTGCGGGATTACCATCGGTAGAGAATCTGCTCTTTTACTTTTTGGAAGAAAATCAAAAGCTAAATCCCGACATTGATTGTGCTTGGGCTGCACCTGACAAGTGGGGATCTGCTCTTTTAGCTCTTTGTGAGGGCAATCTATACAACCAAATGCAAATCTTGTGGGCTATTCAGAAGTACTGCGACAAGCTTGGTTTCCCCAAGCTCGACGATGAATACGTCGTACAGGCTATGTTTCGTAGTATGTACAAATTTGATCTTGCTCTGGATGATGCCTTTGCCGAGTGGAAGGAAGACGAATCGGACGAGCACTCTGACGGCAAGTTAAAAGCTGTGATTCAGACGGTAAACTGGTTCACTTGGTTAGAGGAAGATGACGAAGAAGAGGAAGACGGAGAGGAGGAGCTATTGGAAGAGTAGATTCGTTGTATTAATTATCAATGAGCGTGCGCTGAATGTTTAAAAGATCGCATTTATTTCATCTTTTTTATCCCTGGAAGGTCCGCCAAATACAGCTCATATCCTATTCTTGAAGAGTGTCTTGAGAATAAAGATAAACTGCTAAATAAAACCTCGATTGAATCTTGTGTTGAAATAGAGTCCCGGCTGTGAGTCATGTTGAAATTTGTTGAAACGTGTTGAAATTTGTT
>Ga0100391_1000794_pt1 | contig 36354 bp, 27 predicted proteins | sample CryGeymeta201515_FD_81541 | JGI IMG/M metagenome (GOLD analysis project Ga0100391, IMG submission 81541) | Groundwater microbial communities from Crystal Geyser aquifers in Utah, USA - Crystal Geyser metaG 2015-15 | ecosystem: Environmental > Aquatic > Deep subsurface > Groundwater | place: USA... | reverse complement strand
CTACTACTACTACTACTTCTACTACTACTACTACTACTACTACTACTACTACTACTACTACTACTACTACTACCCGAACATTAGTACAGAAGTCTCTTTTTACGAATCTAGGTGTATTTGGCCATCAGGTTCTCAGAAACCTCCTTCTAGTCTACTAGTAGTCTAGGAGCTAGGTACTGGTAGTAGAAACAAGAAGAGAGACGAATCTAATTGGTGTGTGTATATCATCATAGCTGTTGTAAAATTGACAAGCCTTGCAGTTTTCCCGAGTGTTTTGGCCAGGAATTGAGATGTGAGATCTTCTTGCTTGCTTTATAAAAAGTGTTTCTTGTGATTCACACCATCTGACTGACCGTAGCTCGCGTCACCGGCAGCTTGTGTGTGCATAATAAAGAGAAGATCTGTCGTCCTGGATGGTGTGCGAGGTGCAGAAATTTCACCCAGCGACTGTAGCTAAATGACACAAAGAAAAATAAACAAAACCAAACCAAAGCAAAGCAAAGCAAAGCAAAACAGATCCTTGCCTGCCTGTCTGTCTGCCTGCCTGTCTGCCTGCCTGTCTATCTGCCTGCTTCTAGGCACGATGACTAGATTATCATTGCCATTGTCTTCCTTGCTAGCAAATTCTTCCGAGATTTCAAAGAGTGAAATACTAATAGGCTTGCCCCCGAGGGTTGGAAAATGAGATTGTCTCTGCAGGAACTGGCGTCATACCAGCTTGTCGTTGTAAAGAAAAATGCACACTGGTGGGCAGCCTGTGACGTCGATGATATAAGATTGAATTGGTGGCACCTGATGCATTCATTGAAGAGACTTTGCCAAGTATTCTGCGCTTTCCTGATTGCTTTCTCATTTATCATTTCCCCCCTTAGGATGCTTGGAGTGGCTTCCAAATCGCCTATCATTTTGTATAGAGCAATGAACAGATCTCTCTTATGCTATGGACTACACAAATTAAAAACTCGCTACATCCTAGATGAGTCAGTTGAGAAGCTGCAGTAAGGATGTTTATAAACAATTTGTTTTTATCTGCGCGTATGAATGTTTCAATGTGCGTGTGATGATATTATGTAGTGGCAAGTCGTATAATGCCAAATTATCGTTATTTTCATGGATCATGGACTCTATTCGGGCGACATTACTTCGTAGCTTCAACAAATGCGTTGCTACACTATCTGATCGAGGGATTGAGCTTTTATTTTCCGCAAAGCGTCGACAACTCGCAACGAGAGATAGTACCATAAGCATTCTGTCCAAAGATGTTGCCCTACCAAGTGTTAGGAGTGCTTCCGTCCCAGCTAGCACCGCCATCAGTTTGGGTCAATGTCTGTGTTTGGTCAATCACAACATTTTGTTCGTACATTTCCTCCGTGGGTGCAGATTGCACGACCTTTCCGAGCGCTTCATTGATCTTCTCAGTTACTTTCTCGCATTGTCCTCCTTTGATTCCCCGGACGGTTTCTTCTACTCTTCCATCGGGATAAATCTTGAATTCCAAAGTTTCGATGCTTCCGACGTTACCGTTCGAAGGACCAGCTCCACCAAATTCTCCATCTCGGAGAGTGGTTGACAGTCTTGGCGCTTGTGGTCGACCGACAGTGAAAGCCCAGGAAACGGAAGCCATTACCAGCATCAACGATAGCACTTGCTTAGATCTCGATGTAAAGGTCATGTTGGAGGATTGATGTATAAAAAAGGTAAGGAGATTATTATGAAGTATTCTTAAGTAATACAGTATATTGAAGAAGGAGAGAATGTTGTCAAGTTATTATTGAAAGTCGGAATTCACAGAAGAGAACGAAGCGAGAAGGCGAACGAAGAATGCGAAAGGTGCGGCCTGTCCGCATGGTCGAAGCGTGGCTGAACAGTGACCATGTCGACGTCATCGGGACCTGGCCGAGCCTGGGAGTCTGCCACAACTGCACCTGCTTAATTAAATAAAAGGCAAATCGAGAGCTATTACAGCTCTTGAGTAAGGCTAGCTAGCCTATGAGTTAGCAATTGTTGAGATTGCTTGGGATGAATGTCTGCTAAATAAGTACTACAGTACTGTTCCACAATGCCGTTGCTCTGCATAACAATACTGGTTTCTGCTAAAAAATCTCTAAGAATCTAAAAACACAAGACGTCGGACTATTGAGCAGCCTGCTTCCTATCATCGTCGCTGTCATCGCTGTCGCCGTTGCTATCTTTTTTGCTCTTTTTCTTTTTTCCAAAGAGTTTTTCCACTCGATCTTTATCGTCGCTTTTGGTTTTAGTAGTGTCGTCGTCCTTCTTCGCTCTGTCACCGCCAAAGAACTTTTTGAAAGCACTTCCAGCAGCCTCGGCCAAACGACCTGCCACTGTTTTGCCGCTACTCACTTCTTCATCGTCAAATTCTCTCAAAAGTCTCTCCTGATTGGGAGAAATTTCTTTCGGAATTTTGATTTTCAAATGCGCCACCTGGTTTCCTTTCCCAGCTCCATGTAGGACCGGAATACCTTTTCCTCGCAACATCAGTTTGGTGTCTGGTTGACATCCCTTGGGAATTTTTACTTCTACTACACCGTGCAATGTCTCGACATCCACTGTTCCTCCTAATATCGCCTGTGTCACTCGGATGGGAATCTCCGTGTGAACATCGAATCCATCCCGGATAAAATAATCGTCATTGTCGACAATCACTTGCACCAACAGATTTCCTTTGGGCGCTCCTGGATCTCCTTCGGCTCCTTGTCCTGCCAATCTCAAGTTCATACCATTATCAATCCCAGCGGGAATATCCACATTGACCTCTCGTTCTTTGACTTCAATTTGTCCCGTTTTACGATCTTGCACTTGATATCTCAAATGCAAATCTTTCTTTGTTCCAAAGACAGCTTCATTAAAACTCACACGAACGTGCATTTGCAAGTCAGATCCACGACGGGGTCCACGTGGTCTGCGACGGCCTCCACCGGAACCAAAGAACATGTCAAAGAGTTCCTCGGGATCCATTTCGGGAGCTCCACCACTGGACGAAAAGTGAAAGGATCCATCATTGAAATTAAATCCACCGCCAGCCCCTCCAAAAGGATTACCACCAGGCCCGCCAAAGGGATTTCCTCCCTGAAAGTTGGGATCTACACCTGCATGACCAAATTGATCGTATAATTGTCGCTGTTTTTCGTCACTCAAAACCTCGTACGCTTCCGTCGCTTCCTTGAATTTATCAGCCGCTGCTTTATCGTCTTTCTTGTTTGCGTCGGGATGATATTTCTTGGCCAGCTTAAAGTATGCCTTTTTAATTTCTCCCTTGTCGGCGCTTTTGGAGACTCCCAGGACTTTGTAAAAATCTTCCTTGGCGCTGCTCGAAAAATGACGGCGTAGTTGATGGTGAGGTTGATTATTATTATTATTATTATTTGTTGGATTGGATGGCAGTTGTAGATGATGATTCTGCGATAGCCCAGGCGACGAATTTTGATCCAACAGGGACGTAGACTTCCCCGCCAGGACGGAATAGCTCCGAACTTGATGCGTTGCAGTCGTCGTCAAGGGGAAGTTTGCCGTGTAGCCGCTACGACTGTTAGAAGTAATAGTAGTGAACGTCAGGACGCGGCTCGTCACGGAAGGCGGCAGGCGCTGAGATAATCTGGCCGAGGCAGAGCCGAGGACAGTCTTTGCCACTGTAGCTGCACTAGTAGACTTTGTCGCGATAGATGCGGCGACCATGGTGGTTGTAGTTTCTTATGTCTGGGATCTTACCTTATTTACTACTCAAATACTACTAGTAGTAGCTCAAAAGGTTTGCTACAATAATACGCTGAATACTGTTTCGTCTGTGGTAATTATTTTTATTCTCGTGAGACGATGAGGTGTTGTTGGAGGGAATGAGGAGGAGGATGCAATGTGTGGCTCATTACCTTTTATTTGCACTGCGATTGTTTTATGGTTAGAGATAATAAGTATTTGAGTCGCACACTTTCTTTGATGAATGGATCTTCCCATAATATTATTTTCTGCTTTGCACGTTGTTTTTAGTTTTTAGTCGCGGCTGCTCGTGCAACTTACTTCGGGACAGTACAGTAGAATGAATCTCATCATCAATCAAGCCCACGCAGGATGGTTCAGCAGGATTCAAAAGAAAAATCCAAATCGGAAAATAAAATTTTGATAGTGTGTCAATCAATCAATCAATCAATGTCAGACGCAGTGTGCCGAGATCTCGCAACTTCATTATTTGGTTGACAGTCCAAAACCAGCCAAGATTGCTGTTGAGCGAGACAATAGCAATATCTTCACCGCCATCATTGTCACAAAAATTACAATGCTCGGAACAGAGACTATCAAAGTGAACGAACACCACGAAGTCCTGATTGTTGGAGGTGGCACCTGTGGTTTGTATACGGCGAACAAACTGGTCGAAGCTGGCATTCGCGATGTTATCGTGTTGGAGTCGCGTGGAGGAGTCGGCGGGCGAGTCTCGACGACTCGCGATGAAAATGGAAATCCCATGTTCAACAACTTCGCTTGGAGGATTAGGGAAACCAATACTATGATGCTCGCTCTTGCGAAAGAGCTGGATATCAAGCTCGTCAAACAAACCACACCTCCACCAGCTGATCCCGTCAAGGGACACGCCAACTGCAAGCACGGAGTGCTCTCGTCCATGAACTGTCAAGAGAAGGAAAAACGCGAAGTTGCCAAAAACCGTCCTCCTTTGTCGGATTTTGCGGAAGCCTGTTTGGATTCCGCTTCCGAAGCGGATAAGCAGGATCGTGAGAGTGGATACGCAGGTCGTACCGGGCAGGTACATTAAGATGGAACTTGAATTTGTGTTGTCTATTATTCATTTCGTGCGACGTTTGCTCTAAGGCTTTGCCTACAGTAACTCTTGTTTTTCCAGGATGTAAACGTAAACTATACACCACACCGCCTACATGACTCTCACACAAAATTTGCAAATTTGACGAAACGAATAAAATAATGTCTAACGAAAACTTGCAGATTGCTTGGCCTGACGAATCTCATGGAATAGAAAGTTGGTTTGTCGAGGGAGGCATGGATCGCATTCCAAAGACTCTGGCCGACAAGCTCCCGGAAAGTTCGGCTCGCACCAATCATCGGGCTTCAGAGGTAGAAAGAATGGACGATGGCAAGTACCTTGTCAGTATTGTCAAGCGTGATGAAAATTCGTACACGCCTTTGACGTTCACCTGCAACCAGATTGTCTTGGCAACACCACCGTACTCATTGCGAGGACTAAAGGTCGCCAAAGATATGGCTCCGGCCTTGTTTGCTGTTCACGAGCGCCGCTTGGGCCACATCTATGCCAAATGTAAGCCAGGCACGGAGAATGTCTCAGATACGAGCACAGGCGAGGATCGAATCTACCGCAAGCTCAGCGACAGTGTTTTGCAGCAGCTCATCAGTGGTGACTACGGCGGAAAGATTTTCCAAGCTGGATACGCCTGCGATCGCTTTGAACGCGTATGGCGTGAGCTGCAATTTCAGGGCCCCGAAATGGTTATGAAAGAGGTCAAAACGCAGCTCAACCGTATAAATGACATCGAGGTTCCTCCAGAAGGCTGGGATGCCATTGAAGAAATCTTTATTCGCATAGGCTTTGTCCATCGTTGGCAGATTGAGACTCACGTTACTGGAAAGAACAAAGAAGAGCTGTCTCTTCAGGCCATCACGCCCCACCCTAGCCGCTTACCCGGGCTGTACCTAGCCGGTGAAGCCTTTTCACCTTTCCAGGGCTGGACGGAAGGTGCCCTCTGGACTGGTGAAAAAGTAGCTAACCTTATCGTTAAATCTCGCAAGGCTCCTGGAACGTTCGATCATCCTAACAATGATCTTTTGGGAAAGCACGCCAAGATCATGACACTTGTCAAGGACAGCGACGGCAAAATGACAGACGATAAGGTACCTAACTTGATGGTCTACAAGGGCCTTGTCGTGGATGTCGATGATTGGGTGAAACGCCACCCTGGCGGCGAAGGAATGATAAAAGGACACCGCGGCGAAGATCTTTCCGAATTGTTTGACAATTTCCACAATGGTACGCGCCCCACTATTTTTGACTATTTTCCATGTATACCGTGTTGTGTACCGCAGCAATCTTACCTAGTGCGTGCTTTTTTCAACCGAATATAGGATGGCCCAATCCCTTGGCAACCTTGTTTGGCCTGCAAGTTGGATGCACGGATACAGCGTAAGCATTTGGGAGCTGGAAGTCTACCAACCGAGTCAGGTAAGGCACACACGGAGGAGGATTAGGTGTTACATCAACTGTGCCGAGACGAGACGATTGACGAGTTCCTTGAACGCTGCTTTTAATGTTGCGCGAGTACACGTAGTAATGGTAAGGAAATAATTATCATGCTTGAATTTCAAAACCCAGTAATAAGAACTACAAGTAAAGTGTTCGAGATGCTAGTCTAGTTCTAGCTACCAGGTACCATTCGAAGAACTTCTCTTCTACTTCAGCTACAGTAGTCTACCGCAGTCTCAAATTGACTAGACTACTGGTCTAGACTACTAGCTAGAGTCTCTAGTTTAACGAAGAATAATATCTCGAGTATTGCAACAGCATTCCTTTTTATGATCCGACTAAGGCCAGACACACTGCCCAGCTGACCAAGGTCAAACTTCGTATGACGCCTACGAGGTGGTACTCCAGCCAGTGATGATGACTATGAAGAGAACTCGCCGAGAGGTCGATTTCTGAAAATACCTACGAGTAGGTACCAGGTAGACTACTACTTTTACCACAGTACGAGGTTCTGATCATGTTGGGAGGTCCCGTTGAAAATTAAAAAAATAAATCCAAAATCCCAACCAAGGCATTCTACACTCACAATTTTCCACGTCGGTATTTGCAAATAAAGCAATTATTTTTTCAAGGTAAGATTGACAGAGTGACGAGAATTAAAATCGTTTTGTGGCGTATACGGTTGGGTCGGTAGTCAGTCAAGTTGGAGCTGAGGCCAAAATTTTGGTTGATCCATCAAAGCATCGTCGCAGCATCGTCGACACAGCGAAGGCAGTTGTTTGGCAACACTCGACCAACTTTCGACCTTGGCCAAGGAATTGGAAATCGAAGGAAGCCTACCATTTTTATACCTACGGTACCTGCCGATCATATTTACCAAAATTCTTCAGGGCGATGGAATGACTATCATTTCTCTGTTCCTCGTCCTTGGGATATTTGGGTTTGTCAAGCAACATCGGAAGGTGAATGTCGAGAACTAGCATGACGAAGAAAAGAATCTCCGAGGCGAAAATAAACCACCTGATCCGAACAGCAAAGTCATGGCTTCTTATGACAGTCACTGCCTCCCACCGAACCTGCAAATATGTATCTGGAAGCTGGAGTGCATTTTGTATTCCTTCGCTTCGTTGTCGAATTGCATTCGATTTATTACCATCATCAGACCTCGCAATTCTCACATTCATCTTTCTCCTGCTCTCCTATCTTATCCACTCCAGATTCTCACCATAATATATTTATCGAAAATGAATACTAAAATCTCTCCCATATTTTTCTTGGCCTTGACCAGCATTGCCACTGGTGTCAGTGCTTTCAGCTCCGTTACACCGACCAAAACCATCAACACGGCAACCGAACGTGCCTATGTTACTCGCGACATTAAGACCCCCGATCCCGTCCCTGAAGAGGGACAGATGCAGGCTCTTGAGCTCATGAAAACTGGAAAAATGTACCGGTATAATGTCCCTTCTGCTGCTGAGTCTGTTGTCTCTCAGTGTGAGGTTGAAATTGCTGCCTACACTGGACACAAGTATTGTGTAGCCTTAAACTCTTGTGGTTCTGCTTTGATGCTTCTGCTCAAGACAACTGGTTTGCAACATGGAGGCAAGGTCATAAGCAATGCATTTACTTTTGGAGCTGTTCCCAGTGCCATTGAGCATGCTGGAGGAAAGGCAGTATATGTTGAATCCAACTATGATCATGTCATGGATGTTACAGATCTTGAAAAGAAACTCAAGGCCAACCCAGACTGCAAGCATGTCATGATCTCTCACATGCGTGGAAAGGTTGGTGATATGGATGCCATTAAGGCCCTTTGTGATGAGCATGGTGCCATTCTTTTGGAGGATGCGGCCCATTCTCTTGGAGTTCGATACAAGGATAAGCATTCTGGTCACATTGGTGTTGCTTGTGGAATTAGTAGTCAGAGTTATAAAATGATCAACTCTGGAGAAGGTGGATTTTTGCTAACCAATGATCCTGAAATTGCTGCCCGTACGGCTGTCTATGCTGGAGCCTATGAAGGACTCTCTGCCAAGCACACAACTGTGCCTGGACCTGAGTACTTCAAGGATCTCCCTGTGGAACTTCCCAATTACTCTCTCCGAATGAGTGCTCTTGCTGCTGCTGTTATCCGTCCTCAGATCAAGACACTGGACGAGCGCATTGAAAAATACAACAAGCGTTATCATGCCCTTGCCAAAAACTTGGAAGAGCGCGCTGGAGATCACATGACCATCCCTGGAGTTACCCCTGAAGTCAGCCGTATGGTCCATGATTCCCTCCAATTCAACATGGACAAGAAATTCACCCCTGAAATGCTGGAAAAATTCCTCAAGGAGTGTGCAGACCATGGCCTTCCTGTTGAGCTTTTTGGGCACAAGTCTAATGCCCGGAATTTTGTCAACTGGGGATTTGCTCCTGCTGAAGATCCTCTGCCTTTGACTTCTGAGATGCTCTCCCATGCTTGTGATGTACGAATGCCCCTAATGTGGGATGATGAGGATTTTGAAGATATGGCCAATGTTTTGGTGGAAAGCATGGAAAAGGTTCTTGCTGATGCTGGTATGCTGTAAGCACTCTGCTTGCGTTTTGCCAGTGGGGATGTTCACAGGTCGACAATGCTGCATTGTGCATCGGATTGCTGCCGCACTTGATGCGCTGGGGTTGACATGTCTGCCCACCGATTTCCATTTGATTGGCTGAATCTTTTCTTTCACAGACAATAAATATAATAACAAAGTCTTAGATCTCAGTATGTGATAAGGTCCAATTTCATTTTTAGTAAGCTTATAAATAATGACGCGATGTGCTTTCGGCCATGGAGCAACACTGTGGAATCGTCGAATGCCCATCAGCATCAATACGGTAGAATGTCTGTGCTTGCACCACCACAGACCGACCGAAAGTGACTTTTTTCTACTATTCCTACAAAACCATAGCCAGAAACAATGTAGAGCCGGAGACACACCAATAATTGTTCTAGCGTATGCAATCCTTTGGAATGAATAATGGACATGTTAATGTATGAACGTTCTGCAAGTATTGTAGATACTCTTTTCCGCATCTTTTGCTGTTATTTCTGCTGCTCCATCGTCGAAACTTCGCTGTCTTAGCAAATAGCAGTGTTGGTACCAATCACTTAGCAGTGCAACGCACAATCCAAGGATGATTGGGTACATCCTTTAATCGCAATCTTTGACTGGGTTCTTTGACCAGCAATTTTCGAATCAAATCTTGAGCATCAGTACTGACTTCCGGGGGAAATTTCAAATCCACGCGAGAAATACGACGGTACGTAGCGCCGTGCCCTTCGGCTTCGAAGGGTGGGACACCTACCAAGAACTCGTATAAAAGGACGCCCAAACTCCAAACATCGACTTGTTCATCGTGTTCTCTTCCTTCCACCATTTCGGGTGGCAAGTAGTCGAGGGTTCCGCATAGCGTATTACGTCGCGACGTTGGAGCATGAACGGACCATCCAAAATCGGCAATCTTGATTTCTCCCTGGGCACCAATCAATAAGTTCTCGGGCTTTATATCTCGATGAATCACGTGCTTGGCGTGACAATAGTCTAAAGCTTGAGCAAGATCCGATATATACCTGGCCGCCGACCTGTCGCTGAAGTGACCCTTGGCCGTGAGACGTTTGTACAGTTCACCACCCGGCGAGTACTCCAGAATTAAATAGATTCGCTTCGCATCGTAAAAATATCCGTACATACGTAGAATATGACGGTGTCGCAAGTGCGATTGGATTTCAATTTCGCGACGAAGCTGGTGTTCGACGCCCGCCTTGAGGAGCTGTGATTTTTGGAGCACTTTGATGGCAACAATGTACTTGGTTCGTTTTTCACGGGCCAAATAGACCGCACCAAACTTCCCCCGTCCCAATGGTTTACCAATTTCAAAATCTTTGAGCGACCATTGCTTTCCGCTTTGAGCCTTCTGTTCCTTTGTACTGGCTTCTGCAGCAGCAACGGAAGAGGATGCTGGAGCTGTATTATTCGAAGTACGATTTTTCAGGGCGTTGGTCGACGAAGAATCTCCCAACTTGGCTCGTTGAAAGTTAGCATTCCACGTATTCTTTAGAGACGCAACGTCGGCTGAAGCACCGTTCTCTTTGTTAGTGTCCATCTCGTATTGTTAGGTTGCAATGTGTTTCATAGAAATTTGTGAAGGTTCGGTCTTGTTGTTTCTGTTTATTGCTGCTGCTGCTGCTGCTGCTAATTATAGATTGTGGATTTGTGATGTGAAATAAATATTTTGTCGTTGCTTTCGCGCCATTAACGGTCAATTTTTTTAGCTTCTGCAAAACAGTAAACAGTTTGAGTCAATGTGCGTCTGAGTGTTTATCGTTGCACCAACAGAGTTTTTGGTTGGAATAGATGAGCTTCCTTGTCTACAAAAAAGAGCTTGTCTTCCAATGCTTCGACACTATGATGGCTGATATCACAATGACACAAAAAGACACTCTGTAGCTACTTACGCCGCCAACAATACTTACCTAGTACTCGTAAACTGCAAGCGAATACCACAGCGAAGCACCGCAGCGTATTATAGCTTGAAAAATCAGATATTGTCAAGCAAGGTCATCATTTTCTTCTGGAGGAGCGAGATAACTCTCTTAATCTTTTTTTTTCTTCGTTTGACCAACCAATACCACAACACCCTGAGAAAAATCAAACTCAACACTCTACACTCTACACACACACCAATATATAAAAACCAAACGAGAAACGCTAAACAATGGGAACCGTTCACGGGGTTTATCTTAAATACGTTGGACTTTCGGCCATTTCGTACGCTGGCTATACTTTCTTTATGGACCACCAAGAGGATGCCATTCGCGAGAGCGAGTCTCCCCTTCGAGCTTTGTTGTCCAACGGTGACACGACTAAGATCGCCACGGCCATGTGTTTGGCGTATTCCACAGTACTCAATGGCATAGTTGCGGCCTTGTTCAAAATGGAGTGGGGAATGGGACTGATTGGAAAAGATCCAAAGACGGGAAGCATTCCAATATGGTCCTACGTGATATTTGCACCCTTTCATATTCCCACGAAGCTCTACACGCACGTGCATACGCTGCATTCGACCTACAAGGTTCCGTCTTCTAAAGAGGGCGAGCCCGACAGACGTGAAGTGGTACCGGTAGCATCCTTGGTGCAACCCGGTTGGTGGGTTGGTGGTTGTTATGCCGACCAGCTGAACAAGAAATGGACCTGTGTGATTGATTTGACGGTGGAATTTCCAGAAACGTGCATTGAACACACCCAAGCGTACCTTTCCGTGCCTACGTGGGACGGCGTTCCTGCGTCTCCAGAACAGTTGGAATACGCTGCCAACTTTGCTGTCGAAGCTCGTAGAAAGTACGGTGGTGATGTCCTGGTTCACTGTGCTCACGGTCGTGGTCGAAGTACTACCGTCATGTGTGCATGTCTTGTCAAGGAGGGACTCTTTCCCAATTGGGAAGAAGCCTTTGAAAAAGGCATTAAACCGGGACGATCCGTTTGCAAATTAAATCGCCGCATGCAACAAAATCTGACGAAATGGCAAGCCACTTATGTCGACAAAGAAGATGACCGCAAGGGAAAATAACGAAAACCCTGTATTTTCTTTATGCTAAAACAGACTCGTGGTGGGAAAAGCAAAAAAAGGAAGAGGCAGAAAAAAATGGATTTCATTGGCGGAAGGAAAGGAGGGATGCTCCTTTTTAACAATTTTGAACCAGATTTAAAACTAGAATCTTTTTTTTAAAACAGACAGCGTGGCAAGAAGAGGAGAAAAGAATGTGTCGTGCAATTTGAATCTCCTGTCTACTACCCGAGTACATGTAAGGAGGCACAAATCCTGGCAAGTGCATTGTTATTATCGATGTAATGGTAGACTATAATCGTTGTTCTTTGTGAAAAGAGACCGATTTATTTGGTCTACAAGCAAACAGAGCAATTCTACCGGAAGGTACCAGTATGACATCGTGGCGTGCAATGACCTAGTGACTGCTCGGTACACTCGAGAAGGCTTCTAACCTGCTTGTATGGAATCCATGTCCTCGCAAATATTGCTTGATCAATTTTTTTTTCTGGTTTCAAACTTCTTGATTCATGGGAGCTACCATTCATACAAAGAGCCAAGTTTGATGTTCAAATTCACTATCAACCGAGTAAAAACGCTACTAGTAGACTATTGTATTCCAAAAGCTAAAGGAGAAATCGAATATTGAGTAGGTTGGTGCAGTACCTGGTAGTATTCTCGAAAGAGCTCGTACTACTAGTCTAGTAGTAGAGTCGTCGAGTGATTCCAAAGGAAGTAGACTAGGGTACGAGAGCTATTATGTTGTTGTTGTCGTTTCTGGTTGAGAGCCCGGGTAAACTGTTATTTCCACGCGGAGCTACAGTACTGAAAGATCTCTCAAGCTCCGAGTCAACTTGAACTTTTTTCGTTGGTTGACATGATGTTTCTCGAATCCATTCATCGGATACAAGAGCGACGTTCACTACTGCCCGTACTGGACGCACGAGAGGCAATAGGAAAGCGCTTCACTTCAATCCAACAAATAATGGATTCAGCATTAAGTATTGTTGATTATTATTATTATTTAATTTGTTCTACATCTTCTTCGTAGAAGCTAACTCACAATAAATTATTCTGGATAATATTAAGAATCCATCATTTCCTAAGAATCTTCAGAATCGTGGCTTGTAGAATGTTGCGATTTATTACTCTCGCCCTTGCCGCCATGTCGGTGGCTGCCTTCACTCCATCCTCCTCCCTAGGCCAAGCTACTCGAACGCCTGTTCAAACAAGCGTCAAACATTTCTCCTCCTTTGCTCAAAGTGTGCAGCAATCATCGTCTGCGTTGTCTGCTACGACCGTGGAACAAACAAAGCTGTACGATCCCAAGAAAAAAGAAATACCCAAGGTGTTGGGAGGAATGAAAATTGGTCTCCGAGAACTTGTGGTTATTACTGGTGCTTCATCCGGCTTGGGTCTTGCCACAGCCAAGCAATTCATGAAACAATCTGGGAAATACTTTCTAGTAATGGCGTGCAGAGATGTCGAAAAGGGAAAGCAAGGTAGGTTGCAAACATTTTCTTTTTCTTTGTGGGTTGATATAATATATTATAATACCCGTATGCATGGTGAATGTACGGAGTTCTCACAATTTTTTCTAAACATCTTTTATACCCGAACAGTTGCCAAAGAGAACGGATTCCCAGACAATGCCTACGTTGTCATGAAGTTGGAACTTGCCAGTCTTCAAAGCGTTCGCGATTTTGTTGCCAACTTGAAGGCGTTCAAATCTGCTCGTCCCTTGAACCACCTTATTTGCAACGCTGCTGTTTACAGGCCAACGGATCCCAAGCCAGCCTATACCGACGATGGTTTCGAAATGAGTATGGGAGTGAATCACCTCGGACACTTCCTTCTTGTCAATCTCTTGATTGATGACATGGCCAGGGCAAAGAATGCCCGGTGTGTCATTGTTGGATCCATTACTGGAAATAGCAATACTGTTGGAGGTGGGCTGGTCTATCCTTTGGCTGACTTGGGCGACCTCAAAGGGTTTGAAAAGGGAACAGGATTCGAAATGGCTGACGGCAAACCATTTTTCGGCGCCAAGGCATACAAGGATTCCAAGGTCTGTAACATGATGACTGTTTCTGAATTGCACAGAAACTACCACGAAGATACTGGAATTACCTTTAGCAGTATGTACCCCGGTTGCATTGCCGACACTCCTCTTTTCCGCGAAAAGCGCACATGGTTCCGAAAGATCTTTCCCCTTTTTATGAAGTATGTTACTGGAGGATACGTTGGGGAGGACGAAGCTGGAGAACGTCTTTTCCAAACTGTTGACGATCCTCGATGTGCCAAATCTGGCGTCTACTGGAGCTGGAATGGAGGAGCGAAAACAGTCGGAAGATGGAGCGAAGACGGCAAGCCCCGTGGTGCTGGAGGCAGCGGAGGCGAAATTTTCGAAAATGAATATTCGGATCTTGTCAGAAACGAGCAGACTGCCCGAAAAATGTGGGACCTGAGTAAGAAGCTTGTTGGCCTTTCCGACAAGGAAATGTACAAGAACGGAGCGCTTGAGAAAAATGATTACTAAAGATAATATTCAAATACTACACATCATTCGGCAACAGCTTTGGAACTCCGCCCTCAATTTTCACAAACGGCACTCGGTCGCTGCAGGAGGAACTTTGTCGATTCTGCTTTTTTTGCAATGGACGTAACAACTACACGTAGATTTCCTAGGGCAAGCTACAGGAACGATGGGCCATTTATTATGATATAACTGTAAGTTACTTAATTATAATATTTTTCAGAAAGTTTGGTGCTGCATGTTTAGGTGCGTGCAAAAGGGACAAACGAATGAGGTAGTCTATCAGTAGCTATATAGTCATAGGAGTGACCGTACTGGTAACGTCTTGAGAAGATTAGCCAATGAATGTTCTAAAAGCAAAAGCCAGCTTCTAGTAGATGGCATTATGCGGAAAAATGAAAGAGTATGATTAGAGCTATCAAAGCAAATATCAATGCAAATATAAAAAGCCCAACACCCAATCAATGGTCCGTCATCTGGGGAAAATAGACTACTGTACTTTCTGCTGCTGCTGAAGAGATGGCTGTCTCAAACCATAGCAGCCTGATGAATCCGACGGGTGCTTTTGGCGCGTTCAATCAGCAAAGAACAACAATTTTTGAAACAAATAGCCGCTGGCTTAGATCGGCTCTCTGATTTATATGGAGACGACAGGTGTGTTGAGCACATACTCGGTGCTTTCCCCCCAATGGATTATCCTTCAATTGAACTCCCACAGTGCATCTTGAAACCACAGGCCAAGGCCACGAGCAGGTAAACGACACAAAAGAACACGGCAACGATAGTAGCATACACACGCCAGTATTTTCGTTGCCTTGACCTCTTAATTTTCTTGGAATTCCTGAAAAACACTTGAACGTCCACTTGAAGGTCGTCTGATTTCGACAGCATACGTTCCAAGTTTCCCGCTCGTTTCATGCTTAATTGAATGTTTCGTCCCATGACATCCTTCATATCTTCAACCTTTGCCATCAAGGCTTTCACCTTATCTTCCTGTTTGAGCGTGCCATGATTTACATTGTAATAGTGAAGAGCAGATCGAAAGTTGGGTGCAAAGCTTTTATCCATAGCATAAGCGTTGGCCGAGGAAATACGGCGAAAGCGATTTTGCTTGGCAAACTCTTCTTGAATTTGTTGCAAAAAGGCAAAATTTCTACGGAAACAAACATAAACGTACAGAGGAAGAAGTTAGATAAACATGCTGCATTGCCGCCCAAACGAACGTTCTGTTTATTTGTCACTTACACTTTTTGATCCCGTGTATCAGGATCGTCTGAAATGCAGCAATACATGACCCCATCCTTGCAAAAGACATGAAAGTAGTACTCTCCCAAGTCATCGCCGTCCATTTGCATGGCACATACGTTCATAAAATCTTGAAAGAAATCATCCTCGGCTTCTTCATTGCTGTGGACGAAAGTTTTCATTTCGCCATCTTTGACGAGATCAGGATTATCTCGAAGATGCTTCATAAGTGCAATGGTAACTTGTGGGGCATTTCCCGACACAAGAGACTCGGAGGAATGCTCCGCCAGCACAGTGGCATCCTTGGCTCGGCATATCACAGCATAGACAATCATAATTCAATTGACTACCGCAGTACTCTATACTCTGTACAGCAATTCAAGCAAATCGAACGGTGCGAGTTCCCTACTGGATGAAATTCAGGCTCCTCAGGTGGATAATGTAGATTGCTTTCTTCCTCGGCTACTTGTACAAGATAGCCAATAGCTAAAGACACGAACTGGGAGAAGTTTGGTCAAGTCGTTAGTTTATTGATTTCTTGTTGATAGAAAAGTAAGTGCTCGATTCTTCTACTAGTAGCTCTAGACCTACTCTAGTACCTCATTATTATTAGTAGTACTGATTGCATTCGATGATCCGTTGAGCCAGTGTGCTTCTCTAGCTAGTAGTTAGCTAGAAGCGAGACGAGCTAATCGAAGCCACAAACCTCTCACATTTCTTTCCTGAAGTTCAGACGTTCAGTCCGATGCTGTCGTCTACTGTCATGTTGTCGACAGCTCCACAGCTCGATCACAACTCAGAAATGCGCAATGCATTTTTTGCCCAGATGAGCAAAGCTTCTTCCAGAGCTTCAATATCTGAGCCGGTCAAATCCTTCACTTGAAACCATTGGGACGACCATTTGGTAGGATGGTAGCATTTTATTTTTCTTCCCTGGACTGGTGATGGTCGTATGATATATTGTTCCAGCGCATTTTCGCCAACAAAAGTTTGCTGTTTGGTCCAAACTCTCTCCAAGCTACTATGATCTTTCAACTTGACCGTGTTGCGGTGCAAAAAGATTGGATCGCCTCCGGGATCATGCTGCAACAACGTCACCCCACAAACATTCACATTATTGGTAGTAAATCCTGCTGTACTAGGAGGTTGCTGGATATAATGAAAATTTGTATTAGTCATTCTCCAAGCAAATCGGAACAAGTCCTTGTCACCCCATGCCAACCAAAGCGGTCCGATCCAAAGATGGTATGTTCGTGCCAAAAACATGAGCATATCCAAAGCATCTTTGGATTTGGTCTTGTCTACCAACAGTTGACCCGATTCCATTTCAAATTCATCCACGAACGTTATCCCCAAAAGTTCCCACAATAGAGAATGCTTTGTTATGTGAAACACGGTATTGTGAGGAGACCAATAATCTGGAAAGAAAATAGCACCATTGTTTCCAAATTGTGGTGTGTCGAATAAATAGGTTGGATCTCGGATTGGAATGGTATCCGCATCCAACAACATTACTTGATCAAAGGCACTGTAATATAGACTGTAGGGTTTTGACATGAATCCAGTAATGGAATAATCTTGGATGTGGCGGTGACGGATGCCTTTGTCTTTCTGAAGTTCTTGGAGGAGTTTGGTGTTTGATAGTTCGCCTGGTTTGGACCATAGCTCGATTGGTAGCGTACAATTGTGATGTCGTATAATTTGAATTACAGCATATGCACTAACGAGAACGTCATCATGAACAGACATGACAATGCCTCTGTAATTTTGATTTTGATCGGCTGCATGTCCTGTCCTCTTCTTTGGATTATTTTGAGGTTCCTCTCGATATGCACGCGCTTGCTCCCTGTAACGGGAAAAAGCATACGCCATATGACAAGTTAAAAGCTTTGCTTTGGGATGATGATTGTATTGACAGGATTTGTGAATGGCATACACCTTGGTACCATTGGGGGTTTCTAGCTCGCAGTTTCCCGCCGCATATTTGGGAATAGGGGTATCGCACGACGCATCCGATAAGATAGGGACCGAAATATTGATAATGGAGGTTATGAAATTATTGCACTCCTTAGCTTGTCTCCACCCAATGCACATCCAGGCGTCCTTGCTAGTATCTTTGGAGATATCTGCATCTACATCTACCGTGAAAACAGGAGTGACATACCGCCAATACCATGCTCGAGAAATTGCTAGAAAAATGATAAGTGCAGCTCGCCATACATCACGACGGCGGCACTGACCGCATAATGTTGCCTTGGTCATGGCATGATGATTGTATGATTCTCAAACTTCTACAATACGAGTTGTATAAGTTGTAGAGTATTAGGTACTAGACTAGTAGACTAGTAGTCACAATATTGAGGTAGATGATGTTGTGTAAATTAGTACCATAGGAGTAATGGATTGCTTTCAATAAAAACTAGGTTGCGCACTTACTCAAAGTGAACACTACTGTAAATCTTTTGTTGAATCGAAAAAATTAAATTCTACACACGCTATCTACTCTACAGTAGACTAGAGTAGCTAGCTAGAGTACTAGCTAGCTAGTAGTACTCCTAGCTACCAGGTACTACTACTACTACTACTACTACTACTACTACTACTACTGTAGTTGTATTAGTAGTCTAGTAGACTACTACCAGGTACCACCATGGTGCGACCTACTACTAGTACTGTAGTCTACTCTACCATAGAGTACTAGGTCTAGTAGACTACAGTACTTGCTTGAGAAGGACGACTACTACTGCTTTTACAAGCTTTGGCTGGTAATAGTCGTTTACTAGTAAAACTAGTCTACTACCAGTAGCACTGCGAGAAGTTCGCAAATTCAATCTTATTATTATTTTGGTCTGGGTCAAAAAATTCTGGACCCAGTTTGACCACTGGACAAAACCTGACAAAAATAACACGTCTTATTTGACACACCATTATTTAATTAAGGGCTTCTGATGACGCATTTAATGAGACAGAAATACGAGCTGAAAAAGCAATTTTGCTGCGAGTGGATTAGGCGTGTTGTGACCACACACAGGACCTTAAGCTAGTCTAGCGCTAATGCAGCAACATCAATCAGAAGTAATACGTAGAAAGAAGTACAGCCTTGACTGCACATCTTCGGCACTAATCCCACTCTTTCCATACAAGATGGTAAACTAAACGGATTCATCCTTTCGGATAAGAGAACAGATAAAGACGATACTAGTAACAAACAAATATCACTGCAGACCACACCATGAGTTCAGCACCCCAGGACAATAGCAGCAATGGCAGAGGCGCCCACGACAACCTGCAACACCAGATCTTGCAGCAGCTCTTAGTGTTGTTCCAGTCGCTGGGAGGCCAGAACGTTGCACCCACAACCATTCAGGATATCTTGGCGTCTGGCCAAGGTCAGATGCAAAATATTAATCTTCAGCAGCATCGGCATCAGCAGCCGCAACAGCCGCAGCAGCCGCGAATAACTTCGGCGGAACTTCTGGCCTTCCTCTCGCAGTCGGGCAATCTTGGGAATTTCGCTGCGGGAGCTGGTACCAACTCTACAAATGGAGCCGCAGTAGACTTTTTCCGACAGCAGCAGCAGCAAGCATCCGCTGTGACACCATCTTTGGCTGCTTTTAACGTGGAAACGAGCAATTTCGCGAATACGAACAATTTAATGCCGGCACCTTCGCTGTCCTCGGGAAGTATCTGTGAGATTCGAGCTGGATTGCAAAGACAACCTGCCACAATGAGCAAGGGATGCATGGCCAACGATACTTCGAAAGATGAAAGCCGCGAAACACTGGGCTCTGTTGTTGTGCCCTGCCGCGCACGTGGTATGCCCATGGACCACAATTTCAAGGTATGTTTTGTTAGAATAGGAGTGTGTATGTGGACTGCGAACAGCGGAATGTATGACATGATATGTCAACGTCAATTCTGTACGCGAACTTAAAAACATATGTTTTCTTTTCTCCCTTTCCCGCAAAACTCATTTTCATAGACTGCCTACTTTGTCATCCCAGAAAACGTCCTACATGGTGAGGAACTTATGTGCTCGTACTTTGCCTGCCGCAACGCCGGAGTCAAGTTTCGCTATTGTTCTCATTGCAAAGTCCCCGTCGCCAAGCGAAACTTTCACAAACGCCACAAACACGGTCATAAGTCCAGTGGAAAAGACACGGGAGAAGATGATGACGAAGTCTCTGGAACCGAAGAAGATAATTGCTCAGACGAAGGCGAGTCTAAAGACGTGCCTTTCCAAGGAGGCGCGCCAGCTTCGATGTCGACTGGGCTCACTGGCAAGAGCTGCCAAAATAGCAGTCATCAGGTCATTCCATCTCAAGTTACAACCATGACCATGAATAGCAACAAGAAAGGCAGCTCCTTGCCCAGGAAAAAGAAATCTACTAGCAGTAACAGCAGAAAGGCAAAGAGTACCGGTGCCGTCTGTGCACGATCGGAAGACGATCGTTCCAAAGAAATCGAAAATCGTCAGGAGCTCTGGGCATCACTCCTAGAAAAGCGTCCGCAGACTCAAGATGGCGAAGCCATGTCATCTTGGCTTATGCAGGTCTTGGTAGTCAGTGACCTGTGGAAACCTTTGAACGAGTCGGAAAACCTGCCAAAAGCGTCACTGGATTTGATTCGCGAGCGCGCCCAAGGTGCGAGTGAAAAGAAGATGATGACTTCCGATGGCACTTCCACCGTTACAGACACCACTGCTGCTCGGCCGAAGAGCGGCAGTAGCACAAATGAAGACCCGGGTGACAATGACGATACTTCTGGTATGAATACTTTTCAAGAATCCAACAATCACGATAGAAAGGGCGACGGTTATAACTCATCCAATGATTCGGATACCAAGCGTAAGTTGCCGGACAAGCGGCCATTCATGGAAATAAAGTCTACCGACAAGGACCCACAAAAGAAGGCGGAGAGCAAAAGCGACGATCCCCCTTCTTCCAAGATGGTGAAGGAACCCCCTTGTTCGAAGCAAAAGCTTGAGGAAAGCTAACATAAGTGATGTCACGCTAGCATTGCAGATTTTTTGTTGAATTCTCTTGTCTTCGTAGCAAGAATTCACACTTCAGTTAAAAACTTTTGAATTGTTTACGAAGAACCTCTTTTGGAAGAGCAATGGTGCCTTTTATAGTACCGACTCGAGTATGTACTTATTTTGATGACTGCAGATTGTATCTGTGCGACTAAATAAAAACAAGGAGTATAATTTGAACACTTCTACTCCACCTCCATGTGCACCAAGACAGGAGCTGCTTCACTACTGTTACAATACGATTTGACTCGCTTCTTGGCAAGCTGCACAAAATTACGACAGTGGAGAATTTTGTAAAACAATACACAGTTTTCTTATTTTTTGTTTCGCTCGCCACCCTCGATTCCGAAACATTTCTTGAAAAGAATGCACACTTGTTCCTTGCCCACAGCAATCACATCACCCTGAATCTCAATAAAATCTGTGGCCAGAAACAACGCAGAAAGCAAAATATATCATCAGAGATCCATCTACTACTATCTCATACCATACCCCCTCCTGGTAACAACTCTTTTTTTATTTTCAGAAGCAATATTTTCAGAAGCAATAACGAAAGAGACGTCTAGCTAGCAGTCACTTTACCTGCCCTTTGGTCTCTTCTTTAGCTTGCACTTCTTATCATTTTTCAATACGAGAGAATATTGTGAGTCTCTCGTCTCCCTTACCAATCTACCGCCAAGTTGTTGACGCTACATAATAGTAACACAATAGACCATCCCATAAAGTCGTGACCATGCTGCGATGTCTACAGGAGAGCACCAGATGGTCCCGTCCAATACTTCAGCGTCGCCCTGTACCAGGTTCGGTCTCTTGTTTTTCGCGTTCAGCAGGACGGTTGATAGGCGCAACCAATACTATCTCGGATAGTAGCTACCAGCACCAGTACACTGCCACAACATGTCGCCAATATTCTCGTTCATACAAAGTCATGGACGATGTAGGCAAAGAAGAAGATCAACCACCCCCTCCTCTATTTACCAGGAAGGACAAGGTTGTTGCAGCCCGCGACTTCAATTCACGCAGAGCCGACTACAAACGACAGGTTTCTGTATTGCGTAAGAAATATGCCGACGAAATTGCTAGAAAAAAAGCTGAAGAAGAAAAACAGGTGGAGCTTGAAAAGCAAGCTGCTAAACGTCGCTACTTGGAGCGCCAGCGTCTTAAAAATATCCGGTCCGCACAGAATGCTCTGACGGAAGAGGAGAGAAGATTGGAACAGGAAAAGATATTCCAGGAGCACCTCCGTACACAACAGGAGGAACGAGACGAACGGAATCGCAAATTCGCGTTGGCAAGACAGATGGTGATTGATGAACTCGAGGCAGAAGCGGATCTTTGGCTAACAACGCCCGAGGAGGTAGAAGCTGCTTTTACACACGAGGCCGAACAACTTTTATGGGCGAGACCAAATGGCGTTCTAGGATCACCCAGTCCAAGTGTTGACTCTCACTTTTGGCAATACGAGTCACACACGATGCATCTCGATAAGACCTATCGCACTCCTCGTGAATTGTTGCTGGAAGAAATGTTAGAGCATATATACGAACAAGCCACAGTCGATGAGAAGTTCTGGACTCCCGAACGGGTTAAGGATCGAGAGGAGCTTGAACAAAAGGCAAAACTGAGAGCCATGGTCCGCGCCGAAGGTCGACGTGCTCTACTAAACATGCAAAAGGAAATGTTGGAAAGTTATTACAGTACCAGTGAAGATGAAGTACCAAAGAGAATGCCTGCTCCGAATGTCAAGGTGCTGGCAAACATCCCGGCTCAAGAAAAGGAAGGTGTGGAAATTCTGTTGAAGGATCCCACCAAATTTTTCAACTTTGAAAGTGACACAAATCAAAGCAGTAGCGTTGGATCAGATAATGATGCCTATTCTGGTCCAACCCTGGGAGCGCCGACTGGTATCAAGGATCCACTTCGAGACGGAACACCTTGGAGAGGAGTCTTTCCGATTGGTATTGCCAAGGTGCCCAAGGCAGACAATAGAACACAACGAGAAAAGAAGCGACAAGAGCGAGAGCAGAAAATGTGGGAGGCTGCCATGGCAGAGGAAATCAACGAAGACGACCAAATTGACATGGCGGCGTCGGATGACATGCTGTCACCAGGTGATCCTATTGACTACGACAATAATGATTGGGATTCGGACGATGAAGAATGGGAAAAGGGTCTCGATCCCGTAGAAGACGCCGATTTGCTGAACTTGCCACCAGAACGTCGTTACACAGAAGATGATCTTCGTTGGGTTGTAAGCCAGCTCGAAAAGACGTCCGAGTATCTCCACAGTCAAATGACTCGCGAAGTTGACTCGACCAGACAAAGATTACGCACACGACGAGAGGAAGAGACTGAGACGCCCGAGGAGAAGCAGATGCAAGATCTTCTTCTTTCTCTGTCCGATGAACAAATGCTCGCTCTAGTAGAAGTGGATAACCAAGATTTACAGTCCATGTCACCCGAAGAATTGTCGGAAGCACTGAGCAAAGTCCCTGGGCTTGAACCGGACCAAGTGAAGAAGATTCTGGAACTGGATGATATGTTAGAGGAAAGATAGGCTCTTTTTTGGGTAGATGACCACCTTCAACTTTAAAAGTTAAGTAGCATCTTCTTCTAATTAGTTACTTTCTTGCTGTCGTAGTACTGTAGCATGTGCATGTGGCATGTGCAGAAGCGCAGCAATCGACCCATCATGGGGGATGCATTTTAGTATATGGGTGTATTTTTCGGACCTAGTAGCAACAATGCCACACCCCATAAAAATGACCCAACAATTCTGTTCGCATTCACAACGGTACAAAACAGAGATGAAAACACTTTTATCAAGAAGGAGTCAGTAAAAGATAGCTTCTATACAGTTTAGCTAGTTTAAATGAGCAGAAAGTATCCCACCACCCAATATGTCCCTTGCATCTTGCATACACAACATACAATGTATAGAAATTATGAACAAAAATAGCCAGGCGTTCAAGTAAAATATGCACAATATTTGTTTCGTTGTCTCCCAGCCAAAGTTTCTTCTCTAGCATGTTGTGGAGTATCAAAAATGCCAAAAGTGCGTGAATTGCCAAACAACGCCAATCACACATCATCATCTGCAGTATATTTGTTTATTCTTCAGTCAGCATATACCAATGTCTCTCGTTGATCAATGCTGCGCAAATATCCCATGAAATGCCATCCAGCAAATCCTGACACGAACATGGATGTTGCTAGAAAGGTAGGGAAATTCTCCTTGGTAAAGATGGTGGAATTTGCCAATCGCATAGGACTAGTCTTTCCTGTCCTAAGTGCAGCCGATGTTCCGTGGGCTGCCGAGAGCATATGAACACCTCGAAGAATAATTTGTGACATCTTTTGTGTCCTGGTTTTGAGCTATGATGTAATAACCACAAAGTAGTAAAGGAAGTGGCAACAATAACAAATACTAGATTGCTGCTAGCTAGGTCTACTTTCGCTGATGAAAAATTGTGAGCTCTATTATTGTGATGGCTACAGCAGTATTTATTTTTATTAGTATTGTAATGTAGTACACTGTATTTTTTGTTAGCAATTGAATATCCCATACTCGCAGATAACGGAAGGAAGCGAAAAGACTTTTCCGTGTGCAGTTCCAACCACGTACTGGTCTACCGGTAGTCTACTTGTCAAGTAGTATTATCGTGGTAGTGGTAAAACGCGTTCGTACTACGTCTGCGTTTTGAGAGATGATGTTCCAAATCGACGCAAGCATTTTTTTGTGCTGACGACTTTCTGTATGCCCGGGTCATCGAAATTCTCCAAATCGATAACGAGTGCATGACAGATGGAAATAACTTTATGTTGACGTGGCGTGACGTGTAATTTGATCAAACGTGCGTCTCCTTCTCTGGTTGAAGAGAAGATACCATCTGAACATAAACAGGAGACGTCATTCTACGACAGAAGAAAACCTACTACGGTAGACTACTACTACTAGTCTAGTAGGTCTAGTAGAGAGACATCGCGAAGAAACAACATGCGAGCAACTACTGCCCCTTCTAAATCTCTCAGCTCAAACTCGTTATTCGTTGTTACCATTTTTGTCAAAAATAAGATTCAACCATGAAGATCATCGCATTCCTTTTCGCTTTCTTGGCTGTGGCCTCCGCCTTTGCCCCTGCTTCTCAGAGCAGCCGTTCCACAACTGAGCTTGCTGCTCTTTTCGATGATGTACGTAAAAGTTGATCATGTTCCGGTTTGATGAAAAACGAGAATGGGGTGTCATGATCTTTTCGGTGCAAAAATTAAATCTGAATGCATGTATTTTTCACACTCTCACCTGTGGGCCGTTCGTACTGTCAATATCAGATCGCCAACATGGATCTTTTCGCTCCCAACAAGGACCAGAACAAGTACGGTGCCCGACAAAAGAAGAATGTAAGTAAACAAGTACTCCCTTTTCGTTTGTGCCTGTAAAAGGCTTGTTTTGAAAAGTATCAAAACGAATTGTTCAAATTCTTTATTATTATTTATTCTGCTGTTTTACAGCTCAAGACAGGTACCATTGGATCCAGTGGTTACGTTCCAGATGGTTTGACTGCTTCCCAATACAATGCCCTTCGTACCAAGGAACAGGCCAAGAAGGATGCCAACTACCAACGAAATGTTGCCAAGGCTGGAAAGTTCCTTGACTTTACTCAATTCTACCTCAAGCGAGGAACCGAAGAGGGAGGAAAATGGTTGAAGGACGCCGGACGAGGACACGAATTTGTCAAGACCAAGTACGACTGGTCTGGAAAGAAGAACGATGCCAAGCCTTTCTTCTAAAACGATACCAAACAATCCTGATCATTATACATTCCATTGGTAGTTATGAGTACATATTATGCGGCGTCCCGCTACTTCTAAGGATCAAGCAGTAGAATAATAAAGAAAAATCCTCCTACCGAAAAAAATCCTGTTTTTGATCGTATTCGTTTTGAATTTGTTGAAAATGGTTCTCTGCTTGGGGATCTTCTCTTTGTTGAACGCCTCCTTGCTTTGTATCCCATTTTCTTCATGTCTTTGAAAAGTAGAAATTAATGTTAATTCCAGTTAGCGCGACTGCCGTACCCAAATAAATAACAATAACCTCAAGGTAGTCTAGTACTGGTAGATAAGAACTCAAATGTGCGTGCTTATGCTCGTAAAAATACTTCAACAATAATAATGACAACCTTCTATGAAATTAAACAAAGTATTTTCCATCCAAGTTCTTGGCGTATCCGGTTCCTGGGGTTCCGTAAATGACACGACTACTGAGAACACCATCTAACATGGTAATCTTCTCTTGCACATTCTTGAAGGATAGCACGTCACCTCGGCCAGTAGTATCAATATCCAAGACGTTGTAGGCGATTTCTCCTCGTGAGTGATTGATTTGTTGCACAATATTGAGTTTCTCCGCAGCAAAGGCCTCGGTGATATTTGCAAGGCAACCTGGGACGTTTCTATTGACAACAGTAAAACGGACACAGTCAGCTGGGCGATCAGGAAGGCTTGTAGTGGGAAAGTTGACACTGTTTCGGACGGTTCCGTTCTCCAAGAAATCAATGATGGTATCGGCAGCCATGGAGGCAGCAGCATCTTCAGCTTCTTCTGTAGAAGCACCCAAGTGCGGAAGGATGACAGCGTTCTTGTGGTCCCACAAGAGATCATCGGGAAAATCAGAGATGTATCTGCCGTCACCTGCATCAAGGAATTCCTTCATGGCTTCCGAATCGACAAGTTCACCACGTGCAAAGTTCAGTAAAACAGCATTTGGCTTGAAGTGAGAAATCACATCAGGCCCGATAATGCCGTGCGTTCCGTTTTCACCCTTGATGTACGGAATGTTGATGGAAATGTAATCAGCATCAGAGACTGCAGAAGTAATGGAATCGACCAATTCCAAGTCACGTGGCAGGCGCAGGGCAGACTGGATGGAAAGACCGGGATCGTATCCCTTCAAGTTCATGCCCAAACCTCGGGCGTCTCGTGCTGTCAGGGATCCGATGTGTCCTATTGTACCATGTGGCGATTCAAATTATAGTGAGGACCTGCTCAATGCTACAGAAAAGGCAGTGATGCACCATCGACAATAAAATACAACACCTACCAAGACCAATGACTGCTAGGGTTTTCCCCGCCAATTCTTGTCCTCCGAACATGGCTTTATCCTTTTCAACTCTCTCTTTGGCAATGCCTTGCTCACCCAAACTTTTCATGTGGTTGATTCCGTCAACAATACGACGACTTCCAAGAAGCATTCCGCAAATTACCAGCTCTTTGACGGCATTAGCATTGCTGAAAATTAAGAAAAATAAAGTAAAATACAATGCGCACTTTTTAGTTCAATCAGTTCAAAAAGTACAGACAAAAATCCAACTTGATGAATGCATCTCAAATACTTACGCTCCTGGAGTATTGAACACAGGAATACCTTCTTCTGTCATAGCAGCAACAGGGACGTTATTTGTTCCAGCTCCACATCTGCAAAATGAGCAGTTTAGAATATGGTTGAGAATTCATAATAATAAAAATAAAATAGGCAGCCTCCTCTCTCCACTAAAATATCTCATCCCTTGTGTGTCATTGGATAGATCTCCAAATTTCTCACCTAGCAATCGCTCGACAAGTCTTGGGAACCTCCTCTGGTTTAAGCTTGTACGAACGGAGGAGAATCGCGTGGGCATTGGGTGCGTCTTCACCGTCCACCTTGATAGAATATACGTCACTGGGAAATTGCGCCAATCCAACGGGGGAAATTTTGTTGTAGCACTTGATTTGGTATTTTCCAGGTTGGTAAGTTTCAACGTCTCCGTACGTTTTCCACTCGCCACGACCATGTTCGACTTGGACATCGGCAAAGCTTCTGGAAAATTGAGTTGTTGCAGCAGCAGCAGCAGCAGGGCGCAAAGCCGAGAACTGGCTGACACTTCGGCCGAGCTGAGGAATGGCTTTGGCAGAGAAAATCATTTTTGGTTGAGAAACTATGATCCAGATTCTCGATTGACAAGATAAATTATGAAGTGGATCTTTTAGATTCAGTTTTTCGTATTTTTCAGGAAGCTGCACATGCAAAAAATAATGACTCCGTCGATGATGAATGGATTTTTTGTTTGTGGTTGCGAACGCTTTTCATCATTGATTTTTTTAATGACGCGCATACGCACCTATTAGAATTAAGTGGCTGACATTGAGCCGTGCCTTATTACCAGTGCACGTTCTGAAACATGCCCATAGAGGACGTCCATCAGGGCACGTTCTGAAACATGCCCACAGAGGACGACATCGACAGGAGAAAATAAACGCACGGAACGGAACAGGATTCCTAACTACAGCACTCGCTCCACTCTGCAACGGCATAGTTGTATTGCAAACCTTATTATTTTGAGTACTGTAGTAGTGTTATACTTCCCCAGTCTTATTAGTTGAGTTTTTAAAAGCCTGAAGGAATTGCCCTAAATGATAGTAGTGAGGCACACTGATAGTTTTCTTTACTTTCGCAAGTAGTTGATAATCCATTTACTTGGCTCTAATTTCACAAAAAATACTTCAGTAATCTATGCAAAATATTCTCCGTCGACATTCCTTGCAAAGCCTGCCCCGGGCGAGCCAAACAGTACGCGGCTGCTGAGGACACCATCAAGCATGGTTACCTCCTTTTGCAAACGTTTCAATTCAATTTGTTCGTCATCTGCTGTGGCTGGATCTATGTCTATGACATTATACGCCAGAGTATCGCGTGACTGGTTGATTTGTTGAATAATATTCAACTTGTTTTTTGCAAAAATATCTGTGATATTGGACAACACTCCTGGGACATTCCTGTTCACTACTGTGATGCGAATTGTACCCTCCTCTCGCTGTTCCAACTCGGTAGTTGGAAAATTCACACTGTTTCGCACTGTGCCATGCTCCATATATTCGCGAATAGAGTCGGCGGCCATTGCAGCCTGTATGATTCGAAATCGCATCGACATGAGATTAGCGCTTAACCGAAAAATCAAGAACGGCTTCACAGAGTGTTAACAACGACTCACCGCTTGGTCCTCTGCCTCCGAGGTGGACGCTCCTAAATGCGGAAGAATAATGGCATTTGTGTGACCCCACAATACATCGTCCGGGAAATCGGATATATAACGTCCATTGCAGGTATCCAAGAACTCCTTCATGGACATGGAGTCCACCAACTCGCCACGTGCAAAATTCAGAACGACGGCTCCTGGCTTCAGTTGCGAGATCACATCGTTTCCAATGATTTCATGGGTACCCCCCTTCCCTTTTATGTACGGAATGTTCAACGACACATAGTCTGCGTCTGTCACAGTTGATGAAATTGACGTTTGTATGGCTATATCCGCCGGAAGGTTCAGCGCACTGGACACAGACAACCCAGGATCGTAACCCTTGACAGACATTCCAAGTTCGAAGCAGTCGCGTGCTACGGAAGCGCCAATATGCCCTAAGCCCAGAACCGCTATAGTCTTTCCTCTGACTTCGTGTCCACCAAACATGGCCTTGTCTTTTTCAACACTTTCTTTGGCGATATTCTTGCTTCCCAGATCCTTCATGTGATTGATACCGTCTACGATACGTCGACTGCCCAGAAAGAGACCACAAATAATGAGTTCCTTCACTGCGTTCGCATTGGCCCCTGGTGTATTGAAGACTGGAATGCCGAGTTCGGTCATGCGAGCAACAGGGATACTGTGTGATTGCCATGTTGTGTGATCGTTGGGAACGAGGTGAGAAATAGATCAAATTGAATAAGCAATACTTACGCTGTACAATAACGATATGACATACTTGTTGGTACCCACGCCACAACGAGCAATAGCACGGCAGGCCATATCGACCTCAGATTCTCGCAATTTGTGACTGCGAATTAATAAAGCTTGAGCCGGACCCGATGCATATTCCGCTGGAGCTACATCGTAAAGGTCTTGAGGGAACCGAGCCAAGCCTTTGGGCGAGATGGAATTATACGTTTGCACCGAATATTTACCCTGTCGCGTAAACTCCTCCAAATCTCCAATCGACCGACCCGAAGTGTAGTGCTCCAAATCCTGCTGAGGTACGTCCGCGATAAAATTTAGAAAGGGTACAAGAAAAAAGAGAAATGAGGCGAGCAATAGAGCAGAAAAACTGCCTCACTCATCATTCATTATTGAACCACAAATCTTCATACCATTGAAATGGAATCAAATCGTCGGGGATCAGTTGACAAAGTTCGGGTACCAAGCCTTCGGCTTAGGGAGCGTACTAAGAAGGATGTCATTACCATGGTTTACCGAACAACTTGTATGCAGCTGAATGTGGTTACCAATCCAAGGATGCTGATTGATGTGTTATTTGGAAGTACGGGTAGAATGTAGAATCAGACCAAATAATAATAGATTTGGCTGAACCAGAAGAAGAAAAAAAATCCCAAAATCAAAGCGACTCTCAGAGAATCACCAGGGGCTGGGCCAATCCGAATTTTCAGAAGTGACAATTCAGGGAGTTTGCCTTTTTTACTATCGGTGCTTTCTATGGTCTTGGACTGCAGCAGCCCAGTTGATTATTTTTTTTTTTGTAATGAGAAAAATGATGTATTGGCTGGCCAAAAATGAGGCCTAAATCGACCTTTCCTCTGGGAGACTTGAAATCAGCTTTAACTCCTATTCGGCTTGATAAATGCTGATCTTCTAATAATTGATAGATAAGCAAATACGAGTAAGCTTGTTTCTTTATCAGCAAAAGATCTTTATTAAGTAGTATTGTACATACAAATGATAATTATTGAATCTCTTGCAATTCTTCAATTTTGCCGATTGTCGTTCCGATCTGGGTGAATGAGCTAAGACAGATTATCTCAACACCCATCAGGGTCAAGGATGGGCCATTTGTTGGTCCTTGATGTCGCATGGAATATGGAACTTGCTTTCTACGGTACCAAGGCCACCAAAGACTTTTCGGTTGTTTTGAACAGCAAAAAGTAATATTAAGGCTTTAAATAATGACGTATTTGCAACGACTGAAGATTCCCGTTTGTTCGGAAGATTAATCTTGGTAAAAAACATCCAAATCGAAGGGAAAAGAACTCGATTTTGCTTCTCATCACACGAAAGGTGTCAAGGAGAAATTTTAATACTGAGAAGATCGAATAGATCCAACAGCTTTGACGCAGTTGGTTTTCTGCTGCAAATTGCTCATAAAAGAAATAATAATTATCTACTCCGATAAAAATTAATCTCTACGAAACAACCAGGAAAAACAAAACAGATAAATATAATACCAATAATCCGCGCCATGACTCTCGAACAACTCGTTTATACTCCCGAAGAAAAAACAACGTCCGGTGATCGTCCCAGCACCATGGTATTGATGGTCAATGAAGAAATGTTGAAAAAGTATAAAAAGGATAAAAGTATCCCTCTGGCAGAAGTTGTTGACAGTTTTGATGTTTTGAAATACGAAATGGGTTCCAGTGGTCAATTGAATCGACCAAGTAAGGCGGAGATCAAGGAAGCTTTTGGCACTACCAACGAAGATGAAATTGTTCAGATTATGCTCAACAAAGGATCCCTTCACGGACGACCCATGTAAAAGACCACCAAAATTTAGCTACGAAAATATTGTTTCACTGAAAGATAAAAAAAACACGGGTGCTCTCTGATGAGGAAATGCAAACACCATGCGACACTGGATTTTAGAAAACTTTATTATAAATAATTTATAATACGCCGCTAGAATTTCTCAGGCTTCATTTTATATTTTATTAATATCATGCTTGAAAGGCTACTCCGACGTTTAGCTCCAATGATTTCCCAGCCACTATTGTGTACCACGAGGTATGAGAGTAATGAATGTCCCATCAATGTAGAGATATTGGTCTCGAGTTGAATATTAACGGGCATTCTGGGTTTAGGTCAGCCTGACATGTGTGTTCGATTGGTACGTCTTCATTGTTATGGTGCAAAGAGCGTTCAAATTTCAAATACTCGAGTGGATGGAACATGTGAAAAACGTTTGAGTTTGAACGGCAGCCCTAGCTAGCCAGCTATTATTACTGGGTAAAGTACTACTATAGAGTAACCAGTAACCAGCTAGCAGTAGTGGTAGTAAGCACGGACAGGAAAAGCCATGTACGTGCGAGAGGTCGTTATCTTGCCCACCAAGATGATCTCTAATCCTGGGATGTTTGAAGGTTTTTCTCGATTTTGCAAAGTTTTTAAAAGAATGTTCCTGAAAGTCTCCCAAACGTTTGTAGTTTCCATTCATCGCTGATGATGCAGCTAACGTAAGGCTTGCAAATGAGATCAGCAACGATACCAGTGCAGCCCTGCGGCTACAAAAATCCTACATGATTTATATTGCTGGAAATGGATTTCTGGTGACTTCAAATATAATAAAATAGCACGACATCTACACTACATAGTCTGCCTTTTTAGACCAAGCTCTTGGATGCCTCTTCTTTTACCTCTTCCACCAGCTTGCTTGTCGTTCTTGTCTTGCTTGTTGCGTGAACTCTTGGGAACATATTTGAACTCCTTGGCGCCAAAACTACCACCAATCTGTTGAAGTTCGCCCCCACCTGCGGTTTTAGAGGACACCACTGTGCCAAGACGTTTCGCCAGTGGAATATTCATTTCGTTCATCTTCTTTTTGCGAGTCGCGGCCTTGACCTCGTCAATATCGTCCGCCTCATAAACCACGCGTTTCTTCTTCTTAGGTTGTTGTATTTGAGGTTTCCCGCGTTTTGATTTTGACCTGTTTGGTTGAATGCTTTCGTATGCTTCCCCACGGACCTGTTTTATTTTTTTAAGAGTGAGAAAAAGTATATGGACAAAAGACGAATATCCTGCACAGCAACAGCTTGGTAGACGTACCTTGCCTCCACGGAGGCCATCATCGTCACTATCACTGTCTTCACCAGAACTCTCATCCGACTCCGCCGCAACACTGGCGTCTCTCCATTCTTCGTCGACTGCTTCTGCTTCCTCTACTTCATCGTCCACTGAAGCTTCACCATCACTGTCCAGGTCGTTCTTTTGTCGCTTGGAGGCTGCCACTCCACTGGGATTTCGGAGTTTAAAGTCTTCGTCATTTTCGTTAATCGCGAAGGCAGAATTTGTAAACAAGCTTCCAAAACGGTCGTCTTCCAGCAACTTGCTGGCGACCTTTCCAGCCTTCGTGTCCGACTCAGCCTTTTCTTGCAAGCGTTCCGCCAGAGCAGGATTAACAGATGTTTTCAGTTTGTTGCTGCCATCCCTCTTGGGCGCAATGCGACTGGCACGTTTGGCCTCCAGCTTCTCCTTAAGTTTCTTTTTCCGGTAATCTTCGTATGCAAAGGGATTGGCCACAGCTTTGACGCGGTTGTACAGATTGATGTCCATGAAGAACCCGTGCATGTATCCACGCAACATGGGTGTTCCAATCAAGTTGGAAATACCAAGCTCTTCCACATCGTCTCGACTGACAAATTTATAATTTTCGTAGATCGTTTCGTTTCCATCTCGTACCAGATCAGATGCATCAGCACCACCCTTGCGGTTCAAATCTGTTTCCTCCAATTCTTCCGTGATATTTTCAAGGAAGGAGCACCACCGCGGTGCCAAACCAACCTTTGGAATAAAATACGATTCGATCTTTGGTTGGTCACAGGCGCACATCAATAGCCCCGAATTGTACCCAGTTGGATCGCTTTCGTCTCCCGCCATGATGAAATCTGTCAACTTTCCAGACCCTTCCACATTCACCACTACGGAACCACTCGCATCCTTACTGAGCTCGTCTGACTCTCCGCTAGTGGGCATATCGTGAGAGCTTTTATACTTCCAGACTTTGACGAGTTTTTCGTCCATACTCAGAATATTGCCGCCGGCCTGAAATTTCAAGGCGACAATTGGTGTGCCATTTTTGTGTTCTTGAATGACAAGTGGTCGACTCGATCGAACATCGTATACAGTGGCGAGACCTCCTGCTGTTCCGCATGCCATGTACAATCCATTGGGATCAAATGTCAACGAGGTGATTTCTTTGGTATTTATGTACGACAGAGTCTCATCGGCGAAGCCACGTCCTCTCGTTGCTCGGTTTACATCGAGTTGTAAAAATGGTTTGAGTAGAGAATCGGGTGTTCGATTATCCCAAAATCGTACGACTCCATCGTCACATCCCGCCGCTGCCAGAGGATGAGACGGAGCCACCGTCACGCACGATGACGAAGCCTCCGACTCGTACGACCAAGGTTCGGTAAATCGACCTTCTTCTAAATTTAGACGAAAAACATGGTTGCCCTTGGCAGCCACCAATAATTCACAGGTTGTCGGTTCGTACGCCAGAGCCCGTCCAAATGCAGGAATGCGAACATTTTCGTGAGCTCCATAGGGTGCATGGAAATCGATTGTTCGGTCCTCCCGTAGCATGGCCAGCTTGCCGTAATCTTCGCCCAGCATGACCATATCGGTGACATGAGCGTCGACGAAGCGTTCAAATTTCATGGAGAGATCGTGAATATCGAAACACTTAATCATTGGTTTGTATGTCCCAGCAACAAAGATATAGCGCCCATCAGCGGATTGGACAATTTTGGAGGAAGATGAGGGCATCTGAAAGTCTTGAATCAGCTCGATTCGTCTTCGGATGGATTCATCGCGTTTTGAGAGATTTCGTTTGGCTCGATCTCCCAACCATTCTGGTAGAGTGGGTCCCGAAGATAGACAGTATATGGATACATCGTTTCGCTTGTGAATATTCATGGCTTGTCATGTGGTTGGAATGAAGGATGTGGTGTGGAATGTGGAAATTGATGTACAAATCAAAAAAAATAGGTTTTCCGTTCTCCTTTCATTTTTCGTTTTGTGTGGTTGATTGGTGGCAATTGAATCCCGAAGGAGGGCTACCGGGACTGCCGCTCACATTCAAAGGTTAGTTTTTAGTAGTTTTTCTGTGCTGCTCTCCTGCTGACCATGTTGCTCTCGCTCGCAGCAATATTTACAACGGGTAGAAGACCTACAGGTCACACGTTGCAAGAGAAGGACAGTACAGGACAGACTGTAGTATTGTATCGCATGCGCTAATTTTATAATACTGCAGCTCAACGTCCCAACACTCTCATCTGATACCAAGGCTCTAGCAGAGAGAATACATATTCTGGGTGTATATTGTTATTATGACAATACAACCACTCCAACTCTGACTTGCAGAAACCTCAAGACAGCAAGAATCGATGACGTCTTGCATGTCAGCGAGCAACATCGAAATTATTTATTTGCTCTGCGAACATGGAAGTTTTTGAAATCGGAAGACAAGTTGATGGGTAGCATCCTACGGACGCATCAAACATCCTAAGAAAGATAGATGGCTTTGACAGCTCTGTACTGCTGAAGCTGTACGTGCAAGAGATTTAGATGGTATGGTTTTTTCAGAATTGGAAGCAAATGATACGGGAGGCTATTGCTTGCCTACACTCTGTTGGAGCGAATATGGACTTGGTGAGAGCGAATTCTTTGACGAAACACTACTTAGCTTGATCCATCATTATCTTGGTAATGAGTAGGCTAGGATTACGGAGACTAAAAGATAGTCGCTATAATTATGGTACTGTGAGAACCTTTTAAAAAGTGGTGCGAATACATTCGCTACAATGATGCTCTATTATTAACGATCTGTCGTATTCGTAGTCGGTTAGCCAGGGACGCCAGGGTTAAAGGAAGTATCGACGATGTACAAATTGTGCAATTCTCTCCACGCTTAGTTGTAAATGAATGGAAGTCCACGGATAAGTTCACCAACCTCATCGTATCGGTCATGACGCAACAGTTCCAAAATGGCAATCATAGCCAGACGGCCGTGAGTAAGTTCTTGTGCTTGACGGCGAGCCAGGACATCAGGGGAAAAGTCGGGCTTTCCAATTTCAAAGTCTCCAAGGACACCTGCATACTCCACAGAGCCAACGAAGGCAACAATTTGGGCCCATCCCAAGGCAGGAACCACTCCGATGGCATCAAGACCATTGGGGACATCTTCAAATTTAAGTCCGTATGCGAGCTCACCGGGGAAACGGTAGGTCTCAGGGGCAATGTATCCAAGAATGGCGAGCATAGCAACACGACCGTGCTTCATCTCGGCGGTACGGTAAAGCTCAAATCGCTCTGGGCTGATTCCTTTGGACAACTTCAATGGATCGAAAAATCCAGTTGGGGGCTGAGCGCCGATCTCAGAACTGTAGTCGGACATGCTCAAAGCACTGGTAGTGACAGTCTGTTGCGAAGGAGCAAAGGCGGCGGCATAGCCGGCAAGAAGGGAGAGGAGAGCGAGCTTCATTGTTGAATTAAATGTAGTATCAACCTGACAAAATAGTGGGCTTTCGCGTCCGTGTTGATGGTTGACCGTGTGCTTATCGCGAACGTAGCCTCGAGGAAAACTACATTTCTCTCAACTTCAATTTCAAAGATACGCAAACAAACACGCACCAAACCTTGAAGATTTTTCTCGATCGGACAGAGGACAGACGTGACGTCACTTTTCTGATTTTACGACACATTAATCCGTACCGTGAAGACTCGTCTAGCTAGTAGAGGAGTACTCCACTACTACTCTAGTACTAGCTACTAGTCTACTACTACGATAATATATGGTCTTTCAAAGGACCATAAAGGAGACCACGTAGAATCACTACTAAGTTCTACAGGGAGCACATCCCAACGATTTAAACTGCTAAGTCCTGTGCACTATGCACTAAAATTGCAAGGCAAT
>Ga0100391_1000778_pt1 | contig 36618 bp, 29 predicted proteins | sample CryGeymeta201515_FD_81541 | JGI IMG/M metagenome (GOLD analysis project Ga0100391, IMG submission 81541) | Groundwater microbial communities from Crystal Geyser aquifers in Utah, USA - Crystal Geyser metaG 2015-15 | ecosystem: Environmental > Aquatic > Deep subsurface > Groundwater | place: USA... | reverse complement strand
TAGACTAGTGTGTGGATACAGAGCAAGCATAGGCACACGACCTAATAGAGTAAGACCTAACTCCTGAGTCCTATCATAGGAGACAAGGTAAACTGCCGTAGTCCACCTGGGCTTAATTTGTATTGATGTATGTTTTGCTTCACCACGAACACCGCAGGATGCCTCGGATCCCGATTTGGAGCTCCCCAACAAGCTACATTTACTGCAAACGGCGGAGGGTATTCGAAAGGCGGGTCATCCCGATTGGTTCCAGCTAGTGGGCCTGTTGCACGACATGGGCAAGATCATGTTCCTTTGGGGGACGGCCGAAGATGGGCAAGATGGCTACACATCGGATGAAGCTGCCAAACAGTTTGCCCTCGGCGGTGATACGTTCGTCGTCGGCTGTGCCATTCCCAGTCACGCAGTCGTTTTCCCTGAATTCAATCACTTGAATCCCGATATGAGTGACAAGCGATACAGCAGCAACTATGGCATGTACGAACCCCATTGTGGTCTCGACAATTTGTGCTTCGCCTGGGGACACGACGAGTACATGTACCGCATGTTGGTAGCCAACGAGACCAGCATTCCTCGAGAAGGTTTGGATATGATCCGCTACCATTCAGCTTATCCCATGCATGACAAGGGTGCTTACAAGTATTTGCTCAAAGAAGAAGACGAGGAACGATTGCAATGGGTTCGATTGTTCAATCGTTTTGATCTGTACACAAAGGATGGAGACAATGATCTTCGAACGGAAGTCAACAAGTTATGGCCTTACTACCAGGGTCTGTTGGAAAAATATGGGCTCGATGGGCCATTGAAGTGGTAAAATCGAAAGCTACATTAAAATTGGCATAGAAGCGTGGATCCAAAATACTATCTGCCACACAAATCTTGCGCTGAAAACCCAAGCTCAAGCAGCGCTGACCTTACTCCTGAACACCTGAACTGCTCCTAATGATGTTGTAGTCATAATAGTTGGGGCTGCAGTGGAGACTAAACTACAGTATTTATTTTTAGAAAACAACCTGTTTCGTTGGCCTACGCAATTGCGCAAAAAATAACAATACTAGTAACGAATGTCGTACTGTACTACTCTACTGTAAAATACACCTCAAACTTAAGATAAACTGACAGCTAGGATAATGATCGGCAAAGTAAAGAAACGAAACTACCAGGGGTACTAGCTAGACAACTCTGCAGCCTACAGCCAGCAAACATATTGGTAGGAGGACGAGCAGTTGTGAAGTATTCGTCGAGCGCTTCTTAGAGGTGGCTTGCGTATTTTTCTGCCACGACATCTCGCTACAGGTGTAGGATCTCCCTCCAAATAGAAAATTGTCCAGTCATGAGACAAGTCTGCTGCCTCGTCATCCTGATCTCGCTGTTCTCGATCCACTGCTCCCATGGCTTTGCGCCCTCTCTATTGAGCATCAACAATGACGCACGAGGGAGAAGTCAGATACATTTATCAGAGGATGAAAATTCAGTCAAGAAAAATGATTCCATGCTGGACCAAGTCGATGTCGCGATCATTGGAGCTGGGCTGGGAGGACTTTGTGCTGGGGCTATTTTAAACACACTGTACGGTAAAACTGTAGGAGTTTATGAAAGCCATTATCTAGCTGGTGGCTGTGCCCATGCCTTTGATCGCAAGGCTGCCTCCAATGGAAAAACCTTTACCTTTGATTCAGGTCCGACAATTTTGCTAGGATGTTCCAGTCCTCCCTACAATCCACTGGCGCAAGTCTTGCAGGCTGTCAATCAGAATGTTGAGTGGATCCCCTACGACGGATGGGGCATGATCGAAAATCCAACTCAGACGGAAAAGGAATTACGGTGGCGACTCGAATTGGGACCCAATGTATTCGAGGAAGGACCACTTCAGAAATTTGGCGGCGAGACTGCCGTAAAAGAGTTCAAGGCATTGCAAGAAGCAACCAAAGGCTTACTGGCGGGAACTAAAATTCCTGCCATGGCCATGCGTGCTGGATCTACAGCTCTGATACCATTACTACGATATTTCTCAACGCTTTTGGAAATTATCGGTCAAGGTGAGCGCATGACATCGACTTTTGCACCCTATATGGATGGGCCCATTTTTGAGGTCAAAAATAAATGGCTACGAAATTGGCTAGATGCTCTCGCCTTTTCGCTCTCAGGATTGCCTGCTTCACGAACGTCGGCCGCAGCCATGGCATTCGTTTTGTACGATATGCATCGCCCAGGAGCTACGCTCGACTATCCGAAAGGAGGGTATGGCGAAGTTGTAGATGCACTGGTCCGGGGCGTAGAGCAAGGAAACCGGAAATCCAAGGTTCACCTGCGACAACACGTGGAAAGTATTGACTGTGATGACGAAGGGGAAAAAATTACCGGAATTACGCTGAACAGTGGGAAGCAAATCTTAGCGCGGGACGGTGTTATTTGTAACGTTCCCGTTTGGAGTCTTCGAAACTTGATCAAAGACGACAGGATTATGTCGAAATTCAACAACTTTCTTCCTGATAGTCGACGAAAAAGTCCAAGGCAAACATGGAAATTAGACTCGGAGGGGAAGGCGACCATCAGTGAGATTCGACCCTCTGTAGACGACGACTCGCAGGCTAGTTTTCTCGCCAAGTGTGATAGCCTGGAAATGACCGGATCGTTCCTTCATCTTCACATTGCTATTGATACCAAAGGTCTCGACCTAAGTACTATGGAAGCGCATTATACTGTCATGGACCGATCTTTGGGGGGAGATGGGTCTCCTGGAGACGGTCCCTGCGCCGAGCAAAATATGATTGCGGTGTCAAATCCATGCATCATCGACTCTACCTTGGCACCGGATGGTTTCCTGATCATTCATGCTTACGGAGCTGGCAACGAGCCGTACGAAATCTGGGAAGGAATGAAACGAGATAGCGAGGAATATAGACTTCTCAAGGAAAGGCGAGCTGAAGTTCTTTGGCGGGCCATTGAAAGTATCATTCCAGATGTACGCACACGGACGGTTGAGCAACTGATTGGGTCACCAATGACACATGAGCGCTTCCTTCGACGACCTCGTGGGACATATGGCGCAGCCACCGAAGATTCTCTTAAGGATGGTTGCACGCCATTTCCCAACCTTGTTCTCACTGGCGATTCCATCTTTCCTGGCATTGGCATGCCTGCAGTGGCCATTTCAGGTGCGAGTGCCGCCAATAGTATAGTCGGCGTTTTTGAACAGTGGCGCTGTCTAGACAAATTAAAACAAGAAAAAAAGCTGTAATGCTAGCAAGGCTTGCTGCTCCATTTCCACAATGCACTTCTTCGCGAATTAGGACTTTCGAGAAACGATACAACAACTTTCGTAGGTACTAATTACTATGTCTATTAGCTAGTAATGGAGTAGACTACTAGCGCAGCCAGCCTACTACTAGTACTAGTAGCTACTCTACTACAGTAGCAGGGAGGACTAGTAGAGTAGTACAGCGTACAGCCCCCATACTATCATAGTGGTATGGGGGGTAATTACAACATACCATTATTTTTTAAGCAGATACTCGGAGTAAATATTTCGCCCAAACACGTCTCAATGTCCTACAAGACAGATCTTCAGGTTCACAAGAATCGGCCGAAGGATGAAAAAATTGGCGCCGTGATAATAACACCTTCTGGGGTTGGAAAATTAAAAAAAAATGAAGGACGCAATGGCAAATATTGACTTCTCTGACAGCCCGTATGGCGACCTGCAAGGCTCATCCAAGGCCCAGCATGTTGCCTATGACGATGGAGATGACATTCCGAGGTGCGACCACGCAGAGAACAAAAATCATCTGTTGAACAGCACTAAATTGGACACTTTTTCTGCAGGCGGTTCTGAATTAGCTACAGCCATAGATGATATCCTCTCGTGTTGCGATCCCGGTTCCACTCAAGCTCAAATTCTAAAAAGTATGACAACTCGAATGCACCAGAAAGGAAGAATCCTCGACGAAGAAAAGCAAGAATTATTTTCCGACGAATCCATGACGGATTCGGTACGATCTCTTTATACTTCTTCAAAAAGGACTGCTGGGAAACGTGACAAGGTGCTTGTGCGCAGCTATAGATTAGCGGCCGTTGTTTTTCTTCTGGCAGTTTTGATCATTACTGGGTCTGTCATTCTCGCTATTTCATCACTTTCTCGCGATGACTCGTTAGCCCCGGTCCGAATAGGACCTTATTCGGAAAATTATGACTGCAGCTTGATTACAGAACAAGATCAGCCGAATGTACTGTCGCAGTGTGCCTGTCAGGGTTCGATATCCGTCATCTCCGATAAAGTAAAAGACAAATACGATACTTTGTTGCAAGCATTCGGGGCCGAATATTTGCAACCGAACGAAAGACCCGAATCGTGTTCGGCACGCAATCAGGCACTAGTATGGCTGGCCGAGGACGAAGGCAGCACCCTCAGTAATGCTCTTATTCAGCGCCATACACTCGTATTATTCTTTCTTAAACTCAATGGGTTGGAATGGACTCTTGGAAATGATCATCGAAAGTGGCTGACACCGGACCACGAGTGCACATGGCATGGAGTTACGTGTGACGAAAACAAACGTGTCACCGCTCTAGACCTCTGGAATTTGAATTTGGACGGATCATTGCCAAAGGAATTGATGAGTTTGACCTCGTTGGAGCGCCTCGCGCTTCCCGAAAACAAAATTATAGGTCACTTGCCAGTCGAAGCCTTTGTCATGATGTCCAAGTTGACAGATCTGACATTATTTATGAACTCCTTTTCCGGATCCATTGATGGAAAAATATTTGATTCTATCAACCACCTTCGAACGCTTAATGTTGACTCGAATGATCTCACTGGGCCAATTCCCACAGAAGTTGGCCAGTTGTCCAATCTAATGGAACTCAAGGTTCGATGAATTGAAATGAAATGTGTACTCTAACTTGTTGCTTCCTACAACGACAAGCTAACCCAACTTTTTACTACCATTGCTACAGCTTGCAAGGAACTATCTCAAAGGCGCATTGCCAACAGAGTTGGGGAAACTCTCTGTACTTACGAAAATGGAGCTGGAAGAAAACAATATTGAAGGAACTTTACCCTCCGAGATCGGCCAACTTTTCAAACTAGAATATTTGGATTTAAGTTGGAATAATCTCCAGGGTGGTTCCATTCCTTGGGAGTTCCAAGAGTTGCGAAACCTAAAAGAGCTATTCTTAAAGAGCAACGATTTGGGTGGGTCGCTGCCGACCATTTTAAACGTCATGAGCAACCTCGAGAATCTGGTACTGAGCTTGAATGCTTTTACCGGAAGCCTCCCTTCCATGGCGCGGATGTCCTCTCTGGCAACGTTGCATCTAGACGGTAATCGATTGACTGGAAAGATACCTTCGGAATTAGGAGTGTGCTCCATGTTACGTGATATTCGACTCGACTTCAACTCGTTCACCGGTGAATTACCGAGTGAGATTGGTGAGCTTGAGTGGCTTGTAAGCTTGAACTTGGGTGGAACTAATTCTCTTACTGGCACCATGCCGCAAGCAGTTTGTAATTTACGCGGGAACCAAGGCAGCCTGGAAACTCTCTCTGCAGCTTGCGCTGCCGAGACAGAAAGCATGAACCGGCAGGAAGCCTTTGGAAAGTCCAACGAGCTCGTTTGTAGCGTCCCTGACTGTTGCACCTCTTGCGAGCTATGAAAAGGATAGTACATCATGATGAAGTGTACACTCCGCATAAAAGTAAAAAATAATTTTAAAAGCTGGTTATGACTCTGCAAAATTCGAAGAAAATGAGCAGCACCTTGCGAACGATTTCTTATCTCATTCCTACGAACATGCTACAATTGAAGCGTCTTAAACTCATAGACTACTAGAGTATACATTTAGTTGCTCAAGCAAAGTGTTCCTTCCTGTAGGACTATTATGCTGACTTCTGCATCATATCATCGTATTTTTCGTAGAGTTCATCCACGTAGGTCACCCAATCCAGTCTTTTGTTGGTTTCCAGGTCATTCTTTCTTGAAGAAGAGGAATATCGACTTTGTTTATACTCGGGTATTGATTTGGCAAAGGGAGAGTAGCTATTGGCCATGTCTAGCATTCGCAGGGCCGACATTTTCCTGGCAGGCTTCATAAAGGTGGACATGTCGATTCGAAAGGCATCCTCCGCCTCCAAATCTCCTCGTTCTCGTGTGAAATTCAATGGACTGAGCGACGCAGTGGAAGTGGAAGCGTAGGCTTCTTTGATGGAAATCTGTGGTCGAGATTTGGGCATGTAGCCTTTCACCATGGCTGTCAGAGCTTCTTCCACAACATCAAAACAATGGGTGTTCTTGGTCGACAGTCCTTGCCTTGCCAGCGCCGTGTGTCGAAAGGCTGGCGAAGATCGTATTCCTGAAAATTCCATGCTGCTACGAAAGGCCAGAGCATTCCTATTCGGCAGGTAATGTGTCACCTGGGAGGCTAAGGCGTGAAGACTCTCGCACTGGCAGGGTTGAAGCATAAGACGATTATTTCTCAGGGTTTTCGCCGGTCGCAGGTTGATGTTCCCACTCTCGTCGTGTTTGGTTTGGAATACCACAACAGCTTTGGCCTGGTAGGAAGCTGACGTAAATTTATTCGTGCTGGGATCGAGTGTTGCTTCAAATCGGACCACACATCCACAGTTCGGAGAGCATTGCTGGCCCCAACTCTTGACGTATTCATTGCTCGAGGAAAGAGCTGATTTGGTTTCATTCGAAGACGTGCTTCCAAGTGTTGTAGATGATGGAGCTTGATCTTGAGCTGTAGGTTGGCCAAACAGTTGGCACTTGGAAGACCGTTTGGAAGCCCTATTGGAATTTCTGGATCGAATTCCGACGGAGGCAGCTCGTTGTGGCACAGGATGTAGCAAGAATCTCATTTCGGTGGGGTGTTGATTGCTATTTTTCCAATAGGATTTCGCGATATTCTCAGTAGTTCATTAATGGACCAACAAGAAGACGAGATAAAAATATGTTGAATTCTCCGAGCAAAGGATACCTTTTGATTATAGAGTAACTTACTTTTGGAAAACAACTTGCTAAGTACGAGCTGAGGTATCAGCCAGTGCTGGTATCGAAGAATGAGCTTTCTCTACATCCTCAACTCTGAACAAGTCACAGACTACAGTAGCTACATGGTAGCATGGTAGAATACGGTAGGAAGTACGTATTCATTTTTCTTCGGAATAGTCCGAGAGTGATGAGACGTGTCAAGAAAAAATCAACCGGATGACGTCGTTTTCGGAATTCTCTTTTGATGTACTTGGGACGCATGATGAGAAAAAGGAAGTGATTGAATTCCACTTTTATAGACCAGCAGTAGTCTAGCTATTACCACTACTAGGTACCAGGGTACTGTACCAGGGTACCATACTAATGGTGTAATACATGATGTACCTACTACAGTTGCTTTGGTACAGTACGAGTACTCGAGCACTGAGTACAGTACTGTAGATGCTGCTTTCCCACAGTTACCAAAGTTCGGCATTGCAATGAGCCTGCATCAAGCCATATGCAGCTCCAAACGGTCAACTCTACTCGCATGCTATAATAAACTCTTCATTGGCTGCTGCAATTTGTTAGAAAGGCAGGCCTCCTCTCACGCGCCTCACCAGCGCCTACGGCCTGCAGTTTCATTTGAGCAACCTTTTTATTGAATGCTGCTCGTATTGCATGTATAGGCAGTTCGATCTGAAGAGCTGAGTTTATTGTTCAATTCGTGGTCGATTTCTCTTCTTCTAGCGTTAGCGAGCTGCCATGATACGTACCAGGTATAGAACTCGAGTACTCGAATACAGCAGTACTTCTTATTCCCGCTACTACTACTCTAGCTAGTGGTGGTGTACAGTAGTAGTAGTGTGTACTCTACTAGCTACTACTAGCTAGAGTAGCATGTAGTATTATTTGACGAATACTATTAATAATATAAACTTGCGAGCTCCTACTACTCCTGCTACTAGTAGCTAGCTAGCTACTATTCTCTACAGCTAATAGCTAGCTACTGCTAGTAGACTACTACCAGTCGTAGCTACCACTACTAGCTACTACTCCCTCTAGCTAGTAGAGTACTAGTAGTAGACTACCCCAAATAAATAGATTTTACGAATAGGCTATGCTATTTTTAACGGGCATGAATCTACGAGCTAGATACGAGCAATTTTCAGAGAACTCAATAAAGCGCGAAATAGTTTAATAATATCATCAGTCTCGAAGGCTATTATAAGCTATTGAATTCCTTTTTCCCTATGTGACCCAAACCACTCTTAAAAATTGATTCAGTCAAAAATCCAATGAGGCCAGACTCCACAATAAAGACAGTCTACAGTTTCTCATGTTGTCTCTGGTACTCGACACCGTCAGTCAGCACCCACGAATTTTTGAACTCTTAGACACTCTTTCAACGGCAATAACTTCTTCTTTAGCCTGCCCGGCTCCTTAAAGTACTTTTCATTTGTATAGTCTAAAAACAGTTAAAAGAATATGGTGATGTGACAAATATCGGACGCTACGACAATGGCTCTCCCATGTTGATGGTTGACAGGGAAGATTATTTCATTTAATAATCATATTCTTTATGGTTTATATTTAAACGAATGAGTATCGTGCCTATTCGGGTTTCATTTAACTCCTAGACTTGACAGGCTCGGAAATTCTTCTGGCTGGCTCCAGAGAGTGCTTAAACAAAGCACCAACATGGGCTCTGGCAACATGTTATGGCCGAGAGAATCTCGTGAAACTCACCAATAGTACTCTCAGTGCTATTCTGCCCTGATTTCCCCCCTACCAGTACTACCTGCTGCTGTCAAGGCACCGTGACCTGTCGACTGCATAACAACTGCACGGTCTAATTACCTCCGACAAGAAACACTCACCAAGAACGAGACCACGAACTTCTAGTCTTTCATAATAATATTATCTTGTCTACTGGAGGAATTGACTTCATCTCGACAGTAGTAAAGGGATTGAGCTGAGCATTATAGCAAATCATCCTGATATAAAGTGATTTTGTATTGCGAGCTTTTTCATCATTGTTTTCTCTCGGAAGGACTAGCTTTTGCACGGAAGGGAACGATTTCAACAACAAAAGTAAGTTAACCTGCTCGTCTATTTCTAAGGATAGTTTGCCTATCAAATTAAGTACGATTTGGAGGTGTTTCTGGCATTTTGGTTCAAGCTGCGGTTGTGGAGAGGAGTTCGGCTCATTGATCGTATCTCCGCATTGGTTTCCGCCAGTCATCACTGTAGCCGAGGTATCATGAATCTGCATAAAAGTAGTGTCTATTGCCTACCTCTCAAAATTTGGGAGACGCGGGGGCTTCATCATTTTTACCTTGGATAGATTGCAGTTGGTGGAACTTTTGTACAATGGGAGAAAATCTTAGGTGGATACCTTTCCGCGCCCTCGGAGATCCCCATTGTATGTGAGACTGCGGTTTTAGTGAGAAAACGCTTAAGTCCTCTCTCTAACTTGCATGGAAGTCCCGAATGATACTTTGAGCCTTCTCATTAAGCTTGAAGAGACACTTGGGAGTCTTTCGACACAGTGGGGAGTCTTTTCGAGTCTCGCATTTCCCATTTTTGGCTTCGCAGACTTCAATACCATGGAGGTTGTCCGTATTGGGGTTGCCTGTGTCTTTGTGTTTCATCATTTGTGTTCCCTTCTTTAACTCTCGTACCGCAAAGCATGATCGTGTGTTTAACTCGTTCATCCAACCCTGGAACTTGACAACTCACCCTTCTTTCTGTCCTCTCCACTTGTCCAACTCCGATTTATCACCCGTATCCACCAGAAACCAAACAAGCACCAGAGACAACACCGAATGAGTGTTCAACTTGCTGCACAAGATTTTATGACTCCCAACAAAGGAGATTTCAACAAAATGTCAGCAGCTTCCATGGAATCTTCTGCAGCCTTCCCCGCATCCCGTGAAGCCGCGTCTACCACGACTGTGGCAACCAAAGCAAAGTCTGTGACACCCACGGATAACAACCAGTCACAAAAGAAAGCAGCAGTTTCAGTTTCGAATAGCAGTTCCAATGTCGGCGGTAACAAGCAAGTCCGATTTGGCGCTGAAGGCAAGGCGAGTTCGAGCGAGTCACCTGCGAATGGGGGCAATTCTTCTAGCAAACGGGGATTGGTCTCGCGTCGTGGAGGTCGTTTTGTGTCGCCAGGACGTCCTATTACGTCCAGTCAAGCTTCCTCGACCTTTCGCACACCCACAACTGCAAAGGGCAACGACACTCCAGGCTTGAGTTCTACCAGCAGTGTCGGCATTGTCTCGTTGCCTTCGGAAAGTGAAAAGGATACACCCAAGCGCAGCGTCAAGAATTCGACGGAAGGCAAACAACCTTCCTCAATTTCCTGCGACCCATCATCACTGGTTAACATCACCAGTCCCCTGGCCAAGGCGAGTCCCCACAAAGAAATGATGTCTTCTTTTGACGTTCAGAGTCCCGTGCCATCGTCTTCAACGGATCGCGTAAGTATATTGTTCTGCTTTGCAATTATTGTTTTGTGGCGAGCAAAACTATACAACATTGCTAATTTCTGCTCTCTCATTTCTGGTCACTGACAGTTTAAAAAGACACCAACAAAATCGCCTGGTCAATTCCATAGCCTTCCTTCGCTCGATGACAGCAAACTTGGTTCTCCTGCCGGCTTTTTGATGTCACCTGGTCCTTCTACGCCTTCTAAAAAAGTAAAGAGCGAATCGGAAGAGGACAAGGAAACCCGAGAGTACGCGAAGGAAAAGTTTGCTTTGACACCTACTAACTTTTCCATGGATTATGGAAAGAGCCCTCGGCCAGGGATTTTCGACACCTCGAATGTCTTGAACTGGTTACAGTCGCCCACTGCCAATGGACTTTTTTCTCCTGGTGGAGGCTTGAATTCTATCATGAACACCCCAAAGGGACCGATTGTACCGCGAACACCCGGTTCGCCAATGGTCAGCTCGTCCTTTTTCTTTTCGGACGTCGCAGGTTTGCCCCGAACTGGAGACACCCCTAAGCGTAGTGATGCCGAGGCTGTCAAGAGCCCCAAGAAAGGCATGTCCAATATCATTTGCATTTCTCCTTTGGCCTCTTCGAGAAATCGAAATGGAAATTCTATCCCTGCTGATACCCCCATCAACTATAGCGATGTCTTTGCGTCGCCAAACCCGCTGCTAGATGACACACCTGTAAAGAGCCGATTAGCAAAGAGACCCACCAAGGGACAGCGGTCGGGGTCGGGGTCAGATCCTAGCCTTGATGCTGTCCATCAACTGGCTGAGCGTGATTTGATGCAGGACGAAGATTTGAGCGTATTGCTTCAGCTGGCTGGAGGCAATACACCCAAGGGAGCTGCTGGTGGAAAAGGAGTTTTTCGTGGGTCGGGCGCTCGAAAAGATGGCGATGGTAGCAACTTGCAGCTTCCCGTGATTGGAGAACGAGGATCTGCCTCGAGCGCGGCGCGTCTGTCGCGGAAATCGTTTTCTCGCGATCACAACGACGAGAATTTCGTCGAGTCTGGTCTAGGGATTCGCAAGTCGACATCTGGTGCATACCCGGACCAACAGGGGAGTGCTGGACAACATTCCGGTACTCTATCACGAACAGATTCCAACTCGAACAACTCGGTGAATAGCTCCAGCGGTGGGCATCCGTATCCTCCGCCGGGATATCCATCACGACACCCTGACGGCTCGTACGGCTTCCCCCATCCCCCCCTTGGCATGCGCCCCTCTGGTCGCATGTCTGTTGTGGTAGGAGGTCCTCCACCTTCGAGCAGAGGACCCAGCAAACCCAGTCCAGCCGCAAATAGACAGTTGACTCATCGTCACCCCGGCTATACGACGCAACCAGGATCATATCCGCCCCCAGGCATGTCTTACCCACCTCCGCACGGACACCACCCGCATCATCCATACCCATACCATCCTCATTACGCACACGGTGGTGCTCCACCTCGACACCCCCATCCATCCCACATGCCAATGTATGGTGCTCAACATCCTCCCCACGGAAATACGAATACTTCACCAAGCGAGAAGACAAAGACAGGCACGTCAGGTTCGAAGCCTGCCACTGGAGCGAAGCGTGCCAATAATTCCGGTAGCGACGGCGGAAAGCCCGCCAAGAAAGCAAAGAAGTCCCCGGGAGGCAAAAAGAAGAACAAGTCTCCGCAATTGATAGATCGCGCCGATCGTCAGAAGGCCGCACAAAATATTGCTGCCGTGAATGCCGCCAGTGGAGGGAAGAACGACAAGGCGGCTGCTTTGGCCGCTGCTATTTTGAGAGGAGTCACCATGCGACCCTCTGGAAAATGGGTACGTAGATTTTTGTTGTGTCCTGCAATGTGTCGAGACATCCTTGGTACTTACACTCCTTTTTCTCTTCTTTTTTAATTTTCTTTGCAGCAAGCACAACTGTATTTTGCTGGCAAGTCTCGTTACATTGGGGTCTTTGATACACGAGAAAAGGCTGCACTGGCGTACGAAATTGCTCGTGAAAAGCTCAAGAATGAAAAGGCTGCCGTCGAGGGTGCATTGACACCAAAACAAACAGAAGATGCTGTCAATTCCGCACGACAGGCCGCTTTTGATGGTGTCAACGAAAAGGATCCACGGGCAGCTGGAAAGTAAAAAAAGGTCCAAAAAGACTTAGACTAGTAGAGAGAAAACGCTGACGACACACGCATTTTGTAGTACTACATAAGAATCACACACGGGGCTAAAATCGGCTGATGTTGCTCTGCTCAACAATAATTGTAAAATTTGAATCAAGACAACAGAATTGGATTGAATTGAATTGGTTTGCTGTAGGAAACATGGAGCGCTCTTCGTAGCTGAAGCGTGAACTTGGAAAATCGTACTCCACGTAGTGGCTACACCCAAAAAATATTTCAATTGATAGTCCGGGTGAATTAGGTTTGGTGATCGCACAAAAATGTTGAACACGTCACGCACTCTGCAATTTCCAGAAGCAGAGCAGTGACTTTGTGCGCAACGTCGACTCGTAAAACGTACTACTAGCTAGCTACTCTAGTAGTAGACTAGACTAGCTACTTAAATAAGAATGATCGATTGTTCTACTCCTACTAATAAAAGAGACTAGTCTAGTTAGTTTACTTTCATTTATTTTCTTCTTCTCTTTGGCTACTACACACGCACCACCGCTGTTCTCATCGATAAATAATTGATACGAGAGGAACCTCTCATCATAGCACAAATAATGATAGCAACGCAAGCTCCAAGCAACAGTACGGCTAAGGACCCTGCACACTTGGAATCCATTTACGTGAGTCCAGAGGCACCGAAGCAATGGATTCGAGGAGTGAACCTGGGAGGTTGGTTGCTCATGGAACGGTACATTACGCCGTACCAGTTCAGCATTACAGATTGTCATTTGAGGGGAGATTTTTGCTGGTATCCTGGTCAAGTCGATGCTCCACCTTCAGATTCTCCAGAATACAAGTTGTGCGACATTGATAGGTGTAAACCTCATTTTCTAGAAAACATCGATGGCATTACCGACTATCCCATTGACGAATATACGCTGGCGAGTTCCTTTCCCGACAAGGAAACGGGCGCCCAGTGGTTGAATTATCACTTCGAACACTTTTTGAAACGAAACGATCTCGTAGACATTAAGAAGGCAGGAGCAACCCACGTCCGAGTGCCGTTGCCCCATTGGATTCTGGAGGAACCACGAGACGACGAACCTTGGATTGCCGGGGATCGGTGGAAGTACTTTGTGCGAATGGCCCGGTGGTGTCGAGAAATTGGCCTGGAGGTGTGGCCGGATTTGCACACGGCACCGGGAAACCAAAACGGTTTTGATAATTGTGGCCAATATATGAAAATTCCGACCTGCGACAACTGGGCCTACAGTCAGGACAATGTGAAGCGAACCGTCAAGGCGGTCCGAGACATGGCACAATCCATTAAGAATGAAGGTATAGATGATGTCGTGACGGGATTTGGTCTGTTGAATGAACCCTTTCGAGGATGCAATCAAAAGGTGAGGCATTTGCACGGTTGTGATACGTAATGTGTGATGCCAAGTCAGTACGAGCTAGCTTGTTATGTTATTCTTGTTCGTGTATCTCATTTCAACTTTGCATCCTTTATTTTTCAATTTTCTTGAAACCAGATAATTCGACAATACTACAACGATGGCCGTGAGGCTGTGAGAGGAATATTGGGAAACAAGACCGCTATTTACATTGGTGATGTATTCGAACCCGATAAATTCAACGATGGTTTTTGGCAAGACTCTCCCAAGTACGAAAATACTTTGCTGGATAGTCACTTCTATCATGTCTTTGCGGAACACCCAAGATCTCTCAGTCCCCGTGGTCACATTGCTTTTGGTAAGATAAAATAGTGGTTCTTTGGTTGCTTTTTAAGATAAAATAGTGGTTCTTTGGTTGCTTGTTTGCTTGATGGTCAGAGATCGCTATTGTCTCAAAATATTTCCTCGCTCATCCTTTCCTTCTTCTAATTGACAACCGAAAACAGTATGCCAGAAGAATTATAGAGAGGCCACGGCGTGCTGCTACGAAGATCCTCCAAAAAATTCAAAACCAGCCAAACAAGGAATGCAACGTCTTTTTGGGGAATGGAGTGTATCGTATGATACGCTGGTAGTACTGAAATTGTATGATATTACCAAGGGCATTGCCGAGACAGGTATCGCACCTGAATTCAATCGGACAATTCCTCCTGATCGTCAACGCTTCTTAATTGACTTTGCGCAAGCCCAAATGATTGCCTACGAAGCGGCAGAACTTGGAACATCGGTTGGGTGGTTTTATTGGACGTTCAAAATGGAAGGGGGAGTCTTTGCCGAATGGGACTTCCTGCGAGGAATTCGAGAGGGATGGTTGCCGACGTTCCCGACCACGAACATTACCTCCGAGGAAGCTTTTCAAACGACTTGCCACAACCTGATCTTTCGAACAGACGATAACATGAGCATCGTCTCTGAATATCCAGATCCTGACAATCTGCCTGATAATACATGGATGGGAGACCCCATTGACGACGACGTTGTATTGAGTCATGGCGATAGTTTATTGAAAGGAAAGAGGGTTCATTTTTCAAACAGTCCCAGAGATCATCGCAACCGATTGCTTGGCGTTGCGGCTTTGATTTTCTTCGGTGTTGCCATTTCGCACGCCTTTTTCCGTAATCGCCGGAACCGAAAGGGCTACACATCCCTTGGTCCCAGCACAGAACTTTCCGTCTAGCTCCTAAGAGTTCTGCTATTGCTACTGCCGGCAGCTTGGGCTAGATCCTTGCCAATCGGATGTGCCAATTATACTCCGATCAGTGCATTGTAAAATAGATATATTTTCTTTTCAATATCGCCTTTTCTGTGTACATAAAAGTTACATAAGAAAACGATTACACGTTAAGAGCTAAACCCACAACAAATAATGTTCTAGACAATGATTCTATTTAGGTACGGTCACTAACTGGAGAGTTTCACTATGGCCAAGCTCGTTGTCGTCAATGTGCACAAGAATAACAGCATCTCCTGCAGCAATATGTCCAATGTCCCTGGCCATTTTAATGGCGGCCAATGGTTTATCGGCAAAAGGTACATCTCCTAGTCCGATAATTGGGTGGATCGCGCGGTGCAAAATAAGCTGACGAGCCATTTTGCTGTCCTTGCAGAAGGCATAAGTTGGAACAGATGGGCGAAAAGCAGAGATAAGCTTAGGAAGCTCCAGAGTATCGCTGAGAACAATAATAGCAGCTGCGCCACGAGTCTCGGCAGTGATGACAGCTCCTTTTGCCACGGACGACTCGGGTGTTTTGGGGCCGATAAATGGGGTGGTGATTTTTGCTACTGTACTTCCTAGTCCCCCAGAGAGGGCATATCCTTCAGCGGCAAGAATTATTTCGTTCATTGTTCGGATGGCATCGGTGGGGTATTTTCCCTTGGCTGTTTCACCAGAAAGCATGACGGCATCAGCTCCATCATAGACAGCATTGGTGACGTCGGAAACTTCAGCACGAGTTGGACGCGGGTTCTTTCCCATGCTCTCAAGCATTTGTGTGGCAACAATGACTGGTTTTCCAACGGCGTTACATGCGGCAACCATTTCTTTTTGGGCATTGGTGACCTGCTGAATGGGAATTTCCACTCCAAGATCTCCACGGGCAACCATGATTCCTGTCATACGACATAATAAAGGCAATGTGAGCTTTACTGTTGAAACGATTCCTTGAGGAATAGCGATGAGAACATACCATCAGATTCGTTTAAAATATCATCAAAATGAATCAAAGCAGAAGCGCTCTCAATTTTGGAGATAATTTTGGGTAGAGGGTAATCATCAGCCCATCCCAGTTCCTTGGCACAGTTCTTGACATGTTCCTTGATTTCACGCACTCCCTCCGCAGATTGAACAAACGAAGCTGCAATAAAATCAATATCCTTGGTCATTCCGTACTTGATATCGGCTTTATCCTTGTCACTCATTGCGGGCAAATCAGTTTCTGCCATGGGAAGATTGACTCCAGCACGAGAACGAATGTCTCCGGAGTTATCAATGGAGCATGTAACAGTTCCATCCCCAACTTCGGTCACTGTCATTATAACAGCCCCATCATCCAAAAGCACTTTCATGCCAGGATTGAGAGACTTGCTGAGACCAGCGTAGTTGATGTAGAGATCATGTTCAGTCGAAGCCTCGGCGTACTCTGCCGAAGTTTGCAATGTAATAGTATTCCCTTTTTCCAATGTGATGGTATGATGACCAGATTCATCATCTTTCAATTTTCCACTGCGAATTTCAGGTCCACGTGTATCAAGCAACAAGGATCGAATGTGTTGTGTTTCTGGGGCACCACTGGGGCTCATTTTTTTCTACGATTTAAATACAATCATTGTTGTTTGGGTTGGGTTTTGTTGTGGTGGGATAATATAACAGTAAATATTTAGAGATTACAATATGAAACAACCATTCATTGAAATGACAAATTATTGGAAAGTAATTTTTGACATTTTCCAAACTTACCTCGGCAGCTTCTAAATTAGTCAGACGAAGCTCCACCTCTTCTGTAGTAGCATGGGAGAAATTGAGGCGCATCACGCTAAGCCCATTTTCACAAACCTCGGTCAAAGGTCCCAACTGTTCCGAAGTAGGTCCAATGGTAGCAACGATTTTTGTCAACTGAATTCCCTTTGTTCCGCGAATAGGACAGAATCGACCAGGATCGGGAAGGTCAAATTTTGTGCTGAGAGCAACTCCTCCTCTTGTCTCTCCTATTTTGAGTGCAGCACGAGTCGGCTGAACAAAGGAGCGGCTGCTCCTGGAAGCACTTTTGAGGGCGGTCGATAGTGCTATTCTGCTGAACATTTTGTTTTTTGTTTCACTAAAAATTACTCCAATGCTGTAGTAGACGGAAGACGGAAGTAAGCTTTATCAGTTGTTGATCCAAGATCCAACATATCCAAATAGTAGCTAGTATTACAGTAAATAGGTACTTCAGTAAGTGAATCTGTGGCTTTCGGGAGAAAAACGATCATGATGAGTCGAGTCCCGAGCGAAGCAAGGGTGAAAGAAGTACCAGGTACTATACAGTAATAGTGTTCAGGTAATCGGAGTAGACATTTCGACTCTCTTTGATTGGCCGATGCACGTCACGACGACAGCTGTCAATTCCATTCTACATCTCTTTCGTAGTCTACTCGATTTCTTAGTACTCCTTCGGAGTGGCTGGACCCTACTCTGTTCAATTTAGATTGTAGCTGTACTCGAGTGTACCCAGTATGCAATTAAGTTGGTTATGTACCCCTACTACTTCCTAGCTAGAACTAGCTACGAAAACCGGTGCCGTCGCCGCGCTATCAGTCGGCACCATGTTTATTATATTGAAATCTATCCTTGGAAGTCCCCTGTTTACGCTTGCTGCTGTGTCGCACCTCCTCTGGGCGGATGACTTTCATGGATACTTCAGCAACCTTCCCAACGATTAGTTCCACTAGTACAGTACCAAACTGGCTCGTATGGTAGAGCCAGTTTTCAAGACATCGAGGCGTCCTTGGACATATTGCTGGCACAAGAAAAAGGATTTTGAGGTCACTTTTTGCGCTTCGGTGCACGTCATCGGACATCTGAATGAAAAATCGAGTCAGATTTGTGACTCTCCGGTCTTTTCAGAACAAAACTTTTAACTCTTCAAAACAAATTGTTCCTCGTCTGAAGTCGTACTCCCTATGCCAACCAGTTATAAAATTGTATCTGTCTTTTTCCTCTCTGTGTCTGAACGGCATTTCGGAACAGTTGCCGGGCTGAACGAGCCACATGGCTTCAACAACGGCCGTGTACGACCAGAGATACGCTACAGGTGGTTTCTTGTTCTACACAGCTTGCAGCGAGCTCTTGCTTGAGCTGTCTTCTTATTCTTTTCTCACAATTTTGCACCGGCGACTTTTATTTGGATCCCCCAACAATCACGAAACACCGACAAGCGAAAAAATATTGCAGCTGTATACGCTTCGACCCTGTAACATGACCGCCCGCAGCAACAAAAGCAAGAACAGCGGTAGCCGTAGAAGCCACAACAGGCGCAAAGCAAGCCATCTTTTACATCTCACCAAAGACATCAACGACAACAGTTTATGGAAAAGCATCAACACCAACAAGGAACAGGCCCACCAAAAGCGCCGTACGGTGAAAGAACGCAAACTTCGTGAGGCTCAAGTCTTCAACGGTGGACCATGGTCCCAGAAAGAGCGCTTGGACTTCCTACGGGGCCTTCGTAAGTTCGGCCCCGGCAAATGGAAGAAAATACAGACCATTCTGACAACTCGGTAAGTCGTTTGTTGTGCTTGTTTTTTGCCGCCCGTCTCTCGGGTTTGAACACCTCTCATGACGACAAACGTTTTCCAACTTAGCTCAAACATTCAGATTAAAAGCCACGGCCAGAAGATCCTTCAGCGAATGAATGTTGGACACGATGTTTACTCTGAGCTTGACGAGGAAGAAGCCAATGGAGCGAGTTTACCTATTCCTGGTCCCACCGTTACCAAATTCTCCTCGGTAGCTTCCATGGACGAAGACGACACCTACAGCATCGGCACAGCTTCTACCAGTCTCTCGACGGCGCCTCCCTCATCTGAGGATGAAAACGACGGCGACGACGAAGAAGAAGAAGACAAAGAGGGCTCGAAAAACGACGAACAGTTCATGCCGAACTACCAGTCCTTTGATGCGCCCACTCCAAGAAAGACAAACGTTAGCAGCAGGAAAAGCTGCGACCGTACTCATTTCTATGTTGACAGCAATGAGATAGTCGTCAAGAGTCCAGCTCATTGTCAGACTTCCAAGACGACTCTCAGTCTTGATGAGGCCAACGTCGTGCTGGCCTTGTTTGATTTGTCCAAGAACAACAATCTGTCCAAGTCGACCATTGTTCAAGGCTGGAAATAATTATTACAAATCGTTAATACCACGTACAACAATAGAACTAATAGTAAGAAAAACATATTCATTCATTCTTCAGTGCCAAGTCATTTTATATTCATTACCAAACCACTTTAGACACTTTGGAATTCCCCCTTGACGGCTCGTTCGCCTCGAGGTACCAAATTCTCCAGCCGTTGAATCACTCGTTTCTGTAGACCGACTTCGCTGTCCAAAGTTCCCCTCATGGCTGAATCGACAGATGAACTGATGTCTCCTGAAAAGGCGTACATGAGCATGTTGCGGGCCATGGAAGTTGTCAGACCACGAGATCTCAAATAAAAGAGCTCCTCTTCCGACAGGTCAGAAACGGTAGCTCCGTGAGTGCATTGCACGTCATCGGCAATAATTTCCAACGAAGGAACGGCAAAGGCTCTGGCACGGTCGCTAAGGAGAACAGTACGAGACAACTGTTGACTGTCCGTCAATTGCGCACTTTGTTCCACACGAATTCGACCACGGAACGAACCAGTAGCACGTCCTCCAACCATATTCTTTTGTGACTGTCGGCTCATAGTGTCATCAGCAATGTGATGAATGTTTGTTTTCATGTCCGTATGCTGAGCACCGCCGGCCAAGGAGAACCCATTTATTACAGCCGTCGTTTCTGCCTTCAATAATGTGACCGACATGCTGGTTCGGACACGACCGCTTCCACCGATACCCATCATGGTTCCCTGGTAAGCAGCTTGTTCTCCCATCAGGTGGACATCAATGGCTTCCAAGTGGGTATCTTTCAAGGCAGGTCGTACAGCCTCCAGTTCGCGAGGGTTCTGTTCGCCGTCTTTGACATCCTCGTCATTCATTTCGATGCCTCCTATCGGCATGCCTCCCGTTTCTTCCAGGTAAGAATGGGTGACATTGGCATCTCCCTTGACAAAGAATTGAGTGTATCCATTGTAAAGCTTTGGTCGGTGTGCGTCGTCATCGTTCTCCAAGTCAACGCACGATTGGACTACCGACAAACGACTTCCTTCATCTGCGATTACCAATGTTCGTGGATGTATGGCCACTCCTTTATCGCCTCCTGCACTAGCGTCAGCACCTCCACTATTGGTCAAAGCATTGACAACCAGAACTGGTCTGGAATGGTCCACATCCTTGTTTTGGTCTGCAGAGGCATGAACAAGAGCCACGGCACCTGTTTTGATGGTATTCAAAGCTGCAAAGCAGGCAGTTCCTTGTTGTGTATTAATGGCGAACTGAGTTGTCGGATCTCCAATGCAGTGGTCGGGTGCACTGAGCCTTTTTTGTGAAGTCACCGTGTTGCCTTCGTCGTCAATGAGGACAGGAGCGACCAATTCATCCGTGAACCCGTCGGTAAGACGTGCTAGATATCCCTTTACTTCGTCCGAAAGACTATCAACGATATCCAGATTTTTCACGCCATCGGAAGTTTTTGAGAGCTGGGGTGCGTATCGACCGTCGACGTACACGAGGCGGGCTGAACATGCATCGTCGTCCAGCCAACCTCCATTTTCTACCAGTTTGGCTTTGTAACTAGTAATTTGGTCGTCACTTAAAGTGAGCTCTTCGCCTACCATGCAATTGAGAGGGTGAATAAAGTGAGCCTACACGTAAAACAGGGACGAGGTGAATCCAATGAACACCACGCGGTAACACAACATACCTGTCCCAATGGGGACTGCCGAATAATCTTGTTCCACCATGCCAGTAACATCAAAATGTCTCCAGGTCTCAGCATTTCGTCGGGGTACGGGTAGGCCATATTCTTCCAATCCGTAGGCTGGAAGCAGCGGGGACCACGGCAATCGAGATGTGACGTAGGGTGTCCATTCCTCTTTGTTGTCAACAGGAGCTTGAACCTGCAGGCGAAGAAACAAACGAGAGTCAGAGGAGAGTGAAGAGTGAGTACAATGAATCTATTGAGTCTTTATGCACGACAACCGAAACGTACCTCATTATTCAATGGAACTGTTGTAGAGACAATTTTTCGCGCATCTGCTGCCAAGGGTCCCAAGATACCATTGTCCTGGCCAAGCAAGTTTCCGTACCATTCGTCACACTGTTCGTCAAACTTGGATCTTCTGGATAATCTGTACTCCTCGTGATTTGGGATCTCGTAGTCTACGCCTGGCTCTAGGAGATCCCTGCGTTGGACTTCCTTTTCATCGGGTCCCACACCAATACTAACGTGAAGAGCACTATCTGCGCTTCGGACCCAAGCAGGTGTACCCGTTCTCCTCGAATTGGCCAGAAACCCATGGGTACCAGAGGTTGCCAGCCACAGAGTGGCAATAATGGCTATTGGAGTACTGAATTTCATTTTTTGATGAAGGTTTTATCTGATAAAAATCCTTTCTTAGTCGTCTGTTTTGTGTTTCCGATTCCTCTTCTTCTGATGGCTAGTAGAACTGCAGAGTATTTCTGACGTCGAGATGAGCTATCATTACGTCAACATGATCCATGCAATAATTTGATCATCCATGAAGATCGATGATAGGCTCGGACTGTTTCGCCGTTGAACAACACATCCTAAAACAGGTACGGTACACGTGATTCAACTGGTCATGAGTCGTCATCTGGAGATCTTTCCAGGTGTCACGTGTTGGACCGAGTATTCGAATTCTGTACTCTACAGGCCAGTGGAGATAGACAGATGGGCATGTAATACTAGAGTAGCAGCACCATGTACTAATAGATGGCTACTACTCGAACAGGAGCTAGCATTGCGTTTCTGAGCTCGGTAGCTAGATGGTACATTATAGACGTCGCAAAGTTGAGCAGGAGCTGAATTCATCGTTCTTTGAATTAGGGAAAGATTCGCAGTTATAAGCCAGACGGAAACTACGAAAGTACAGGTGATGTATGCACGTGAAGTCACCGAGCACACAGCAGAAAAAATGATAGTGCCATGTGCAACGCTTTGGCGAGCGGATGTCAAGCTCTGGAAGGAAATTCAATAATCCATTACAGCAAAACTATGGACACTACAGAAATTGCGAAAGTATTCGGACCTATGAACCACCACCACTCTTTTTGAATCTCGATTCTGGTTCCGACCACCAACCTTTGATTCCGAATGATTGCGACTTTTCTTCCGACGGAGAATCTTGCTTTGTGGTGTCTACTGCCGGCTCTGACATTCTTGTTGCGAGATCTGGAACAGTCGTTCCATCTCGGACGATTCCCCGTTCCTCGTCCACGGCTTTTCGCAAATGCTTAAACCGCTGGTTGTAGGCATTTCGATATTCCCAAACTTTCTCTCCTTTTTCGTCTCCCAACTTTGCTTTGAGGAGTGTTTTTACCTGCTCTTGGCTTGCCTTCCATTTTTCTTCACCAAAAGCCTCCTTCATCTTTTCAAGATTGCCTTCTCGCTGATCAATTCTACACTCATGGTAATCAGTATATGCAGCGTAGCATTTATCCAGCATGTATGAGTGCCACTTAGATCCGTCTGTAACGTCATTGCCTTGCATTTTATAATATTCCTGGTGGATATTGAGAGTGCAAAGTGCACAGAGGGCAAAGGCAGAAATATTGAGACGAAATCAGATGGCACTTCCGGCAAGGCATATCATGAATGATCCGTCGGGTATTTTTAAACACTAGCATTGACCAAAAACTCACCTTTGCTATTCCCATGCACTGCAGCCACTTGATTGCAGCTACTTGACATGGCTTCTCGGACGCCTTCCAACTATCCCAAGAATTCTTGATATCTTTATCACTAGGATACTTGAAAGGGTCAATGTATAGGCTGCTATTCTTGTCGTCCATCGCACGATTATTTTCTTGAGGGTGGCTAGAGGATATTAAAACCAAGTTCTCGCTTTCAACTAAAGTGGTATGGAGCAGTGAGCAGTGCTTGAAATAATATGTTGTGGTGCACTGACAAAAACAAAGAAGGACAAAAAATCTTGGAATAGGAAGGCGCAAATGTGCATCCTATTCTGAGCTACCTACTCCTCCTGTTTGACAAAAATTATTGCTTGCTACCTGGTAACTCCATGGGCAATCTTTCTATCAGTTAGACTAGACCTACCAGCTCCTGAATTGTGATGCTTGCTGCTTTCCAGCTTTGGTGCTGATAAAGAAAGTTTTCATTGATGATTTTGGACTCGCTTTAGCGTGACTAGCCAGCGGGAACATTGCCATATTGCGACCCGGCACCGCTAAGAGTGCTCTTCTCGCTCATTTTTTCGTAAGAAGCAATAAAAAGATGGTAGCTGCCGGTACTAAAGGTATGTACAGTAACAACATGAAATCCAGTATTTGAATAATTAAAACTAGAAGTGTTGTGATGGCGAGTATCGATCGTCCTCTTCAGAGAAATCTCGTGGAGAAAGCATGCATTTATAATGGACGTGCATTAAAAGCGCATGTTGCTTTTAGGATCCATAAACTTGCGTGTTCTTGTAAAATTTCTTAGGAATGTACATGCTGGGGTCGGCGGGGTCGCGTCCTCCTTCTCGTTCCTTCAGGTATTCCTCTTCAAGTTTGAATTGGTTCTCCATGTGTTCGCGGTAGGCCTTGAAGTATCCAGAATAATCCAAATCAGGATTCCAGATTTCATCGAATTTTTCCAAGCCGATCTTCTTGTGAGCAGCATTGCGCATTCTATTCTGGAAGAGAGTCCATTGCTCTGGGCTCAACTTATCCTTCATATTGCGCACCACGGCAACCTTTTTGTCAACTTGGCATTCACGTGCATCTATGTAAGGATGAAGGCACTTCTTCAGGTGGTAATACGCCCACGAAGATGGATCGTTGGTGTCTTTTCCTTCTTCGGCATAACTCGACTGTTGAAAACAAAGGAAGAGAGAAGGGTTGAAAGCAAACGAAGAGAGAAGGGTAAGATGAATGTTCTCAAGGTTGGATGCCAAATGGCAGCACTGGATATACGCAGCTTTCTTATTGCAGCGATCCCATATCTTGCTTGGCTTACCTGAGCACCTTTCATGCAATCAATCCATGCAATCATTTGCTCTTTGCAAGGTGCGTTCGGAGTATTGGCGCGTTCCTCCAGTTTCTCGATCTTTTCGGAGGGTGGGTATGTGTAGGTAAAACGAAACATGCTGGATACTTGTTAGACTGTAATGCTACCTCTAAAACCTAGGACAATCTCCGGCTTGTTTAATCTAAACAGCGTACTGTAAGCGTGTCTACAGCTGTTGATGAAGAAAGATAAGTGGTTATTGGGGTACGAGTTGGATTGGTATCGGAAGCCGGCTCCCCGATCTCATCATGGTCGAGGTTGGGATTTTAGATTGCTGTCTCCGGACGGCAAGCAGACGCGGTGACATTTGGTTTTAGGGTTAAGACTTTTACATGAATCAACACACTTTGGGTATTATTATTATTTGAATCTCAGTAGAGTAGTAGTCCACTCGGAGTACTTCTCAGTTACTGCTAGCTATTGTACGAGTAGGGACGAAGTTAGTACTCGTACATCACTAGAAACCTCAAAACTGTGCCGCACTCGTCGCCTCCAGCCGGAAGCCCTCCCAGTTGACTTGCAACCTATACGCGTGCAAGCAGAGCCTTGGAGAACAGCGTGCCACTGCCTCTGGAGCATGGAGAGAATCTCCGAGCAAGGGGTGACCAATAGCTTCCATATGAAGTCTAAGCTGGTGGCCTCTCCCAGTTTGTGGCTCTAGCTCAACCCGAGCATACTCTGCCCCTTCCACCGAATATCGTTGCAAAACATTCCACTTTGTCACAGCTTCGCGCGCTTTGAAAATTTGATCGTTAATCTCAGGGTTGTTACCCGTGACAGCGGCCCATCGATTAAAACCCTCTGGAGTTTTTATCTTTCCGATCGGCAGGTCAATTGTTCCAGACTCTTCATAAGGATGACCTGCTACTAAAGCGACATAGGATTTTGATGCAGTTCGTTCCTCGAACTGACGAGAAATCAATGAATGGGCGGTCGGTGTGAGACCGAAGACGACAACTCCAGAGGTATCCAAATCGAGTCGATGGCATGGCTTGGCATCATCACCATGTATCTGTTGAATCATGCCCACCAAAGAAGGCTGTGTCAGATCCCTGGACGGTACACAGTGCAAGCCAGAAGGCTTGTGCACAAAGAGGAGTTGGCCTCGTAACAAATGTTGCTTGTCTTGTGGTAGTGTCGAACCAACAGCTTTTGGTGTCAAACTATACCATTCATCGATCGTCCCTTTCTTTATTCGTTCAGGTATTTGACCTGTTGTGGTCGATTCCTCTTGGCTTCTACGCAAGATATCGAGGTCTAGCAATTGCAGAGCTCCGTCATATTGGACATATTTGCCCTCCCGAAGTAAATCATTGTAGGTTGCTTTCCCTATCTGTATCTTCTTGTTTGTCAATGGATTTATCACTCTTGGTAGAGATAAATACAGCTCAGGAAAGTGATGTCTTCGTTGAGCCGATTGGAGAGGGAAGCCGTGCACAAAAATATTCATTGACAAGAGAGAAACTAATAGTATGAAGAGCCTGCAGTCATATGTATTATTGGCTTGTGGAAACATTCTTCCGAGGATGGCTTGAGTGTCCAGACGATAAGAGCACAATGTATATTCTGCTTCTTCTTGTTGTTGTTGTTGTAATAATATTTCTTTCGTTTGCAGCGACACCTTTCCGCTCTTACCGCCTCTAGTGGGAGACTACGCTACAACCTACAACCAGCATCCCGACAAAAAAATGGTTTGTTGTTATTTTGTTATTTTGATTGAAATGATTATTATTTTTTAAACTTTTTTTTAAGGTGGCGCGTTGTTAAAATTAGTACAGTACCAGGTACTGCTACGATACCCTATTTAAACCCGTATTTTTTATTTTCGTTTCACAGGTGCATCTTTTATCGCATATCCACGTCTCGGTGTCAGTAAAAGTTCCAGGCGGAGGCTTCATGAACGTCTATCGGGTATCCGAAATCAGCCCGATTCAAAACTTCAATAGTCTACTAGTCTACTAGTCTACTAGTCTACTAGTCTACTAGTCTACTAGTCTACTAGTCTACTAGTCTACTCTACTGCTAGCTAGCTAGAGTAGGCTTGGATAAAAAAAACAGGAGCCTGCTGCCACAGCAATAGAGTAACACCAAATCGACATTATTATTCGCTCTTTGCGGCGCATCCGACTCTGTCACAATCCATCAAATCCAATAGCTAAATCCAACGAGAGAGACAGAATGAAGTTACAAGTAATTTCTCTGTGGATACTATGCCTTCCCTTCACGGCATCATCTTTCTCAATGCCTGCTGCCAAGGCTCCCTCGGCACCTCAGCACACCGCGAGATCAGCAGCGTCCCAAGAAGAAGATTTGGAATTGACGCGACAAATCATCATGAAGTTTGAAAAAGCTAGGCATGGGGAGAACGCAGACGATATCGCGGAAGAACCAACAGCAGCGGCTAGTGGTGCTGCTGCTACTTCGTCGTCATCATCAGGAGATGTCACCTATTCCCTTCCGAACGAGGCCGATTACGCTACATTGAAATCTCCTGAACGGCCTGGCAACGATTTGATGATCCGAGCTGCATTCGGTGAGACTGTAGAAAAGACACCCACATGGCTGTTTCGTCAAGCTGGTAGACATTTACCCGAGTATCAAAACTACAAAAACGAAACGAACCGCTCCTTTTTGGACATGTTGGCCTTTCCAGATGTAAGTAATGCAGAGTGTTTGACTGTCTCGAATGATTCATTTGATTCAATGATTTACGCCTTGAACGATGTTAATCTAAAAAAATTATGGATCTCTTCCTGTCATTGTTCTCGTTCTCGCTGTTTTCACATCCCTCGCTATGATCCTCTTGGTGATAATATATACTTAAAAAAAAACACCACAATCCACTCCTGCAAAATACCAATGTAAAAAATTCAAACGACAGAGTGTCGCCGAATGTACCATGCAACCTCTTCGTCGTTACGACGTTGATGCTGCCATATTGTTTTCCGACATTCTCGTCATTGCAGAAGCACTGGGCATTGAAGTTACCATGCCCGGAGGGGTTGGAATACAGGTCCCTAACCCATTAGCAGGACCGGAAGAGGTTGCCAGTCGTATCCCTCCTGCATCCGAAATGACCAAGGAATATGTAGAAAAGCATTTGGGACATGTCTTGGAATCGGTGCGACTCATTCGTATGCAAATGGAGAAGGAAGGAAAAGATATTCCACTCATTGGATTTTCGGCAGCCCCCTGGACGTTGCTGTATTACATGGTCGGTGGCTCATCCAAGAAAAATAATGAAATTGGCGTCAAATGGTTGAATGAACATCCTGCTGAATCCAAGGTGCTAATGGAAACTCTCACCAAGATTGTCATCGAGTATATGTCGGCGCAAGTGGAAAATGGAGCCCATATGTTGCAGGTCTTCGAGGCCATGGGAATGATGATTGATGAAGTAAATTTCAATAAATGGTGCATGCCGTCTCTTGAAGCTATTCAAAAGGAGCTCAAAAAGAGGTATCCAGACGTGCCGTTGATGGTCTTTGCTCGTGGTGCATGGTAAGTGCTGACAGCTTGTCGGCGCATAATATGCGGCGTTGTGTCATTTTAAGAAACTCTATTTCTTACTTCTCTCTTCCGTCTTGCAACGTAGCTACGCGAACCCCAATCTGGCTAAAATTGGATTTGATGTTGTCACCATGGATGGTGATGTCGATCGAAAGACAGCTCGGTCACTTTGCGGAGACAAAGTGACACTTCAGGGAAATTACGATCCTGCCAATTTAATTTTAGGAGCGGGAAAGAGCCCAGAAACCGTGAAAGAGACTGTAAAGGAAATGATTGAGGAACTCGGGCCGCAGCGTCTGATTGCCAATTTGGGAGAAGGTTTAGGCGGAAAAGAGAGCACACTTTTGGTCAATGCCTTTGTCGAGGCTGTTCATAAGGAAAGCGCTAAAATGATTGCAGCTGACAAGTAATCGATTAAAGTTATGTGGCTCTTTTATTCTAGTGCTCTTCTTTTGTTTGGTGTGGTTGCGTAGGGCGGACGGCAACATTAGCATGTGTGCGTTTTACAGCTCACGGCAGAATTTTCCTCTTTTTCGATCGTACTTCAACAAGGCTTGTTTTTCATCAGTGACACCAATTCGACCTCCTGTCGGTAAATAAACAAAGTTAGCAGTACCGCCACATAACGAACGAGCCAATACTGTACTCCTAGTTCGCAGTACATCCAAACAAACCAATACTTCTAGTTTCTTTTCTCATTTCCAAGCTTGAATTATTTGCAACGATCCAGAAGAGAGATGGTTTCTTTAATGCCCCAAACTCAAGAGAAACGGCCACACACAAGTTCGTTTTCCCGCTTTCCAAGCTCATACTACTGCATAAAATCATTTTTCACATTGCTAGATCATCATTCTACGACATTTCAACAGTAACACTACGCAAATCAACCATGATGACAACGTCTACACAAAATTCCAGCAAAAGCAAAAACAGCGCCGCTCCCAAAAAGTTTGTTCAGCATCCCTTTGAATGTGTTCGCTCAAACTTGATCCATCCTGTACTACAAGTTTCGAACGACGATGACGGCAACGAAAATGGCGGATTGAGCATTATTGCGGTCTCTCCCGATAAGAATGCATTCATCTTTGATTGGGTGAATTGTTTGGAGGGTTTGGACGAGTTGCAATGGCATCTCAACGATGTCGATTTGAGCGACAGTGACCGCCGTGTCCTCGAAGGCTTTCTCGAAGGACTGACAAAAGAGGTCGCGACGATGATCAGCCGAGATAATCGCAAGCCGAAGCCTTCCAAACTCAAGACTTTTCGAAAGTTCGTGCAACGCATTCCTAAAATGATCGGCAAGAAAGCACAGAAAGAGCTCACGAAGTTCGCCAAGCTCAAGTTCTTTACGAAGAAAGGTCGCGCCGCTGGGACTATTTGGATTCATCCTGACCCTGATGACGACCCGATGCTTCCCTTTGTAATTCATGTGCCGTCGGCATCTTTCTCTGCTGTGGATGATGACCCTGCCACCGACGGCGACATTGCTAATCGACCGCAAGACGATGTCTATTATCTTCAAGACGCAGCCTACGTTTGCAAGCCATCTCCTTTTATCCATAGTTTGACTTCGAGTGGCCACATTGAGCCCCATCACAAGAGAACCTTCACAGACGAAACCTTGCCGATGGAATCAATTTGGGACGCAGATCTCTACGATGACCTTCACGACGATTGCTTCTTTGATCTTAACACTGGGATTGTTTGCTCTGACTGAGGACACGGAAGTGAAGCAAACGATCTTTATTCGTCTCTAACAACGAGAAAGCACTTTGCCAAAACAATGCAAAATAATAAATAATACTATAGCACCAATAATCAAAAAAAAACTCTTTGCCTCTCTTCATTATAATAATACGTAGATATGTATTCCATCTATGAGTTTGTCGCTTCGTAAGATACAGCTCAAGACTGCTTTTCCGGTTCGTAGTCTTCTTCTTCGTCGTCGTCGTCCTTGTCTTCAGGTCCACGACTGTCTGGACCGTTCGGGAGATCAGAATCGGTATCGTACCAGTCGTTCGCTGCATTCTCATTTTCTTCATCCGTCTTCAGTTCTCGGAGGTTGGGATAATAACGTCCATCTCTCGAGTACTTCTTAAGCCTCAGCTTCCGGCGACGTTTACTAGGGCTACTTGTCGCAGACCCTTCTTTCTCGCTGTCATTCGTAGCACCTTCCAAGGCGCCATTCTCTGTTGAGTCTTCAATCCTGCGCTTCTTATCAACTTTTGTCGGCACGGTATCCGATTGATCGCTCATGGTCACGTCGTCGTCGTCGTTGTTGTTGCGCGTTTTCGTAGGTAAGCTAGTGGTGGCTTGATGAGAATTGCGACCTTTCTTCCGTGAAGTCTTTGAAGGGGCGCTTCGAACAGACGAGCTCTCGTGTGCACTCGAGGACGTCAATGTAGAGTCGTCCTCCATATTACCTCCACAGAAGTCGACATTAACAACCTGGCCAAATTGTGATGCGTCCATTTGATCATTCTCCAATGCATTAACGTCGTGACTCAATACAACATCAGGATAGACCGCGGGCATCTTTCGATCATCGTCATTTTCCTCGTCACTACTGACGGCAATTATTTCAGTAATCCCCATTGGATTTGCAAGATGTTCTCGTCCTTTTTTACCATATTTAGCTCCTTGAGACTCAGACAAGCTTCCAGCTGCACCATCATCTTCATCGAGAGAGTCGTAAAGTATGACAGGCGCTTCGACTCCTGCTGCCTCTAGGAAATCAATAATCTTCTCAAACTGCGCTCGATGGTCTATCAACAATGAAAGACCATCAACACGAAGACACTTCCAACCAACTCTTTCGATGCTCTTCTGCTGGGTTACTACACGATTCCATTCCTCTTGAGTCTCTCCAGTATTTTCAATGCACAAAGCAGCTCGAGCAGTTGACCCGGCATGTTAAACACATAGTGCTTGATTCCAGACCACTCCCATGCGACGGACAGTAAATCCTCGCTCCTTCAGGAAACTCTCCAGTAACGCCTCCGTTCGACCACGGAAGCTAAATGTCGCCGTGTCTTTTCGACAGCCATTATTAGCCTTGGGCTCGGCCAATGAATTATCACCTTCTGATTCGGTCTTGGCGTTTGCAGCTGTCGCTTCTTCGAAGAACTCGATGATAGAGTGACGAACGTCTTCGGTGTTGGGAATATCACTGCTCTCAATAGAGCGTACGAGCACCATTCGGTCTCGAGCTCGAGACAGAGCAACATTCATACGTTGAGCGTACATCATGTTGTTTTGGGTGGGCACTTGTCTAGGAGAACAAACCATAGAAAGAAAGATAATATCTCGTTCGTTGCCCTGAAAGGTAGGTGGATCTCCCACTAGAATGTTGTGTTCGTACATTTTTGCATTCCCAATTTTCGTCAATAATCGTTCACGGATCGTTTTACTTTGCTCGTCGCCCATGAGCGAGATGACACCAATGCTTTTTGCCATTGATGCACTTTTAGTGGTCAGATCGTTGACGAAATCATCAATCATCTGTACAATTATCTCAATCTCCTGCTCGTTTGTTTTTCCAGTCTTGACTCCATTTGGTACTCTCACATCAATCAGCGAAGGAGTAAGACGCTCGTTGGATGTTGGTAGCCGTAGCGGAACCAGCTGGCCGTGATAGTAAATTCGGTTGCTAAAGTTGATAATCTCAGGAGCGCACCGAAAGTGCTCTCGCAACACAACTCGTCCTCGTGGATACGCTTGTGCAGCAAAGTCGAAAAAGGACTGCCCAGGCATTAATGAATTTTGAAGTGGACTCTGTGGCAATGCAGCGCGAAGATGTTCGACTTTGTCTTCAGAGACGAACGCTTCTGTTGGGCTAACTTGCTTGCTATCTCCCACAATCAACCACTGTTTTCCACGCAGCATACCAGGCAATACAGTTATGTCCGATTGACTCGATTCGTCGATAATTGCCAGATCAAAGAGACATTCAGCTGGAAGATAATCGCTAATCTGAGCTGTGGTCATAATCCAGCAGGGAATATAGCGGACACATTGATCGAACGACTCTAGATACTCCTTTCGGTGGCGTCGTTGCCGGGCACTCATATTCGATGGCAAAGCAGACCGACTAAACTTGGCTCTACCAGCAATCTGAGAGAAACGAATCAAGGCGCTTTGAGCCTCCGCTGAAAAGGTCTTACTCAGCTGGGTCACTACACGCGCGTCCACAAGATCCTCGGCAAGACTCTGTATCTGAGAAGCAATCTGACTGCGCCTTGTGTCCAAAGCATAACACGCGCATGCAGACTCAAGCTCATCCTCGATGTCCAGCTCGAGAGCCAGCTGCTTGAGATTCAATGCTTGTTCTACATCTTCCAAGAGGCTTGTTTTGATGATGCGCTGTTGCTGGTTCTGCCCGACCCGATCGTAGATATCATCGTCTGGACAGCCGTCATGACGCATCAGAGACTCACCACGGCTTCGATGGAATTTTGCAATGGATTCTTCAAACTTAAGGACATGCAAAACGCTTCTCCATTCTTCCGCGGAGGCTGGACTTTTTCCATCGATCGTAATAGTGTTGATCAGTTGGTCAAGTGATGGGTTTCGCCCCGAAAAAGCAGACCCAAGCAACGGCATAAACGACAGCATATTTTTGGTTGCCAATTTTACAGATGCAAGTGGCAATTCAGCTTTCACAGATATCTCGGAAACAATACCACTGGGCAGAGCACCCTCAAACCCAAGAGCGACCCGGCTCAATTCACTGTTCTGCTGAGACACCAAATACTTTAATTCATCTCGAAGAATTGTCAGCTTTTCCACAGGCCACGACGCAGTCATCAACCACGGCTTCTTTTCAATCAAATCCAAGCAACCAGTTACAAGCTTCTGTCCGTCAGGTTGCTCAATCAATCTTCTCTTGGAATCACTAGCGGCCACCAGCTTGCGATCAATCTCGCAGCGTTCCTGCTCAAGGGCTGCAATGTTTTTGGACAGAATATCACACTTTTGTGCTTCCGTTTCGGTACTGATACAGGCAACTCGATTTGCAAGGCGCTCAACGGTTTGCTGCAACTGACGCATTCCCTGGGATTCACTCAATGATACGTCCACACAAAGGTCTTGCACGCACTGTGGCAAGCGGTCACGAATCACAGAGAGCGCTGCTGCCCCCTTGGAAGTAATCAAAACACGTTTACCGTGGCAAAGGCTGGCGCAAATCACATTGGCAATGGTGTGAGTCTTACCAGTACCAGGAGGCCCTTCAGTGACAACAGCAGGATAGTTCTCGTGTAAAATCATTTCTGCAATACGATTTTGAACTTCACTAGCCGGCAACGGGAAGACAATCGGGTCCTTCTTGCGAGCGTTCAGAGTTGCTTCATCCACGGCCGGATGTGCAGGAGCCAGAAAGAGACCACTTTTCCAAATTTTAGCAATGAATCCAAGGGCTGAAATTTTAGATTCTACGATGTCTACCTTCGTCGTGTCCGATGTAATACTGAGAGCAGAAGGCCCATGGGTAAGTGCCAGCGTGGCGCGAGGAAGCTCAAGGCCTCCACCGCTCACACTGGACGGCACATTTAATTGCTTGGCAAACTTCATGGCATCCCGAGCCCACACGGATCCTGGTTTCGATCGAGCGTACAAACACCACGCTTCTGAAATGACCATCTTGCCATCCGCAGATACCTTTGGTGACTTGCTACTGAGATGAAAACTGCCGCCGGAGCTCAATTCCACGGCGCATTTCTTGAAAAAGGGAATGTACGTCTTCGGTTCCCCAGGAGAAATCTGCATGGGTTCTAGCTCCGAGACAGCTTGGTGCAATTGAGCAAGACATTCTCCATTCGAAGCCAAAAGCGCCGATACTTCACGATTGACAGCGACTCCTGTATGCTCTCGAGGACGCACCAACAAGGCCCCGTCCCGCGCGAGTTCCACCTCCATGAGGATTTCCAGGAGTGGTCCATTGACGACTTTGTCACCGCACGTCATTCGAGCATGGCCCAGTCCCCACACCAACTCATCATTGTGGTGTGTCTGCTGCACCCATTCAAACAACTTGATGTACATGGGTTCAATCGCCTTCTGGTAGGCCTTCTTGCGGAGATATCTGCGGTACTGCTTGATAAAGACACGAATTTCTTGGGCACGAGAAAGCTCCGTAATTTCGGGTGGATGAGCCATGGTTTCCAAGGTCAAGATATCCCGTAAATTTTCGATATCACGCAATGCAGGATCATTATCTCGCCATTTGGTCAAGTATCGTCGGACCGCCGCATTGGACATGGTGGGAGGTTCAGGAATTTCGGCAGACGTCAAACGTGTCAAACGAAACCAACACGATTTACCGTAATCATGATGGGAACCACCACCACTACCAGCAGCGCCACTGTTGGGAAAAGGAGAGCTCAATGGACTGCGAAAGCTATCAGACCAGTTACGCTTGCGATTTGCGGTCGCTGCCGTGAGCGTGGTGGAAGCTGCGTAAAAATTAAAGGGTTGTTTGGCAAAAAGTGCCTTGGAGGTTTCGGCTTCAATGGCTTGCAAATTTCGAAAATTTTGGGTAGAAAAGAGGATCCCCAATCGATCATCCCCATCCCCTGCAGTGAAGCGGGGTTCTTGATAAAAGAAGGACTGCCAACAGGAGGATACATTATTGCCATTCTGCACACGGCGAACAAAAGAAGGCCCTCCTTTGCCATTCGTATCCTCTCCATTGCCGGAGCTGTTCCCCAAGGACCGATGCATATCAGCAACATAGGTCAGGATTTGAGCCATCATCTTTCGATGACGCTGCATGTCCACTCCTTTTTGCTGAAAATTCTTGCCTTGGCCCATCGTGTCATTGTTGGACGCAATGGGAGCAGAAGAAGTAGTACCGCCAGAATTCCAAACTCGGTCTGCTAGTGTGCGATCCGACGAAATACTTGCATGCGACATGGTGATAGTTTTTGAGTTTTTGAAGACGAACGGATTCCGTCAGTTAAGTCTTTCCCTCGCAATGCTCAATGCGTCAAGAGACAAATCTAAATCTTTTTGATCGACACGAGGAAGAACAATTATTAGAGAAAGAATTTACGCTGTGCTAGCAAGCTAGCATTGATCTTTTACGCCTTGCTTTTCTTAACTCAAACTGAGGAGGAAAAGCTGCGTGGAACTTGAAAAGACGGCCGGGTTATTAGTTTGGTTTCACGGTGGACAATACCCTGAGATTCTCAAGCGGTTAAGATTAAAGATGATGATATCCTCAAAATTCTGTGATGGTGTATCACGTTTCAGATCGTGGAGGTATGCAATCACCACCGAATCGTTAAAAGCTTCAGAATTTTTAGATTGGTTCTTCTTTAGTTGAAGCAGTACACGAAGATTGACCAGCAAGGAGTAGGTTCTATTGGAGTATGTGTGCTACTAAGTAAAATGAGCTCGACTGAGATGCGGGCTGATGGTTGAGATTCGAGGTCGGTCGAATGATCCCTCGAACGGTTAATTTTAAAAGTACGGAAGACTACTGGCACTAGGGTAGCTATTGTAATTAAATCAGTACTCTAATTTTTCATTCGTCAGGGAGGTTGATGTAGCTAGGCACCCCATCTGCACGTCGCCTTCAGGCATGTCTTAGTTTCAACGACAGCAACTGCATTCAATTTTTTGTTTGCAGCCATGGTCCCTCCAATCTCCAATAGTAGCGTTCCGACTCAATGCCCGATTCAAATGAGTGCACTGTCAATCCAACTAAAGGTGTCTTAACTCAATGTGGCATGGCTGCTGTTGTCAAAGTTGTGATAGTAGTGTCGACTTAGTACTGCCGCGCAGGATCGAGCCAAAAAATCAAGGCATGCAATCGATACTCCGGCTGTTTGATAAAAAACATAATAGTAAATTATAAAATCTCAGCTACGGTTCAGCAGGTGATTCAAAGCCTTCTCTACTACTGTAGTCTACTACTGTAGAGGTTTGGTAACCAGAATTTATGAATTTACAATTTACAGTATATATGGACAGTCTTTTAAAGTAGAAGCAGTCCGAGAAAATCATCCACTGGTTTTGTCATCAGGCAGAGGATTTGCCACTGGCATCTTCTACTCTGTATCCATCAGCTCTCATCGCTTTGAGTGATGAAAGATGAAAGAGTTGGAAAAGGTCGTGCAGCCAATTTGTTTGCCGTCATGTCACAAAAAGCCATCGATCCGTGGATTCCTCTAATCCTCTTGTCCTTTCCTGTCACAACCAGGGATGGCGGAACAAAGAACAAACAAAAGGGAAAGCCACTAAATAGATTTTGTTTCACCAAAAACATTTTCCCCGATCTCTTGTTGCGCCGTCTTAATATTTTTCTATGTGCATTCCTTGTCCCCCACTATCCACTATCGGCGTCAATTTTTTGTTATTCCGTTTCCTGTTCCAACCCCACAACCCTTAACACTAAAATAACGTTGCACCACACCACACCACACCGCACAGCACAGTTTTTTATCACGACTTACAACTTCCGACTTGTTTGGCATGACGCCTCTTGGCATCTTCTTCACTTTCGTCTTCACGAGCACAGGCCAACATGAGCCCAATGGCAATTATGGGCGAACACGCCAAACCGAGTTTAAGGGTAACCAGTTCTGAAGATAATGCCTCTGAGCCAAAAGAGCACCCCGCAATGGGGTCAGATAATGTGTAATATATAAATCCTCACACACCCCGCCACGACTGGAGTAGCAGGTGCGCTAGTGCAGGAAGTG
>Ga0100391_1000772_pt1 | contig 36667 bp, 31 predicted proteins | sample CryGeymeta201515_FD_81541 | JGI IMG/M metagenome (GOLD analysis project Ga0100391, IMG submission 81541) | Groundwater microbial communities from Crystal Geyser aquifers in Utah, USA - Crystal Geyser metaG 2015-15 | ecosystem: Environmental > Aquatic > Deep subsurface > Groundwater | place: USA... | reverse complement strand
ATTGTTTCAAGGCAATGTCGGACAACGTAATCCGATTCATCTAGTGTTTTTTGAATCGAAAAATCAGTGCCTCCCGATTCTTTTGTTAAAATCTCTTTGTTTGACATGATTTGTTTGGTTGAACAAAGTATGAATGTACAAAGTGTTTTTTTTGTTTTGGTTAAATGTTTTTGTTTTTGTTCTTTTCAAAAATTGACAAAACAACAAAGTGAAAGGACTGTACATAAGTTCATATGTTCCAAAACATTTAATATCAAAATTACAATACACCATGAATGATTTTACTGTTTTAAAATCGGAAGAAAAAGAGGCTATATTCAAATCGAACACACAATACAAACGAGTAGTCGTAAAAGAATCGATCGATCAAAATCTATTTTCATCTTATGGCACAGGACAGATAGCAGCACAGGATTTGGAAGATCATGACGCGCATCGAGCAATCAGTAAAAAAAATATCATTGATTTTTTTGCAAACAATTCAATAAGTTCATGGAACACGTTTCAATTAATATTTGAACAATATCCTTCATTTTTAGTCAAACTTCTGCTTCTCAATGGGCATTACTTGTTTTTCGATGTCATGTCCACAAAAAACATTGACCCCAATTTCAATTATGCAGGTTTGCGGTTTCAATACAACAGCGAAGTAAACCGGTCACCAAAAAACCCAGCCCGCATACGAATGAGATTAAGACCAAATCCTTTGAGCGCAAATTATTTTGGAATTTTTTTCGATGCTTTTCCATTGAGAAATGATATTGTATTCATCAATTATGAAGAGAGGCAGGATTTGAATGGATTGTGGTACGTTGAAACGGGATCGGAATTCGTCCCATCTGGAAACAATCAAATACAACTCTCTTTTAGAAGATACCCCCGTATAGCAAGAATGCAGAAATTATTTCATCTCGATCCGTTTGTTTTTATTGGAAAGTTTGGAGAATTGTCTGGTGGAAAAATGTTTATACAAGAGAGTCCATTGTACGTGGATGTTGCCAATACTCAGATTGTAACACCGATGACATTCAAAGAACAAGACCCCGAACCAGTGGTTCCTGTAATTAAAAGTGATATTCAATCGGACAGTGATGTGATTTCTTTTTTCGCACCAAACAGTTTTGTTGTATTGAATTTTTTATTGAACAAAACATTGAACTCAAGTGCTACAAGAATCGATGTGCGTATGGATTTGTACACGTTTGACCTAATTCCCGGCACACTCAAAAAAATAACAAATGATATTTCATCGGACGTTGATGTACGGCTGTTGTTTTATAGTGAACCTGGTGCCAGTGATTCTGGAAGTAACAGTTCAGGCAATAACAATAACGTTTTGTTCAACGAAACAAATACAACTTCAAGTAACGATGTTTCATGTCATGTCAATTACAAAGACGTTGAAAATTTAATGTATTTGGGATACTTGAGAAATGACTTTCCCACGCAAACTACACCATTCTCGTATCAGCTCCAATACCAGAGGTCTATAGACGGTCTGGAAATTTTGTCCACTGATTCGGGAACACGATTGAGGAGTGTCACATTGAAACCTGGTTCACAAATTGTTTTTGAGAGGCTCGAATTTCTTGATCAGAATGAATTTGATGGGAGAAGTTTTATTTCGGTGTGTGGATTTTCTTGAAACGTTCCATCTTTTCAAAAAACAAATATTTAATCAATAAAAATTAATTGTTTTCCGTCAACAAAAGAAAATTCAATCACAAAAAAAAAACAAAAACACAGCAAAAAAATGAACAATCAAAACAAGATTGACAAAAAAAATGAACTATACAAACTCTATTCAAACTTCAAAAATGGAAAAATATCAATCGAATCACTCGAGTACAATCCCATCATCAATAGAAACCATCTGATGAAAAGTTTGAGCAAAAAATCATATGACCAATTTACTGGGTACGATCTGTATTGCAAAAATCAGGGAGAATGGAAATGGTTGGACTTTCATCAACTGTATCATTCGTTCACGAAAAACGAACATTGTGATCAAAAATTAATTTCATCCTTTTACGATTCCAAGGATAGTGTATATTCGTATGTTACAGAAATGGAAAAATGGCTGGTTCAAATAAAAAATAACACACAGATGGTAGTTCCCGAATCGAACCAATCGAATACTTTTAAACTGTTGGGAATGATAGACGAACTTTTGGAAGAATTTGAAATTATTCGAAATGACCGATACAAGAAAGAAGGAGTAAACAACAAAGACGTACCATGCAACAAAACATCCCGCACATTGTACAACGATACGAAGAAAATGGACGAGACGACGAAAAAGGAGTTTTTGGAAAAGAATCCCGATTATCCCGAAAACTCTTTTTATTATTTCTGTTTAAAGTGTAATTGCATGCAACAGTTTCTCTTGATTATGGATATTGTAATGTCATGGATCGAAAATTACATGGACAGTGTGATTCAGTTGGGCGACTCCGAAATGAAAATGTCGATGAATCATTTTTTCTTTTGCAAAGACACAAACCCTCTGAAATCACTGACTCTGATCCTTTCAAATTATAGGATTCCCATCGTATGCGAGAGACCCACAGACAATAATAACGACATTCATTTTCACTTTAAATATACTTCAATTAACCCAGACCACCCGTATCACATTCGGTTGAGACAAATGACGGAGAGAATTGTGAATTGTGCTGTGTTTGAAATACAGAAAAATAATGATCGCGATTTGTTTTGCAAACTTTTAAATTGTATAAACCAAACTACCAAACATTTTGCAACAAGCAAATTCAAGAGTCAGCTGTTTTGGTCGACGCAGTTGTTTTTCAACTGGTGCATCATCATCAATGAAAAACTAAAAAACGTGTCGGATCAAACAAAATTGATCACACGAGTGCAATTGATCATGTATCAGATGTTTTTCATGAATTCAAAGTCAGATTCCGTGCATCAATTTAAAACATACTCCGAATGGATGACCGAATACAAACCAAGCGAAAGACTATTTAAAGATTACATACTTCGAAAAAACGTTATAAAAAACGACATTTCCTCCGAAAACATGAATTTATTTTCCAACAACAGAACGCGTTTCATTCAACGAGCCATAACGATGATGGACAAGACAAAAGACATTGAAATTGTGCACAGGTACATTGACAAGCAACAGTCATACATTTTACAGTATGAAAAAGCGAATCCTGTGCTCTCATTGCTCATGAAAACAGAATTTTATCACTACTGGTTCATGTGTATACATAGTATAAATAATGAGGAGTTGCAGCAAAAAATATTTTTGATACTGGTTTATAGCGAAACAACAGATTCTCATTTTGTCAACATAAAGGAATCACTCAAAAAAAACAATATAGAAATGTATGATTTGATTGACATTTCAGATATTGAAAAAAGGTGGGAAAAAATTGTAGTCGGGTATTATGCGAAATGGGTGAATCAATGGGAAAAATACAAGTCGCAAATGGAGAGCAAACAAATAAGCAGCACTGCAACTGTTGAAGTGTATCACGCACTTTTCCATTTCTATGTGTGTTGTTTCATGTTTCAAAAACACTTTTGGGAAAATTTGAAATCGATCTCTCAATTCCCGATGATAAAATCATGTTACGATTATTGCCATCAAAATATGGAGAACAATGAACCATTGGTGTTGTTGTTGACCAATGTTTTCATGCTTTTGAACATTAAATAAAAAGTTTCACGATTTTCTTATCATGTTGTTTTGTATGAAATTTTTTTCAACGTACAAAATAAAATTTTTGTTCCCGTACAAATATCTCGAATTGTTCCACACATCAACAATATTGTCATCCGAAAACACAATATGTGCCATATGGTAAACCCATGCTATGTTTTCTTTTTTATAAGCGTCTATCCTTCCGATTTCAATATAAAAATCCTCAATCATTTGAAACAATAATTGCACAATGAGTATCTCTCTATTGGTAAGGGGCTTCTTCGGGTCATTATTCTTCCTGTCGAACAACAAACAAAACAAGTTTTTAGTTTGTCCTGATTCATCATTCAATTTTGTGATTATGGTAGACCATTGACCGGATATATCGGAACAAAACTTTTTTAAATCACTCTTTTCCTCTCTCCTACAAGCAATCATCAGAGCATAAACAATAGCCAGGGCGGCGAATATTCTCACCGACTGAAACGTCAATACCATGAGTTTTTCTATTTGGGGTCGGTTTTTTTCGAAGAGAAACCAGCATATTAAAATGAGACATATGATACAAATAATGAGCAACAAAGATGTCAATAAAACTTTGTAGTACAAATTGGGACCCGTTTTGTGCACACTCTTGTCTATGTTTCTCAACATGATGTCATTGTATATTTGATTGTAATCGAGCGATGAACTCCATGTTTTCTCGTTGTTCATTGATTTCTGATGTTTATGGAATTTGGAATGTTGTTTTCTTTTTCAAAAAAAAAGAAACTAATGTATTTAAATTTGTGTATAAGACTGATTTTTTTTAATTATACCAAAATCTATTTTTTTCAAACAACAAACCTTGACAAATCATTTTCATTACAAAAAAAAAATAAACAAAATGACTAAAAAAATTATAAAAACTCCTTCAGAATTCTTTGAAAAATGCTGTCTGATTGAAAATGCATGGATGGATCAAGAAATTATTAAGACGAGACACAACCAACAATCCAAAAGAAACATGATTCGTGAATCTATGAATATCGTCAAACAAAACATAAAGTCCATGTCTCAAATCATATTGGACTGCCGTTACAATGTCGACGTCAAAAATTACAAGCACTTCAACCAGAGAACCATCTTCTGTCAAAATGAAAGCGATTGGAACCAGTTATTTTTCAAACAAATTGACACCATCCAATCGAAACATTATCAGTGCACCGAACACATCATACAGACAATGAATTTCTGTGGAGATATCAACTCGAGTTTGAGAGAACCATGGGACGAATGTTGTGAGTTGTATTTGGATTGCCACATTCTCTACTACTTTTACTTTTACTTTTTGGACAACGGCAATGTTAAAATACAAGACTGCTTTGAATTTGTATCACGTGTGATGAAAGACAATTACAGATTGTTGAAAAGATTCCAGACACACATGTTCCTTGTTCATTCCTTCTACGAAGAGTATGATTTGTGGCTTTTTGAACACGGTATTGATCGATGCATTGTTCAATTCAAGTATTTCATGGATCAATGGTTTCCCCTACTATTGAAAAATAAGGATCACCATACGTTGTTTTTTCAATTGATGTTTATTGCTCATTTTGAATGGAACATTAAGCCAAACAACAAGCACCTTTCGTTTTCGATGTTGAAACACATTAACGAAAATCAAAATTGTGAAATCAAATCACTGAACGCTGAAATACTCGACAAAAAACAGAAAAAGAAGAAAAACTCGAGAACGAGAACTATTGCAGACAAGAGGGACATGTTTGGAAGGAGCGACCTGGACAATATAAACAATGTATGGAATTTAATGGGAAAATTATCGGATGAAATTGACAAGAATGATGAGAGGCAACCAGAAAGAAAAAAGAGAAAAGTAAAAAATGACATTTGGTTTTCCGATTTGGAGGTCGATTTCTTCCGTTCATTGAACCAATCAGAAAACAAAACACAAAAAAACAAGAACGATTTAATGGATGTGGAAGAAGATGTTCCCAACAACAACCAACAATATTTCATGCAACAATTTTCGATCCATTTTCAAAAACCAAATCTCGTTTCCATATTCAAATTATGCATCGAGCAGATAACGAGCTACAAAAGCTCCAACGCGTCATCCAACAAAATTGTCTACATTTGTAATTATTTGTACCATCTGATGGAATACAGTTTTTTCATTGATATTCAAAAGCCAACAAAAATCAATTTGGAAAACAAATGTTTCGATCCGAGGGAAAAAATAATATTGGACATGGTTAACTCGAGGTGCCACATGAACATAAACATAAGCGATGAATCAATATCCAACCAACACAAGTCCATAAACAACAACATCAAAGAAGATCAGTATATGATCCAGCAGACATCTGATAATTTAAAGTGGATATTAAAAAATTGGACAGAAAAGAAATAAACGCATTGAAATAAATATTTTTTTTATTGCTGTTTTAAATAAAAATATTACAAAAAAACATACAATAATACACCACACAAAACAGACACTTTTTGTTTCAAACAACCAACAACAAAAAAAATAATGAGCAGCGAAGCAACATGCAAGGAATACACCGTTCCTGAATTCTTGGAAATGGTCAACAAAATGAGTACCAGCGATCTTCAAATAGAACATGCGAGCATACTGGAACACCAGGAATATTATAGAAAAAACTTAAAGACCAGAAGGGAATTGAACGCGAACGAAAGAACAGCGTTATTTAACAGAAACAGGCCCGATCAACAACTCATAGACGGTAAACTCAAGTTTTTTAATGCTGGAAACGTCATATATAATCCAATCAGTTTATCATTTGATGGTTCAAATGCAAAATTAAAATCATTATTGAAAGACCGTGAAGCTGATATTATCATTTATTTTGTTAGTGATTCTCCAGTCAGTCCAGATAAAATTAAAAAAAGAGAATCTCAAAAAAAATTAATCGAACAAAGAAAAAAAAAACAAACATATGAAAGCAGCGATGATGAAAGTAGCGATGATGAAATCGATCCATACAATAATTATGATAATGAATTTGAGGACAATCAAGTATTCACTGAATATTTTGACTATGATCAATTCACATTCTTTGATTATGACGAACGAAGCCCATCTGCCTCTAATCCAATCGATGAAAAGGCAATAAAAGAAGATGAAACTATAGAAAACAGACATTTGAGAAGACTGTTGTCAAAAATGCAAAAAGTCGATTCAACAGAACATGTGTACCACTCTCGAATAGGAGTAACAAAAATGAAAAAGGATGGTAAAACAAAAAAGAAAAAACAACAATCACAATGCGATTTATTCGTGTTCAAGGGATTCGACAACGAAGGGAAAATAAAAAGTCTCACAGATTTTTACAGATTGTACCAAGAGGTTCATGAAAAAGCAGAAAAACTTCAAAAATACGCATATGAACCACTTAATATTGTATTACAAAGTGTAGACGGATCGGATAAAGTGGGAATATTTTTAACGATTGATATTTTGATTCGTCGATTCATCAACTTTGAACAAACATACAAGAGTCACTATTTCAAAATCAACATATGTGAAATATTGAAAAGATTATCAAGATTTCAATATGGTCTCGTGAGAAACTTTGAAGAATACTTATTTATATATGGCTACATGTACATGTTTTTGAAACAGGCACAGAGTCAAATAGTGGAATCTCAGAAAAAGGAAAGAAAGGAAAAACGAGAGAAAGAGTCATTGGGAACAAAAGATATTGGTGGAACCTTAGAGGCAAGGTACAAAGATTTGTTCATCAACGTGAAAAAAAGATTAAATTATCATTTTTAAAAGGCGTTGGATTTTATTTGTTTTTTCCATTGGTTCAATAGATGATAATGATTTATGCTTGTAAACATTTTACTGTGTACGGTTCTATTAAAATTGTCCGATGGATCATATAATTCTTTTTCTCTTGTTTCTTCGAGCGTGAACTCGTTCAACAATTTTTTAAACACAAAATGAACAAACGGAAAATATATTTTCATGCACCAAGAAATGATCATCCATTTAACGCACTTGGGAACACACTCCTCGTTCCAGCATTTCGATACAAATTGCACTATATCTTTTTCGTTGCCTTGTCCTTTGTTTTCAAGGAGCTCTTTTTGTTGTTTTTTTAACCAATGCAACCAATTACTATCACTGCCAGTGTTTCTTTGTTTTGTGAACATGGAACAATCATTCAAAAAAAACAACAAATATTCAATCAATAAAAGTGAATCACCAAAGTTTCGATCTTCTTTTGAAAAAGCGCTTCTTTCTCTTAAAATAGTTTTCAATTTGTCAATGTGGCGTTCATTTGAATATTGAATATAGAAGCTCTTTTGGTCTTTGAAATATTTTTGAAAGAGGTGAACAATACTTTCATCTTGGGATTGGAAACAATTGAGGATGACTATTTTATTTTCAATTACGCTTTGTGTTTTGATTTTTTTGTTCAACACGTACAATTGTTTCACAGATTTCCAATCAAAATTTTTACAAAAGTTATCATTTAAAATTGAAACAACATGAAATGTTTCTTGGAACAACTGATCAATGTGAGATGAAAAGTAAAACACCGAGTGATTGTACATTGTTTTTTCCAAGATGGACTCTTTTTTGTCGGTGCATGATTCGCTGTTTATGAATTCAAGTATGCTTTCCACAGTAAAATCATCTATTTGAATTATTTCTTCGGTGTGTGTCATTTTGTAGGAGTTGCTTATTTTAATTTGATGTTTTTTTTTTGAAAAAATATCTTTTTTTTTGTCCAAACAAAAAACAAACACAAAATGACATCCAACACTTTGAATCAACATTCCAATGATTTGGACGATCGTTCGTTTGAAATATACACGGAAATGTTCAACAAAGAAAAGGACGATTTTGTTTCAGCGTATGTTCTTCCCATTTCGTGTTCTCACATGATAACCATGTGGTGTGTGTTTTTTTCAATCGACCAAACAAACAAATCAAAATCGAACAAAAGAATTCCAAAGTTCAAAATCAAAAATCACGATAAAAACTACAAGCGATATTTCGATCAATCCTTCGATGTTTTGAAACGTCAGGACATGATTCATGAAGGATATCGTTTAGATGATCCATCTTTCATGTTTGAATGCTGTATCAAACTTATGCATACAAATTATGAAGATGATCTCACAGAAGATAGTATGGGTGTATTGGTTTTGAATTCGATTTTGAATTTCAGTTCCAGCACATTTTTAAAAGATTTTCAAGATTTTGAGGGATTTCTCAACAGTAGAAACAGTTTTTGTTTTTTGATTTTCGTCTGTCAATTCTTCGCCATATGGATCAAACAATGCGAATCCATGTTTGATAGTTTGGTTCGAGAGGAAAATTTCGAACGAATAAAGAATGTTGAGTTGTGGTCTCATTGGAAATCAGGATACAGAGAAATAATATCTGATTTGAAGCGCGACATTTCACTCATTCCCAGTAAAACGATGAATCAAGGACGCATAGACGGGAAATATTTGTTTAATTATATCAATGTATTTTCGAAGCAAGCATTTTCTGCGGTGTATTTTATTTTTGTCATCAAAAGTGTCATTGAACGTTTGTGATTGTCGTTTAAATGTTGTTCTCAATTTAAATTTTTGAACACAACACAATATTTTCAATGATTTCATGCACAAGTGTCATATTTATGTAATTTAATAATAAAATTCAAATTGAATCAAAAAAATTTTAATTTCATTCCACACAATTGAACTTACAATCAAAAAAATGAACCTTTCCAAATTTTCATTGTGTCTTCTGTTTGTATGCTTCCTATTCGGAGCATCAACCATCATGTGCCAATCAAACCAAGAAGCAGGAAAAAGAATTATTGAACGATCATCCTTGGTCAATTTGATTATAGAATCGCAAAAGAATCCACCAGCAACAAACACAGTAACCAGATCAAACAAGCCAAGAGTGTCATTACCTCAAGAATTTACAATAGACCCTGAGATTTACAATGATCTGAGAATTCCAATTGAAGTGACGAGTTCTACATCCGTTTCTCAAGTCAACATCACATCCAAAGTTTTAGAAAGTGTGTTCACTTTGGATTGTAGCACCATCATGGAATTCGATTGCTTCGAAGATTTAGTCGATGCTCTCAACAGTGGAAGACAAAACGTGTCTCTCGTGCTGAGAATCCAAGACAACATCGAAGCAAACTCTGATTTATCTATTACGTATCTTTCTGTATTACCAGACGATTACTCATATGAGCATATACTTATCCCATTGAGGGAAGGAATAAATTTGGTTCCATATAATGTTATTTTGAACAGAGACAACAGACCTTTCAATCAAAACTCGTTTTACAAGTCCATATTGAGATCGGCTGTTATGGGCTGTCAGAGAAACGAAGAAATGCGTAGATTTGCTTCAAAAATAGAAAATTACGATTCTAGAGGAAATTTAATCACGACACGCATGCCCCTCAATTTGAGAAATCAATACCATTCTAAACCGAGATTTTTCAAGGTTTTCAGAGATGCTGTCCAAAAAGTTTCAGCTCCTGTATTGAGTGAATCTAACAATTTGATAAGAGACTTTGGAAATACATTCAATGAAGCAATAGAAAGAGTTATTGATATTGCAGAAAACCCCATAGAAGGTGTGACATCTTTGGTCATAGACTCTGTTGTTGACGTTGTTCAAAAAGGTCTCACCTCTATTTCACTAAGTGCGAGAACTTTACAGGCATTGGTCGATGTTGTGTTGAAAGCAAAAAACCCACTGAGTGCAGCTCCATTAGCAGTAAGGTTGATCGTTTCTCAAGTCGATTTTATCCGATTCACCGCTCTACCATTCCCTGATGAAGTAAACCCAACAACCCCTATTTTCAGAGCGATAGCAAAAATAGCAATTGCGTTTTCAGATGACGCTTTCGGAGGAATTGATACAACCGAAGCTTCCAATGGACCCGTAAAAGACAATGTGTCTCCAGTGAATTTAGACAATTTGTGTGCTCTTTCACAAACTCAGTTTTACATCGATTGCATCAAAGAATTCAACGATTTTGTCTCATGCCAACTGACAGATGAATTCTTCTGCGAAAGAACTCCTCTCCAATCTCCTCCAACATTGTTGTAAAAAAACAAACAGCGAAATAAACAAAATTTAATGCAATTCGTTGAAAAAACAACAAACATGATTTTAATAAACATAAATGATGTGTCTTGATGGATCATATTGTACGATCACAAAAAACGTGTCACATCAAATTTTTAATTTGCGTTTTCTTTTTTTAAAAAACAACAATCGTCACGCGCACAAAAAAAACAACAAATCAATCATTTTTTTCTTTTTTACAATCGAAACAAGTATCCCGTTTACCATTTTTCAAAAAAAAAAACTTGATCCGAAAAATGAATTTCAATTTAAAAGACATTCAACATAATCATTCTCTGTTGATGGAAATATGCAAACATTTGAAAAAAAACTATGAATCATTCATTGATTTTTCTAAAAATACATTCAACACAGCGGAAGATTGGAAAATATTTTGTGAGTCCAAATATATGAATAAGCCAGTGTCCGCTCACTTTCCTCTAAAAATAACAGATTCCACAATTGAGCAGATGAGCCAACAGGACGATGTGCAATATATGGCAAAAAACATAAAAGTCCAGATACATAGAGCACACAACACTCATTCTATTTGCAGGTTGATCAACAAACCTTGTGTATGGGACAATTTGCAAATCATTGATTTTTCGAAAAGTAGCGTGTGTATAACAGACGACCTGATCATTCCTATTTACAATAGTACGTAGAATCATGACAAAAAAAAGAATGGTGGATTTTTTAGTATCAACAATCAAATTATGTTTACCTTTTTTTGTTATTGGTGTTCGCAGGCGGATTGTCAAAAGTTGATTGGTTCAACAGTGATCATAATTTGAAAACAATGAAAAAAGTCGTTATCGAAGATAAAAAATGTTGTTTATCATGGTATGCATATTATCTTCTTTTATATAGGACTGAATATTTAAATGTTAAAAAATGTTCGTTTCAGATGTACGATTATATGGTTCGCGCCCAAAACACGAACGATGATTTATACAGAACAGACAACATGAAATTCAAATTCAACACAACTATTTTTTTCGTTGTGTACACACTCTTTGAAAAAATGCAGACCCACGCTCAAAACACATGCGTTCCCATGCACATTCAGTCCAATATAAAAAAGATAAAAATAGATTGGTTTCAATTGATTCCGAATTATGTTCCGATGGAGTCTTTCTTGGAATTTCAAACACTTAAACAAAACATATGTAAACCGAAACAAGAGAAACATATGATGCTCAATCAAATTGTTTTTGGTTCGCTCATCAAAAAAAATTATCACGACAACACATACAATAGTAGCATACACCATTGGATCGGTCTGTGTGAGAATTTTACATGTTTTCGAATGAACAGCAACATCATGGACATCCAGTTCGGGGATGTGTTCAACCAGGAAGATAAACTCAAGGCAATGTACAAATGGTTGTCCCAGTGCATTGTAAACAGTGATCGGTGTGACTCGCGTGCTGGAATTTATGATTACAACAGTTCGAGCGTGATTTTTCAAGCGAAAAACAAGTGTTCCGATTTTTCAAAGAAACAATACATACAACAATTGAAAAACCATTTCACCAAAACATGTTTCAATGTGATCACACAAATCATATACAGCCAGAACAAAACACTGAAGAAAAGCACTTGGGAAGACGTGTGTTTGAAGAGCGACGAAATGGACATGTGGTTGAAGAGCATATTTGTGAGTCGTTCAATGAACAAAATACGAATGAGAAATGTTACTGATTTTTATATGCATGAGGTCGATGATTTTTGGAACCAACCACACATGAACCAAACGCTCAAGACGATCGATATTTGCGTTCTAAAATCAAAGAGAAAGTATTATGTCGACAAATTTTTAAACAAGTTTTTGAACGTTTCAACATTAAAAATGGACATGTACTATGATTCAAAGGTTTCGCTCAAAACACTGCGATCGTTTCGATACCACTTGAAACATCTTTATTTGTCCAATGTTCACGTGAACATGAGTCAAACTGTTTTGGAAAACAAGAGATACCCCAATACGAATGAACATCAACAACAAGGCGAAATATTGTACAATAATGACATTGCATTGGATAGTGCTCATTTTGGGAGTAATTGTTTGTTTGAAAAGAATTTTGATGAGCATGACAATTTGTTTAACCAAATGTCCAACACCAGTTCCATATTCATTTGTGAATCGTTAGAGAAAAACAATCACATCCAATATTGCATGAAACATTTTAGAGACTCGGAAATAATCAAGAAAATAACGGTTTTGAGAGATTGTGATAAAAAAAATAAATTTTGATTTTATTGTTTTGGATTTTTTTTGTAGTTGGAAACAGTTTGTTTGATCGAATTAGTTTTCATTTTTACAAAGTTAGCGACACAATTGTCCACTTTTCTCATATCTATTATGATGGCATTTTTTGATTCGAATGTTGAATCGCTGTATTCTATTGGTATGTTCCAAAACAATTGTTTCTTGTCGTCGAATATCTGCATACGGAATGTTTTTAAGGTCGACATGTTTTGCTTATTTTCCTTGGTTATTGTTGATCCACAAAAAATCGTGTGTTTTGTTTGTTGGTTGAATTTTTTTTTATTTTTGGTCTATGTAAAAATATTTTTATTTCCTGATCCAACAACAAAACAATATAAACACAACCAAAATAACAAGCAAGCACATCGAACTACGCATTATACTATCCAATTTAAAATCCTTTTTTTTCATGTTCGAACATGTGCAACTATTTGAAAATGATAGTGTTTCATTGGACAAGTCAATATGATCGTTCAATTGTTTGTTAATTTGATCGAGTCTTCCTTTGAATTCAATCAGAGAACAGGTTGTCAAATCCATTATATCATCTATTTGTGTTGCGTATTTTTTCATTTTGTTTTCAAATTGAGATGCAGTGCCTTCGAATCGAAGGTCTATAATTGTTTTGACGTCTCGTTTAATTTTGTCCAATTCATTGATCAACTGCGTTTTCACACCATTCTCTGCGTTTTGTTGTTTTTGCATGAGAGTTTTTAATTGGGAGGAGCAATTGGACAATTCGTGTTTCAATGAGACAAAGTCTTTTGATTTGATTTGTTCAATGTTGCTATGTATGCGATCCATGTTTTCTTTTACAATGTCAATCGTTTTTGCATTTTCCAAATTATTGTTTTGATTTTCGTTCATTTGATTTTTTATATAGTTCAACTCTGCATTGATTTTTTTTTGAAACACACCATCTTCGTTTTGTGCGTCCATTTTGTGTCTCTGTTTCTTTATTTCTGCATAGTTAAACGAACTGTTTTGGGAGTTTTCAACACGAGTTTCCTGTGTGATGTCCATTTCCATGTTTTCCATGGATGAACATAAACTCGATTCAGTATCCCGACTTTGTTGATCCAGCGCATTCCCATTGTAAATTTGCTTGAATGGATAGTGTCGTATGGAATTATTTGGATCGTACACGGAGACAGACAGGTTTTCGTATTGTATGTGTGATTGAGATTCGTATTTCAATATTTTTTTCAAAAAAAATGTATTATCATTGTTTTTCATTAAACACACATAATTATCGTAGTTGTGGGACTTTAACATGGCGAATGCACAAAACGCCTGAGTCTTGAATATTTTTATAATCATGCACAAGTACAACAGAAACATGTAGCACTGCAAATTATTGGACATTGGATTTTTATCGTACATTTGTCCAAACGAGGGGTTCCTTTTTGTTAGCAAACCGTGAATATATTGTTCGATCGGACAGCATACTTCATACAAATCAAACAAAAATTGCCAACTGAAATCCGATTGAACACCGAACGATTTAAGTCTTGAAAAACAATTGTTCCAATTTTGGTCGAATCTGCTCAGAAAAGATTCACTCAGAAAGCACACAGGGGCAAGCATCGAATAACGAAAAAACATCTGACAACAGAAAACGGAAGCTTCAAAGTCCATCTTGAGTTGTGGGTTCTCGTTTAAAATTTGGGAATCTGAATCGAGTTTGCTGTTTTCTTTTATATTTTTTTCAATCATCTGCACCCAAAAATCATTGTCCTCCTGAGATTCAACCAACAAAGTGTGAAACGACAGAACCAATCTTTTTTGTATGTGTTGATTAAATATGTTGAAGTTGTTGGTTTGAAATGTTTGGAACAATGTGTTTTGCAAGTTCATTAACAAAAAAGATGTGTGTTTGAATATTTTGAAAAAATTGCTTTTCTTGAAAAAATTGAATTCTCTTATTTTGAAATCATGGAGAGCTTCCTGTGTTGTCGAACAGTTCAATTTCAATTGTTTTTCATTGTTTTCCGAGTCCAAATATTTAGAGAAAGCAGTTGTTCGTTCGGCTATTTGATTGAAACTCGAAAGGAAATTGTTAGGTTGACCGTTTTCGATGAAATTGTACAACTGTATAGAATCCGAATATTGATCATACGTTTTGCAAGAAGAAATCATCATTTGTTTTTGTGAAATTTCAATAATTCGACATATAAATCAAAAAACAAAACAAAGATCAAACATTTTGTCAAATGTTAAAAGTGTTTTTTTTATTGACATTCAATAATTTTTTTTTTCAAACAAAACATGAATCAAATTGCACTGTGGATAGTTATTACAGGTTCGATCGTTTCTTTTTGTTTTTTCTTTTGAGATTCGACGAATTTGAACAACAATTGAGCATCAGGATCATTTTTGTTTCTTTGTGAATTCATGTTTTTAAATGAAAACAGTCTGTCACCATGTTCCTGTTGTAATTTCGAGGACAATATGTTTTTATATGTCATGAACGATTCGAATATTGTTTCTTGTTCAATCTCTCTGTGTCTACTATCTGCGGAAGCAACACTGTCGTAAAATAAGTAGTTATCTCCGAATTTTCCGTTTTTGTACAAAAAATTGTAATCGTAATCGTCCATCGATGGTTCAAGTCCGTTGTCCACCATACGGATGAGCACTTGTTGTTCATAGTAGTCTTGTAATGCTCTTTCGAGGATGTATTTGAGTTTCACCATTTTGTCACTTTCGGAAAGCAACTTGTCGAATATGATTCTCATCATGATTGGGAACAAAAACAAGACCAAAGGAACATTGAGGCATTCAGGAATCAATTGATTGTCGATTTGCTTTTGCTCGTAGGTGTACATCATGAGCGCCATTGAATTGAGCAATGATTTCAAACGTTTGAAGGAAAGAAGCGATTCAATATCTTCGATCACGTCTTGCAATTTGTCCATGACTGGAAAGTTTCTTTGTTCGACAAGATTATTTCCTTCCATGGCACACACCGCTATTTTTTCAACTATTTCTGGTCTTTTATTCTGGTAGAATATGTCGTTTTTTTCCACTTGACCATGTTTTATGATGTATCGTTCGTCGGCTTGAGGTCCTGCTCTCATAGCGTTGTATAGTCTCCTTTTTTCGAGTACTTTTTTTTCGTATTGGGCGCGAGCAGCATCTTGATTATTCATCGAACCCGCGTCACTACCATAATTCATTGGTTGGAGTATTCCATTGGGAAATGATCGATCAAATTGAGTAAAATAATTTGTATAGAAAATACCGTTTTGAATTCCCTGTGATGTGGTATATGCGTATCCATAAGTTCTCCAAAAATTGAAAACGGGAACTCTTATCTTGTCCGCGGACTCTTTTTTGCTTCGTTTGTTGTTTTGCATGTTTTTATTTTTGGTGGTGTTGGTTTAATTTTATTTTTGCTTGCACAAAAAAAATATTCAAACATTTTGGATCAAAAAACAAAAACAAGACCGCGTGTTTCTCGATGAGTATAAATAATGAATGGAAAAATCTATAATTCAGCCATCACCGAAAATAAAAATATATATATAAAACGATTGATTTGTTGATTATGTACATGCTCGATTCAAGAAAAAAAAACAACAATTCAAAAAAAAAGTAATCTTTGAAAAAAAAACAATGTCCAGTATACTCACGCTCGGTAAAATAAAGCCAATAGAATGTCATTTCCCCCACGATAAACCATATGACGAGCAGCTTCAATCCATGCATCAATTGATCGACGCGTTGGAAAATAGCCATAACGTCATTCTCGAAAGTCCTACAGGTACGGGAAAAACAAAGACCATACTGTGTAGTGTATTACCATGGTGTATTGAAAATAAAAAGAAACTTATTGTTTTAACGAGAACACATGACCAAATTCATCAATTCGTTAACAGTATACACGAAACACCATGTGTACCCAAAGTATGTGTCATTGCATCCAAATCGAGAACATGTATACACCCAGAAAGGAATACTTTCGCCAATGCAGAAGACGGGTGCCGTGAGTCCATACAATGCAACAACTGTTCTAGTTACTCGAACATTAAAAAAATGATACCGAAAAATTCTTCCATATCAGACATCGAAGTTCCCATACAACCTTCTAAAAAAGTATTCGATTTGGAAGACATTGTCAAACAAAGCAAGGAAAAAGACTTGTGCCCATATTTTGTTACAAAAAGTATGGTATCCAAAGCAGACATCATATGTTGTCCCTACAATTATTTGATTGATCCCTCTATATTCAAACAGATGAACGTCAACTTGAAGGACAGTGTCGTTGTAATAGATGAAGCCCACAATGTAGAAAGTTTGTCGCGAACAGTCATTCATTTTGAAGAGAACTTGGGTGTATCGTTCAAGAAAATGATTCATGACTTGGAAAAATGGGTTAATGATTTATCCATAGGGAAAGTGGCTACATTTTTTGTATTGTTCTTGCAGAATATGTTGAAATTTGTGGATTCTGTGCCAATCGAGACAAAAAAATACAGAAACAAAGACGATACTTCTCCAGATGAAATAAAGTTGGAAAGAGAATTGCTCTCCAAGTTTTACATTGACGTTTTAAAATTGTCAGACCCGGATTACAATATTGAGTTTGTCACCAACTTGGAATCTTTAGGTCTTTTTTTAATGGAACACGAGAGAATCGAATCAAGAAGAAAATCAAAAAACAACCCTCTCGAAACAAAAAACAAAAAACTGAATACAGGAATTCTTAGATGGCTCCAATCGATTGGAAAGACTTTGGGATTTATGCAAATGAATGGCGATCCTAAAAAATTAAAGAAATTCAAGTGCGTCATAAGACAACCAGTTCACTCGAAAAACGTAAAGAGGCAAAATTTGAATCGATCCATTCACATATGGAACATGGACAGTTCTCTCGGGTTTTTGCACATTAAGGAAATGACAAGAAGTTTCATATTTTTGTCGGGTACGCTCCATCCGTTTGAAAGTATAGAATCGGAAATGGATATTACGTTCCAAGTGAAGATGAGACTCAACCATGTCATCGACATGAAAAAACAAATGAGTGCTATTTGTGTGTCCCAGTACAATGGTGAGAAGATGGACTCGAAAATGACCAACCGCAAAAATATAAAGTATTTTGACAATTTGTTCAAGTTGATTTTCGACATATGCAACAACACAAAAGAGGGAATTCTCGTTTTCTTCCCGTCTTTCACTTTTATGAAATTGTGCATGGATAGCTGGTTGTTTGACAGAAACTTGGATAAAATCAGAAATATAAAATCTCTATTTATAGAGTCACAGGGAGCACATCACAGCGAGTTTATTAAAATGCTCGGTGCTTACAGAGAATCATGCAAAACAACGAGGGGAGCCTGTATGTTCGGGGTTCAAAGAGGAAAACTGTCGGAAGGTATTGATTTGAATGATGAATGTTCGAGGGCGGTTATTGCAATCGGTATACCGTATCCCAACATGAGAGACACTGAACTGAGTTTGAAGATGCAATACAACGATGAGAAAAGCAAAGAAGAAAAGAAATACTTGTCTGGTTTCAATTACATTAAAAAAGAAGCTTTCCGTTCACTCAACCAATCCATCGGAAGATGCATACGACACATCAACGATTATGGGATGATCTACTTGGTGGACTGTAGATTTTCAGACAGGGGGAACAAAAGTTGTATTAGCCCGTGGTTGGAACCTTATGTTTCCTATGAAAAATACATGGACTCCAAAATGATACAAAAGAAATGTAGCGATTTTTTTTCAAATCACCCACAAAAGAAAAATCACGTTTCCATTCAATATGAAAATGAAGAAACACAGGAAAATTCAAGCAAGAAAATAAAAATTCAATAAACACTTTTTTAAAAAAAAAAGTAACCACAATAAAAAACATCATCTTTCTATGTATTGCATTAACATGTTTTTTAAATCCTTCTCTTCTATGTTCGCGGTTAGTCCAGAAGGCATGTAGTTTATGTTACAATCGTTTCTTTTTATAGAACAGGGTATTTTTTGAAGCTTTAAATTATGGAGCGCATTTATCAGCTGATCTGTTTTTGCGTTTTTTATACTTTCAGGATTTAGTTTTATCTCGTTCATCAAACTGTGCTTCTCGCTTTTGTTGCACAAAAACACGTACAAATCTATAAAATCTCTCTCTTTGGGTGTCCATGTGGTTTCCCATACTGATCTCAAAGAAGGGTATGGTAATTGATTTTCACAAGAGGAAAATTGTTGCATTTCTTTTTTTTTATTTTGCTCCATTATTTTTTGCCTTTTTGTAGATTGGTGTTGATGACTCCGAGTCATTCTTTTGTTATTTTCAATGTGAATTTGTATGAGATCATTGAACACAGAATTGGTTTTTATGTGATGAAGTTTGAATGATGCTCTACACAAAGGACAATTGTTGCTGTTTTTGTACCAACTGTATATGCAGGACTTGCAAAATGTGTGATCGCATGTTGATATGCATACAGGATCGATCATGACACATGCGCATACAATACAAGTGACTTTTTCTTGTATTTCTTTTTGGATTGATTTTTTTGGCATTCTGAATTTTTTCTTGTGGCAATGTGATCAACTTTGCAAGAAAAAAAAAGTAAGTTTATTGAAAAAAAACTGATTTTTTGGCAAAAAAAGTCACATACAATGAACCAATCAAAAATGACATTCAACGAAAGATCAACAAATTTGCAAATCATGTTTTTTTTATTGTTACTTGACAATCAATCGTATTTGAACAACATAATCTCTCAATTCGTCGATGAGTTTACACATTTGCGAAAACAATTCAGAAAAGTATTTCAATGTGGGTTGTATGATTAAATTTTCTGGCTTGTATTGGATTGTATTTTGAAGATCATCTATTCGTTCTATTGAATCCAAAATGTCTTCTTTGACTCCCTCATAAATATATTCCATGTCTTGGGAAAAAGTTCCTACATGTTCGAACAGTTTGCTTCTATCTTTTCCAATCGTGTCAACATACACTATTTCCAATGTTTTTGAGTCCGCGTACAGTTGTGATATATGTTTTTTGAAACAGATAATAATTTGTTCTTCTAAAACAACAAGCAAATCTGAGAAATCAGAAGTCATCTGTTCTCTGTTTCGATTATTCATTCTCTTGTTGATAATTTTCATATCATCAAGAACAGAAACCATTTTTTCTTTCATCGGAAGCAATTTCGGAATGGTCTGATAAAGCGTTTCCAAACTCTGAATGAACAGATTATTGTTTGGAGTTTCAATTTGTTCGGTCTGTTCATTTTCGTCTTCACTGTCGTCATCTGTAGTTTGTTCCCTTGGTCTCAATAAAACAGGCTTCCTGAATTGACTTATTTTTTTCTGAGGATCGTCTTTTGGGTTTTGTTTTGGCGCTTCTTTTTTTGGGAGAACCTTGTTGTTTCTTCTGATTTCAAGCGATTCTTCGAGTTGAACAAGTAAATTCCTTTCTTCGTGTGGGAGAATTTCCATTTCTTCTTTCTCCCTTTGGATTTGTTCTTCTTCTCTCTTTTTTTGCATCTCTTCGTTTCTTCTTTGTTCAACGACATTGTCATATAGAGAATCCCTCTTTCGGTTTTTCAAGTCCAAATTCTTCATTTTTTTACCCACACTCTTCATGATGTCTATCCATATTTCATTTTTCGGATCGACCAAACCACTTGGAACTTTTTCGACTTGTGGCTTTTTGGGTCTTTCGTTTATTTTTTGATTCACATAATCGGTCGACTGATCCGCAATATTGTTCAATATTCCATTGAAAAATCCTTTTTTCTGAGGTTTCTGCTTTTCCATGCTTGTTCTTTTTTTTTGTTTGTTGTTATTTGGAAAGACGATTTTTCTTTTGTTTTTTGAGTTTGGAAAATTTTATTATATTTTATTTTGAATTGAACAAAATAAATAAAAGATTCAAACTAAATTTCTTTTCTCAATATAATAAAAAATACTTGTACACCACTGCAAAAAAATATTTGACGCAACACACAAGAAATAGATAAAATCAATGAACCAGATAGAAAGTTATTTGAAATCTGTTTATTCGAGCCTAGTAACATGCCTCGAACAGGAAATTGAAGCAATCGATTCAAGACTCACTCAACTCCAAACAACACAGGTCGCTGGAACAACAAGCCGATTGGAGAGAACCTTGTTGGAAGAAAAGGATTTCCTCGAATACAATATAATTTTAGTTGATAATGCACAGCAAAATTTAAACGACTGGTCAGACTATGTTGCCGACATAAATACCCCATTGTTTGAATCGAGAACAAGACTTTTTATCAATGAAATCGAATTCTCCACTGAAGAAGAGTTTAGAACAATTCATAGATACAACCAAAGAATAGAAAGAATATACAAGAGCAACACTATTACAAGGGATTTGTCTATAAATAGAAAAAGGTTTTTGTCGAGAGTTAAAAACACTTCACGCAAGATTAGAGATTTTGAGAGAGATGTAAGATCATTTTTGAAAGATGCATCAAGATCAAACAATAGAGGAACAGTTCAAATTCAGGCGCAACAAGTCACTTTTCAATGAGTATTTTGATTTTTAAATTCTCAAAATATAATAATAAAAAGATTGTGTGCAAAAATATTCTTTTTTTTTCTCAATCAAATAAACAAGATTCTTTCGAACAAACAAAAAACTTGAAAATGATCCCCGAATGTGTGTCTGTAATTATTTCCAAGAAATACAACCAGAAAAAAAGAGAATTTGGGTTCAACGCAAATAAAAACACAAATGGAATAACTGTGAAAAAATTGTTTGAAGATTTTTTAAATGAATCCAACGATAGGTTCAACGACTCTGCATCGATACTGATTGAAAATTTCAATCTATCGCATTTGGAAATAAAAGAGTTAAGCGGAGACTCGCTTTTACAAAAATACATTCCCTACATTCAAAACAAAACCATATTCATTGCTTCTTGTGCTTCGCTATTGTACAATAGTTTGAAAAATGAGAACCACAAATATTTTTATGGGTTTTTGTTGGGCGCAATTTCTTTTGAGGAGTACACTCAAAATTTGGGAAATTGGTGGAAAAAAGATGTTGCATACTTTTGCGAATACTTGAAAGACACATTTCAAAGTGGCACAGAAATTTTAAAAGTCGACCAATCAAATATAGATTCAAGTAGTACAACCAACCAAATGCACACAGCGTATCATGAATTGGTAGATTGGAAAAAGTGCTACAGCAACGGATTAAACGTAGAAGCAACAAGGGATTCAATATTCAAGCAAAACAATTATTATATAAAGCCTGCTCATGAGCAATTCACCTTTTACATGTTCAAGGAGTATATGCAGCGAAAATTCTACAAATCACACGATGTTGAACAATTTGTGTTTAAAATGTTTGCGTATGACAATCATAAATCCGATCGATTGAGAAAGAAGATTGAACAAATTGTCGATGTGTGCAAAATTATAAAAGTCATTTCGTCACAAAACAATGTTATAATTCTTGGGGAACGTCTCAATAGTCTTCCAAATATAAGCAACATGCTCGAATATTCAGAAATGTACGATTCCAATTCACAGGAAACATATGGTCATTATGAGAACGATTTGATAGAATTTGAAACAAAAAGTGCTGAACAATCCGATAAGAACGGGTCATTCAAATATGAAATATGCGAATCATCAAAAAATGACAAAGACAGTTTGAAACACATTGATTCGGAAATGCTGGAAAAACTAAAGAAATATTACAATATGGTGATAAATTATGTGCACTTATCTGTTGATGGAATCATATCACAATCTTATTGTTATTCCGAGAATCCGGAAAAGGCGGAGGTTGTGAAAGCCGATCTGATCGAAACAATCATTAAAAATATTACAAACACAATATTCCAGTTCACGACAAAGACGCAGCACATCATAAGAAAATATTCAATCAGAGACTTGGACTATGCGGAAAATTGTGCTCTATTTTCAGAAGATGATGATGTGGGGAATGTGACTAAAAAACAAGATGCAAAGTTGCAAGAAACAAAATCAAGCAGCAAAGACACAAAATTGGATTACAAAAAGAAAATATCACAAGAATCAAAGTCCATCATACAAACAAAAGAATTCAAACACATACTCAACATATTCTCACACTCCATGAAACAATTGAACACCAAAGACTTTTATCAATCATCTCTCATCCAATCACTCAATATGGTAGAAGATAATTTTTACAACGAGTTCGTCGTTTTCATGAATCGTATTATATGCATGATGAGAGTGTACAACGTTTTGAAAGGTTACATTTGTTTCTACGACTACGTTCCCGATTCGATCGAATACAATTCGCCTTTTTATGTAAAGCATTCCAACAGAAACATTGAATACTCAAACACAAAAACGTATACTCGGGGTATCATCACAAAAGACAAGAAACATATTTTATTCCCAGGATATATTTAATTTTTTTTCAATCAGAAATTAGTTTCATGAATTTTTCATGCATTTGCTTAATGTTATCGAGTGTTTCCCATTTTAAAAATAAAAAATTCACATTGTCTTTGATAAACATCGATTCAACCATGACACAAATTAATTGCAAATCAGCGCACTTGTTTTTCAAATGCCGTATTACATGATCTGGTACATTTTGTCGAGGCAGCTTTTCAAATTCTTCACGTATTTGCTTCATATGAAATTTGATGATGAAGTTACACACCAAATCATCAAATATCATCAGCTCCTGGTACAACTGTTCTTTGGAACCCGTGTTTTTCGAGTGAATATGCAAATTAATATCCAAGAACGCTTCCTGATTTGATATTAATATTGAGAGGATATTTTGATTTTTTTCCAATGCATCGTCCAAATCCAAAGACTTTAATATTATTTCATTGTAAGCTAGACGGGTGAACTTTTGGTCTTTTATGTTCATTTTAGTCACAAAATCGTTGGACATAGTGGACGCCTTTGGATAGTATTGTATTTGGTTCGGTCTTTTTGAATTCAAGTTTGGTATGAGTGACCTCATTTCAGATTCATATCGAGCTGCGTTCAAAATAAATTGATCCAGTGTGTGTCTCGGTATGTTGAACTTGTCCAGTGTTTCGTTTATTATACACGAGTTGCTCTGGATCGATTGTATTATTTTGCACAGAAACAAGTATTCGTATTTTGCATTTGTGAGATTGCCTTTTTTTTTTACGATTTCTGATATTAAGGTTGGATTCAATACCCCAATGAGTTTTGTTAAAGTGTGTTTTTGAATTATTTTCTTCGATTCGACGATAAAATTGTTTTTCTGTTCATCGCTCAAGTTTTCATACTCAAAGAAAACAGTTCGATCCAAAACAGTATTATACACACGAATCCAAAAATCGAGTTGTTCTATTTCATCATCGGGTGGAGCGTCACTTGAGAGCAAGCCATTCATAAAAATAGTTTGCTGCATGTAGTTCTCACAAAATTCTATGTCGTCCAACGTTTTTAAGTTTTGGATGTTTTTTATGGCAGTCATCAAAGAATCATCTTCCATCAAGAAGAGAAACATCTTATCAATCACATAATGGAGACAATAAAATGAATATTTTGAAAAAGATTCAATGATTTTTTCTTTTTCAATTATTCCAGGAACATGAGCTTCCTTATCGATGGCGCCCTGTAATTTTTTGTAAACCGATTGCTGTGGAGTAATATTTTTTAATACTGCAATTTTGTATTTCTGATGGATATCATTTTGTGCGTTCATTGATATTATTCGTGGAAAAGCTTGTCTCTGAGTATGAAGTGAAGTATGTTATTTTGAGTCCAAGATTCTTTTTTGTTGAACCGTAATTGGGTTATTTGACATTTTAAGAAAATTTAATCTTCAACAAAAATAGAATATTTCATTTTTTATTCACATATCGGGTTCAACATTTGCTGGAAGTTCAATTGAGCCTTCAATCATTTCTTTTTCGCAATGTTCTGATGGTTGAGATTGCGCGTCGACACAATTGTTTTCAACCATTTCGATCGTACCTATTGCATTTTCTTGATTTTCTGAATTCGAAACTAATTCGTTCTCCTTGGTCAAATCTATTTGATTCACCAAACAATCGGGTTGAGTTTGTGTTTTCTCGTTTTCCGATGTTTTTGTTTGGACAGGCTCTTCTTTTTGTGTGGTGGTCTCTTCAGCCTTTGTCACATTGTCTTCCTTTTGTGTGGTGGTCTCTTCAGCCTTTGTCACATTATCTTCCGTTTCAGAAGGTTCTTGTTTTTGCTCTGATTCTTGTTGAGGTAATGTTTCACTCAATTGTTGAAGTTCGTTCAATCGAGAAATATCGGTCTGGTCGATTCGAACCGTTTGATTATGCAACCTCAACAGAATTTTGGAAGTGAAAAACGCAACAAAAATGTAAATAAACAGTTGAAAGAGCATTTTGTGAGTGAGGTGTGTTGTTGTTTCTTTTTTGAATTTGATTAAAACGATTCATTCACTTTTGAACAATTATTCCAAGACAATCATTTTTAAAGAGAACCATCAATCAACATTTAAAGAAAACTTGTTGTTTTTTTTTAAAACAATCAGTACAATATTTATTCTTTTGTATTGAAAAATGTACACGGATAAAGTGAGTACCAATTACTGTTTCCGTTTCTACAAGTACCATCCGCGTGATTCAGTGCAGGACAATAATAATTTTTTGTTTCATCGTTTTGGCACAATTTTTCACTATCATTCATACAAGACTCTATGGATACCATTCCATCGTTAATATATTTAAAACCTGAAACCCATTCTAAAAACTCCAATGCCATCGAATACTTGGAATACAAACCAAAAGCACTGGTTCCACACAACATTTTGTTAATGCTTGAAAATGAATATTTTCCCACTTGTTGTATGTTTTTGTAGTTGGTATGCATCGTTTGATACGATGTTGCCGGCTTGTTTGTCGTTGAATTGCAATAACCAAATTGTTCTCCCATGGCTCGATAAAACCAATGCGAGTAACTCTCGGGCTGTTCGAGCCTACAAATATCAACCAAGTTGTTCGATGCGATCGATCCTTTGAGAGGAGTTTGAGAAGCAATCCAAATCAAGTCATCCCTATTTCGATCACATGTTTTATTGTGAAATGATGCACCAAGTATTAATCCACCCATCGAGTGCGTGATGATTATTTTCTGTGGATTGTGACCGAACGTTGTGGCGTTGCAGTATGTTTGTTGAAGGTCTATATCATCCCATCCTCTTTCATACGTGTCTGTAATGACAAAGTAGTGATCATCGCATTGGTGTGAAGTGAATTGTTTTATGTTTCCCCAGTAATCGGCAAAATTTTCTGTTACAACAGTGTGTTCTGCGTAAACCCCACTACCATGGAGATAGATACATGTTTTCTTGCTTGTCTGTTTTTGACGGTGTCGTGAAAAGGTTTGTTTTTTGGTGTTTCTTGTAATTTCGATTTCATTGTTTTTGTATCGTATGACTTGATTTTTAAATATAGAAAAATCCAATAATTGAAGATACAACAAACAATCCACTGCAAATATAAAACACGTGAATAAAATAATGATTCTTTTTTGAGTGGTCATAATTGAAAAATTGGTACATTTATTTTTATTGATCTTTTTTTTTAATATTTTTAAAACCAAACATTCGTTGATCAATCAATCACATATTTATAATTGAGATTGAAACCACCACGCACCCACAGAATCTTTATAAGGAAATAACAATCATAAATCCGAACCACACATTGATTTAAAAAGCCCAATTCTTTGTTTAACATTGACCATACGTTAACGTTTTTGCGATCAAACAGAACTTTAAATCATCAGTTCGATCAATATTTTATTTTTATCAAAAACACAACAATAATCGAAAATTGCTATAAAAACACGCTTAAATGATCTACTCCAACAAAATATAACATTTATAAAACAATAAATTAAAACAAAACTGACTACGAAAAAAATGAACAGCTTATTTAACGGCATGGTGAAAGACAATAGTTCGACGCACTGCATGAATTTCTACAATTCAAACACATTGTTGGGTGTGATACAAAAATCAACACAAAATTTGAAAAAATGCTCCTACATCAACGCAACATACAATTACTTGAGCGATATGCTCACATACATCCAGTCTATTGATCAAACCATTTGTCAAAACACTTCCGATCCCCTGGTCAATTATCTTTTATACAACAAGGTCCATGTGTTCAGTCAAACGAACGTCACTCAAAACTGTTACCATATTTTAAAACAATGGAACGAAATAGTATGTGGCAATGAAAGCGAAGACCACAAGAAGGAAAGCATCTCTCAAATGATAATGCGTTGCATATTGAGCAACGACGCCTCTTTTTTCTCTCTCAAAAACATAATATGCTCTAAAAACATTAACATAAACATCAGACAATACAAGTCGGCGATGCTTTACTCTCAAATAGACATGTCTACAATCAACAGGGGCATTGATTTTGGAGTGGAAAGCACAGATGAAAAGAGGGATTTGATTGAATTTCATTTTACGAACCGTTCCATGTGTGACTACACAATCACCACTGTTGTGACTCAACAGACGAAAATACAAATCGATGCAACATCATGCATCAGTAAAAATTTATCTGAATTGAACAAATTTTCCGACACTGTGAAAATAGTCGATTGTTGTCAAGTATATGAAATGATTGACCATTTCAATTTCCTGAATTTTTCAAAAAGTTTCAAGGTCACGTTCTTTATCCATTGTTGCAAAGGTTCTGATGAAAAAAAACAGATTCTGCCTCTCATAAAAAAATACACGGAAGATCATACTTTCTCAGGGGTCGAATATTATTCTGCTGATTGTGCTATATTTTGCATTCCGATTAAAATTGAAAAAACAATATGACCAAAAAAAAGAGATAATGTAAATAAATTTCAATAATATTTTTTTTTATTGATTTTCCAACAATATTTTCAACTCAATGATCTTCTTCGAAGCATACACCTTCTTGTTGTTTACCATCCGTTTGATGTATGATGAATCCAATGATTCAAACAAACACCAACTTGGGTATTTTTGCTCAATATAATCGGAGCATTTTCTCGATTTCTCAATCAGGAAACAAAAGTAAACCAGATTCTTGTGTTTCTCAGACATGTCTTCTATGCTTTCCTTGCAAAAACCCAATATTGTTTCGTTGAACAACTGAGCAACTTCTGTATTGGTTGTTTTGTTCTTTTTGATCCACTGGAACACATATTCGTTTTTTCTCAAGTGTGTCGCAAAAGTTGAGTCCTTCATTGAAAACACATAATCCATCAACCAAATAGAGATGTTCACCAATTGACTCGCTCTCCCTTCTTTTAATTGCTCGTTGTGTTGTGATTCTTTGAGAAAGTGTCGAATGATTGACCATATGAAATTTCTTTTTGTTTTCCCACTGCAATCATTTTTCACGTAAAACTCATTGAACATTTTAACAATCAAAGTGAACATTTTTTTCTCATCCAAAAATTCACAATTCAACACAACAACTTTCAAACACTCTTCAAGTCTTTCTTTCAATATTTTGATTTGCATTCGACCATGGAACGATCTCTTGAAATTGAACAATTCGCATTCGGAAACCATATTGAACGCTTTTTCAAAAAATGTATGATTCGCTTGTTTTTTCCACATACAATTCTTTGTGTTCAATATGTGAAAAGAATTTCTCAGGTTTTCATAAATTATTCTGAAATAGTCTTTTGATTTGTTTGACAAGTCCACTTCGACTGGTATTTGAGACAACATCTTTGCAAACAATTCATTGTCATTTCTTTTGACGAATGGCTCGAAGAGTTCCATGAAACCTTCTAGCAAGTGTTTTTCCATTGCTATGTTTTGATCAACAATCATTTTTCTAATGTTCTCATTTGTGAAAACTCCAGCGTAAAAATGCTTACAAAAATTGTTCAAGTGTTTTTCAAATTGTTCAGAGGAAATAGACAACAAATCGATCAAGTTGTAATAATTCATATACATTTCAGTGCTATAATTTTTGTAAATGGTCAGCAACAAGAAATAAATCAATGTTTCGTTTTGATGGATAAAATCGAAAACGTTATTATTTTGTTTTTTGATCACCGTCAACCATTTGACAATTGTTTCCAATAGACCCATTTCTGTTCTTTTTGTCTGACAAACTTGATACACTAAAAATGCTGCATTGTAACATAATTGAGCTACATCATCATCATCTGTTTTTACATTGAAAACCCCGATCGAAGACACAAAGTTCTTGTAATCATCATTCAAATATAAGAATGGTAAATCACGTTGAATCTGATCAATCAGACTTATGTTTTTAAAATCACCCGTCAATGGTTCACATTCTTTTTCGGTGACTACGATTTGAGTCACATTGTCTGTATCCCTTTTCTCACAACAAATGTCCACTATCTTGCAAAAATGAGACGCATCATGATTCGCATATTTCACAAGGGTGTCACATTTAATTTTTTTGCTTGGATTGTCACATTGGGCATTGATTTGACTTTTTTTTAAATTAGCGTTTAAAGAATCTTCATTCGATGTCAAGTCAGTGAATGAGAAACTGAAATCAGGTGTCGTTGTTTTTTGATCACCGCATTGGTTTTTTAAAATCATGTTTTGCATTTGGTCGAACAAACATGATTTTTCTTCGACTTTTCCGATGTTTTCTGGTTGTTGGTCTTGCATCGTGTCTATTTTCACGTTCGTTTTTTCAAAAGAATTACAACAAGGGTCGAACGGAGTAGTGTGTTTCATATTTGAGTTTTTAGTGATCACAACGTCAGACATACTTTCCATCTTTCTCTTTTTCAAATCTTTGTGCATGATATTTCTCGTTTTTTTGATCATTGTCATTTTGTGAGATTAATGTTTTTTTTAGAAATGCAAACAACGTATGATTAATGTTTGTTTTTTTTTGGAACAAAAACACCATACAAACACCAACTCCAAACAAAAATCGCATTTTTTGAAATTAAAACACAAAACAACATCCAATAAACTTTTTTTTCACCATTGCTCTAAAAAAATTTATTTTTATTAAAATGAATCATAACAATCATGATTTACATGGAAATGACTGGTATTTCTCACTACTGTCCAAATTTATGGATTTTTGGTTCAGTGTGCACTGCTCCATCAAATGAATGTAATATATTGTGCTTTTTTTGATTGAATTCCGATGGCTTTTTGCAAGAATATCATAATTCAATCGAAGACTGCCACTGGTCAAGAATCCATCCTTTTGATCGCCCCACAAAAGATCAATTTTCTTCATCTCGTGGTAATCTCGTTTTTGGTAAGATTGATTTAATTTAGAACTGTAAATCTGGAGCGCCTTTTTTGTTTCGTCTTCTCTGCACATTTTGATCAGAATGTCGTAGTAGTGCATCAAATTGTCGTTGTAATCTAATTTTTTGTAACAAAATCCTTGACTCTTGTGTCTTTCCAAAGGTTCACACGTTTCCAATATTTGGTTTATGATTTGAATGTCGATTTCATCAAAAGAAAATGCATTGGCTCTTTCCTGGCTCTCCTCCACATATTCGATTATTTTTTTGTTTTTTGTGTGACCAAAATCTGATGGAAATTCAACACTATGATCATAATAATTTCCTGTGAAAATGGGAGTTATACTTGGTATTCGGTCTGATGGTGATTATTCATAGTTTATAATGTAGGGAATGTCATTCAAAGAAAATAATTTTTTCATTTGTTTGTTCAATTTTATCACTTGTCTCTCACACACAAAATCAACAATTCTTGATAAAATGTGTCTTGTATAATTTTGTATGGTTTGAATTTTTTCGATTTCATTCAAAGATTCATGATCTTCAGATTTCAATACATCAATCACAATTTGACACCTTTCAATGATATATTTCATTTGACTCAGGCATGATGACCTGCAATCGAATTGTAGACTCTTCAGAGTACACGCCAATGATTTTTCGAGTTGATCCGTTTGCATATAATAGAATCCAAAGTTTCTGAAGCATGTTGCAATTTCACTGGGGGTCGTACATAAGTTGAGACATTCCAGGTTTTTGTGAAAGAGCAGTTTTGGGTTTTTCAAGTCCTTGATTATTTCAATTTGGTGGAGTCTGAGTGAAACAAAAATCGGATTATAATTTTCAAGTATGACATCAATCAGTTGAGAGACATTCTCATGCTTTTGTTGATCCATAACAGACTTTACAAATTGGTTCAAGTGATGGGAATAATTGATTTTGGTGTAGAGACCTATAGCACTCGTTTGTATGCGTATGGTCGATTCATATTGGAGCATCATGTATTCAAAGAGATTTTGAAAATAGTAGACTGTGGGTTGCTGGATGTCGAATATGCATTTTTTCATGGGGACAAACATTTTGGTTTTTTCAACCACTTCGCGTGTTTTGTTTTGCTTAAACAGTTCGTCTATTTCTTTGCTCTTTTGATGGTTGGACAAGTGTGCATAATTTTTGAAAAGAATTCGGGATGCTTGTTTGATCTTTTCCCGAAATTGGAAATCAATCAATTGACGACATACTGCGCTCCAACTTTTGCTCACATTGACATACGGTTCGTATTGTCTCATATCTTTAAAATCAATAAAAGAAAGCATATTCTTGATGATTTCTTGTGTGATTGGTGGTTGTTTTCTTACAGGGTTTATTTTTCTCTTCTTGCAGTTTGCATCATGGTTGAAACTGATTTTTCTCTTGTTTTTGGACGCCATGCTACAATTGATTTGATGTTGCATTTTATTATTTTTTAAAATGGAAGAGCTCATTTTTTTACTGGTTCTATTTGTTTTTGTGATTATTTTTTTATGATAATTAAACGCGTGCACCAGGTTTTTGATTCTTTCATAGGGTTCTGCTTTATTTTGTTTTCAAAATTATGGAATTTTCCTTTCTTTTTTTAGACTGTCCATAAATAACCAGATCACAGTCAATCAATTTTGTAAAAATATTTGGAAAAAACAGACATTTGTTTTGGTGACTTGAAAATAAATCAACCATGACATGTTTCTTTTTGTTTTTCTGCAAAAGGGAAAAGGATGCTCCTCCGAAGAGTCACCCGAGTGTTATTCATAGAAAATTGGCGGAAACAAAGTTGACTGAGATGTGCAAGTGGGACACGAAACAAGTGTTCGAATGGATATAAAATGTGTTGATTGCTGAGAATGTGGACAAGGAACACATAAAACGAATTTTAGAATCGAACGATGGAAATTGTGATCTCAAATGGTACAACATGGTGGACGAAATCGTCAAGGATTCGTATTACAAAATAGACAAAAAAATAAAGCATGACGAATTGACAAAAATTTGGCACGATAACATGAATTTGAACAATGTTTTAGTGGAACATCAATTATTTATAAAGTATTTATTGAAATCATGTGATCAATCAGGAATAGAAATTGAAAGGGTTTCATTTTAAATTTTTTATGGAATATTCTTAATTTTGTGGAAAAAAATAAAATTGTGCATTAAAAAGTTTCTCATGATCAACTATTTTTTTGTTACTTCAAAAAAAATATAAAAACCGTTTTTACTTTTTGATAAAAATATGAAAAGACACGTCAATCACATCCATTCACCTTTCTCTCAAAACCCAATCCAATCATGTGATCACTTCAGTATCATCGATGATATGACCATGCAACGTCATTCGGGATTAAATCCTGGTATCCCCGATCCGAAAAAAAGAAGGCTCAATATGCATCCAAAAATAACACATAATAAAGAAACTACTCGTGTAAAATCAATACACGTTCCAAAAAAAGCCCTCGAAATTGTAATGTCGTTCATTTCATTCAGGTTCGAGTATGATAAAACATTGCGATCTGTCAATAAAGAATGGAACCTGGTTTACGATCAATGCTTTTCCATACAAGTACAACAACATCTCAGAGAAATATCGCTCCAAAATGTTATGAACAAATGCACACAAAATAAGAACGATCTGGTCAAACGATCCAAACACATGATGAGTCAACAAGAGTTTAAAAAATGCGCCATAATGCTTAGAAAAAACGTTCCTTTTGATTGTTATTTGTCCGAAGATGCTTCAAAAGAATTGATCTATCACCCAAACGGAATAATGGAATATATGCTCCTCAAGTATACGGACATGTTCGATGAGTCTTTCAAAATATCGACTCAAACGGATCACAGTCAATGCATAAACCACTTTATGTATTGTATTTTTCAAATGAACCAAGAACAAATCATGATTCCAATGATTCAGCAACTCATTAAAAACTACAGCCCCTTCATGATACCAATGAGATTTCAAATATTGGAAACACACAAGAAAAACAAAAATCTCAGAGAATTGTACCTTGGAACACAAAAATGCATGAGTATGTGTTACGAGCCAGTGGACATTGCAAAATGTTACAGGCTGTTTTCATTTTATTTCGTTCAAAAATGTCAAGAAAAATTAGCAATCATGCTCCTATTGAAGAGTGCCCAATTCGATACATGCATGGACACTGTTAGAGATTTGAAAAGTATTGTTTCCAATGTTTTGAAAAAGAGAATCGAAATCATGGATTCTTTTATCAAAAAACAAGATGTTTCAAAATGTTCGGAGAAACAACTTTCCGATCAAAAAATAATCCGAACAAACATATTGGACACCATTGAACTATGCAACACATTTTGCAACGCCTTTATAAAATTCATTGCACAAAAAAGAATATATCCGCTGCACCAATCACTCCTGAATTTTATACCATCCAATTTGATGAGTGATGTCTTTGTGGATTACATGAAAGACCAAATACCAGCACCGAAAAACAAAAATCAAATAACCTATTTTCATCCAAGTGAAAAAAAGAAAAAACCCCTAACAAGAGAACAAACATGGACGAAGCGATTTGAAAAAGTGGTCAATATGCAATCGGTTCACAACAGGAAAGTATTTAAAATGTCATGTTTCGAGTTTGACGATCCAATCAAAGTCAGAATCAACAACACCATTTCAAAATGTAAGATGCACAAAGATGAGACTCAAGTAGTCGATTTAATAGAACAAATCGACCAATCGATACAACCAAGCAGACTCGTTATAAAATGCTATCAACTTTTAATACAGTTGAGCGAGAAACAAAAAAAACAAAGAGAGCGTAATTTATTCGACGATAAGATGAGTCAATCAAACGCCTTGATCAAAATCAAAAATATGATCGATTCCAACATGTTTTGGGATTCTGACAAATTCTTAAATGTTGACTATATGAAAACTGTTGTAAAATTAATGAACGACAATTGTGTCAATTAAAGAAAAAAATATTTTGTCTGTTTTTTTTTTCAAATTCATGTAAACAAAAAATAACAGCAACAACAAAAAATGTACTACCAATCTGATGGATATGATAATTTTTCAAGTCGAGTGTACGAAAGAATTCAGAGTTCGATGGAACAACAGGAACAGTCAAGGCGGTCATATGAAACACAAAGAGAAAACACATGTGTTTCCTGCATGAAAAAGTATTATTTTGTTGTGTTTTGTCTCATTATTGTGACAATTATAGTTTTGGTTTTCTCGTGGTTGAGAATGAGTCGATCTACAAAAAAATAAACAATTCGCTGGGACAATTATTTTATTTATTTTTTTGTCACATTTGCATCAAAACATATTTTGATTTTGTATATAACGTATGACATCGAGTCGCAAATCTCTATCATGTATAAATTGTATCGATGTTTGGTCGTTTTTTACAGCCTCGACACACACATCAAACGTCTGATTTTTGACAAACTGTAAACACGTTCCGTCCATTTTAACGGCTTCCATACACAAATGGTCTGTCTTGTCTTTTGCATAAAACAAAGATTTTGGTCTTTGCTTGATTGCTTGCAAACAAATATTTTCGTCCTGTTCATAGACAAACATGAGCGCATACCCGTTCTGCTTGACTGCTTCCATGCAAACATTTCTGTGTTTTTGATTGACATACTTCAACAAGAGACCATTCTTTTTCACTGCATGCATGCATATTTTTTCATTTTGAAATAGAGCATATCTTATAGATTGAGGATTCTGCTTGATTGCAATTCGACATATTTTTTCTGTTTGATCATCAATGTATTTCAATGATAGACCATATTTTGATACGGCAATCAGACTCAATTCATTGGTCTTCTCTCGGACATACTTTATATTGCACCAACAGTGCTTTACGGCTAACATTGCCATCCAAAGCTCTTGATCTTTTATGTATCTTATGGAGTGTGGGTTTTTTTTGATCGCCATATGTGCTATCTTTTTGTTTATCGGATAAATTCGTCGCATGACATAGTTCATCATGGTCACTGATTTTTGGAAACAGCACAAGTCAAATATTTTTTCCGCGGCAAATTCAATTTTTTCAATCACACTGTTCTTTTGATGTAATTGTTCAAGCAAAGTATGATAATCATTTGAATCACAATCATCGATCGTTAGTTGATTTTTGTAAAAAAACCACTTGAACGTTTTTATTGTACAGTTGCATATATGAGACTGTAGAGAAGACCTCCACGTGTGATTAACTTTTCCCCAAGATTCAAAATATGGCTCACAATGTTTTATGGTGTCACTATCGAAACAAAATGCGAATATATTAGTGACCAATTCTGGAGGAATGAACATTGTTTTATTATAAGAGAGAGCATTTTTTTGAAATCAATAGTATTTAAAATAATTTTAATCTTTATTGTGTCTGAAATGCATTACAATACATGTATTAAAGGCGCACACATGGCAAAAATTATTTAACAGATGTTTAATATATGCTGCGCTTTTGTTTTCAAAACAAATAAACCAATCAATTATAGACAATGAAAAGAGACAACTTTTAAACAATGTTTAATATTTTATTGGGGCGAGATTGATGGTTATTTTTTCGTACATTTTCGTTTTTTCTCTTTTTTTCTGTGTGTTTTTTTGTTCGATTAATTTTTTCTTGGATTTTAATTTCTTGGATATGGAAGATTTGTTGTTTTTTGTCGTTTTTGTTGTTGTTTTTTTGGTAGAACTTGGAATCTTTTTTTTAGGAATGGGATGTTTAATGCAAAAATCATAACTAACTCCTTTTTTGAGAGATTGTCTAGGTTCACTTTTTTGTCTCATTTTGTTCGTGTGTGTGTTATTTTTTTTTTTGCAATTTGAAGAAAATGTTGCATGGAGCAGCAAATCAACGAATTTATGTTTTTTTTAAAAATCAATATTGGAAGAATCAAAGAATAATCTATGAAAAAAATTTTGGATTGATTTTGATTTTTTTTTTTGAATTGAAAAGAGTAAACATGTTTTTTTAAAAAATAAACAGCGCTTCACACATTAAACAAAAAGAAAACAATGAGAAATATGTTAAAAATGACTCATCTCAACAAGTTCATATGGTTTTTAGTGGGAATGATTGCTGGGTACATTTCTTTCAAGAGTTGATAAATAAGCAGATGGTGTTTTTATTGTTTGTATTGTTGTTTTTTCTTCACAATTTTATGGTTTTTTAAAAATTATTTTTTCTATTGGGGTATAATCACGTCCTTCTTTGAACGCCAATTGATCGTAATGTTGTTCCATCAACTTTTTATAAGATTTCTTGTTACAATGTACCAATTGACAATAAATAAAAGTGATCAATTT
>Ga0100391_1000766_pt1 | contig 36738 bp, 24 predicted proteins | sample CryGeymeta201515_FD_81541 | JGI IMG/M metagenome (GOLD analysis project Ga0100391, IMG submission 81541) | Groundwater microbial communities from Crystal Geyser aquifers in Utah, USA - Crystal Geyser metaG 2015-15 | ecosystem: Environmental > Aquatic > Deep subsurface > Groundwater | place: USA... | reverse complement strand
TAGTAGTAGTAGTAGTAGTAGTAGTAGTAGTAGTAGTAGTAGTAGTAGTAGTAGTAGTAGTAGTAGTAGTAGTAGTAGTAGTAGTAGTAGTAGTAGTAGTAGTAGTAGTAGTAGTAGTAATAGGGCTAATCTAATATTCAAAAAAATTCCATAGACTCAAATAATAATACAGCTGTTGAATCCTTCGGTGACAAGTAAAAAAGTGCTGCTGGACCCATAACAAATTGGATGGTCTGTACTCCCCCCTTTCGTCAAATCATCAACAAGGGCACTACTAGCTAGCTACGGTACTGTTGTCTGCTGCTTCATGCTGATCTTTTGTGTGTGCACAATGCACACTGCCAGTCAACAACAACAACATCAACGACAACAACAACAAAAATACTCTACCAACCAACAAACAATACAGAGCTAACAAAGTCACCAATATCTTAAACTCAGACAATGCCAACCGCACAAATATTTGGAGACTCGGATTCGGATGATTCTTCAGAGGCCGCAACTGGCGGCGGGGTAAAAATGGAGGACACTGCTACCACCACCACCACCACCACCACCACCACCACAATCCCAAAACCAGCAACTACCGAAGAGGAGGGAGAGAAGGAGAAGACAAAGAAGTCATCATCTGATGCAGATGGTACTCTCCAGAAAGCAAATAATAATGAAGATATTGAAATGAAGGATGTGGGAGATGAAGACAATGACAGTGATGATTCGGATGAAATAATTCCAGAGAAAACGACGAACGAATCCAAAAACAAGGCAACAACAGCAGTGGAGGACAACAAAGATCCTTTTGATAGCGACGACGACGACGACGATGATGACGCCAACAACGACGCTACTGTTGCCAATAAATCAGATAGCAACGAGGGTGGTGCGAATAATAAAGAGAACAAAACAAACAACAACAACAACAAAGATTCCTTATTGTACGACTCAGACGAAGATGATGATGACGACGTAGAATTTGATGACACGGGTGACATAACAGGTACGGGTCATTCCACGGGCTTTCAAAAGAAAACATCGACTGGTGTAAAGTCCAGTGTTGACAAAGCACGGGAAGCAGAAGAAAGAGCTCGCGAAGCTGAGGAAGCAGAAGTACAAGCTGACGAGATGCCTTTGAAACCCAAGCTGCCAAAAGTTGATCCCCGGACCATGGTGGTGGCACAGCCCACCTTGCCACCACCGTCGACCAAAATGCACATTACCAAACTACCCAATTTGGTCGGTATTCAGCCAGAAGCCTTCGATCCAGTGACGTATTCGGCAGTCCAAGAAGACGAAGAATTTTCCAATTTGGTGCACGATGTGATTCGTTGGCGGTACATCAAAGACAAGGACGGGGAATTCCAACGTGACGATGATGATGGCAAACTGTTGCGAGAATCCAATGCCCGATTGATTGAATGGGAGGATGGAAGCTACACCCTGCATATAGGCAAGGAAGCCTTTGAAGTCGATAACGTGGATTCGTCGCGAAAGATCAATGCACCGGATGGCAGTGGACGGACCTTTTCTTTCGCCGGATTGAATGGATACCTGTATTTGAGTCAAATCGCGACCAACAGGGAACGTAAAAAGGAAGACAAGAAGGAAGCAGACGAAGAAAAGGAAGCAAACAAGAACGAAAGTAAGGACGGTGGTGATAATGATGAGAAGGATAAGCAACAAGACACGGATGCAGACACCGATGCTCCCAAAAAGCCTGTGGAATACCAAGAAACTCCCGCGGGAACCGTCTTGGAATGCATAGGATCGATTAGATCTCGCTTGACCGCTCGTCCGTTGTTGAAGTCTGAAGCACACAAGAGTCTGACGGTCGCAGTGCGTCAAAAGACCATTAAGCGAGCAACTATTGCGGAGCATGTGACACAAGAAGACCCCGAAGCCAGAAAGGAAGCCCAAATTAAAATCAAAGATCAAGCCGCAAAAGAAGAGGCCAAGAAAAAGTCGTACGGAGATGGATATTCTCGCAACTATAATCGCGCGACACCCCGGTCGCGTCCCGGCATGAATCGAGGATACTTGGAAGACGATGGTGATTTTGATACCACTGATATTCGGGCCATGAAGAAGCGCACGATGAATGCCGACGACGACGATATGATGGATGATTATGGAGATGACGACGAAAGCGATTCGGAAGAAGAAGCGACCTTCAATCGTCGCTCGGCCAAACGCAGCAATGCTTTGGACGACAGTGAGGATGATTCTGATGTGCCCAAGGAAAAGGGCGACACAGAGGTAGCGGAAAATGATAATAACGATGATGATGAAGACGATGGAGTGATTGCGCCTGTCAAGACGAAGAAGCGCAAAACTCAGTCTGTGTTTGACGACGACGACGATGACGACGAGAGCGTTTAGTTGTAGGTTTGCATGGAGGCTAATTTAAGGATTCAATGGGTTTAGTGGCCGGCACTAACTAATCAACAAGAAGTTATACACCGTGAGATCTGCGCTTCTTCGTCATGATCATGATCGATCGTTACACAACTGTAGAGGGTCAGTTTTGGGCATTGAGATTCCGACAATCGCAAATAGAATGAATGACACCGTTGGATGCCCTGATGTACGCCAACAGCAATGATGGTTGCTTCATTGATCATGAATCATGACACCCTCATCTAAACTGGCTTCTAGCTTCCAGCGTACTTGTTTCAAAAGTCTCAACTTCCGCGCCGACATGATAAAACAGCCCGATAAGCAGAGCTCGCCCAGTATGTTACGAAAGTGTCCTAAAGGAGGTGGGCAGCTTTGTCGAGCTTGGATGTTGCGATGTCATAGGACCCTGCGTGCTTTACCAACACCTTCTGCAGACCATTATTTACTACAGCAATGATGAGACGATGAGACCATCTGCCGTGTTTTGCCAAGACCTTACATTATTTTTTACTGCAGCAATGACGAGACCATCTGCCGTTGTAGACTGGACAGGCTAGTCTACTACTCGTAGACGACTAGACCTACTAGACTAGCTACAGTCTACAGTACAGTAGAGCTATTCAGTTTAGAGTTCGTGGTACATTCGTCAATAAAAATACAAGTGTGCACCATAACTAGACCTACTGGCACTCCATAGGGTGACAGAGTTGATCACAGCCGGACCACACCTTCGCTCCAAGGAGGATAGGATCTGCTATTATTTCAGGGAATTGGTGGGTATTGGAAGTTGGAGGAGACAGATTGTTAAAAATTTCCCTGGGCCTCCATGCCGCGCCAAAAGTCAACCAAATAATATAATAGCCCACACCAAGAATACAAAGATTTATGAATAGAGATCACTAGGTGACGCACGAATGACGTCGATAAATAATTTCTCACCGAAGCTCGAGAAAGTTCGAAATTCTCAAGAAAATTAGTTCGTCACGATCAAAGAAGGTACGTAGTACCAGGTACGGTACGTACTAGTAATACTACTAAAATACTGTACTGTACCCGTACTTGGTACTAGTATGAAAAGTCTCGGTCAAAACAATTAATGTATTATTGGAAACGCGATTTTTGCTCCCGGTGTTCGTTGCGCATACTACTACCTGGTACCAGGTACCAGGTACTACTACCAGGTAGGTACTAGGTACTAGTACGTACATTTCAAGAGACAATCGTAAACGAATTAAGAATCATACATAGTAGTTGAAGTCGCTAATTCAAGCCCGCATCAGGTGAAAACTAGCATGAATCTTACGTAGTCTAGTATGAGGATTTTTCTTTTCCTACCAGGTAGTAGTACCAGGTACCAGGTACCTGGTACCAAGTACTACTAAGTACTCCTAACAACTTTGCGGCACTCTCACATTAGATTCTCGAGACCGGAACCGGCAGTTCTCGAATCCTACTCAGACCGTTGTAAATAATACATCGATCTATTTATTGCTTACGTTACCTGGTAGTACACTAGTACTGTATTAGTCCACTAGGTCTACTAGTAGTCAAAACTCAGAAATCAGAAACATTCAGATTTTCACCAGCGACAAACTTCGACCAAGCAACACGTCTAATTATTTTTTGATCTCATATTATGCTGACTGACCGTTTACCACCTTTTTTCCATCCTTTACGTCTCAATACAGACTAGCTACTATGACCAAAGACGCGCAACCCCCGTCGGAATCCACAGGAAGAAGCATACCCGACATGACACTGTCGAATCTTTTTCGAAACGGATTGGGAGTGGGTACAGACCAATGCCAAGAAGAACCATCTCAACCTACACTGACAGCGGCAAGTCTGAGTTCGATTATCGATGATGTCCTCAACATTCTTGATGATGAAAATATTGACTCCGACAGAGACGTCAATATCAGCAGCGGCAACAGTAGGACCCAACGCACCTCCAGAGGTGCAGGGTCACGAAGAGGACAATAGACAATAGATACCAGCAATGTTTGAAGCCAGTACACTGGCTACTAGATTATGTCCCTGATTTCTCCTTGATCTCCTCGTACATTGCATACATGCCAAAAGCCAGAACACAACAGTTGCCAACAATTTTAGTCAGGAGCACCCTGTCTCCACTTCTTCCGTACATAACTCCGACTCTTTACTCTTGAGCGAGATAGAAAACAGCGACCAATAACACCCACTATAAAGACTGCACAGAAAACAGAATAATCCTACTGTATGGATGTAAATCGTCTGCACATCAAGTGCATAATTTAAAGTCCCCATTTTTGTTTGCCAATTTGGCTATCTTCTACCTTTGCATGATTGTTCATCTATCCCAGCTGGGTTATTAGACATTTTCAGTGAGTTTGTTGCCTCGTGTGCAAATGGAATCGGTCAAGAGAGAGCGTAACTACTAGTAGAGCGAAACAAATCTACTCCAGTCGTCACAGCATTCCGCCCCTCGGCTACCCTTCCTGTTTCCCCTTAACGCTATGTACAGCAAGATCATTATTACTGTATTTATTTTTTCTTCGCTGATTCTCGAGGGCAGCTAATGGACTTCACCACTATCGCCGGCAGCACCCCTCCCCTACTCTAATTTTTATAGTATTTTAGGGTTTTAAGGTTACTTTATATATTAGAGTTACGGTTATTTTAGGGCTTGTACGTACTGTAGACTTGTGTGGCTGTGCCGGCGATAGTGGTGAAGTCAAAAACCCGGTGTTGACCAGGAACTGCCCAAAGAAATGCCCTCGTCACAGATACGACCACGCCTCCAGAGAAAGAGCAAAATTGAGGAAGGGATTCCCATCGCAGTTAAATTCGAAGAATGTCAGCAGTCATTAACGCATGCATTGGACAGCATCGACCTTGGACTTCATCCGTATGCCACCAACGGCTTCACGAAATGCAAGAGAGCTTGCCAGAGTTGCTGAAAAATCTTATTTCCCAGCGAGAGGATTTTCTATGTCCAGACTAGTGAGTCATAATTTCTTGTATTAAAGCGCAAAGAATGGCAAAGCTTGCCGAGGCGACGGAACTAGTTTGCTGCTATTGGAGTTGCTAGCTACCAGGGTAGCTACCCTATTCGAGTTTTGTACAGCAGAAGCCACTAAACTACTTGCTGAATAGAAACCGCCCCATCGGCGATTGAACCGGCGTCAAAGAAGTACTGTACTGTACTACTAGTCCACTAGCTAGCTAATAGTAAACAAATAATGAGCCCTAAACAACGTGTTAAAACATGCACACTAGACTAGGTCTAGTCTTGCCATTTTCAAAATGGGGCGAGGCTAATAATAAGGCGGATCAGATCTATTCTTTTGTCCACCAGACAACGAGAACACACAATTCAATTTGATACCTAAAACACTCATAAGAAAGTTAGTAGAATCTCTATTGCAATCACTGGCAGCTCTGCCTCTTTTTTAGTAGTAGCAGTGCATGCAGGGACTCATATTACCTTTTTGTCGGCCTGGCGACGACAGAACAATCTGGCCCGACGAGGAAGCCGAGTTTATCAAATTTGGGTTCAAGGCTGCTGTAAACATTAGTACCATGAGGGCCATTACCGTTGGCTTTTTGGCGGGTTCCCTGGTGACTTCTTTCTTGTTAATGATCCATAGAAAAATATCCACCAAACGAGATACTACCAAAGACGACGATGATGCAGAAGAAGAGGAATACCGTAAGCTGCAAGCGCTTGCCCAATCATCAGCTGCCTCCTCCAAAAAGAATACAAATGCTGCGGCGATTCTGTTTAGAAAGAAGGACAAGCTTGCCGCTTCGTCGTCCTTCTTAACGAGTATTGTACACGAGCTATGGGAATATCTGAACGTGGCAGGAGGTGACAAGATCCGAGCAGCTGTGGAGCCTTCCTTTGCAGAATCCTTACCGGCACCTTTAAATTCCCTGCGGTTCGCCAAAATTGATTTGGGTACTAATCCCATTCGCATGGACAACGTAGAAGTGAAACAGATTACTAAGGATGGTATGGTGCAAGTAGTCATGGACATGGTGTGGAATGGAAATTGTGACATTCAACTCCAAGCGGATTCCTATATTGGAGGCCTGGCTTTTGGTGTCAAAAATATCAAGTTGAGTGGGCACTTTAGTCTTTGGTTCCGACCCTTGACCAATGCTCTACCAGTTATTGCCGGAATTCAATATGCCTTTATCAATCCACCCTATCTGGACTTGAAATTCACTGGATTGGCGGCGGTGGCAGACATGGCTTATATTGATAAGGCTGTACGGAATGTCATTGCGTCTAGCCTTCTGGTTGTGGTCCTCCCCAACAAAGGTCTGTACAAGATGCAGACAGGATGCAATTTTTTGGATGCGTATCAACCGCCACTGGGTGTTTGTGCAATTACGGCAGTCCAATCACGTGGCTTCATTACTGAAAAGAAGTTGATCGGCAAGGATGACATTCCGGATGTGTATTTGAATATCACTCTAGGAACGTCCGCCGTCTGGAGAACCACAACCATACACGACAATCTGGCTCCAATCTGGAACGAATCCAAGGATTTTGTCTTGCATGATCAAATGCAAAAGATCACAATTCACGCCTGGGACGAAGATAAGGGACCTCTGGACCCTGACGATGATTTAGGCTATGCAAGTGCTTTGGTTGGGGAAGTCTTATTGCAACCCAGCCGTCAGTTGGAATTGGAGTTGTTACACTCCCAGACGCACAAGAAAACGGATGCCTATTGCACAATTCAATGTGATGTTCTTCGTTGGACAACGGACTTGTCTAGTATTAACAATGGAGATAGCAAACAAGTGCTTGGGCTTTTAGTCGTCATTATCAATCGTGGATTCAATATTCCCCTGGAACGGAAACAGGCAGCTTCCTTTGTCAAGATGATTTATAATAAAAAAGAATACCAGAGTGCAACAATTTTGGATTATGCAGGCGTGGATGCTTTGAATCCATTGTACGAAACTTCCTTCGAGATTCCTATAGTGGCAGGAATGCCTACGAGTGGAGATGATGCCAGAATTGTGCTGCAATTGTTCAATGCAACCTTTGCGACCAAGGACAATAAAGCCGAAAACTCGATGCTGGGTAGCCTAAACTTTGACATGAACCTACTAAAGCTAGCAGACGAAAATGACGACCATACAATTACGGAAACCAGATTAATTGGCGAATGCGGGGCATCTATTGAATATCGAGTCTCACTGTCCGGCGTCGACCGGACAGCTTCTACACGTAGCAGCAAGACTCTACGACATCATCCACCGGGAGTCTCTCCTGCCAGGCTTTTGCCTTCAGCTAGAAAGAAAGATGTTGCCAATGGCGTTGTACGCAAGCTCGACTATGGCGATGAGGATGAACAGGCACCAACGATTGGAACCGTTAGTATCTCTGTTATTCAGGCACGCGGACTCACGATCAAGCAGGAGCTCTTCAACATTGACGTACCAGATGCGTATTGCAGAATACAGTTTGGTGCCTCACCCGAAGTATGGAAAACATCTGTCCATAGCAATTCCTGCACCCCCAAATGGAACGAATCCAAAGAGTATCCCTTACAAGATCACTCGCAAGTAATTTCCTTGGAAATGTGGGATGAAAATGAGCGATCCTTTGATCCGGACATTGAAGTAGGCAGTGCCAAGACGACTGTGGGAAAAATACTGCTGGCTGGTGGCGGCATGGAATTGGAGCTGAAGCGTCAAGGTCTCCTAACGGGCGTATTTGTGACACTTCGATGCAAGATGGTTGATGAGTAGTTTGTAACAAATTAAGTATTGTTCATTGGACCACATGATTAGTCGTTAAAACCCCACTTTTTTTCAAAGTTGCTGCCCGAACAAAAAATAACACCATGCATACTTCACTAAATATGTGTCAATTGTTGATGCTGACGTCTTGTCAGATTGTTCATCGTGTCCAGTGATTGACCCCACGGCAAAGTCATCTCTTCGTCTTCCTGATGTCGCTTGTCAAACGCGCCCGTTTTGTCCAACCGATCAAATTGCTTTCTCAATTCTTGAATCATACCTGCGTCAACCTGGTTCATCGCCAACAGCATAAATTCAAGAAAGTCAGACCAACTCACATGCCCATCACCGTTCCGATCCATGGCTTTTAAATCTTGCAATGTCAGTTGATGGCGAACAGGTTGTGGTTGATTGGTGCTGTTGCTGCTGCTGCTGCTATTACTAGTAGCAACAGTGCAAGTACCGAAAAATAATTCCATAGTTTGGAATCTTCGACGATTGATAATAGAGGTTGCCACGTATTGGATGCAGCGTCCCATGGTAAAGGCCGCACACGGAGTAAACAATATTGCCAAAGCTCTAGCATACTGCGAATCTGGTGTCAGATCACCAAAGCCAACCGTGGTGGCTGTTTTTTTTCCCCAGAGCAACAAACAGCGATGAATGAGACAATAATGACAACGTGAATGGACAACAAACAACAAGGCGGACACCTGCTCTTTCTTACCTGTCATGATTCCAAAGTAAATGGTTGATGGGACATCCCATTCTTGATCCCTTCCAATCAAGTATCCAAGAAGGCATATCAGGAATGCCACAATTGTATTTTCCACAATGTTTCGTTTGGCGATCCAAACCTTTCGGAGTGATTCTCGTATCCGTGGTCCCCATCCTTTCACGTGGACACCAGGTGCTGTATCCGCTTCTTTTTTGTCGTCTTCTTCTTTCTTACTCTTACCGGAAAAGTTTGCACTGTGCTGCAATTCTCCAAAGTTGCTTCCCAAGAGTCCCAGAGAAATGGCAACCAGACTGGCGCCCGTCAAAACATAGAGACACGTCACAAGACGCTCTACAACCGTGGTAGGGTGAAAATCCCCGTATCCGACCGTGCTCACCGTTACAATGGCGAAATAACAACAATCAATGAGGGTCCAATTGTGCTGCAGTTCTTCATTATTATTATTGGTGGTGGTGGTGTCACCTGGTTGACGGCGAAATACCACGGAAAATATCAAAACCGACATGGCAAGGTACCCCACGAGAAGCAAGAGACAGTGACCCCAGGATATTTGCAAGTGTTTGTGAATGGGACGCACTTTTGCTTTTCGTCGTCGCTTAAATTTGGAGGACATGTTCATTATGGTATCCGTCATGGTGATGGGCATTTGGCATTATTTAACCTTTTGATGGGATTGCGTTATGCTGGTTGCCACAAATGTAACAATGTCCGCTTATTGCTTTGTTCTAACTGTACAAGTGAAGTATACCACTGCCATTCGGTAAGCTCTGTGGTACGTTGCGCTGCCAGCGAGTAACCTTGATCTAGAAGAATGCTATTGAGATTACGTGTCAGTACTTTGCAAAAACTGTGAGATTGTGTATGTCGTTGGATGGATGATGATAAAGATGAGCGAAGGGTGATTCTTTTGATTGATTCTTGGACTGACAGGTTTCCACCCAGGCACGAATTCCAGTTTAGCAGCTAATGGACTTAACCACTATCGCCGGCAGCACCCCTCCCCTACTCTAATTCTTATACTGTAGTATTCTAGCGCTTTAGGGTTAGAGTTGAATATTAGGTCTAGGATTAGTGTAAGGCTTGTACTTTGACTGTGATATTGAGATGGCTGTGCTGGCGATAGTGGTGAAGTCAAAAACTTGGTGTTTTAGTCACGCGGACCAAACAGCAGAGGGAATAAATAATCACGTAGACTAGAACCTACTACTAGCTAGACTACTGTAGCTTGCAAACAACAAGGTGACGAAGTAGTACGTACTACTACCAGGTAGACTAGTGTCCTCTACATACCAGTAGTATTATGCAAACGTGATAAAATGCCGTGTTCAATTCTCTGCTTTCAATTCTTATAAGTTTTTTTCTAAAAACTAAATTTACTTGTCAAATCCAATTTTCGCCCTGCCGACATCATGGGGACTTGCGTATATTTTCCTTCCAGTGTCTGTCGCATGGTTCGTAACAAACGTGTATACTCCATCTCGTGTGCCTCTTTGAGCGATTTGATCAAGGCATAGGTCATGGCACCCGTGGCTTGTCCACCGATGGTAGCATCGGCACTGGTCTGATGGTCTTGGCAGCCAGAAAACGATACCACATCAGCTGCTGTACTACGTGTTGCAATGGTCTTTTCTCGTGCCGCCGCATTCCCACTTTTATCGTCGCCGTTCATGAAGGATTTTACACCCTCCGTAAAGGATTTCATGGCCACCTTCTTGTTACCGTCCAGCAAATATCGGACCCCCGAGGCTACTAGTTTACTAATTCCCTTGGCGCGATTGTTTTCAATAATTTCCAAGTCACCATTCACATTGTACGTATAGGGCAAATCGAGCATAGACTCTGAGTGACAGCAATCCATAATGGCCGTCAATCGGACACCCTACGATTTTGAATAGTATCCAATAATAATGATTGTAGAGTATCATATTGTGAGTCGTCAAATTTGGATCAAATTGCCAAGTGAATTCATTAGTGGTGTCATGGTTGGATGTTTCATATATTTATAGATAGAAAAGTAAAGTAAGTATGCGAGATCATAATATTAAATAACATATACATCGATACCATTGTCCATGACAAAACAAAAATTGCAATAACAAAAAGAATTTCATCATCAATTTGTACATACCGCCGGAAGTCCCCGTACCAGAACATCGTGAACTTCATCGTCCACAATCACTCCAGCCCTGGCATAATCCACAGGACAGAGTGTTTCGTCCATTCCATCTTCTTCGTCACCATCGGTGTCCTTTTGGGATCCACCGTGTCCACTGTAGTGCAAAATGAGAGAATCTCCGGGTTGTGCACTGGCGCGCAACCACTTGAATCCGGCCAGAATGTTGGCACGGGTGGGCATGTTGTCGGGCGAACCAGTTTGGTCGTCCGTTAGGACCTTGACTTCGTCGATGGGATAATGACTTTCCAAAAAGGCTCGAATGTTCTTGACGTCATTGATACAACCGCGCAGTTCTCCCTTTTGACCGACGTAATTAATACCAATAAACAAGGCCTTTCGTTTGCCAGTGATCTGACCAAGCTTTTCGGTTGGTTTTTCTTTAAAATGAAAAGAGTAATCACCAAGCAAAGAAAATGACAAGGGTGAGATTAAGTTGAAGCTGGGGCAGCATCTTCAGCCTCTTATATAGTCTAAACAAAATTTCGAATTTAGTAGTGTACAAACCTGAAATGTTGTACCTTACCGATCTTTGATTTTCCCGACTTTTTGCTCAAATGTTCACCAAGCATACCCTCCACGTGCTGGGCCACAAATCCTGCATATTGCTTTCCTGATTTTCCAAACATAATATTATTATCTTCTTTTGATGGCTTGTTTTTTGTTAATAGTAACTGTATTATGTATGTTATGATGAGGTGTGTGTGTGTGTGTGTGTTGGTTATTACAGTATTTATTTATTCTACGATTTTAGGCATAGCTCGTCTACCGTATGCAGGATTGAACAATACTGAAAAACATTCCGTTTTCGTTCGAATCGCCAATTTTATTAATATTGACGAATGACTCGTGCGTTGAGGAAACGAACCGTCAGTTAAAAGACGCACACAAGTTCTTCGACATTGGAGAAAATAATTACTCGTACTACGTATTCAACTGACAGAAATAAATAATAAAAAATAAAAAATGGAAGATTGCTCGGATTTGACTGTCAATTTCAAGATTCTGCAATGACACCAGCCTCCTCCATCTCTCTCCTTCTTGAAGCTCCTACTGAAGCAAGTCTGTGTTGTTAACTCTACTTGTATAATAATATGTATATTATCGTATCTATGCTGAACGCTACTTGATTGAAACCGAAATATCAGGACAATAAATAAATAAACAAATAAATAACAAATAATAATGAGTGCAGATCTGCTGAATCTTTCCGAGACGGATCCGAATACCTCCGAAGGTTCAACAACTTCTGCTGCTGATGCTGCTGCTGCTGCTGCTGCTGCTGCTACTTCAGAAATTGACAATCGAGCTTTGTATTCCAATGTTTCCACCAACAGTCGTGCACCGAGCGAAGAAAGTAGTACTTCCGCCAACGATGGTGGTATTCACCAGGATAACGATAATGACGACGATGGTGACGACGACAGTGATTTTGATGGTCCATCCCTGAAACGAGTGGTGTCGAGAGCTTGCAAACACATCGATCTAGGAACAGCCGTTCTTCCCAAGCTCTTGTTGTACCCCGATGTCGACGAATGTCGCAGTCAACAACCAGATGACGATCAAGACGATGGTTATCGCTTGGCGAAACAAGAAGAGCAGCCTCAAACACGATATGCTCGCTACGTCGAACAAGAATTCAATGCCATTGTGATTGAACACCACTTGAAATGGGCTCCTCTTTGTACTGCTGAACCGGGCCCCCTGCCCAGCGGTGAGCCCGTCGCGGATCGTCTCGGCAGATACGATTTTGGCATTGTCGACGAAATGGTCGATTGGGCTCTCGAACGAAATATCAAAGTCAAGGGACACGTGTTAGTGTGGGCTGTTACCAGTCCTGTCGCATTTTTGGAGAACATGACACCATCGCAATTGAGAGAACACATTCGGCGACACATTTTTACCACCATGGGACACTTTCGTGGTCGAATCCAAGTTTGGGATGTCGTCAACGAAGCGTTGGCACCGGATGGGACCTTGGCCGACAACGTATTTCTACGAAAACTGGGTCCCACCTACATTGAAGAATGTTTTCAATGGGCCCACGAAGCCGATCCGTCCGCATTTTTACTCTACAACGATAACAAAGTCGAAGGGATGGGATTGGGTTCGCCCAATCATTTGAAATCCGAAGGATTTTACAATCTGCTCAAGGATCTGACGCACCGCAAAGTTCCCGTCCACGGTTGTGGCATTCAAGCCCATTTCAATGCGGCCGGGACGGGACGGAATCGACCCCCCACACCCCACATGGTCCAGCGACAAGTTCATCGATTGGGAAAATTGGGTCTCAGAGTGAATATCAGTGAGATGGATGTCCGCGTGAGCAAGTTACCACCAAATCTGCGACAGATTGCTCAGCGACAAATTTATCACGACATTGTTGCTGCGGCACTGTCGGAGCCAGCATTTGATGGTATTTGGTTGTGGGGATTTACGGATCGACACACGTGGGTGCACGCGTTTTAGTAAGTATTATAAGATATGCGAAGAAATAGTGTGGTTTGTTGTTGTGGTTAAATAATAATAATACCACTAGTCTGACACGGACTCCTGTTTCTTTCTTTCAGCTACGATGATGAACCGTTGATCTTAGACGAAGACTTTGATAGAAAGGAAGCCTATTATGGGTTTCGAGAGGCACTTTCCAGTTTGACCCCTGGTGGTATTGTTGGTGGACGTGGTGTTGTACTAGATGATGATGTAGATGCCGACGGCAATCCTTGGGGTCACTTGTGGATGCAACCTGAACCAGAGGAAGATAGATCTGGAAACGACAAGGAGGGCGATGCAAGACCTGATTGGGAACAGCCGGACTCACAAACGACCGACCCTGCCGAACCAAGGTCTAGACGCTCACAGGGAAGCATTCGAGCTGAGGTTGTGTAATTGTTTATTATTTGTGACTTTCTAGTTTTTGGCGCCTACAAAATTAATCGCTCTTAGTAGCAATATTAGGTCGCAACAATAAGTAGGCTGCCATGCCGAAAAATGGCACATACTTGCCAGCCAGTGCCAAAGCTCCACTACTATCTTCAACGCCTCTTCGCTTCAAGTCATCGTCTACAAACCATCCCTGAAACAGGGCAAAGATAGCGAGATCTACCAGAAAACTTGATCCTACTCGATCAATGCTCAGCAGATCAATAAAACTGGCATAACGCTCCGTGAAATCGCTTCCATACTCACTTGCCCGCCCTAGAAAGAACCACGCAATCGATCCAGATCCGACCACGGACATCAAGGCAGGAAGAACTCGCGATTCTCCCGCCACTTGTGCTACCACGGGCAATTCATCAAAAGTAACTAGTTTGTCGGACGTTTCACTGGACCTCACAGCCAAGTAAGGAAGCAGAAAGGCACTTGTTAGCAATTGCATGCCAATTACAATTGGAAACATGGGAAGGAGATTGGGTTTGCGCGGTCGGTCGTCGCTTAAAAATCCAGCAAACATGGCTGCCCAACTCAGCAGTAAATTGAAAACTCCTTCCAGCATTGGATGAACCGAAGGCGAAAATGGCAAGTTCAGCAGAGGCGAAACGAGAAAGAAATTTAGGGATAAATTCAAGACTTCTTCCCACGTCCGCGACTCTAATTGTAGGGCATTGGCACCTGGTAGAATTCCATCGGAGAAAAAGACAATGAATACGTAGGCCAACCACGACACGACCGCTGTCCACCGAACAGGTTCATTTTGGAGTTTTGTTGCCAAGGAATCGACAAAAAGATACAATCCCGCTGGCTTGATCACTGCTGGTTCAATGAAGTCGATACCTTGAACAATGTTTTGATTACCGTCCAATTTGTAGTACGAGCATCCCTGCGTGTAGGGCAGTGGCTCACCGTCGTTTTCAACGTGCCATTCACAGGTGGCAGACGTTTTCGATACGGCCACAGCGTCCGTGACAAACTCAAATTCGGAGGGAAATGCGGCTGAACACTTGCGCAAGTGTGCTTCGAGGGCTGCCTTACCAACAAACGGATGCGGAAAGGCAGTGTCCTCGTATTTCAAATCGTCTGCAAATACGTTAACAGCCGCTGCCATGTCCCGCCGATTCCAAGCAGCAAAGTAACGCTCTGGTGGTGTTAATGCATTGTTGTTTATCTTTGTCTTCTTCTTTTTCTGCTGCTGTGCATCATTACCAACTTCTGGATTGTAGCCTGTTGCTTTCATGATTCTGCTAGCACCCGACAAGATTTGAAGACCAGCTTCTCCACCTTTCGTTGCAGGTTCGTTCACGATGCACACTCTTGTTATTTGGGTGTTGGATTCGTTCAGTTCAAACATGGCACATCCACGAGGACTGCTGTTGTTGCTGGGAGTTCCAGTGCCGTTTGCTACCGTTTCTCTGTGAAATAAAATTCCTACAGTATTGCGTTGCACGTCCACCGTCACATCATCTACGACCAATAATGATTGTTGACTGACAAACAACGATGACGAAGTAGTTGTTTCTGCCAACAGCCGCATTCGACGTTCTACGGCAATTTTTCCTTTGCATGCTTGATAAAAACTGCAATCATCCCATTCACAATCGTCAGACAAAAACATTAAAGCTGTATCAACATCATTCCTGTTGAGAGCTCGAATGCATTGGACTGCCGGATTATTATTTTTATTTTCATTATCATTACTATTGCTGGTCAAAGAAGAAGATGTCAGAGGTGGTTGTGTTGGAAATTTCAGTTCATTCGATAATAGATTTGTAAATGAATCCCAAAAATTATTGATCATGGACAGTTTGGTACTACGGGCTGTGTTGAAAGAGGAGGATCGAGAAAAGCTTGGCCGGCCGACACTTATTCTAGGAGACAGTTGTCTGAGATTGGAATGAAAGGCAGCGACCGGGCTCACTAGCACCAGCAGCAGAATGCCGCCATGTGCAGTTTGGAATTTCATGGTAGTATACACCCCCCTGATTTTACTTTCAGATTGTTGCTACTGCTACTACTGCTGCTGCTGTTGCTGTTGCTGTTGCTGTTGCTGTTGCTGTTGCTGTTGCTGTTGCTGCTGCTGCTATAATGCGCACGAGATGGGTCCAGTATGGCATGATGGCATGATGAGCCTGATGAGCAAACCTGAATCTGAATCATTGATTTAAAATAAATATTGCATCATTTTTTCTATCGTCATCAATTCTTTGCTACTAGCATGTCACCCGGACATAGATTTAAAGCTCAGCCAGCATAACCGTAACCTTTCAAATTTGCGAGGACAGAGAGCAGGCAACTACTAGCTACTGAGTAGTCTAGTCTAGAGTAGGTCTACTGTGGGGTGTGAGCGAAGCTAACGATGAAGAGCTATGCAGGTACACAGGGACGCTGCAATATCTACAGTAGCTGCTCAATAGTTTTTGATATTCATGATGTTTGATAAATTAGCGCCGTGCATGTTAATAAACACTTGTAGTAGTAGTTGCAACAACGCTGTTACAAAAAACTGTTTGTTGGTGGCGATATTGTGCTGCTGTCATTGGAACCGCAGTAGCAGCAGCAGCAGTAGTAGTAGTGGTTGCACTGTACGCCATCATATTATTATAGCTTTCCCAGTCGTTCGCTACGAGTTTGTACAGGTCCAACGCTGCCATGGCATCTTCCCGAGGACAGTGTGGACGCCCGTACACTTGCACTTGTCTACCCAGTAATTCTTGACACAAATCTTGCAGACGACGGGGCCAGAGGGCTCCGGCACGGACTTTCATAAATGGCTGGTACTGGGCCGTATCACGAAGCATCCAACAGGGATGATGGATGCGAAGAATTCCCAAATCATTTTCGAGGGCGTGTCCAACCAAAATTTTGCCCCGCAGCAGAGCCATCACCCTCTTGCGACAGGTGGCATAATCCATAAAGGCTTTTTGCTGGAGAATTTCGGGAGTAATTCCCGAAACAAAGCTGCGGTAATCGGTCACCTTCATTCGACCGGGTTTGATGAACTCGTCCATGACAACATTGCCGTACCAATCCATGACAGATACACGCGCCAATGCCGATTGGGTTCCGTCCTGCCCGATCCCGACCATTTCGCAATCGAGCGCCAAGAAACGATCCGGAGGTGGTAGCATACGGTTGAAGTATCCAGCATTGCAGTGATAGGGAGAGTAGGTTGGACAGTAATTGTTGTAATTATTGTAAGGATGGTAGTTGTTGTTGTTGTTGTTGTTGCGTTTTCGATTCACAACGATGCGGGGAGGAGTTTCTGGGGTCCGATTCGCAGTAGCACTGCTACTGCTGTTAACAGTAGAGGATTCGCAACATGACGACGATTCGCTCTCTGTGGTAGTCGTCGATCGACTGTCACAACAAACATCTCCCTTCACCGCCAAAGCTGCTGCTTCGGCAGCACGTCGAGCCGCTGATTCAGCCATGAGAGCGGCAAGCTTCGTTTGTTGTTGACGTTTGCGACGATGTCCGCTACGACGACTGCGACGAGTCCTGCGATGGAATTCACCACTGCAACTGTCATTATCTTCGTAATGACAACTGCTGTGATCGTCCTCTACCTCATCCTTGGTAGGAGAACGAGCAGGTCTGTGGGAAACATCTTGAGTGCTCATTATTTTGACTTCCTAGCACGAAGTATTCGGATATTGGTGGGTATCCAAAGTTGAAAGTTGAAAATTATGCTTTAGTGGGCGGTTGGGCTGGTAGTGGTACTCGTAGATCGATTCAAAAGCAGTAATTGGGCAAGTTGGATCCTTTATGATATTAATTATTTGACTTTTTGTAATTCGAGTGAGAAATTTACGATACAGGAAACGTTGAGGCTGGATATTTGGTTTGAGTTGCAATGATTCGAAAGCCGTGGAATTTTTATGGAGTCCTGTTCCAATGCGTTACGTGCGCGTGACCCAAAATTTCGAACGATTAATAATGCACGAACAAAATGGTGACCTTAAAGGAAGCAGCGACGTCTTGTCTACTCACGGCATTGGCCGGCATTCTACGACATTGAAGTCAGCATTAAAATGACTAAACCCTCATTAATGACCAAGATTAGAATGTTTACTACTAGTACCAGCAAGTACCAGGTACGTACAAGTACTAGTACGGTACTAGATGAAGGACCTGGTCTCCCAACACCAGACCAGGAGCTTATCCGCCGGACATGCCACCAGGCCAACCACCCTGATTTTCGCGATGACAATGCGAGGGTCTGGAAGGTGATCAAGGACATGACCCTAGGAGGCCCCTTCTACTCCCATGCCCAGGCTTTCAATGCTTCCCAGAATGGATGCAAGGCCTACCGCGCATTGCACACCCAGTTGTATGGTGTTGCTACCATCAGTGTGATTTGTTCCAATGCCACCAAACTTTTGGCTGCCCTACGTTATACTGGCAAGAAGAACTACCCCTTCAATACTTTTATGGCCGAAATGCGTAGTTGCTTGAATGACCGTGAGAAACATGGCCGCCCAGTATAGAACTGGCTCAAATGATGCTCAAGATGGCCTTTTTGTCTGAATTTCTAAAAAAGCTTTTCCATGCATACTGGTACCTGGTATTATTGAAATCTGCATTGTCACAGTCATATGGTACCAGGTAACGAATAAGTTCACTTTTCAAGCATTAATTTTTTTGTCTGTCTTGTTACTAGAGAGTACTAGTACCTGGTATTGTTCCGTTGCTGCCGGCAGGTTGAAGCACGTCGGCACGCCGATTTGAAAAAATAATGGCCACGGAATCATCCAAAAGCAATACAGGGCAGTGCAAGTAGTCTAGCTAGTAGTAGGTACTACTAGACTAGACTAGTAGTAGCTAGACAGAGTAGCATCATCGTCCATTTAATCAATTGCTGACACTTTCCAAGGCTCTGATCAAAATATGAATCTTCGTAGCAAACGGAGATGGAAATGATATTACCGTGCTATTTGGTCGGGTGAGAGCCGAAGAACCCGTTGGCGACAATTGTGTGGCTTGGAAGCAGTTGCTTCTTGCGCAAGCGCTTGGCTTGGACGGGGCTCAACAAACAGAGGAATCACCTCGCTACCAGATTGGTGAATGCTCGTCAAAAGGGGGGCAAATCTGTCAATGCAATGTACATGACGTCGGGGTGGAATCGACATCACAAGGGGATTCCTTCTTATTTCTTATCAAACAGGATACTTGAGTACATGGGAATAGTGAAAAACATTTCTTTCTAGTACTATCGAACGAGCGCACTGAGGTCTGCGGCAGGCATCGTTGTGAAAGTGGTTAACCCTGACGCGCTAAAATGGATCTCAAGCTCTCCTTCGAATGCTGAATTTATTACGGCGCGAGAGCTGTCAAAAGTCAAAGTATATGTTCCTTCGAATTGCTTGGTGTAATAATTTGTATCTTTCCCCTTTTTTGTTTAACTCTACCACCAGCGTTACAGTAGCAAATAATAAACGCCACGAGACGTGTAGTAGTAACGTGTAGTATGGTACTACCTGGTAGCAGTACTACTACGGTGGTACGAGGCGCAGCAGGATACGTAAAAAATCCACAGATTATTACATTAGATTTTACCCGCACGGTTCTCTTCGAGTACTAGTAGTAGAAAAATCTTCATTTTAGAGTTTAGGCTAAGAAACCGAACGCGCAGAACCTTTCTGCAGACGGCCAACGAACAACCATCCATCAAAAATCAATTCTCCGGATTCGGGAAAAAGAGGAGCCGACAATCAGGCCTCATGCCACTACTACTCTACTGTCACGCATCATAAAAAATATAGTTCATGTGACTAATTAATTTGAATACTCCCATACTCTAGTACGAATCTAAGCCGATTACTTATACAATGATGGCAGTACAGCAGCAGGTAAGTCAACATTACCGGGAGGGAGAATCTCCGGTTCTCTGGTACATCCAGCATCCATGATTTGCTATTTGCTGAGGTGATGTCCACATGTTTGTGCTTCTACTGCCATGCTGACACTTAGCTTGTTGGATACCAGATTTTTTAATGTAACTGACTAAATATCTTTTCTAATCAATCAATGTTATATCTAACTTTGTAGCAGGCGCAGGGGAATAATCGCTTCGGCTCAAACGCGGGTAACAACTCAAATCTGAACCCCGACATGTCTCACAGAAAGTATTGCTACCGTCGCCGACCTCAGCAGCGAGCGAGGGCTGGTTCGGATGCTACAGCGGATACTTCGTCGCTCTCTTCTTCCTCCGAATCGAGTCACCACGGCAAACGAAATAATAGACGCTCTGAACAAGAACAACATAACCGTCCACGACACGTCCAAGTCTTTACCGAGGAACAAATCCAACAGTATCTGGCGTTGGATTGCGAAATGGTAGGCGTCGGTGCTGACGGTCGGCAATCTGCCTTGGCCAGAGTGACCATTATTGATTGGCATGGATCTGTCCTGATGGATGAGCTAGTGCAACAACAACAAGTAGTGACAGACTACCGAACCTTTGTCAGTGGTATTACGGCGGAGGATTTGGACCGAGCAGAGCTGGATTTTGCCACATGTCAGCAACGTGTGCAGCAGCTACTGAAGGGTAAGGTTTTGGTGGGACATGGTCTCAAGAGCGATCTTCGTGTGCTCGGTATTACACATCCATGGTACAATACGCGAGATACGGCCAAGTATGAGCCATTCCAACAAGTTCGCTTTGATGATGGAGTGCTCTGGCCGAGGAGCCTGAAGGACCTCTGTCGTGTGCATTTGAATCGAGATGTTCAGGTGCAAGGCCAACCGCATTGCCCCCACGAAGATGCTCTGGCAGCACTGGATTTATACAGGCATGTATCCTCTCAGTGGGAGAAAGCGATGCAGTACAAACTCGCGAAAACAAGAGCCATCGAACAGCACCGGCTGCAAGGACAGCATGTCGCCCCGGCCTGGGTCGCCCCTTCACTGGCCTAGTTTATTGATGATATCAAAAACAAGCTACGAACGTATGCCAAGTTCCGTACGAAATCTACGACGGAAAATTTAGATTGATGCGGCACGTCCAGAGTGCGCAGACGCATGGTCACTCTCCTCTGTGGCGCGGGCAGTTCTTGTTAAAAAGTTAAAATCGAGAAAGTAGGCGACCGAGATTTAAAAATAATTACAGCAATTAGAAACACAGTTTTTCATTCAGATGTTGATTTAATGGTTTGTAACGTGCACTCCGTGTTTTCACTGGATGTTGGTTTGTTACATCCACGGTTCGGACTTGGTGAGTGTAAGATCTCTAAAAAATTCTCGTGTCGGTTGAGGTTTTTTGTTGATTTAAAAGTTTGTAATGCTGCTATGTACATAAAAAATCGCAGCAGTATAGCTTATTTCTTCCCCCGGTATTTTGATTCAAATGCTCTTTACTGTCTGCTGTGTCCAATTTCCTCTGTCTTTTTGATTTTGTATTCCATGGCTCTCTCCCAGCGTCTCCTGGCAACCTTATACAAATCCATTGCAGTGGCCGCGTCTTCAACAGGACAATGGGCCTGACCAGGGGTTTGAATGTCCCGACAGAGGCGGTTCTTGGCTAATACCTTGAGACTCTGCGGCCACAAGATGCCGTCGTCGAACCTGGGTTTCATGTAAGGTTCGTATTTGGCAGTATCCCGAATCAAGTACCACGGGAGAGATATTCCAAGGGCTCGCAAGTCGTTCTTCAAGCCGTGGCCTACAAGAATTTTTCCTTTCAGTGCTGTTAAGACTTTCTGGCGAACGTCTTCCAAACTCAATGTTGCAGGTTGTTCCAAAATCTCTGGAGTGATACCCGATACAAATGTTCTTTAGTCAGTGACTGGTCTGTCAGGCTTGACAAAGTCATCAATGAGAACCTCGTGGTTCCAGTTAATAAGAGTTACGCGGGCAAGAATCGAGTGTTTCCCATTGTATCCTGTTCCCACCATTTCACAATCCAATGCGAAATATTGTTCTTCCTCTTCCCTGCTCATATTCATTTCAGCGCAGGCTTTGGCGGCAAGATCCTCGGTTTCTTTCTTTTGCTTTTTTCTGCGGTTACGCCGGCGATGACATTTTCTGGGCGTATCGTCCAGTGATAGCTGCGAGGTTTCTGAGGAGGATGAAAGTCCAGAGGCAAAAGAGGCCAGAGACCCCAAGGACAAGTCACTGGGGCGACGTCTCAAGGGATTATTATGTTTCTTGTTTGGCGGAGACTGCGTCATCGATTCCACCCCGACAATTTTGACAGTCTCATTGTTCATCTATAGTTTGCATTGTAAGAACAAACGACGGTGAGAAACTCATTTCGAGTAAAATAAATAGAAGTATTCATAGCCAAGGGTCGGACATACCTCATCAGATGCCGTTAATTGGTACATCCTCTTCGTTTCTGATTTTCTAGTTAGTGAAATTATGACATATCCGATGAAAACTGCTCCGAATCTATCTACTACGGTACGATGTTGTTGTCACGTTTTTGTCTGACATGGAGGCTGCTGGTAGAAATGAGATTGTCAGCCTACTCGACTATCGTGGTAGTCCTACCATACTACTACTAGCTAGTCTAGTAGCCACATCAGAAATGAATCATTATTGCCAGTACCTTAAGTTTTTAAATTCTGTTTAAACTTTTCAAAGTTCTTACACGCTCAAATGCCAATAAATCCACATCCACAAAAGGCATCATGATGATGACATCGTCCAATGAGTTCATCAGAAACGTCGTTTTTAACTGGCGCGGTGGCAACCAGAATGCGTTTTTTGGATTTTTCTTACGAACACGACAGCAAAGACCATGCAATTCGTCAGAACCGCGAATGAAAAGTACTAATACTCAGATAGACCCTACTAGTACTAGACCTAGTAGTACTAATAGTAGTACTTGATTACCAGCCACCGGTAATAATATTATTTAAAATAAATGCAGTGGATGCTGACTTGGATCGGAAGTTCGAAAGAACGGTAGAACTGATTGGATTTGATCTGTGCTGGTCAAAATTAACGCTCTCTAGCTGGGCTAGTACCGGTACCTGGTACTACGTACCGCGGAAGCACACACTACTACTAGTAGGTACCGGTAGCTCACTGCTTCCCTTTTACAGTACCTGGTACCTGGTACGTAGCTAGTAGCCTCCCACGTCTGAATCTACATTTTCATCCTCCTCTCCCACCAGCTGTTGCCACGACAAGAGTCGATCACTTTGCCGAATTTCATCCCAAAATAATGAAGATCCCTCGTGGATCGGTTGAAAAACATCTGCGGGGGTAGCATCCGCGCACACATCCCAAACTTCCCTCTGAATTTCACGCTCCAATTGTCCTGCACGCCATTTACAGTAACCTGAAAAGACGAGCACTTTGCTACTGTTGACGTGGCTTGTTGTCGCTGCCGTTGCTGCTGCAGCAGCAGCAGTAGGAACTGTAGAGGAGTCATGTTCGTTTTCGTTTGTATCAGATGTGAACGTTGCCGTGCTGGCAAGTCGCTGAATCGTGTGTTCGAGCCTGTCCTCCGAAAACGTGGTGGGAAGGGATGTCGCAGGCGATGCCAGAAAGTGTAGCGGTGGTGTGTTGCGCGACCCATCAAAGATCGGTAGAGACAAAAGTGCACAAGCATCACTGCTGCTGCTGCTGGTGGTGGTGGATTCCTCCAAGGAGTCTTGCTCATCATTGTTGGTTGGCGATGCCAGACTGTCACCATCCGGATCCTCGTCCATTTCTGTCGCTTCGGTGGTAATAAGTGCGTTGTAAGCCTCCTCTTCCTCTAATCCATCATTGTCGCTGTCGTTGCCATTCTCATGGTCATCGTCTTCAAAATAATCTTCATCAATATCGACATCTAAAATGGAATCCCTTGGACCATTGTCCAACGACGTGGTGTAAGTATGAAGAACGACGTAGTGAACGACTCCCAATCTGCCACCACAAACAGGTCCTCCTCGTCTCCATTCAATCAATGATGATGATAGCGGCGATACTGTTGTATTGGCGTTCTCGTTGCTGTTAGTGTGGTTTCCGGTCGACTCCTCTGTATTGTTATTATCATTATCATTGGACAATGAGGTACCAATGTCTGCTGCACCACCTCCGGCGCCACCACCACCGCTGCCGCCTGCTGTTGGCAATGGTGAATTGATCATCAAACCAAAGGCCCCCCGCTGGGGACACGTGTGCAACAGCACAATAATCTTGCGCTGAAAGGTCCGTCCGGCATTGGGTCGGGCCACGAGCAGCGTCCCGCGCTTCAAAAAATGGCGTCGAACACATGGAATGGTGGGTGGACGTACCAAATATGGCGACATGCAAACATTGCACGTGTATCCTGCTGCAGTGTAGGTGGTATACGTATTGTTATTGTTGTTGTTTCCGCCACCACCGCCACCACCACCTGTTCTTGTATTCGTGAGACTCCGTTCTTGCATGCGCTGCCATTGACGCAAACATTCTAGATGTACCCACTGCGATCCTCCAGAACAATTGCAAGGAGCAATCAGAGCATGTTTGGGAATGGTTTTTTCGTCAAGTCGTGGCGTTCCTCTTGTTCTTGTGGATGTTGATGACAACGAATAATCCAAAGGTGCATTGCTGGTTTCCTCCGTACAACTACCATGTCTAGTAGAGTCCACACTACTGCTACTAGTGGTAGTAGTATTACTAGTACTGGTGGTGATAGTAGTCGTAGCACCATTGTCAACCGTCGATCCTTCCAGACAAAAACGACAAATGGCTCGACTCTCTAGGGCTTGTTCGTGTTCCAAAATGGGCATGACACGATCCGGCAGCGGTGGAGGTTCTGTCGCCGAGGCAGCCAAGGCCTCGGCTTCTTCTCGACGGCGGCGGCGCGAAGTGAGTATGTGATGAAACAAGACTTGCAACAAAATATTAGAACGCTGTTGATTGAGCAAGCGATTGCGAAGCGCCGAGGATGTTCTGTTGTTGTTGTTGTTGTTGTTGTTGGTGGTGGTGGTGGTAGTGGTGGTAATAGTTGTTGTTACCGCCGTTGTTGTGTCAAATTCGCCATTGATGGTGTCTCCAGAGGTACGTTCACCATTATTATGAACGCCAACAGAAGCAGTAACTCCGGCAACATTGATCTCTTCAGTAGAGGCTGCAGCAGAATGGCTTTCATTCGTATCGGTATCACCGGTCACTGTTACAACAGCATTATTACTAAGAGGAGGATTTTCGTCGACAGTCATGGCAGAAAGAAATAATGACAAATAACGAAAGCAGCAGAGTCAGATACTAGTTTTAAGAGAACAGTCGGTTAGACTACTACCTGGTACAGGAAGGTCCACAATGAAACTCAAGGAACAGTAGTGTGGATGTATTATGATGTTGTATTATCATTCCATCAGTCTGTCCACATGTCCAAGGTTGCTATGATGAGATAACTTTCCTTTCCAGGTATGTACCGGTAAGCGCGCAAGCTCGATGTTGTCTCTTGTGCTAAATTTTTTTTACGGGATTTTTGTCCAATTATTACTTGTTTAGGGTGAGAATTAAAACCGATATCTTTTTTTGAGTATCTTCATCTTAATCATGCAATGCTCCTTCATACGCTACAAACACGCAGAAGCGGCAGCTGACAACACACCCCTCAAAAACACCGCCTTTAACACTGTGCCACAAGTACCCAATTCTGAAAAGTACCGAGAAATAAGTCTTTCACGATGCGTTTTTTCGGTTTCCTTTCCCTTTCTTCACTGGTTGCGAACAGTGCTACCATTATTCTATTGGGAAGCAGCAACAACAACTACTTAACACCTGTAGTAGTGGCAGCAGCGGAACCTTCTCCTCCTGTATTCAAGCTCCCACCTCTGCCATATCCCGACACGGCTTTGGAGCCCTACATTAGTCAACGGACATTGAAATTCCATCACGGCAAACATCATGCCAAATACGTAGCTACTACGAATTCTATGATTGAAGATACTGACTTGGCCAATGCGGCTTCGTTGGAAGAGATTATCTTGAAGGCTCACGAAACCTCCAATCAAGGTTTATTCAACAATGCAGCACAGTCTTGGAACCATGCCTTTTATTGGAATTGTATGACACCCAATGGTGGTGGTGGTCCTCCTCCTTCTTCATCTGGTTCGTTGGCAAACAAGATCAATGCAAGTTTTGGTTCGTACCAAGAATTTCGAACGCAATTCAGTACCGCGGGCAACACGGCCTTTGGATCCGGATGGGCGTGGTTGGTCCTGAATACTTCCACGGACAAATTGTCTGTTCTCAAAACCATCGGAGCCGACAATCCCATGACGACTCCGGGTATTGTGCCAATTCTGTGCATGGATGTGTGGGAACATGCCTACTACTTGGATTATCAAAATTTGCGAACATCGTACGTTGATGTGTTTTTGGACAAGCTAGTGAACTGGGAATTTGTTCAAGAAAATTTCGATCGAGCTATTACACCCGGTCGCGGAGCAGAGTTGTAACCAAGATGTGTGTTGACAAAAGACTAAAAACTTAAGTGAACGACAGCTGAAACTAACATAGGAAATTATAAAATCTGTATTTTTTATTGTTGCTAGTCAGCCGTAAAAGTCGAGTTATTGGTCACCACGATCATTCCCATTTTGGTTCTTTTGCTGCAAGAGCACTTGCTCTCCTCGCATTGCCAACGACTGTACCACCCAGGGAGGAACGTTCAACAATGTAGTCGTGATTGATCCCAGTATGGTGTGGCACGTATGTCGTTCTTGGTCGTGCCCATTGGTACAAAAACGTTGCTCTGCAAGTGAACAAACGTTCTACTCCTTTAGTAGTGCAAGACATATCCCTGACTTGGACAGCGCTGTGATGAACCTGTGGGTGTGCATCTTGCATGCGGATGGATGCACTTCTTCTGAAGGGTATCCATCATGGATCAATTCTCTGTGATCAACATGTCTAAAAGCTGCTCTGGAGCTTTCGTGCCTCTCATCGCGCTAATATAGGCTGCTAAATTTATACTCGTACGAGTATCTGTAAAAAACCATTGTATGACAGTGACGAAAACATAGTGGGTATTATTGGAACAGAATGTGTTCTCCGGTCGTGAAAGTTAGTCGTGCATGTTGATTCGTTCCTGTGCAGAATTATTACCTATACAAGGGTAGTCTACCTGGTATTATTATTTATTTTTAGTACACTACGGAGTGGTACGTAGTCTACTCGTAGTACCTGCTAGTAGTGGTAGACTCTACTATTGCTTACCTGGTACTGTGGTACGGCTGTACTCGTACTACTAGCGGTTGGAAATCATGAAAAACTGTACTCCTACGAAGTCATTCAACTGGATAGCTATCCGCCTATGCAGTTTTTATTAATGGTTTGACATTTGGACAGACAGTTGCAGCCAGTAATTGAAGGACTAAATCATTCATCTATTGCGTTTCCCACAGTCGTGCACCAAGAAAAGACCTTGTCCTTGCCAATACCTACGAGAGCCGAATTCTGCTCAATTCCACGAAAAATTGTGAACGAAACATGGTAAAATACAGCAGGCTGAGCTCGACAGCGTCAGCGTCCAGTAAAAGCGATGGAACGGCCAGCAAATCGCGATACTCCAAAGATCATTTGGTGGAGATTGCCCATGCTCTCAAAAGGAACGTTGAAGTACGCGACAGGAAGTTTCGATTAAAGACGTACGATGACTGCTTTATGGGTACGGAGTGCATTGACTTTTTGCAAAACTATATGCAATTTTCCAAACGAAAGGATGCCGTCCGTTTGGCTCTGCAGATGAACGAGGTGCTTCATTTCTGCGAGCATGTCAAAAATGAACACAAAATTAAGGATGAGCCGCTTTTCTATCGCTTTACAGATTTTGCCGGCGAACATCAATTAACCTTGCTCCAAGTGATGAGAGCCTTTCAACGTGGCATGCCCACAGAGGATCGAACATACCGTCTCCGAGCCTACCAAAATGGCACGTTTTTTCTGCAGTTGCCAACTTGTTTGCCTTTCGAGTTTTGTTTTCCGACATTTTCTAACTAAATTACTTCTTTTGTATCTTGGAAGTCTTTGTTGGCAGTGAAGCTGTGGATTGGTTGGTTGAGTACAAATTTGCACCGTCCCGAGCGCACGCAGTTGAATTAGGCAACAAACTGGCGGAAGAATACGAACTCTTTGTCCATGTAACTAATGAGCATCCTTTGAAAGATGAGTACATATTCTATCGTATGCTAGTACCTCAGAATATGCCTGGACAGACTGACCTCAACTCCAAAGTCAAGTTGGACAAGAAGGCCTTGCAAGCGTGGGTGGCTGTATTTTCAGTTATAGGCATGGCGATATACTATTATGTATTTTGAAAATAGGCAAAATGTACTAGAAGTTTGTAGTTTGTACCACGTCAATATAAACTTATTTATAATTTCCATACAGTGTTCCAATCGGGGTGTACTACGGGAGGACAGGGTGGTATGTCCCCAAGAAATTCCCGGCTTAACATGGTCGGTGGTTTTACGGCGTGACCGTAAGCCGTAAGGTTGTAGATACAGCTCAAAAAGTTCGTGACCGAGTAGAAGAACGAAAAAAAGGGCCACACAGCAAGCTCACGCATTGTCGGTAGCCGCCAGGAGGGAGTGTACCGGGCACAAAATGCGTAACTGAGAAAGGGATTCAAATAACTTAGAAGGAAAGGTGCCAACACCAGAAAGGTTGTGCTGCCGATCAGGGACTCCTGGACGCTTCCACTAATGTACCACCAGAGCACCAGTATCCGGGCAAAAAATTGGTGTGGGTTAAAGGCAAAGAGTGTTGCCACGCCATTGCGAAAAAACCACAGGGATGCTTTGAGAGAGGGTTTATGTCCCCAAATTATACCGTGATATGTTGCCTCCAAGGCATGCCGAAAGTAGAAACTGGGCCCCCAAAAGATAGCAATCATGTCCCAACTCTTGATTCTCTGCCTCAAAAAGTCTCCAATTGTCACTGGAGCTGTTGTGGGTATAGTAATGGTAGCGTCATCGCAGACAATCATTCTCTTCCTAGACCGTTGCGCCAGTAGGATCAAACCCATTTGCTGATCCTCCCCATCGAAGACGCAATCATGCTGTTGTAGCACTTGGCGGAGGTCCTCTCTTCGCCAGACAGACAGAGCACCGCTGCAGTAGACAGGGGGGCACCAGCGAATAAATTCACCTACACCTTTAACAGGAAAGGGAGCTTCCGTCTCGGGGATCTTGTGATGGGCTGCGTACTCAATATCTTGAAGCCCAACAAGTAAGGGTTTGCCATTCACCGCGTGTTCCTCTTCGTCGCTGGCTACGACAGGATACTGCACGGCAACAATATTGGAATCTGCCGATAGCCGTTGAGTTGGAATTGAAAAGTTTGCCGGAAGACGAACGTCGTCATCTATCATCAGAATATAAGTGCTAGCTTGAGGAGAAACGATACCATTTTTTTGAAGGTGAGGAAGCCAAATTTTTTCCGTCCAATAAAAGGCGTGTGATTTGTTTCCCACGGGTATAAAAAGATAGTTGATATCGGGGTGGATCTTCGCGACAAGCGATTCTGTCTTGTCAGGAGGGGCGTCCGCGTTGGCATTGTCACAAACAAAAATCTGGTTGGGTGGGAAATGCGCCAATGCGGCCTCTAGAGTACGTCGAAGCTGACCGGCTTCCGACTCTGATGATGCGGACATATGACACGCAATAAACATGCAACATTGGCTTTCCCAGTCCTGCTCCTCGCGGCATGAGTTTTCTGCCTTTAGTAGAGCCTCTTCTTTCAGAGAAACATTCTTCATTGAGTTGTCGTCTTGTTTGAAGTGTTGCTTTATTGCCTGGATTATCTTGGGTATGGCCTCTTGATCACAGAAGATCTGGATGAATGTTGAAACGAGAAAAGGAATCATTAAACGACATACAATGCCTCGCGAAGGCCTTAGCCAATACCAGACTGAAAACGAAGTAGCAACGAACGTGTAGAGAACGGTAAGAAATACCAAATTTGCGGTGTTGTAGACAAAACGCCAAAACGTCCCAGACTTGACGATCCTGGCTCTTTTCTCAACACTCTCATTGTATCGTCGCAAGGCTTGGTACCATAAATACGGATGATTGATGTTCTTGTGGAATTCATCGATAGGCTTATGTCTAGTGATAACCTTGGCGGGTGCGTAAGGATTTTTAATCCCGAGTACAAGATATTCGAAAGCGATCCAAATAAAAGCCCAGCAAATTACTGCAAGGATTTGGGTCACGACAAGGACAGCAAAGCTATGAGAAAGGAGAAGACCGCTGTCGCAGTATGTCTGTACTCCTTTCGGCAAGAGGGCGTCTCGGCTAGGACATGCAACCGGAACTGGATCGCTAAAGCCATTCCACCTAGGGTACTGTCCTTGACCGCAGTACCTTCGTGAGCGCTCGCATTCAGCGAGCATGCCAATCACTGAGGCAACAGGGACATTTCGAGGCCCCCACCACCAAACAAGAAGCCACAATGCCGTGAAGAAAGTAAACAGAAAAAGCACGGTGCGTCCAAAGACCGTGTTTGTGGGCACAAGACGATACAGGGCAATTTTGGGGGATGTAGTCAAGAACCTCTTGCAAGACGAAACAGGAACCGTTGATGGTGCGCTCTTTTCCAAGTCAAAGTCATCGCTGTCCAGGGTCTGTTCTGTTGTATCAGTATCAGAATTGCTGCAATGGCGACGAAGATAGCATAGAATGTGGGACCTGTCATTTGCGCAACAACACAAGCGAAAGTGGACAACGGCTGCAGAGAAATAAATATACTACTTACTTCTTCAGAATTCTGACAGCCTCTTCGTCGTCAAGAAGAATGCCTTCCAGATCTAACACCACTTTTTTGGAGTATGGGTGTCGCTCACGCAAAGCGACTTTGGGAGGAAGGAATGAGTCAAATTTCTCGTCGCTATTGTTGTACTCGTTGCCTGTCATTTTTTTAGTAAATTGTTTTTTATGGATCATTCTCGTTCCGATTATTTTAGGGTGTTCTGGTCACACGCGCCAAAGTGATTATTTTGGTTGCTATGGTATTGTACTCCGTACCACTCCAGTACTGAGGCCTGAGAGGAAGCACTTCTTGTTTGGAAGAGAACAGAACTATTCGGTTCTGTTTCATTTCCTTTTTTTTGTTACTCCCAGTAGACAAGTCACTTTGATTATTATTTCTTCTGTTTGCTATTGTACTCCGTACAGTAGCTACTGAGAACCTGCGAGGAAGCACTTATTGTTTGGAAGGGAACAGAACTATTCGGTTCTTTTTCACTTCTTAATTTTTGTCAGTCACTTCAGAGGAAGTGTGCGATTGAATGGTTCCTTTCGATTTAAGATACCTACTGTAGCTACTACTACGAGTGGTAGCTAGTAGGGTCTACTAGCTAGTACTAGTAGAGTACTCGGAGTACAACACCATGCTGCTACTACAGTACCAGGTAGACCTACTAGACTAATATTTTTTTTTGTACTTCGAGTACTCTAGAAGCTACTCTAGTAGCTTGCAAAAACCTTGCTTTGGATTGGAGTTTGGAGACTTCAGTGCGTTACAACAGTGCTCACAGCTCTGCTATCATGCATGCATTGGTGTTCACAAGCGCCCTTGAATGACACCGGCATTTCTCTACAGTATCTTTTTCTGGTGGGTTTCTGTTTCTCGTCAGTCTGAAGCGGCGCTTACGGATCTTCCTACTACTAGTAGAGCACAACAACAACGGATGAAGACAGCCCTGCAAGTTTTTTGCCAAGAGTCTCAGCGGAAAATGGAGGGAAAGTGCGACAAGAACGATGCAATGGAATTAATTAATGATGACGTGCAGGATTCATTTCTTTCAACACCAGCAACACTACCAGCATCATATGTAGACTTGCACATGCACAAATTGGTGGTAGTGACGGAAGAGAATTTCCAAGAGAGACTTCGATGCTGCATTGACAGTAACACTCCACTTGATTTTATTGGGTGCCAGGTTACACTCACAAATGGAGCTATCAGGCTCAAGGGTAAAGAACAACTCGAGATTCACGGAGGTCTCATCGAAGGGTCTATACATTCCTTGTTTCAGATTGACGGTGACAAGAAAAATTCTCCCCGTCGTTTGACACTGAAGGGTGTGCGTTTGAAACACACCAAAATTCACGAGGATCCTCGTGAAATTGGAGCAGCCGTTTTTGCCATGGGATCCAGTATCGTTGTATTGGACGGCTGTGATATTTCGTCTTTGGGCGGCTTTGCGGTGTGGGCCAAACATCGGTGTTCGGTGTCCATTGAGAACTGTAAGCTTCATGACGTTGCCCGAACTGCTGTGGCTTGCTTCAATTCTGTGCAAGTGACCGTACAAAATACTTCCGTAACCAACGTCGGAATCCACGGCGTCTGTGGTCGTGGTGTTGCTCAAATGAAACTCAACCATGTGGAACTAGATAATTGTCAGATTCGAGCCATTATGGTATATCAAGGGGCTAGTATGACTTTGGAAGATTGTCGTGTATCAAATACAATGGATCCAGCGACACCAGCTGTTCATGCTCAGGGTCCATCACCACAAAATCTGGAAGAAGCTGCCGAGGAAACTACAACCGAAGAGAGGAGAAAAGGGGGGGGAAACAAGGTAAAATGCATAAATGGAGTAACACCCAATAATAAACTTGGCCCCGACGACTACAAATTGATGATACCAACTCTATCCATGACACGCTGTAGAGTATGGAACAGTGCAGGTCCTTCACTGTTAATTGAAGGAACGGTGGCGCAATATTTGAAAGAAAATGAAATCCTGTCTTAAAGGATTTAAGCATAGGAGTGAAATGGACGAACAATAAGTAACCGAAAAGCTATTATTATTACTCTGCTGGCAGACAGAGCCATCTGGAAAGGATTTCTTGATTGGATACAACTCAACATCATCAGTATTTGGGACGCACGATGATGCGTAAAGTATTGTTTTTGTCAATCACTCCACCGGCTTGCTGCGAGACATAGTAATATCTGCACAAGGCAAGGCTGGCAATAGAGCAACGTCATTCCTACCTCAAACTTCGAAACACCGAATTCATTCGAACTCTGCCTGTTCAGCAACTTCGCACTATTTTGATGAAATATATGCAATTAATAGCTATGTTGTACCCTCGCTTATTTCTTAAGATCTTTGATAGCATCCATGATAGCAGGTGCTAGCGTAACTGTTGGATTATCATCACCAGCGGGGTCTGTGAAAGTTGGGAATTTTTTAGATGAGCTGTTGGATGGTATTTATTTAAAAAAAAAGGTAGAAGCAACACACAAGGAAATTAAATCAGCATCTACACCATTTAAATCACTACGTACCATCTTCGCCTTCGGCGACAGCAACGTGCTTGGCAACACCATCTTCGCAGTACATGGCCCAACGCTTACAGCGGCCAATAATTCCCACAGAGGGAGGTCCAGGGTGTGTCATTTCCATGCCACAAGCCTTGGTAAATTCAGCGGCAGGATCGCCCATCATGGTGACGATGGTTCCTTCGGATTTTTGGTCAAGGGCCCAGCCCTTCATGACAGCGGCATCGTTTACGCAGTAAACTGTACAGTGTAGTGTATCAAAGATAGAAGATCGAAGTGAATTTAGGATTGTTGTGGAGTCAAAGTCGAGTAATGTTGGATACACAAAGTGTTACAGTGCCAGTAAAGGAACCAGATGGAATCAGAAGAGTACAATGTTAGGTCCACGACTTTCAACGGTGCGTGATACTTCACGTGTGTGACGAAATTGCATCAACTGCTGCAGGTCAACAACATGTCATATGTCATTACGACATATTCGGACGTACCTAACACCTCATCAACGCCGAGTTCCTTGAGGGCGTCCTCAGCCTCAAGGTATCCCGGGACCTGCTTGGAAGATCACGTGGGGGTGAATGCTCCTGGCAGACCAACAACGATGACGTTGCGATCGGCGAGGTAGTCCTCGGAACCGACGAAGGTGGGAGGAAATCCGAAATGCAAATCAGCAGCGGGAACCTTATCTCCAGCCTTGAGGGTGAAAGCAGATGCAACCGCCGAGAACAGCATAACCGCCGCGATAGCGGACTTGGACACAATAAATTTCATAGTAAAATCTATTTCTTGTTTGTTGTAAAACAGCAAAGAATCGAAATTTAATGAGCTAGGAATTATATTTTGATGGTGCCCAGTGCCAATTGGCAGGTTGGCAGGGTGGCCTCATTCTGTTGATGAGAGGTACGTTTCGGACTCTCAAAAGATTTCTCGGCTCACAGCTCTGATGTCAGACGAACGAGAAAGGTGCGAAAGGCCTTCCAATTTACGAGTAGATCTCTCTAGCAGGTACCACCAGGTACTACTAAATACTATTGTAGTAGCTAGTAGTCGTATTTTAGTAGTAGTACTAGTAGTAGTACTAGTAGTACTACTACTAGTAGTAGTAGTAGACTACTACTACAGCACTACGAAGTAGCTAGGCTGTACCTGGTAGTACCACCAGGTATGAGGAGGACTACGTAACTGGTGGGTACTGGTACTATTCTATTCTTCTTATTTATGTCGTTAGTACCGTAGTACTCTAGTACTAGTACTACTACTACTAGTAGTAGTCTACTACCAGGTAGCTAGTACACTTACTTGTAGTCTACTACAGTACTAGCTAGTAGAGTAGTCTACTACTGTAGCTAGTTTAGTAGTAGTAGCTTCTGTTGCAACGAGGGTATGGTTTTAATTAATCGGGGGTGCACATGACGCCTGTGCATCTGCCGTGCTCTTTCGTCCGTCAGCTAACAACTCATGCTGATGAAATGCTTGCCGTCCTTGCACTCAAATCATTAGTGATTTTTTCGTTGTGCCGTCCTTGGCATCAATGTCGATTTCTTCTTCTATCGCTGTTGTCTTCAAAGCTGCTCCGTGGAACGAGCTTACCCTGCCATCCTTTTGGCTGGTTCTACTCATAGCTTTTTTGTTTAGTGTTGCTGGTAGTGTTGCTGCGTTTGCTAGCTAGAGCTACGAATGCATCCTTCTTCGTGCCCGTTGGTTGCTTTCATAATATTTCAGCGAAGCGCAGGTACTATTCACAAATTCATGTGGATTTTGAAACCAACCAACCGGATGGGATGCACGTTCCTCTTTCCTCCTAATCGGAAGAATAGAGTAGTAGTACCAGGTACACTCGAGTACGGAGTACTAGGGTCTACTACTACCGTAACTGTTATTGGTACTGGTAGTAATTATTTCTTGCCCCTATCAAGGTGATGGCCGCCGTGTCAACAACGACGCGGAAGGGAACGAGGGGGGCTGTTGCTGCTAGTTCTCTGCTTCCAGATGATCCCAAGCAAGTCCACTAAAAAAGTCTACTAATAAAGCCCAAGAATCCTAAAATGCACTTCACCAGCTGTGAACAGCTGCTCGCTCGAGGTTGTTTTGCTTCGTATAGAGACCAATCCCCGGCGGTGGATTCGCAATCTAGAGTAGCTATCAAGCGCATACACAGGTATGCGTGTCGCGTGGAAGTGAAGGGTTTCCTACAGAGAAGCACAAAAACTTGCATCAAGTTAGAGAAAAGAAGGGGGGTACTAATAGGTACCATTACCCGGTATTGGTACTAGTACCAGGTACAATACTCGTATCAGGGTCACCGGTGGAGAAGAAGAGCTACTTACGGTACCTGGTACTTTACAGCAGCACTGGCAGGAGCATTCTTGTCCAAATTCGACTTCACTGGAATCGGACAACGGAAACGAGCAGCTGTGAGCTGTATCTTCCCTTTCAGCTCTACCAGGTATTTCATTGGCGCATTTCCAACTTTTATCGATTTTCATTGGCGATTTCAGTTTAACGGGTAAGGAACTTCAAAAAAATGTCAAGCAAAATGCCCCAGATTTAGGGAAGTACTGGTACCAATAAGTCAGTTGGACACAATCAGATTCTTTGAGATGCAAAGAATCTCCAATAGTTCCGGATACTATTAGATAATTAACCCTGAAGTCATTGATATTCAAAATGCGAAATTGACATCTGGTTTGAAGTACCGTACTAGTACCTGGTATTCAATACCTCGTCCCACACTTAGGTTATGATGACTGCATTCAGTTGCAACTGAAGAAAAGCCAGATGTCAGGACATGAATATCTGACTCGAACGCCGGAAGGTCCATAAAAACAAGACAGCAACTTTTTATTTGTAGGTATTTTACATTCTGCTTTAACACACAACACCGCCCTTCCTTTTCTCAACATGACAAAACAAAACAAAACAAATAACAGTGGCAATGGTATGCCACTATGGACCCTTCAAACACGCTCCTCGGCAAGCCCAAGGTTTATTTCAATGGCGCCCATTTCGAATGCCAGACTTCAGAGCATTCTCCAAGAAGCTCTCGACCTGATCAGTGAAGTTGATTTGGTAGATACTCTGCCTCGACCAAACACACGATCTGCCACTTCCTGGAATGGAAGCCAGTAGGCTCAGAGTTTGCCACAAAGGCATACCGAAGAAAAGGCGATACTCTATGCAAAACAACTGGCTTTTTTGGGTTGCTGGTTGATGCCAAATGCCAACCTCAACTCCGTAATTTTGCTACTGTTGGAATTTCGAATAGTCCTTTGTCCTTTTCTCTGTGCGTGCCATGCTAATACCAACTGCAAGACCAGGCAAATTGTTCAAAAGGTGGAAGGAATGGTGTTTTTGTACATTACAAATCATCGTTACAGTTCTACTGTGTATAATATATTATTGATATCATCTGCACTCTGCGCATCACTGTCACGGAGATTAACTATGGCTAGACGCTAATATCATGCTATAATTACAACCCTTCCTAAATAGAGTGCAGTGTCTGTGAATCTGAATTTTGTTTTGTTTA
>Ga0100391_1000762_pt1 | contig 36842 bp, 29 predicted proteins | sample CryGeymeta201515_FD_81541 | JGI IMG/M metagenome (GOLD analysis project Ga0100391, IMG submission 81541) | Groundwater microbial communities from Crystal Geyser aquifers in Utah, USA - Crystal Geyser metaG 2015-15 | ecosystem: Environmental > Aquatic > Deep subsurface > Groundwater | place: USA... | reverse complement strand
ATATGAATAGAATAAAACCAACTTTGAAAAAACATTTAGAACATTCTTTTTAATTATTTTTATTGATTGATTTCAAGTAATTTTGCGATTTTCGATATTTTTATCGAATTTCGAAAGCGGTTGAGTCCAATAACATTTTTCACCAAAAACAATAAACGCATTTGACAAACAAACAAAAAAATATGGTCAACATATGGAAGGAATCTGTTTCGTTTGAGTTTATTGCAATCGATGTCATCCTGCTGGTGATGTCTATGTTTCTCAGTTTAACGTTCATGGGTCTTTGGTCATGTACATACAAAATGAACCATGTCACTCGGAGTAGAAAATATTTTGTTGTCTGGTTTTCCATTATTTTTTTTATTCAAAATACAACGTACATGACAATAAATTTTCTAAGCCAAATCATCACATGCTATGTTCTTTCAGCCATGTTTTATCCAATGAGCTACATCAAAGATTGGATGCTAGCTTTGTATTTGTTTGAAATGTACTTTTTGTATATCAAAAAGCATGAGATACGAAGGAACAGGGACATTGACGTTTACAAAAAATCAAACTTGTACCAAATGTACAAGTTCGTCGTTGAACGAATTTCATTTTCTGGGTCATACATGGTCACTCTCATTTGTATCTTCATTTTGGTCGTTGTTTTTCAAGCGTTTCTATGGGTATTTGCAAGAATAAAATGTGTTGACGATTCAACCATATTCTGGGTTCAAATAGCAACAAAAATAACAACAAATATTTCTATTTTTAGTTTAGTTTTGCTAGTTCAAATTGTCATTGTAATCCAATTTTTGAAGAAACTCAAAAGAGAATCGTGCTCGATATGTTCTTCTTTGAAAACGGTGCTCGTAGACAAAGACCCTTACATGTTCAAAATGGAACTTTTATTTTCATATAGCGTTTATTTGATTTGTTCGAGCGCTTTCATGATGGCGGAATTATTCGTTTTTCCACATGTCATTGCAACCCTTGATTCCATTTATTGGAATATGATTATTTACACGATTGTATCATCATTTCATCAATTTTTTCCAATGGTGTGTTTCTTGAGTTTCCCTATAATAATTGATGGATTTGTTTTCACAAGAAATATTTGGTACCATCGCATTTTCAAAAAGAAAAAAACAGAAATGGATCAAATCAAAAATATAATCTTCTCTGATCCAAACTCCCAGAAATTCAAACTATTCGAATCATATTGCATGTCCACGTTCACAGAAGAAAACATTGACTACTTGAAAAAAGTGGTTTTATTGGATGTGTGTTCATCGTTCGGGGTTAAGAAAAGATTTGCCGCGTCCATCATAAATGATTTTGTCAAACAGGGGTCTGAAAAGGAGCTCAATATATCATCGGCTGCAAGAAAAAAATGTTTAAAGAAATTTTCCAAAATTGAAGTCACTGATAAAAATACATTTGATGCACTCGATCATTTGTTTGATGAAATTGACAACGAAGTTTATGAGAATCTCTTGTGCGTGTACTACCAGTTCAAACAAACGAATGCGTTCAATAAAGTTCGTCGACAAATTCAACTTTAGACACATTTGTTCAATGCTTTTTTTTATTGATATTTTTACAATTGCAATTCGTTTAAAATTCTTTCCTTAATCGAATCTGATTTCACATGTTGCATGTTGTCCATGTTTTGCTTCACTGCACACATGCACATTTCAAATGTTTGCATATTTTCTCCAATGTATTCAATTGCCTTTCCGTTTTGTTTAACGGCTTCCATGCATATTTCGGGTGTCCTGTTGTGGACATACCACACAGCCAATCCATTCTGTTTTACAGCTTGTAGACATATTTCATTGTCAGTATGAACTATGAAGCATATTGCCATGCCACACTTGTTTATTGCTTCCATGCAAATGTCACGGGACTTATCTACAACATCAACAAGCGAAAATGCAAAATTTTTTACAGCCTCCATACATATATGTTTTGTTTGTCGATGGACATGTTTCAATAGAGCTCCATTTTTGCGAACAACATATAGACACATTTGCTCGTTTTGCTTTTTGATGTATTGGATGAAATGTATATTTTCTTCCAAAAGTTTCCAGTAAAATGCTTCTGTTTCATGTTCAACAAATTTCAACCATTCCAAATCGTTTATTTTTGATCTTTCGATTAAAAAATTGAATAATATTTTTCTGCTTCTTGGATATATGTGTTTGAAAATATTTTGGTCGCTGGTGTATCGGTGATCAGGATCACTTTCAAAAAATAATTGATTGCACTTGAAAATATCATCGAAAAAACTGTTTCCGCGCTGAATCACATTGAACAAATCGTTTCGTTTGTTATTTTTGAAGAGCCGCATGTTGTGCTGTTTTAACACATTTTGAAAGGCGCAATTCCATTCACTATTTATCAAATGAAATTGCATTTTGTCGATAGAATGTTCAAGGAGGTATTCTTTGTCAACGATATAATCTAGTACAGACATTTTCATGTCCAATGGAATATCCATCATTTTTTTTAGAAAATTTATTTTGATGGATATGATGTCCAATCGTTTTATTTTACAATGCAACATTTTTTTACAACAATCACGTGAACAATAATAACCAGAAATGCAAAGGTGTGTTTTATTTTATTCTCATGTGATTATTGAATTCTGTGAATTGATAATTGGATTCAGGGTTCTTGCTGGAGAACCACTCAAAATCTGTTTTGTCCTGTATCGATCCAAATGTTATCGAAAATTTGTCCAGTCGCTCCAAACTTCGAATCGAGCATAAACTCTTTGCCAATCTATCCCAAATATCACACTTCAAGAAATCCGTGAACCAAAAAGTGTGTTCGTTTTCATTCGGAAAATTATGAGAAAAATATTCGGATACTTCATCCGAAAAATCGAAATTGCGTATACACAAGCTGGGTGAAACTCCGTGAAACATCGAGCAAAACGCATGGATTGTTTGTTTGAATTGTCCGATTAGTCGTGTATCTTGGTGATCGTGTTCATTCATGTGAAATATCCTCTGTTTCAATGTTCCTATGACCACACTAGTGATAGATTGTATTTGTTTGGCATTTTGTGGTATGTAAACAGGCTCATACAACGTATCGATGTAGACATTTCTCGCCGATACATTGTCGGCGTTAAAAAATATCTTTTCAAATTCTCTTAAAATGCTTGAATACGGGAGCTGCTTGTTGTAGTTGTAAAAGTAGTCGGGCTTCGACAGCAAATAGAAGCCTATTGATCTTTCCTTGCTTCTTATAGGATCAATGACGACAGGTTTGGTGTGCTCGATATTTTTTATTAGAGCATCGTCATCATACATTTCAAATTGAAAGTAATTTTGGTTTCTAACGTCCATGAGCTCTATTTGTTTGATTTCTGGTTCGTCTTGACTGATTTCGGACACAATTTGTTCGTGATCGAGTATTTGTTTGCATAGTTTCGAAAGTTTTGCGTTCTTCTGATGCATGTGTTCCATCCATTTGCATGCTTCATGTTCATCTATGTTTTTCGACTTTTCTGAATTCAAAATTATCAAATTTTCGCAACACACATAATATTCAGACAGGTATAGTGCCAAGAGACTGTTTGTTTTAAATGTCTCACAAAATATAAATTTCGATTTGTCACACGTTTCTATTTCACTCTGTTTGTACTCGAAAACAGCAGAAACATTTTTTTTAAAGCTTTTGTTGTAAAGAGCACACAAATACGTCGCAATGTCTTGTAGTGTTTTCAACTGTTGACTCGGGTTACCATAGCAACTCTTCACAAAGTAGAATTCCACGTCCTGGAATGTAGTTTTTCTAATCTCGAAAACATAATTTTGAATAAAATCGATACTGTGCACTAGTAATGTATCATACAATATTATTCCCATGACCTTTAACTTTCGGTGGAGGTCGATAATTATTTCCTTGATTGCATTGTTGTTCAATTTTGATGTGATTGGAATTTCTCTGTCGTATTTGACTTTTTTGATTTGTTGCTGGTTGACGTAGTTTTTTTGTGTGTTTACCATTTCCGAAAAAGAAAATGTTCTTTTTTTGTTGATTTTAACTGATTGTGCTGGAGTGTGCATTTAAATGTTTGTTGTTGATGATTGAAATGTTTTGAAATAAGAAACAACAACTTGTGGTCACAATCTATTTCTTTTGATCAAGATCAACAATTTTAAACTTTTAAAACATGTAATTTTCCATATTTTAAATGCATATTTTGTTCGATAAATTCGAACGAATTCTTCGATTGGTTGCACCTACCAAAAACAATCAACAGATAATGAATTTTCCAAAGTAGAACAAAAAGATAAATATCAAAAAAAAACAAAACAAATACCTTTGGGTTGAAAACTTAACACAATACACAAAAAAATATGAAAATGAACACATTTCTGAATGATTCTCCAAAAAAAACAACCTGTTATTTTGGTAGAGGAATTTATAAAAGAAGACTGAATCATTTTTCAAAGCATACCAATTTCAAAACATACAACCATGAACTGACACTCGTTCAATCAACAGAAAAACAAAATCCATGGATACCAGAATCGTGTATTCATCATCTGTTTGATTTTATGGGTATGACCATTGAAAACTTGAACACATTGCGTCTAATCAGTAAAAAAATTGGAGAAACAGCATATAACTATTTTTTGATGGATTTTCAAAAACAAGTATGTTCCTCCTCGTATGATTCATACCACAGCGAAACGTTCTGGTCAAACAATTTTCTGTTCACAAATTCATGCGAAATGATAGAAGCATCAAAACACGAGCAATGCATACACTTCATACGAAATTACATTTCACTGAAACATTTTTTCACAACTCAAATTGTTTCAAACGCAGATTACAAATTTTCCGATCCAATGGAACACATGCTGTTCAAATACGGAAACGACTCTATTGAAATGCCTGATCATTATCGTGAGTTCATTGCATCGAAGAAAACTGATGAATCAGGATTTTCAATGGAACTGAACTACAACTCCATGTTTTGTAAATTGATTGAGTGTTTTTTGGAAATCGAAAGTTACAGCGCATGCATCAAACTCTGCCAAATGATACTAAAATGTTACAACCCCATAGCAATATACGCGCGATTGATCCAATGTAATTGTTTACAGAAACTGGGTCATTACAAGGAGTTTTTTCATTGCACGCTGGATTGTTTGAAATTGTGTTATGATCCATCAGACATTGGTCAGTGTTTTTTCAATCTGGGATTGTACTACATGCACTATAACATCACAACGAAAGCGGTGTGCTTTTTTTTAAAATCAGCTGAAATGAGCCCTTCCATAAAATGTGTCAGATATTTGGATCACATTGAACATCAATACATCATACCAAAAATAAAGTCCATCCAAGAAACGAAAGAAATCGTAGGGTTCATCAGCGAAGATCATGAAAAAGAAATGCGTCATTGGAATAACATGACCACTATTTGCAGGGATTACAAGAAAAAACTGATTGGATTTTTATGCGACAACAATTTGATAAAATTAGATTTGAACATGTTGAAATTTCTGAGCAATCCTCCAGTAGACATTATAACCGAAGTGTCACCAGTTACATTATTTGTGGGGGAACCACACATGAGTGAGTTGTGTAGGATATCTAAAACATCGGAATCAACACTGTTAGAAACGAAGACTGTGGATCAAAAAGCATCGATGAATGAACAACAAAAGGACTCATCTTTCCTGAAATCGTATCCAGAAAATGAAATGTCATCGTTTCTCAAAACGTACCAAGACTTCATATTTGAAACGGATTCAAATTTGTTTTTTAAAAATTTTGACTCAAAAACAATGAAAACAATAAAAGACAACACACAAAAATCGGAGCCCATAATCTCTCACAAAATAGAAGGTTGGGACTACGAATGTGGCATCAACAAAAAAATAAAATTGTACCTGAACATGATCTACGAAATAGAACAAAATAATAAAATCAAGAAACCATTGGAATATGAATTTTGGATCAACTCAAAAACAGAAAAGAAAGAATCAAATCAAACAAGAGAACAATTCATTGAATTTGGGAAAGTATGGTTGTTCCGTTGTTTCAATGAATCCAGAAACACATTGCATCTAATAAAGAGTTTGAAATAATCTTTTTTATTCATCTTCTTCCCAATATGCATTGTTTTCTGGGTGAAGCGTATCTTTTAGACATGTAATTATTGTTTATAGCAATGTCGCACAATTCTTTTGTCTTTTTTTTAATCAAATACAAGCACATTCCGTTGTTTCTCACAGATTTCTTGCATAAATCATAATATCGTGTGTTTGATAATTTTTCAGAACGCACATGCTCGATGAATTCCCCATCCAAAGACACAAACATGTCGCATATGATTTCATAGTCCGAATTATTGATTTTTTTAAAATTAACATATTTTAACGTTTTTTTGATTTGACTTATTTTTTTCAAATTCGGTTTTTTGTTGTTTTTCTCATTCTGGTATGCCAGTGCTTGTTTTTCAAAAACTTGCAAGCATTGATTTTTAATATATCTCAAACTCTGAGGATTGTTTTCCGGGGCAGAAAAACATATTTTTTTGGTTTGAACATAGCATCGCTTTAAATTTTTCCAATCATTCTTGATTAAAAACATGGTTATCCCAACCATCTTATTTTTAATGTACAAATCAATCAATTCTAATTTCATTTTTCTGTATTCTTTTCTCTTACTGATCAAATAATAAAATGCATGATTCCATTGTTTGCTGACTTGATTAATGCATGACAAAGGAAATTCAGAAGATTTTTCGCCACGTGATGCTATTTTATGGTATGTTTTATTAGTGTCTAATAGGAATGATTGTATGTGTATTACGATATCTAAAATGAACATGAAATTCAAAAAAAAATATTTGAAACTTTTATTTTATACAATCCATTAAAATGCATTGATTAATTTAAACTGTTTGTTTTTAGATAGTAGACAAGGTATTGTTCAACAATTATTTTTCATCTTGTCTTTTTAAAAAATGAGCAGGACCATATGTTCTCCTAGCAGACAAATGTGGTGGCGTATCGTCGTCATCTTCAAGTTCATCTTTAAAATCTGATTCATCCATTTCTATTTGCTCCCTTATCAAAGCATTTATTTGACCCGCCAATGTTTCTGAATTTTCACAACAAATTTGATCAATAAAATCATTTATCTTTTTTATTTCGTGGTTCTTCAAATGAGGCTCAATTTCTTCAATCATTTTTAAATAACGTTTGCATGATGTGTCGTATGAATCATTTTTTATGACCATGTTGCATTGACAATTAATTATTTCTTTGATGCATTGTAAGGATTGGACAAAAAGGGAGGACATTGTTTTTGTTGTGTTTTATTTTGTGAGTCACACTTTTTTTAAAAAAAAAGAAAAAACACAAATTTTTTAATCAATCGTCAAAAAACATTCAATAAAACATTTGATTGAGAAAACAAAAGAATGATTTTTTATTTATTGAAATAAAGGAGCAAAATCAATTTGAAATATGAATTTCGATTATTTTTTTGCAAATACATGCTATAGTGCTCTGTTTCTGAGTTTCTCATTGTCTAGTTTATTTTTAAAATTCCATTCTTCCATTGTTTCGTGCTCGAATCAAAATGTATTGCTAATCCATCTGACCAATCTGTTTTTCATGATTATTTTTTTCACACTTCACTCTCTTACATCAAGAAACTATGTCAAACATTTCATTGAAAAACGTTTCAACAAAAAAGTCGAAAGGGCATTGAATGCATCCACAGCCATCATTTTTCTGATTTTGTTTTTATACAAATGGAGGACGCCATGTTCAACGTTCACTCTTGTTCAATTTGGTCAAAATTCATGTGTCTTTTTCAATTTCATGTGGCTGATTTGTCAATTCTTGTTGTATTATTTCATATACAAGGCTAGAATGCAGAACTCGTACAATTATTTCGACAATGACGATTCCTTTGAAAAATGCCCAATCAACGATGCACATCCTATATTTTTATTTTGGTGCTTGAGTCTATGGTTTTGTGATTGCAATTTCAGTATGGCGAGAATAATAATGAACACATGTTTTTCTATTTATTGCTTGATTGGTTCGTTCGATGTGGCAAAATAAAGATTTCAATGCCATAAGAAATAAAAATCAATAAACACAATTGTTTTTTTTTGAATTGTTTTAAAATAAATTTAACGGAAAAGTTGATTTGTATAAGCGATATACACGAAAAAAAATAATTTGACCATGAACAGACCAATGAATCAAACAAATCAGCAAGACCTTCACGAAGTCTTTGATAAATCAGTGAATCACATAAAGTATTATTTGATGCAGGAATCTCCATACACAATGGTGAAAGGGAATTTGGAAAAAAATCTAATCAGAATCAGTCAAGAATACGAAAATGTTCAAACTATGCTGAGTCTTCAAAACTATCACTTTGATTTGATTATGCAAGAAATAGAACGTTATGCTTCGAGATCGAGAGCATTCTATTCGTTGTACAACGTTTTAATGGATTACTTTCAAAAAAACAACCAAGTAGACTCACTGATGGCGTTTGTAGACAATGAATTCAACAAAACAAAACAATACATCATGAGTTTGATGCAATCAATAGACAAGAACGCGGAAATTCAAATAAATTATCAAAATGCTCTGACCGATGAGAAATCACCTTCTATCACTTTTAGAATGGCATTTGAAAATTATTTCACTTATTTGTCTTATTGCGACACTGCAACAACGAACTTTTTAAAGTATTGCTCTACTGTCAATAGTGCGTTCGAAAAAAATTTAATGTTTCTCATGGTTCAAATGAAAAAGCATAATGATACGTACCGAGAACAGAACTTCAATTATTTCTACCACCAGTCCATACAGAAATTGAAAAATATGCTAAAAACATGCGTGATCAAAAAGAAAGACCTGAAATCAAAAACAGACAACTGCGAACCTTATGAATCCATGTACAAGTATGGATCACCTAAACAATTAAAAAAAATATTCAAGAGAGCAAAAAAATATTTTACCCGTTCTTTGGAAAATGTTGCAATTCATCATGCTTCGTTGGCACAACAAATGAAAAAATACCTTGATCCAAATCATACTATCTTTGAAGATGTCAAATTGTTTTTAAAAGACTGTGATGGTTTGAACGGAGAAATTGAAACATATTCCAAGAAAGCAAGCCAGCATTGTTCAAGATTGGAAAGATTGTTCAAGAAAATCAAGAGCACACACAAGCCAACACTCAAAACACAATTCGACATGCATTCGATTTCGCCACAATGCACCGATTTCAAGAAAGACCATTTTGAAAACATATTCTTATATATACATGAGTCGTTCGATGAAATCAATGACACATACATGAAATTGAAATATTTGGTTGAAACACACGACTTTACAAAGAGAAAATTTGAGAGATACATTCAAACAAAAAATCAAACTGGAACAAACAACAGCATTAACAGATCGTCGTCACGCCAGTCTTTGAATCCAAATGCAACAAAAATCGATAATCCAATCAATCCTAACAAACCGAAAAATAGAACCAGTGCAAACAACAACAGTATCAGGTCATCTTCACGCCAGTCTTTCAATCCAAACGCTATCATGACCAACGATCGAATCAGTATGATAGAGTCCGATGATCCAATTCGAATAATTCCAAACCAACGTAATTCGATGAACCGAACAAATGTTAATGTAGACTCTTTTTCAATCATGCCAGCCGAAAACACATTGAACAACAACAGAACATCATTATCCACTCAAAACAGAAAATCGTTCATTCAACCTATCGTTGAGAAAACACAAAATTCCTTGACTCCTACCAGAAAACAACCAAAAAGTGTTAGATTTAATGAGAACAATGGAGATTTAATATTGTATGATTATGAAGATTAGATGTTTTTTTTAATCAAACAACAATCAAAAAACCCAATAAAATAACTAAAAATTCATGATTCTTTTGAACATTGGCATATTTCAACTCATGTAAAACAAAAACAAACGAATGCACAAACAAAAAAATTTATCCAACTAATAATAAATAAACAATAAATGTTTGATTCTGTTTTTTTAAAAAAAAGAAAAACAAACAAGAGAAAGTTGAATGGAGACAAGAAAACAACTTTCTGGTTTGTAAAGATATTGCTCCATTTTTCAAGTACTAACAAAGAACGTATTTTTTGCAAACAAAAATGAATGTTTAATGGTTAAAGTAACAATCACACCAAGATCCAAAAGTTTCATGTTTTCTTTCTCTATTTTTTCTCTCTCTTGTTTTCTTGAAAATTACTCACATGTATGAAATTAAATAGATCAAATCAAAAATAGAATGATTCATTGAATCAAAATGACAGATTAAAGAAACAAGACCGATCCGATTGGAAGGCAGGACTCTCCCACACAAGAGGTCATGTAAAAAATCATTGTTCTTTTATCCACTAATTGCGATTATGAATTTTTTTCTAATGTTCATCAAATGATGATTTTTTATTGAGCGATACCTGAGGAAAACCACTAAACGAAACGGTTCTATTGATATTTTTTGATTGGCTCAATTTTTCAATTTTCTCCATCCATTTTGAAAATGTTTGATAAAAAACCAAGGGATCATTGAACACAGGAGAACCCATCTGAGCTATTCTCATGAAATCAACATTTTCCAATCGCTCTACCATTAGAACGTTAGACTCATTGTCATCGTCAAACAGAACATGATCCAACTTGAATATTTGCATAAGTTCATACACCATGAAAGATTTTATATATGCCCATTTGGATTCGTGCGTGGAGTATATGGATGAATCAATACGGAGTGAAACGTTTTCAGCAAAAATGTCTTTCTTTTGGTCGAACTTGATTAAATGTTTCTGATGTTCCAATGCGAGAGATTCAAAGAGCACGCGCTTATGCAATGTGACTTTTGAATTCGGAAACATGTCCTTTTCTCGAAGTGATCCATAAACTCCCTTGAACAAACAATTTCCTTGCTTTTTATCAAACATCAACTGGTGTTGTCTCATATATTTCAATACTTCAAAGGTTATACCTCTCGTCAAAACAAATATACCTACAAATTCTATGTTTTCTGATACCATAATTTTTGAATATATAGTTTTCAATGATCTAATGACAGATGCATAATAGGACTCTTCCATCATTTTGGTTTTGTTTGTCTTGGGCATACCATATGAACTCTCTGGTATAATCGTTTTATCAAAGTCAAGAAATAAAGCCACCCTTTTCTTTGAATTTACAGACTCATGATGAGATTGTTGATTTTGTGTTTGATTGTTTGTTGGATTGGTTTTAAGATTTGTTGTTGAAGATTTTGTAGGGTCAACTTGAAAATATACTTTAGCAGTGTTGCCAGGATTTTGAAAGTTATTTTTTGAAACATCTTGTTTTGGTGGATCATTTGGAACAGAAAAATTGTTTGGTTTCTCATTTTTGAAAGTACTTGAATTGAATTTGAATCTGTGTGATTTGGGAAGGGGATTTTGTTTTTTTTGTTCATTATTGTTTGTTTCAATTTTGAGGAAATTCAATGAATTGTCTGGTTTATTAAATTTAAAATGAATTTTCGGTTGAACGCTTTTTTGATTTTGTGTATTGGTAATTGGAATCGTCAGATTTTTTCGAGGATCGTTTTTCGATTCGTTTTGATTCATATTTTTAGTGATTGACTCATTTTTCAGATCTATCAAAGAATCATTTAGATCAAACAACATTTTGAATGTTTCAAATATACAGTGTGTGGTATGAATTGCAACTTTAATAAATTCCTTTTTTCTTGTGAACTGTCAAAAAATTGAATGCATTTGATTTGTTTATTTTGAACAACAATTTATAATATCACAATGTTGTAATGACCAAGATTCTCATTTTGAGGTCGATCGACTACTCATCAAGTTGTTTAAAAATAGAATAACCAATCATTGGAGAGTGATTCGTTGAGATTATATTCAATTATTGTGGTTTGCTTTTGATTGAAAAAGTATAAAACAGTTTTTGTTACAAATGTATTTTCAAAATCGGTTGTTAAAAACAAAAAATAAAACAAAAAATAAAAAAAATAAAATGAAGTACTCTCAACAGACAATGTGTCAAAATGCCCATTCATGCGAATCTATGATACCATTGCGTACAAATAAGCGCGTCGTGAGACGTCGAGTTTTCCCGTCTTTTGAAAACATGATGCCGATCACATTGAAAAAAAACACGTTGCAAAGAAACATTGAAAAAGAAGAGACGAAGAAACTCAAACCAAAATCCAATCAGTCGGAACAGACGAACTATCCCGAGCAAAAAACATACATGGCTAAAATGTGCGTTTTGGCGCATGAATCAACACAGAGGCAAATCAATAAATTGAACGCTCCAGGGTCGACGACAGATTTAATACTGAAATCAATATTTTATGGGGACGAAACGATACACGCTTTGAACATTCGTTATATTCGGATTGTTGTAGAGAAATCCATGAAAAAAGACGATGATGTGTTTAAAAAAATCAATACAGACACTTTTAGACAATTTTTATTCAAGAGCGTACCAGAGTTCAAAGAACTCACACAAAAGAATGATGTATGTTTCATATTGGATAAGGTATCGCACATTTTTCACGAGAAGCGCTCAAAAAACCTATTTTTCGAACACATTGTGAGGTGTATTCAATGTTTCGAAGATTACAACAACATGATTATTTTGATCAAGTGTTTAAATTTATCAGGGTTGAGCTCTGAAAACTCTATACAAATATTGGAACACCAGACCATGTTCTTTGACAAATTATTCGCTCATGCGACACATCCCGAATGTAACATAGATTTCAAGATTCATTTTTGCCATCTTTTAAAGATGATGCTCGAATTGGATTCGTATATTATCTCTCAAAAGAAAGAACAAATCACAAACGACCTCAAAAAATGGGTACATTGTTCTGATGCAATTTTGTGCAACAGAAAACTTCACGGAAACACAAAGGAGCACAAATCAAACTCGAGACTCATCAAATTGGTATTAACTGTTTTTTTGGCTCTGTGTGAAAAAAATAAAGTTGCAGAAGATGATGATTTCATATGTAGAATAGACATAATGACTGAATTCAAACAGTTTTTTAAAGATGATTGTGGTTCAAGAGAGAGGTTGATGGAGTATACCAAACTTTTGTTTCAATCAAACAAAAATCAATTGTTCAATAAAATCAAGGACACTAAAATAATGGATCGAATTTTATCTTGGAAACAGATATTCCCAGCAAGTATAACATTGTTATTTGGTCAAAACAAACATTTGTTTCCACAAGTCGACAGTTCCATAGGTCTCGAAATGTTCAAATACATCACAATCAAAAATAATAGGCTTTGTTTTTTTTGATACCAAACAAATAAAAAGAATCTTTGTTTTTTCTTTCAAAAATAAACCATTTAAATACATACAAAATATGAGTGTATCAAATGCGCCGAAAGATTTTGAATCTATAAAACAATCGTCCGAGTCACTGAAAACAACAATAAAAGTTTCTTATGGTGCGCTGATTCTGTTTTCCTATATTATGTTCACTTTTGTTTCAAATATCTTTCAAAACATTGGAAATACCAATTATGCAATCCTGTTGTTGCTCGTGATTTCGGGAATGGCATCAGCCGACTTTTTTTCTGGAATTCTGCATTGGACATTTGATACATGGGGATCATCGGAAATACCGTTTTGGGGAGAGTATGTGGTAAAATCGTTCAGGGAGCATCACACGAAACCTCATTTAATACTGAAAAGAAATTGGATCGAAAGTAACGGTGTACCGATCATTGTGGTCGTTCTGGTTCATGTCGTGTATAGTCTTTTGTTCGAGGAGTGGGTTTTATCTATTTTGGGATCGGTTCACACTTCGGTGTTTTTATTTTGTTTTTATTTGATGATGTCCATGTCGAATGAGATACACAAGTTGTGCCATTATCCAAAAGAATGTGGATACTTTGTAGAAACACTTCGATTATTCAAAATTATTCCTTCGAGGATGGATCACAAGAAGCACCATACATATCCTTTTGATGATAATTATTGCCTATCCACTGGATGGATGAATCCTATTTTGAGAAAATTGAATTTCTGGAGAAACTTAGAACGAATCATTACCAGAATTACTGGCTTACAACCGAGAAGTGAGGATCACATGATTTATGAAGCACTCGTAAAAAGTGATGCGCGCGAACCTGGTCAAATCAGAAAGAGAAAAAAAGAATGAAACATTTCAAATGTACTTTTTGTCGCTCACAAAAAAAAACAATACTTAAACTTTTGTTCAATGCAAAATATAGACACAACCAAAACAAAAAAAACAACATCAAAAATAAAAAAAAAACAATGTCTTTCAGTGTTACCTTTGAAAAAGCTTCTGATTTCAAAAAGATAATCGATGGCATAAAAGATTTGTCAAATGAATTTAATATCGATATTTCCCCACAAAAAATGCACATAGATTTCATGGATTCGTCTGTTGTGTGCATGTGTGATATCAATTTATCGTCCTCCTTCTTCAAACATTTCGAGTGCAAAAAGAACAGTCAAATAGGAATCAACCCCAAACAAATGTGCACACTCATGAAATGTATGCCCGACAAAGATGAAATGAGCATATCCTACGAAGAGAACTCGGATAAACTTCAGCTATCATCCAGTAAGAATGGATCGAAAATTTTCATAAAAATGAATATGCTCAATATACAAACGGATACGTTCAGCGTTCCCGAATATGAAATCGACTCTGAATTCGAAATGTGCAGCAAACATTTTAAAAAAATGGCTACCGATTTGTCCTCTTTGGAATCCGATATTATAGACATATCAGTAAAGAAAGACGAAATACAATTTTTCGTGAATGGAAGCTTGGGTAGCGCAACAATTACGAAAAAATCACAGGAAGACATGACCATAAAACACAAGAACGATGTTTCTATCAAATTTGCAATGAAATACATTGTCCAATTCTCCAAGTTGTTTGTATTGAGCGACAAAGTAAATATAAAAATGACCAGAGACAACCCGTTGATCATTCAATACAAGCTTGGAGAAGGAAGTGACATGAATTTTTATTTGGCTCCTTCCATTGATGACATGGATGAAGACGACGACTTAATGGAATAATAAAAAAACAAACATTTATTTTTATTCATCTTTTTGAATGTAATTTCCATGGATATCTTTTATGGCGAAGCATTTTGAATCTGTATGTGTATCTCTCCCACACGTGGTGCATTTTTTCTTGAAGAAAGGACAGTCCTTGACAAAGTGATCATCCATTCCGCATTTGAAACACAAGTCCATGCGCTCTCTAATAACAGATTGTATATAATTTATTTGTTGAGGTCTGAGGAAAATGTTACAAAATGATCCCCCTCTAACATTGTCTATCCCATACATTGTCATATAGTACATTGTATATTCATCTTCCACGGGATCACATGTTTCAGAGGATTTCTTTGTTCCACTTGAGTCAGATTGTTCTGGTGCGTAGTCTTTGACGCAAAGTTCTATGATTTCTTTTTTTTTCAGAGGTTTGTATTTATTTGTCCAATGTGAGCCGTGCTTCTCTGGATCGAAATGATCATCGAGTCTTTGGTCAAGGTTTTTTGTTTTTCCTACGAACCATTTGTTGTCTTCAAGCTGCAAAACATAAAGGAACATGTTTTTTTTCTTGTTTTCAATCAGGGATTTGTGTTTTTTTTACACGCGACAAAAATATATCCAAAATTAGAATATTCCATTTTTTGAAAAACTAAAACGCTGCTAACAATAGATGATTCAAGAAAGGTTTTTCATTTCAAACACAAATTTTTTATAAAAAACACACAACAAATTGAAAAAAAAAGATGATTTATTCTTCCGAGCAAAAACTCCAATGGTTTCCCGATTACGAAACGATCGACAACAAAAAAGCAGAAACAATTGCATATATTATGTTCATGTGTGGTACCATGACATTCGAACAATACGATGCATTGAACACTTTGAAGAGAGACGATCCGTGTGAACTTTCAAAATTTGTTGTTTGTCTTTTGAAGCAACAGTTGAGTGAAATATGCGATACACTATCATTTTCCAACCATCTTTTCAAATCTCTGCACTCCATGATGGAATCTATCGGACACATTATGGTCACAGACAACGTGATTGAATATATTTGCAAGAGAGACAAGAAGTTGATTGTTTTAAGTAGCGATGTTTTGATAAAGATAAAACTCGACGTGTTGGATTCATACATAAATTCGTGGATCGACAAAGGGTATGAAATCATGGTTCCTTTCAGTATTATCGAAAAGTTTGATGAATTGAAAATTGAAAAAAATCACAAGTCTAAAGAATTGGCTTTCACTTCGAGAAAAGTTTTGAGATTTATTCATCAAAAAATATTGGATAAAAAAATAATACAAGAAAAATGTTACAATTACGATCACATAACGAGAAAGCACAATATCAAAAAGACCTGTAGAAATCTAGTCCTCCTATCGGCAAAGAGGTTTCAACAAAAGGATACTTATAATCAAGTGGTCGTTCTCCATTTCTACGACAATGTGCTCGAAAACAATGCTAACAAAATGGGTGTTCAATGTATGAATTTTGTTGATTTTTCAATGTGAGATAAAAAAATGCAATTGTAAATATATTTTTGTTTTTTATGCCATTTCAAAATAAAAAAGCCAATACAAATATTATTAAAAAAATCGAACATTCGTCTAACAAATCACACAAACCAAAAAAAAACACACAATGAGCGTTCACCAATCCCTATGCGACAGATGGAACACTTTTTGCAAGTGCGTCAAAGATTTGAGATCATCCATTTACAACATATACAATGGCGACTATCCACTAAACAACAACAGACTCATTGAAACCAAAAATTTCAAGCAAGTCGACGCATTCCTCCAAAGCATCATGGACACGGAAGACGACAAAATAGCGCAAGCATACGCTTCTTATTCTGATATTTTCAAACAAACGTATGAATGTGCAAGAAAAACAGACAATCCTGTTTACAACATGTATCACATGAACCCTGTCATGCCATCCAAATCATCAGGCACCCATGATTTGATATCATTCAATCATTTTGATATTTTGAAACACATTTTAACAGAAACATCAGATTATGAACCAAAATCAATGAAAATCGCAGATGATAGACAGATATGGAAGATGATGTACCATGAAACACCTGTTATTTTGAAAAAGCAAGAAGCATCGACTGGCAATACCAATCTGGATTTAAAAATCAAAAAATCCATGTATTCTTACTACATGAACAAAAACAGCGATCCTCAATATATTGACAAGATTTATTCGCTACTGGACAGAACCGACATTGAATCCCTAACTGAAGTGTACAATGGAACAGTCATGAACAACATGAATTCCATATGTCCTATTTTCCCTTATCTGTATCATGCAGCGTTTGACTTTGTGTTGGACATGGATCAAAAAACGATAACACCATACGTAGTTCAAATACAAGAGTTTTTAGGAGAAAGTTTGCAAGATTTGATTGACTCCTTAAACGATGACCCCCTTGACAATGATCAATTGAAAGTGGCAAATTACAAACAGAAGTGCAACATATACGAAACAATGATCATGCAAATTATGTTCTCATTTCTCACCGCACAAAGAATAATGGATTTTGTTCATTTTGATTTGAGATTGCCGAATATCACGTTTGAAAGAACCGATCAAAAATACATCAATTACAATTTGGATGGTGTTTTGTACACTGTTCCGACTTATGGAATATTGTTCCATGTTATCGATTTTGGTAGATCATATGTCGACACAGGAAAACTAAAAACGGGAACCGACATGTACGTTACTGATTATGAAACAAACGACAGATCGATCGACGGGAAAAAATTAGACTATGCTGATATTTTATTGTTTACAAGAGAGTTTTTATACAGAGGAGACGTTTTATTTATCGATGAATCAAGACAATTTTCTTCAAAGAACGGTGTTTTCTACAAGATCATGAAGGATGCATTAAAGTGTGATGGAGATTACGAAAAAATTTATCCCAAATTTTTGAATTGTGATTCAAAGTTCTCTTCCATCTTGGAGAAAGACGGATTCGAAAAACCGTTCAATCATTTTTATTCTTGTGTCATGGATCCTGTGAAATATGATAAATTGAAACAGTTGAGAACCAAAAAATTGTCTAAAAATAACACAAAAACACTTTCAAACAAGAGCTTGGATTATGATTCTCAGACATCGGGATCATTTGCAGCATTCCATCCTTTTGAATTGAGCAAAAATTGTTCGGAACACACATCCATAACAAAAATGATTGGAAAATACGGGGTTTACTATCTTGTACCAGATAATGAATATGAATATGTCATGAACGAAGAAGAAATTTTAATTGTTTAACGCAATGAATATTTGTTTGCATGAGATCAATAAATGATTGTTTGTTTTTTCTTAATCTTTTGATGGCAATGATGTTTTTTTTGCAAATTGAAAAATAACACAACAAACAAAAAAGCAAAAAAAAGAAAAACAATGGCATTGAGAGGAATATTTGGGATTGATTTGGATAAACCAGTAGGCGCTGCTTGTTTCAACAGTGAAGAGCATGTCTTTGGTTTTTTGAGAGACAAGCAATTGAAAGTTGTAAAAATTAGTGTAGAAAATGTGAGAAACTTTGGAAACTCAAAGGTTGTCGATTTTTCGTTTGAACATGACGTTGCATTTGTGAAGCAACTAAGCTACGAGCACAATGAAATCAAAATGATAGTGGATGGAGACACAGTATTCAAAAACGATGATCATGAAAAGAAGACTCACATTTTTCACAACATGACAATTGATGCAAATAATGCAAACAGAAAAGTAATCAAAGATGTTGAAATTAAAAATGCTGTAAAGAAAAATTCCAACCACATGTTTTATGTGTGGGATTAATTTTTTTTAAAAACAAAAATTATTTTATTTTTTTATTAGGGCTCTCATTTGAATTATTTTTTGCATCTTCTTGCCTCTTTCTCTTTTTAGTCATGCACAAAATCAATTTTTGATTCATCATGTTGACGATTGGATTGTTTTCAAACATTCTCTCATAAGCCAATATGATGATCCCTTTTGGGTCATGCTTCATCATTTTAAGGATGGAAGAAAAGCATCGTGTATCCTTTTTGTGATAACACCTTGCCAACAACATGGAGCCCCTGTTTGTCCGAAACACTTGAAGCATATCTTGAACTAATTTCTCATTTTCTGACTTTTCATCCATGTAATCGCAGATTATCGCTGTGTCTTCGAATTCAAGGTAATGGTCGATGCATACTTCAAATTTGCTGACGTTGTCTTCTTTCATATTTTCAAAAATAACAATAGATTGGGATTGTTCCTTTTCGATTTTTTTGCATGTGCGCGAAAATTCAATACAATTGAAAATTCTTCTTGCTTGGTTGATGTTATGATTACGTATACCATGGTTACTGTTAGGGACAATTGATTCTTTTCGAAGATGCCGATACTTCATTCGGTCATCGAGATTGAAAGACAACTTTTGGAACTCCGCTTCTTCTATACCTCCGTTTTTGAGAAACGTTTCAATATCGAAATTAATTTCATTCAATTGATTTTTAACGAGTTGCAACTGATAACTATACACACTCCTTGCAAAGAACTTTGAAACAGGTTTGATTGTATAATTCAACAAACAATCATTGATGTCGTCTTTGCAAATGTATGAGAATATTTGGTTGGTAATGTCTTCAGGCAAAGATTCAATCATTTCTGCGAGTGGCTCATTCTTTTCAAAGTGTATGCCAAATCTTTCATGTTGCTCATCGCCTGTTATAATTCCTCTCATCCGAAGGTGAGCATGCAATGTCACTCCATTGGAATCCTGAATGTCTGTGACCATTTCATGGTGCTGTTCCATGATTTTTCGAATAGACGACACACAGTATTGGTGTGGTGTACATTTTTCTGTTTCTATTTTTGGACTGTTCGAATCAGTACGAACTATGAATCTTCGGTGGGAGTATGTTTGATTGTCTCTGACTCGGAGTTCCATGCTGTAGTCGATCATCTTAATGATGAGCAGTATGATCGGAATTTTATTAGTTATGGGATCGACCACATTGATGGATGGTTTTGTGGGACATATATCATGAAGGTATTCTAGCACACTGAAGAAATCATCGGTGACATCGAATGATGTTTTGAAATTGGGGGAAACTTCAAATTCAATCAAATGTTTGAATTGCTCTAGTTTTGATGGTAAAGCATTGTAACAACCCATAATGTCGTATACCATATTTTGAAACACATTGAGCGTTTTTCCCTCTTGGATGTGCTGTGTTGTTACATTCGAACAAAAAATATGTTTCTTGCGAGACCCGCTGGTCAAGCTTTCTATTTGAGTGAAGGCATCTATTTTTTTTTGTTTGTTATTTTTGATCAATGATCTAACGTGCTTCAAATTATCATGGTTTGAGATTTGTATGTCGTCGAGCGCAACGTTCATTCCTGTACCCGATTGCATTCCGAGGTCTTTTATCATTTTGATGTGGGATTCTATTTGGTATTTGTGAACCTTTTCTGAAAACTCTTTAACACGAACACAGTGTACGGAGGTGTTGTGTTGCAATGCTCTCATTAATTCAAAAAACAAATCCTTGTCAATGCTTTCTACAAACAATTTTGAAACGTAGGTCATGCTTTGGTGATTATCTATAAAAAAACGGATCATCTTGTCGTTGTGACAAGTGAAAGTTTGTGGCGATTGAAAATTTTGTTCAATGTACTCTTTTACCAGTTTCACTTTTTTTAAACTTTTGGAATCACATGCTTGTTGCATGATAGACTCTTTGCAATCATTAAACATTTTTACGGCAATCATCGAATCTTGTTTGAATTTGAGCGATATTTCATCAATCGATAATCGTTTGATGTCGATGTGTAATTTTGGAGACAGGGTTGAAGGTTCTCCCTTTTCTGTGATTGCTTGCATGATTGATTGTTTTAATAAAAAATGTGCGTGTGTGTGTTTTTTTTTGAATGTCATCGAGTTGCTGTTTAGAACTCAATGGCATCTCGAAATTATATAGAAAATGGACACATCGCTCTTTTAAAATAATAGATTTTTCCATATCTAATTTTTAAAATGGAGCGAGCAAAAAACAAATAATTGATAAAAATAAACAATTTTTGTGTTGGTGATCATTTTTTGAAAGGAAAAAAAATGAAAAAAATAAAAAGACCAAACTTTTCCAATGAATCCCAGAAATGCTCAAAAAACATTTCTATCCAATCGTTCAACCTGTTTTATAGAGACATTGAAGATTTGATGATGAGTTTGAATGAGAAATATGTCGACTTTCAACAGAAGCAGCATTATTTCGAAGAGAAAAACAGGTATGATCTTGAAAAATTAGATAGTCTCCGATTTGTTCGACATCAACTCATTCAGTCCATATTCTACAAATGGTCGAACATGATGGAAAAGTATGAGTCATACGATATTAACAATATGATCATCAAAATCAAAAAATCAAACAGCGTTATTGATCATTACAATCAGATGATCCAGAATTTGAAGAAAAAGGATGACATTCAGTTGCAAGTCTTATACGAGGAACACATTGATCTTAGGAAAAAATGCGTGATTGCGGTTCAATCGGTGAAGTACTGGATACCTGATTGGAACAAGTTCTATAGAACCGAACTTATAACTTCAAAAAACTGCACCACATCGATCAACACACTCTACCGAAATCAATTCGAATGCATTTCGGATTGCATGTTTGATCCAAAATCGTTGCACGAAATGAAACCAGTAACGATCAAGCAGAATGGGGATCAGACAATAAAAACAGGGTTCATATTGGGTATTCCCGTGATTCTCATTAAGAAAAGAATAAAAACAAACGATCACAAACGAGACAATGAGCTATACATGAAAATGTATGACATTGTGTACAATCAGAAAACGGAACAAAAAAAATCAGTGCGTCATCTGTGGATGATATTGAATTCTTACAACACAAAAACAAATCAACTCAACGAAGCAAAAAACGGGATCGTGTTGAATCATGTTAGTGAATTTTGTCACAATTATTGCAAAACTTATTTTTGTTCGATTGATTTTCAAATTGATAAAAATTCAAAAATGCTCATACCACATGTCGTTCAACTCAAAGAAAACATTGGAACAATGAGCATATACAATTTGAACCGATACATCCGTTACCAACTGGAACCCGAAACCGACAAACAAAACATCAAAGCCATATTGACAAACAAAATGAATGTTTTGAGCTCCTTGTTTATTCAATTAGTTTTTGCCATTTTCTGTGGTCAAGTTTCTGTGAGTTTTGTTCACCAAAATCTTTCTTCCAAAAAGATAAAATTAGTTTCAGTCGATTTCGACACCGCTCTCTACTACGAATATAATTCCGTCGTATACAAAATACCGACTTTTGGGAATTTGGTGTTTGTTCAGGATTTTTCATGTTCCACAGTTAAAACACAGAGCCACTATTCGCAACCGATGAACATTGTTTTGCACCACCGATCATTCTTTGACATTGTGGACTTTCAATATCTCGATATGATGTGTTTTCTGAGACATTATTATATCGAGGAAGATGCTAATTTTTTACAGAATCTTTTGGATTATGGGATTGACGACAAGTTGGAGCCTTTCAAGATGATCAGTAATTATTTTCTCAGTTGCAATTACCCGTTGAACTCGCAAGAATTTTCAGTTATACATCCGGTACAATATGAACAACAAAAGATATTTGTCGATCCATACAAAATAGAAGAATATCAGATATCGGACATTGAGACGAGACACCCATTTTTGGAGGAAGACGAAAAACAGACAATAAAAACATCGACAACTATCAACGATAAGGATAAAAACGCGCTCTACGAAAATATGAAACATTTTGGTTCGAGCCCTAGTGTTTCGAGACCTTTGAAAAATGAATTCATCTCATGGCATCCGATAACTCTGAAAACGCTGTGCTCTGAAAACGCCTCCATGGAAAATTGGTTCGACACAAAAATTGCAAGATCGTTGATTGTTGAGTTTGAATCTTTGAGTTCATCCCAAAAGAAAAAAATCAACCACATAAAATCCTTTGATCATTATCGATAAACAAAAAATTATTTTTTTTTGGTCAAATCGAAAAAAAAAAGCAACCATTTATTGGATTAAAAATTCTGACATTTTTCTAATTTGATGTTTTGCTATTACGTGTTTGACAAGTTGATACCACAACGATAGAGGTTCCGTCTTTGATCTCAAGTCCAATTGCCTAAACATTAGCGATTTGTTTGAAAAGGAACTCTTGCAAAACCACACTAGTTTTTTAATCAATTCTTTTTTTGTTTCTTGATTTTCTGGATCAAAGTTGAACAATTGACAAAAGTATTGATAATTGTAAAAAATAAATTCATAATCTTCTGTGAAACATTTCATCCACTCGTCTCCGCAATGCTGATCCATACAACAGATCATTATGTCACTTTTTGTTATTCTTGCATTTTGATCTTGACTCAAAATTGTTTCAACTAAATCTATTGACTCCTTTCTTATTTCAATATTCAACAAGCTCTTCCAAAAAGCAGCATAATCACACACATTCAATCGCTCGTACCATATCCACGAAAAAATGCGCATCATTTTTTGATCCCCTTTCATTCCACCATATTCTGACCTGACCCACAAGCACCACGCAAATGGACACACGAAATAATCGGAATCATAAGGCGATTTTTCAATCATCGTTTCCAACCCATGATCATCCATCAAATGGTCATAACAATTGTCTCTGAAATCGCTACTCGAAACAGACGCAACAATATACAGCAAGTTTTTCATTAGTATGGGAGATAATTTCACTTGGTTCCTGTTTGTGAACATCATCAACCCAATGAGTATAATGATTTCTCTCTTCATGTTTGCATCTTCCATCATAATAATTGAATACCTTCTGCAAAAATGATTCAAATCTTTCTCTATAAGGTATTTTGCAACTTTGCAACAAGACTCTATTTTTGTGTTTCTTGTGAGCTTTTGCAAATTACTATACCACACAGATCGAGGAAAAGTGTCGTAGTGCTGTTCTATTTTGTCGATGTGGTTCGATCCAATTTTTAAAAGACCATTTTGAATGTAGATTGTAGTGTTTTGATTTGTTATTTTCTTGGATTGGAATGATTTATCAGATAAAAATGTGGGATGCGCGTCAATTGATTCTTTCTTGAAAAAATCGTTAATATTCTTTTGATTTTTGAAAGATTGAAACTGATTTTTTTCAGAATTGAATTGAGGATCAGGTAAATCATGCTCATTCTCCAATGTTCCAAATGAATTATCATAGTTGGGTGTTTTTGGAGATGATCTTGGGTTAGGTATTGTCCACTCTTTCAGCTTATCGTTTATCGGGCGAGAACCCTTGGTCTCGACTAGTGTTGTTTCGTATTCGAAGTGCCATTTCAAATGTTTGTTTTCATCCAAGAAAATGTACAATTTATTGGGATTCATTTTAGTAAAAGGTGTATTTGTAAAATAATTTAATTTTTTTATTTTAACTTTCTTGTGGTCATTTGAGTGTTTACAATTTTTCTATTTATACAATCATGAAAAAACTTTTCTTCTTGGTCTTGTCAATTGGATTTTTCCAATATTGCTTGATTTGTTTTGGTTTCTTCTTGATTTTCTCTTTCCATTTTCTATATACAACCCCAAACTTTGTTGAGGTGCACTTTTTTTATAAGTCACATCCACATAATGATAAAAAACATTCTTTTTTCTGATGCCCTTGGTCGAATCCATTTTCAACAAATTGGACGGAGAATCTATTTGGTTAATAATAGAATCGCTATTAATAGGAGTGGTTCGTTTGAGAAGATGATGGTTGAGTTTTCTCATTGGGTGATCGTTTTTGTATCTATTGGAATGGATGATGCATGTGTTGGGTTTTATTTGATCCCCCGTTGATTCTTGTTGATTGTCATTGTTCAAATCATCTTGTTCTCTTTGAACACTCCAGTTATCATTATTGAAGTCGGTTTGTTCTTGTTGTTCTGAGCGATTGTGATTGTTATCGGAGACACTTTGTTCTTGTTTTTGAATTGGATCGATCTCTGGTTCTGCGATGTGTTCTTTCTGTGTCTGAAGTGTCTTTGAATAGTATTCCATCAAAGGGTCTGGTACGTAATTATCGGGTTGAATTTCGGAGCTGAGATCAGAATTAAAATTATCAATGTGACCAACATATTGATCATTTGTTTCATCTTTTACTGGAGATTCATAATCGCAATCAGTCGTCTGTTGATACGATTGATTTGATTCGCAATTTTCGTTGAATGTGGATCGATTTTCAAAATTACTTGTTTCTTTAATGGTTCTCATGGATTGAACTGGAATAAACGTACTCATTTGAGATTGTTGAAAAAGTGGTTGATTGTTCGATTGGGGTGAGTTGTAATCATTTTGTCGACAAACATTTTCAATGTATTCTCTGTTGTATTGGCTCATTATAGGAGCGTTTGGATGGTCGTGTTCATAATTGTATTGGGGAGAGCCCGACAATTGTTGAGAAGGTTCAAATGACATGTTTTCTATGGGGTGGCCAATCGGTTTTTCATCGTGCGGGAAACTCCTGTTTTCAACTGCGTTCTTTATGGTTTCTCCAATTTTCGAAGTGTATTTGTATATGTAGTTCATTTTGATTGTTTTTTTTTCAGTTGACTCTCAATATTTTATGGATTGGTTTTTTTTGTGTTGAATACATCACAAATATGATCGTTTTAATGGACAAACAAATAAAAACATTTAACATAAAATAAAAAACAAAATAGCTCCATTTTTTACTCGAACCCCAATTCTCAAATAAAAAAAATAATTGATTCAACAAAAATCCAATCAAGTAGAAAATGAACGAATCTGAATTTCAAAAATTTGTCTCTTCTCACATTGACGACCTCATCAAGAAACATGATATTTTAGTTTTCGCTAAATCGACATGCCCGTATTGCATAAGAACAAAGAAAATGATGACCGATTTGAAGTTGGATTTTTCATGGATCAACATTGACTCAATCGACGATCAATATGTGCTGAGAACCGCATTGGAAAAGAAAACGAACCATAGAACAGTTCCATTTGTTTTTGTAAAAAATCATTTTATTGGGGGATCATCCGACTTTGAATTTATCGTTTCGAGCGGAGGTCTCAAACAATTGTTGAATTAAATTATTGTTTGTGTTGCGAAAAAAATTGTTTACATGTTGTCTTGATCATCTTCAATATCATCGTCATCATAATCGTTATACCGATTGATTGTAGAAGTATTCCGTCTTGATGAACTGGTATTGTACATCGATGACGAAGTTGATGTTGATGGAAGACTAAATGGATCAACATACGACCTTTCTCTTGAACTACTATTTGAACCACTCGTTGATGGAAACATGTTTGGTCTTCTTGTTACTGGTAGTATCAGTGGCGCATTTGTTGAGGATGAAGTTGTCGCTGATGATCGGTTGGATGGATCAACATACGACCTTTCTCTTGGGATGTTGTTGGAAGTACTCGTTGATGGGAACTTTTTTGGTTTTCTGGTTACTGGTAGTATCAGTGGGACATTTGTTGAGGATGAAGTTGTCGCTGATGATCGGTTGGATGGATCAACATACGACCTTTCTCTTGGGATGTCGTTAGAACTACTCGTTGATGAAGACATGTTTGGTTTTCTGGTTACTGGTAGTATTAGCGGCGCATTTGTCGAGGTTGAAGTTGATGCAGATGGCTGCCTTAAAGGAACAATGAACGATTGTTCCCGAGAACGATTGTTGGAACTGCTTGTTGATGGAAACTTTTTTGGTTTTCTGGTTACTGGTAGTATCAGTGGAGTCGATGTTCTTGAGTTTATTGAAGAATTAGTCGAACTTGTCGTAGTTGTTTCATTGTTCATTTGTTCGAAGAATTGCTCGTTTGGTATGGCTATTGCATTTTCTTTTTTAGTTTCATCGTCCGATAAACTCGGAAACATGGATTGTATTAAGGCTTCGTTTTGATTCAATTTCTGTTGAGTGTGTTGTTTTATTTCATTTATTATTTTTTCGCTCATTATGCGCAACGAATCAACGGGTCCTGGGACTCTCTGGTATCCATTATATAAGATTGTCTTGTCTGTAATTGGGACTCCCGCTTCTTTCAACGCCATCAATTCGTCCCTGAGACTGTATCTCTTGGAAATCTTGGCTTGTTCGACATAATCGGGTTCTGCTCTCTTGATTTGAACATAAGGGAACAATTTTTGGGTTTTTTTTGTCAGCAACTCATAAAGTGGAAACGCTTCCGATTTATCCTCTTTTTTCCCGTAATTGCGCCTCACAGTTGATCCAAACCCAGTTTTCTTCTTTGGTTGGAATTTTGCGCGCTCTCGTTGTTTTGCTGCAACTTGATGCTCAAAAGTATAATAGTCTTGTTCAGCCAATTTTCTGTCTTGTTCAATTTGTAAATTCATGTTTTGTCTCTTCAATTTGACCAATTCAGGAATTTTTTTAATTTTTTTCATAAACTCCACCATCTCCTGTTTTCTTATCTGCAATATGTCATCGGATTCTTTCTTCTGTCGACTAAACATTCCTGCAATCATTATCATGGCGCTTATCAACGAGTCCATATCTCTGGGAAATATCGTCATATTGTGAAAATGCTTGATGCTAAATATAGCCATAACAAGATTGATATGCTGAAATTCGTATCCATCAACGAAAGTGTAAATCTGATTCCTCAAACTCGGACTGAACTTTATATTGCTCAAACTTAGAAACTGTTGCATGATGCAATAAGCTCCACAATTCACAGCCTTTTGATCCGAAAGAATCAATACTTTTGAAGTGTCAAAGTATGCTGGCAATTTGTCATTTGTTTTTTGACAAAGATATGTCACAAACATGTTCAAAAAGAAAAATGTATTTGTCACTTTTTGTCTATTTGTTTCTGCCTTATAAATTAACTCTTTTTTGTTTTTCTTAAGAGGCACAATCACTCGAACTACGGTCGATTTCGGAACACCTTCTTCTGTTTCACGGGATCTCACCATTCGGAAAAACAAAAGTTTAAAAGACTCATGCAATCCAAAATTCCTGAACATGTTCCATTCTTTTCGAGATTGTTCATTGAATTGATTTGGGTCAAACTCTCTGAACGATAATAAACGAACCATGTTTCCATCGATCTCATGATCTATTGTTTTATGGCTTTCTTCGACCATTGATGCGTTTTGATTGGGTTCTTCCAAATGGAGGACGACACTACATTGTGAGCGCTCGACTAATTTCCACATTTGGTCTGCACCATGCATTGTTTTTGGCATGTTTCTTATTTTTACTTCGCTTGTTGTTTTTGAGATTGGATTTTGTGAGTCACATGGTTTTGATCGTATTGACCCGAGGGAAAAGCATGGTCGAGGATGTTTTGGAGTCTCGTTGTTTACTTTTACGTTATATTCGACTTGAAAGTCCATCATCAAATTCATATTATCGACAAGTATTTGTGCGTCATTGTTTTGTAGGGCAGAAAGACTTACAAAATCTGTAAAGAAATTATTATTAATAATATCAATCATTTTATTTTTGAAAATTAAGCGTTATATATTTTTTATACTAATTGCAACTAAAAAATAATGTTTCCGTTGTTTATTGTTTTTTGTCAAGGGAAAATATTTCGCCGCTTTTGATATAAAACCCAGATACACAAAAATTTGTTTATTAAACGATTGATTCTATCATTTGTTGATTTGCCTTGAAAGATTCTTGCATTTTCTTCAAAGTAAACTCTCCAATGTTCAATTTTTTGTTTAAAAAATTGATATCCAAATCAAAGTTCAATACAGCGTCTTTTTTTGGAATCATGAACGATATTTGCTTGAATTCATAATCTTCATAATTCTTCTCTGTCAGAGTCTCGTAAATCAACTTTGTACTTTGGCTCAAATCTAAAGGATGGTCGAGTATCTTCCATGATGGAGGTTGATCGTGGAACATATCTGACTGGTACACATATCGATCAAAGAAAATGGTTGATACATGTGCACTTTCCATTGGTTTGGAAAAATGAATTTGATACACTCCATTTGAAATATCTTCATTTGTGAATGGTGTTTTATAAATCCACGAGCCTTCATAATCTTCAGATTCCAACAGAATCCACCTCATCACATCAGCAGTAAGTCCAGACGAATTTTTAATGTATTGGTGTCTATTGAACTTTGGTTCATTGAAGGTTTCTTTCATTTCGTGCTCGTTTTCGTCTTTGTTCGATCCATAGAGTTCATTTTTTTGAGTTTGGAATGGAACAGTCCTCGATTTTTGCTTGTAAAAGATGTCTATCATTGTTTTGTGAAGCCCTCTAAAATCCACATTATTCACATAGTAATAGTTTAGAAAACTGTCTTTGTTGATTAGGTTTATTGTATTGATTAAATTTTCCATTGTTTTTTTGATTGATTTTTGTTCGAGATTGTTTTTTTTGTTAATTGTTCACATCAACGCGATTTCTTTGTTTTTCGAAATGACTTTATACCATTTGAAAAGAACACTTTTGAAAAAGAATGTTCCATGTGTTTTTTGATGGTAAAAACTTTCAATCATGTGGTTCAATCAAAAATCAAAAATCGAGTCATTCGAATTCAAAATTAATTTCCATGGCACACAATAAAACCAAGATTGCATCGATCGATTGTTTTTTTCTCGATAAAATAAAAGCAAAAAAACGATGACTGATAAACTAGAAACAAAGTTCAATTTAACCAACGCGCTCAAATCCATCGGATATTTTGTGCAAGTTTCTCAATACTGGTTTGATTTGTCGATAAAACAAGTAAACATTAAACTCAACGAAGAAATTGATTATTCGGTCAATGTAAATGAATGCATTCAAAACATAATCGATATATTAAAAAATGATGACCTGAAAGAAAACCAACCTGATGTTCAAAAAGAAATAGAAAAACTGTGCACAATTGTTTATAAAAATCAACAAAAAAATCTTTCAACTTTGGTTTCTCAACAAGAAATTGAATCGCTTTTGAAAACAGAAACGCAAAATAAAATATGCGATACAGACAACTTTTGCTCGAGTGGAACATCAAAATCATTAAACTCCGTGATTGGTGCTGAAGAATCATACAAGGGAGACTATGCTAAATCGATCATGTATTTGAATTTGATGATCAAATACTTTGCATTCATTATTACAACAATGTACTCTTCGGACGGTCAAATCGAAAACGTAAAATATGAGGAATACGACAGCATTTGCTCTAGTGACACGTCCTATGAATTTATAAAGGAAATTGTTTCTTACATTTGTGAAAATAAAATCGAGATCGAAAATGAACCAACAATGCTTCAATACGAAATAAAAATCTCAGAAAAAACAAAAGAATCCACTGATTCCTTGGAAGAAATAAGCGAAAAAGAAAAATCACAAGAAACAGAAACGATCGCTGAATCAACCAAAGAACCAACCCTTGAAGAAACTACTGAATCAACTCCTCAAGAAACTAGTCCAGGAATTGGTTTAACTGATAAAGACCAAAAATCAAATCAATCATTTTACAAATCGCAGAACACCAGTAAAAACACAATACGCTACAATATTTCCAAAATATTCAAAAACAAGCATCATGGTGGATTTAAATTATCCGATCTTCCTTCGCGTTCGACACACACACCCAAGAAGCAAATCATATCGTCCGACAAAAATTTTCAGATTCTATTGAAACAACACAATGACATGGTCTATGAAGTCAAGGAAGCCAATTTGAGCTACAAGGATATGAAGGGGTATACATTGTTTCCCGAAGACAACCCCGTCTTTGAAATTTTGCAACAGAGTTTCAATGTGAAAAAAAGTTTGATGAAAACGCAGCGGAAACTAAGACAAAAATATTTTGAATTGAAACTGGTGCATGTTTTGTTGAAACAAGATATTATAACTCCAGAAAACATTCAGGAATCGTATTCGATAGACGATATAGACGTTTTGCATTTCTCTGATTTTCCAAAAGATATGGTCGATCATGAAAATGCAAATTTTGTCAAATTTCCTATTCTTGTATCTTCAGGATATGTCATGGATTTTCAAAAATTCTCGGAATCAAAAAACGGATTATACTCAAAAGACAATAAGGAAAATTCAATCAACAAAGATTTTTATAGCGTCGCCTACATTATGCGTTTCATGTATTGTTTGGTTCATTTGAAACTAGGGAATTTGATTATAAATAATACACAGTTCGACGAGATCAAACAATGTTTCACGGTGTACTTTGAATTCTACAACATCGAGTACATCGTGGACTGTTTTGCAATGGTCATGTCGATCGAACACTATGAGATATTCTTTGATTTTCTAAAGAGAAACCAAATGGCAGACAATTCGGAAGACGGTTCAAACAGCACTTTTATTTATACAATGACTGAAGATAAAAGAAATAAAATTCGCGATCAAATCAAAAACAATTATGATTTTCCCATACTCAAATACAAGGAATTCAAGAAAATATTTCAATCAAGTGTGTACTACGACTCCGAATCTTCGGAGAGCGAAGACTGTTTTATGCATATACCAATAACATCGATTGAGCACGGTCACACCATAGACCTGGCTGATTTCAAGGACTTTGAAGATTCGTACAAAACGCTGGAAATTCAAAACACGGAGGGTGGAAAAGTAGGGAACGTCTTGTTCAAAATCAAGCATCAACATTTTCTGGCTGATCTTGAAGTTAAAAACATGATTGATCGAGTTTATTTGAAGGATGTTGAATGTAAATGCCGATACGGTTCAATCACATGTGAAAAGGACACAACTTATGAATTGAAAGATGTGTACAAGATTAATAGTTGTTTTATTGAGAAAAAAAATTGATTGAAATTGTAATAAAAGGCAAAACGCGAAATAAATTTTAAGACTCTGTTTTCTTTTTAAAAATTGAAAAAAAATGTCTTTCGGAAAACAAGCATCCAATCTTTCAAACACTGATTCACAGAAAAACAGCCCATCTTCTGTTCACTTATACACGAATGAATCAGCACAAGCTGACAAGATTTTAAAATACAACACATCCAAGATTTATGAGAACCCGTATTTCGATGAATTTGAAAACTATATCGATCCATTGTATGTTTCAAAAAGCAAAAAACAACTCACGCAAAGTATAACGGAGCAAATGTCCGATGACATAATGCGCCACAACAAAAATTTAGAAAAAGTGTCAACATTGAACGACACAAAATCAAAAACCGATCCAAAATATACGTTTAATTTGTCCAAATACAATAGATTTCCGTCTACACAGTATCCTGATGACACTTTCTTGAAATCCAATCGATTGTTGAGAAAAAACATCTTTGAAATTACACTGACGAATGCTTTGTTAGAGAGTACACAGTACCATTTGAAGATGGACATTGATGAAGTTTATGTTGTATACTTTACGGATTTTCAAAATTACTTTCAAAAAACAAACGGAAAAGGCGAAGAAAAAATTTGTTGTGTTGAAATTCCAGTATTACTGTCCAATGGAACAGTTGAAGAAGCGGATACGTATTTCACACCAGAAATTCAATCTAAAATGTCAACTTTTGGAAGACCAATAAACACCGATTTCACGAGTGTACCATATATAAACCGATTTATGTCATGTTTAATTCACTTGAAAATGAAGAATTTGAAAATCGTAGATCACAAGAAGAAGAACCCGTTCAATTATTTCGAAGTAACATTGGAATGGGTGCGACAAAAGAAAAAATTCATATTGAGATGCCCTGTGATTCATCACGAATTACTGATTGAGTTCATGGTAGATCATGGGTTGTACATACGAGACAAGAAAAGATTTGTATACATTGAAGATGGTTCGATGGAGAAATTCTCCGATCAAAAACAAAAAGAAATTGTTGATTTCCCCGTACTCAAGTACAAACATTTTAAAAAATTGTTTCAATCTGCTTTTTATTATGACAAAGATCAGTCCAATGATTATCATGTCATGTACAAACCCGTGACATCGATAATGAACGGATATACGATAGATTTGGCTGATTTTGAAGAATATGAAAATTCGTACAAGATATTTGAGATTGAAACGTTTGAAAATACAGGTGAAGAAAACACAGATGATGAAAAACAAGATAATGATAATGATGAAGAATCTCAAAGCGAAAATGCAAATTCAAACAAAAAAGATGAAAATATAATTTACAAAATAGGACAAGAATTTTTCTTACCAAACATACCCATAAGAAATTTCATCAATGCAATTATGCAAAAACAATTGATGTGCAACCAAATTGGAGAAATATGTTTCAAACAATAAAACTTTTTTTTTTTGTATTGTTCAAACTTAAAATAAATAATCGTCCTTGTTTTGTTGAAAAAAAAATTATCCAAATGAATCAACAAAACGATTCCCAAAAGATTTCTTTCATAGGATTCGAAAATTATCAACCCCATGAATCCAACAAAAAGCAAAACACAAAAATAAAATACAACATCTCAAACAACCATATCAACAGGTTTTTCAGGGTAGACGATACGTTCATGGAATATCCACAAACGAAAAAATCAACCATAATTGTTACTGAACAAATTTCCAAATTACAATCCGTGCACGATGAATACATGGACACTTTGAAGCAAAACATACAAAACATACAGGATGAATCAATTCGAGAAAAGTATTATTCAGAGATACCTCAAAGTAATGTGTCTTACAATGATGAGACTACATTAAAGACAGAAAGACGATTAATTCAAAAAGTGTTTGAATTGAAACTGTACAACCATTTAATACTTTTGAAAAGTTGTTCTTTTAAAAAAACATTGAAAGAAGAGATTGAGCATATTAATGTTTTGTTCATTGAGGATATGAAGAATAGTCAATTTTCACATTCAAAAAATGATTGTTGTATGTCTCTTCCTCTCTTGGTTTCTTCTGGCAATATAGTGGATGTGAGTGATTTGTATTCGACTGATAATTCGGGAACCAAGAAATGGATCGACACAAAAAATACTCCAATCAACACAAACTTCATAATCACGTCTTACATCAATCGATTGTTGTCAACTTTGGCAAACATGGGCATGAACCGAGTCAATATGGTAGGATACATTGAAAGACCAAACAATAAACCATATGTCGAGGCAGAGTTTTTGATTGTTGAAACTGATTCACAAACTCCAGTCGAGTCATTGTATAAGAATTTTCATGTGAGAATTCAACCAAAACATTTCAGAGAGATTGTCATTCCTTTCATGAAACAAAACAACATGTGGGATTCTGTTCAACGGGTATTTTGTCAGAATCGTGCACTCAAAAAAAAGAATTTCTCGATTCTCAATTATAAACAATTTAAAATGCTTTTCCAGACAGCTTCTTCTTATGACAACGTATGCCCTTCTGCAATCATGATTGATCCAGTGACCAATGTTAAAAACTCGTTCACGATAGACTTGGCTGACTTCAACGGAGCATACGAAAAATATCCTATATCAAACGATGAAAATAAAACTGCTGGTTTTGCATACTGTATAAACCACAGGTTATATATTCCGAATCATTCAATCAAGGAAATAAAAGAAAAGGTAATGGGAAGAGAAACGTTTGAATAAATTATAATTCCTCGTATATTTTATTTTCTGATCTTATTTTTTCACGTTCTTCCTCTGTAAAATCATCTTCCAAACCGAAGAGGTCTCTTATCTCTTGTGATGATTTTCCTCTTATCATGAGAGAAATTCTGATGCAACACAAATCGAGCAAATACTTCAAGTTGAGAAAGTTGCATGCATTCAATATGCGTGTCAAATCATCAACGTTCACCTCGTTGTATTGATCCAAAAAGGAAAATTCATAAGGGTTCACCAAATCTTTGAGTGTTTGGTTGAGCGGAACTGGTTTCCTGATTTCTGATCTTTCGATTGATCCTTTCAAAAATAGATGAATTTTTTCCATCGTTTCATATTCAATATTGGACAAAGGAATCATTGGGATTTCGTCTTCTTCACTATCAGCATCCTCCAAAATGTCACTGATCAGAGCGCATTCCATAATGTACTTTTTTTCAACGAGCAATTCCTTGCAGTCTTTCAACACAAGTTTGACCATTGGTTCTTTTTCGATCACCATCTTTTGTGTGTCCTTGTAGTTTTCGGTTGAGTTTGTTGTTTCTGAAATCATTGGTATTTGGTTTTTTTTTGCTATTGTTTGTTTTTTGATTGATACTTCTTTTTTATTCAAAGCATTTCAATGTTGATTTATTTTTATATGTTTTTCAACTGTACTTGTTTTCAAAGACATGGAATTTTCTATTTGCAAAAAATCAAAACATGATTTAATTTATTTGAGAAAAAGTGATTTTATGGCAATTTAATTGTTCGAGTCGCTTCTTGAAATACTTGGAATTGTTTTTTCCAAACCAAAATGATATTTCATAAGAGTCATGCACAAAATCTTCGTTCCCCATGCATTTCACAAGATCATTGAACTCCGACTTGTACCATCTCAAAAATTCAGTCCTCCTGTCGGTTTCATACCCAAAAAGATTATTAAAATGCAAGAAACACTGATGTGTCACATATGCATCATTCGACGCATATATGATATCTTTGATTCGGGGGTTGTCGTAGCACGAGTGGTCGCTATTGTATTTAGTCAGTCTAAAGTCGCCTGTTTTCATTTTGAGCCATTCGCAGCATTTTTTCAGACTTATTTTCACTGTCGATGTGTCCCAGTTGTGTTGTATCTTATACATTAGAGACGCTACTTGTTGTATGTCTATTGTGTTTTGAATGGAGATTCCGTTTTGATTGAGCATCATTTCATCAGATTGACTGAACACAATTTTTGATATGGAGTGAGAATTCAACAAGACTATGAGTGGATCACACTCTCTGAAGGAGAACCCGTAATTTTTGGATATGTTTGCAATGTTCATCACGAAAGACACATTTCCCACGTGAATCGTTAGGAGAGATATGCTGTCGTACTCGGTTCGTTTGACATAGGAATGCCACTGATTGCATTTTCCCGAATCCTGGGTCGTTTGAATTTCAATGTCTATCGTCACAAAATGAATGTTCTTTTGCAATATAAAGTTGCAGCACAAATTGACATGCTCCACGGTGAACGCATAATAGATGTGGTGAAATTCGTTTTTGTGATCTTTCAAAAATGCGGGGAGAAGTTTGTGAAGATCATGGGACTTTACAGTTGTACTCATTTTTAATGATTGTGTTGATTTTTTTTTCTGAATTAATTTGTTGAAAAAAATCTAATATTTATTAATATTATTGTGTATACAATTACAGGCGTTTTCCCAAACGATTGTTAATATTTTGAAAGATCAACTTTTAATGCATCAACCAAAACACTTTTTCTTGTAGTACTCCCATTTGACAGCGACTGTTCTCATTTCTTCGGGAACTTTGTCATACATGTTTGGATTGGCGGTAATCGATGCGATGCACATTTGCTCATCCAATATGTGTTTTGGAGTGTGAACTATGTTGTAAGGGTCGAACTGTATGGCTTTGAGACACATACTCTTATCTATGTGATCTGTGGGTATACATTGAAGAATAGTTGGGTTTTTTTCGAACGCTTGCAAAAGTACAAATGTTGGTATAATTCGCCTTTATTAAAATGTTAAATTTGAATAAAATACAAAAAATGAACACTCTAATATTAACTCCCCCTTTTAATAAAAGACAGGAGTTTTAACCCACTCAAGGCACATGGGTGGAAATTGTTT
>Ga0100391_1000745_pt1 | contig 37189 bp, 28 predicted proteins | sample CryGeymeta201515_FD_81541 | JGI IMG/M metagenome (GOLD analysis project Ga0100391, IMG submission 81541) | Groundwater microbial communities from Crystal Geyser aquifers in Utah, USA - Crystal Geyser metaG 2015-15 | ecosystem: Environmental > Aquatic > Deep subsurface > Groundwater | place: USA... | reverse complement strand
TCGACCTCGATCTTGAGCGTGACGAAATTTCGTCCCGGACAAGTGACAATCACCCGTGCCGACTTTATCTGCATTTCAACTTATCCTCTCGATACCCGCCTGCCAGAAGATGCCGGACTGCGCCGATCTGTTCACTTTGAACATTGGTCTGTCAAGTCTAAGATACCTATCTTACCAATTGGCGAAAATTCTGAACGCCCCCATCGATGTCTAAAGTTCAAAAATTGCCAATGAAGATCCTAGCATCGTACGCGACCTGCAAGATGGAGGCCCACCTCTTTCAACGCCTACAGCCTCAAAATGGTAAGGCGGCTTCGTAGATGGTCCGCACTAGTTTTGCAGGGTGAGCGTGACATCCTGCAAGAATAAGTCCTGCCGCCCGCCTTCATCATGGCCGTCATCATCTTCCACCGAAATACTGATCGCACCCAATCTGAGGCCGTCAATATGGCCCAATGCAAAATGTGCATTCGCCGTCGAATAATCGACACTGCCGGACTGCTCCTCGATGGTGATGTTTCCGCGAGGCTTGGCGGAGCGCGCGGTAACGTCGAAAGGATCTCGAATGGAGAGCGCGATGTTCTGCAATATCAGCGCTTCGATCGGAGCGTCGGGATTTCCGGCAATCAGGCTTGCTCCGCTGGTTTCGATCGCAAGATTGCGAAAAGTCGTATCGACGATTCGGCCAAGCGAGCGATCCGCTTCGCGCCTGTCGATATCGAGAAAGATCGGGAACTGGCGAGGATTGCGGCCACCTGTGGAAATCACGATGTTCTCGAACAGATTGTTCGCGTGCGTCCCGCCATCAAGCATGAACAGCGCAATCCCATACCGTGAATTTCGGATTTCGATGTTGCGAAAGACCGAATTGGTCACTCCCACTCTTGACCCTGTGCCAAATTTTAAAGCGGCATCATCGCTTTCCAGATAGCTGTTTTCGACCAGAATATTGTCGACGGCCCGATCACCTGATTTGAGCACAATTGCGTCGTCACCTGTGCGGATGTCGACCTCGCTGATGACGGCATTCGACGTGTCGCGCAGCTGGATACCATCGGTGTTCGGGCTGCGCGGATCGTTGCGTATCGTAATTCCTTCCGCGCTGACGCCATCGCAACGATGGTATCGTATTGCGTAAGCAGGCATATTGGTCATCGTGATGCCCGAGATATGGGTATCGCGGCAATTGGCCAGTTCTATTACCGGGCCAGGGCGCGGCAGTGTCGGACGGCGAAGTCCGCTTTCGTAGAAGTTCTCGTCCCAGAATGCTTCGCCATTGCCTTCGATGCGGCCTGCACCCTCAATCCGCAGCGCCTCAACACCGTCTGCCAAGAGCGCCGCACGCACCGTTGCGAAACCATTGTCGCGTTGAACGGATGTCTCGGGGAAGAGGGTGATATCGGGATGCAGTGACAAGATGGCCCCTTCCTCAAGCAGGAATGTCATATTGGAACCCAGACGCACGGTTCCGGTTGACCAATCACCTTGCGGCACGACGACCGTGCCGCCGTCATCTTCGCACTCTGCCACAGCGGTCTGAATAGCGGCAGTATCGGGCAAGCCATCGCCTGAGACAGCTCCGAATTCGCGAATATCACAGCGCATGACTGAGGCATTCTCCAGTTGCTGAGCTGCCAAGGGAAGCGAAGCACAGTTTGCCAGCGCAAACAGCGCGGCACCGATGGTACGACACAAAATCATGTGGAGGCTGCCCTTGCATGGTAGTAGTTCTGCAACACGAAAAACGCCTGTTTGCGGTGACCTTCCGGCGAAACCAGCCCCTTGCGATTCCATAAATCCTGAAAACGGCCATGCCAGCGCCGGGGGGAACGGAAATCCTTGAGCAGCCATGGCGCAAGGCCGACGCAGCCCGGCGTCTCTGCAACAACTCTCAAGGTCTCGTCGTACAGCCAAGCCTGATAATCCTCGGTCCAGCGCTCCTCCCGTGCGCCGCGATGGCCGTAGAGCGCGCCTGCTCCGAATTCTGAAAACATCAGTGGCTTGTCATAACCATTGCGGAAGGAAACCTGCGCAATCTCACCCGGAGTGCGCTCGCCATACCAGCCTTCATACTGGTTAATGGCTACAACATCGAGGCTGGCACCGAGCTCGTCGCGCACTTCGATCACCTTTTCACCGTCGCGCACGCCGCCCACATCGACATTCTTATTGAGCGCGGCCGTGATCAATCGGCTGGGATCGAGTGCGCGCACATCGGCAATAACGGTTTCAAGAAAGCGCGTTCGTGCATCGCTCTGCGGGGTTTCATTGGCAACCGACCACATCACCACGCTGGCGCGCGAGCGGTCGCGCATGACTAGCTCGCGCATCATCTGACGAGCCAAGGCGAGCGTGCGCGGCGATTCGTAGGCAATTTCTTCCCAATAGACCGGGATTTCGGCCCACACCATAAGCCCCATTTCATCCGCCAGACGGGCAACGTGATCGGCATGGGGATAATGCGCGAGCCGTACGAAATTGCAGCCCAGCGCTTTGGCCTCGGCGAGCAGTGCGCGGGCCTCGGCCTCGCTGACCCCGCGAGTTGCTTCGGGTCCAAAGGCCTCTTCGTGCATGGAGATGCCGCGCAGATAAACAGGCTCGCCATTGAGCAGCACTTCGCGGCCGCGCGTTTCAATTGTGCGAAGGCCGATACGCTCGACCAATCGGTCAGACGCGGTGGAGACCGTCAGATTATAGAGCTGCGGATTGTCGGGCGACCAGCGTTGCAGCCCGATGACATTTACCCGCAATTGCGCATGACCCCTGCCATCGGTTAATACGCTTGACGCATTGCCATCGCCGGTAAGTGCAATCGAAACCTCGGCGTTGGCGCTAGAGGGACCATCAAGCTGGACGTCCACCAGCAGGTGATCGCCTTCCAGCCTTGAATAGACATCCTGAATGAAAGTGACCGGCACCTCGGCCAGCCAGACCGACCGCGTAATCCCGCCCCAGTTCTTCCAGTCAAAATCGAGACCGGGCACGGTTTCGGGCCCATGGCGGCTATCCGCGCGCACGACCAGATTGTGCGTGCCAGCACCGGTCCGCAAAAGAATGTCGGTGATCTCGATCGCAAAGGGGGTAAACCCACCCTCGTGACGGGTGATTTCGGCACCGTTTAACCACACGGTTGCGGCATAGTTTACCGCTTCGAAATAGAGAAACTGGCGCAATCCGGGTTGCGGCCCGGCGTTGATCTCGCGCTGGAAATAGACCGGCCCTTCGTAATAATGCAATTCGGGCTCGGCCGTGTTCCAATCGCCGGGAATCGTCATTTCGTCGCTGGACGACCATTCGTACTCAATCAGACCGGTTTCCGGCGTCTCAATGCGGTTCTGCCAGAACGAGCGCCTTCCGGTCGGTTTTCGGCCCGCGACATCAAAGGGGTCGAGAATGTATCTCCAGGTTCCATCGAGAGCGCGGCGCTCGCGTCCTAGCAGGTTTCCGGGATGGCTCTGGGCAACAGGACCCGGCGCCTGTGCGAAAGCTTGCCCAGATACCGGCAGGATTACGACAGCACTTGCTCCGGCAATGCCACTTTTCAGCGCGTTTCGTCGGGTCAGTCTTCTCATGGCGTGCGCCCATTGAGGTAAGCGTTGATATTCTCACCGCGCAAGTCCCTCAAATACAATGAGAGGAAGCGTAGCGCGAAAGTCGTGCCGACATCGCGATTGAGCAACTCAAGCCCGCCATCACGCTGCTTTTGTCTGGTGTTGATCACGGCGCCTGCAAGATTGGGATCGGGATGATCGCTGGCGAAGCGATTGCGGATGATCCAATCCGCCATCGTATCGATGGTCTCGTCGAATTCGCTGTAGCCATAGTCCTTCAAACGCAGCATCAACAGGCCGTTGAATGCTACCGAAGAACCGGTCACTTCGGCTCGGTTGGATTCCCCATCAATGCTGGTCCGATAATACAGCGTTCCGTCCTCACGCATCACGCTTTGCGCCCAGCGCGCGGTACGCGCGGCACCTTCCAGGTATTTGCGGTCTTCGGAAATCTCGTAAGCCTGCAACAGCGCTTCGGCATTCCACACGTTGAAACGGGGATGAATCTGGCTGCCGTCTTCATTGTTGGGTTCGAATTGCAACCACAGTCCGCTTTCGTGCTGCCGCTCGAGAACGCTGTCAGCCTGCGCCAGGAAGCGCTCGCACCAGACTTGCTCCGCTGTGTGCCGGCACATGTCCTCGAACAGGAAACCTTCAATGTTGGGCCGCGCAACGCGATTGATCGGAGTTGCTTCGCGCGCCGCGCGTTCGGGATCGCGCGGCACGCCCTGCGTGTGCACGTCCCAGTCGCGATAAATCAGGCCGGTATCAGGCTCGATGATATTGTAGAATAGCCATTCGCCACCTGGAATATCGTCTGGAACGCGGGTGTTGTCCCACAACCATTGGCCTGAACGGGTAGCGATTTCGGCGTAGCGTGGCTCGCCAGTCGCCCGGGACAAGGCGAAAAGACCGGGTGTTCCATCTGATATGGTCGTCCAGTTGATGAGTTCGCCAAGATGGTCCCCGTGGGCTGCCCAGACAAGACCAGCCAGTGGATGATCGCCGGTAAATTCTGTCGAGACCCACCAGTTACCGCCGCGCCGCGCCTGCTCGATCAGATCGGGACGCTCAAGGACAAGCCCTGCTTCCAAAAGACCCCATACGAGCTGCCCTGTGTGCCAGTGCGTTTCATATGTGATCCACTCGCTGTCAACGACGGAATAGTCAGCGCGTCCGCTGCCATCTTCGGCAAGCAGCGTGCCCCCTGCGAAGACCGACATCTCCTCAATCGCGCGGATGATTTGGGCAGTGCGATCCGGAGAGGAGGTGTGCGCATGCGCCAATGTCGGCGCATGTGGACCGGTTGCGCATGCGCCCAGCGCCAGTGCAGCGAGAATAAACTTAGCTTTCATCAGACAACAGCTCCCAATTGCCAAGGCACGAATTCCAGATCGCCCAGCCCTAGCATTTCCGATTTTGATTTCTCGCCCGAAGCGACCCGCAAGATCAGATCGAAAATTCGCTCGCCCATCTCGTCAAGACTGGTTCCCTCGAGCACTGGCGAACAGTCGATATCCATGTCTTCATCCATGCGCTGCGCCATGGCCCGGTTGGATGCGAGCTTGATGCAAGGTGCCGGTTTCGATCCGAACACCGAACCGCGCCCGGTCGTGAAGGCCAGGATGTTGGCGCCCGATGCCATTTGGCCGGTTGCCGAACATGGATCATAGCCAGGGCTGTCCATGAAAACGAAGCCGCGCGCTGTGATCGGTTCGCCGTAGCGATAAACAGCCTGCAATGGCATCGAGCCGGACTTTGCCACAGCGCCCAGCGATTTTTCGAGGATGGTGGTCAGCCCGCCCTCGATATTTCCTGGTGAAGGATTGTTATTCAGTTCTGCGCCGTTGCGCGCGACATATTCGGCCCACCAGTCGAGTCTGCCTTGCAACGTCTGGCGCACCTCCTCTGTCTCGGCACGGGCAAACAGTAATTGTTCCGCACCATAGATTTCCGGGGTTTCGGAGAGGATTGCCGTGCCTCCCGCTGCGACGAGCAGATCAACTGCGCGACCCAGCGCGGGGTTTGCCGTGACGCCCGACCACCCGTCCGAGCCCCCGCACTGAAGCCCGAGCACGAGATGCTTGGCAAAAACCTCTTCCCGTTCAAGGCCCGCATTGCGCTCGATCATCTCCCGCACGATGCCGCGCCCGGCCTCGATCGTCTTAAGGGTGCCACCTTCGTTCTGGATTGTCAGCGTACGAAGGATCAGGCCTTCGCGTGCCGCCTGCTCTTCATCGGCAAAGCTAGACATTTGCATCATTTCGCAGCCTAGGCCGACAACCAGCACAGCAGCGAAGTTTGGATGGCGCAGATAGCCTGCGAGCGTGCGGCGCAGATTGTCTGTACCCTCGCTCGATGGCGTCATCCCGCACCCTGTCGTGTGCGTCAGCGCCACAACGCCATCAATGGCGGGATTGTTCTCGAACATGGCTGCCGGAAAGCTGTTGGCGATCGCGCGCGCAACTGTCGCGGAACAATTTACGCTGGTCAGGACGCCGATATAATTGCGTGTGCCGACCTTGCCTGATGCACGGCGATACCCCCGGAAGGAAGCCGTACGTCTTTCGGCATGGCGAATGGTGTTAGCTTTCGCCGGACGCCGTACATTGGCAACATCCGCGCTCACATTGTGGATATGAACATGTTGGCCACTTGTCACATCTGCGCTCGCCACACCGATTACCTGACCGTATTTCACGACAGCTTCGCCTACGGCGATTGGCGCAATCGCAATTTTGTGCCCAGGAGCCACCGCTTGGGATGCCGGCGTGCCGTCAGGCAACGTATCTCCAACACTCACAGCAGCGAGGCACAGCGCAACGTTGTCGTCAGGATGCATCCGCAGGATCTGTGCGTCGGCCACAGTTCAGCCTTCCTGCCTTGCGGGATCGCAAAAAGCCGCAACCGCATGTGCAGCGGATGTCTCGGCTATCTGGGTGTAATCGCGGACCAGCTGCTCCACGAAAGGGGTATTGAGTGGCAGTTCTTCGCCGAAGATTGCGCCAATACCCAGTAAATTGCGCACTTCACCTTCGCGCTCGCCGCCAGCTTGCTTCAACGCTGCAGCGGTTGCATCTGCAAGCGGATCGTCAACCCTATGCGACACTCCTTTGTCACTGTGGCCAGATTGCCAGTGCATCCATCCAGCTACCGCCAGAGTCAGCGCCGCTGGAACTCCCTTGCCAGATTTGCTGTAATCACGGATCGTATTGAGCCAGCGCTGTGGCAGTTTCTGGCTACCATCCATCGCGATCTGGTGTGTGAGGTGCCCCAGCGCGCTGTTGGCAAATCGCTCGGCAAGCTGCGCACGGTAAACTCCCGGGTCAAAGCCCTCGATTGGCGACAGGGTTGTTTGCGCTTCGTCCCAAAGCGCATTGATCAGCCGGTCAAAGCCGGGAGCCGCAATCGCCTGATGGACATAACGATGGCCAGCCAGCCCGCCGAGATAGGCTATCGCCGAATGCGCGCCATTGAGCAGGCGCAGCTTGGCCATCTCCCATGCCGCAACATCGTCGGTCATCTGCACGCCGACCTGTTCAAGCGCAGGCCGCCGGTTGCAGAAGCGGTCCTCTACCACCCACTGGGTAAAGGGTTCTGTCTTCACCAGCGCCTCATCACGAAGGCCGGTCGCACTTTCGAAATTGTCGAGATCCTCCTGTGTTGTTGCAGGAACGATGCGGTCTACCATTGAAGACGGAAATGCGACCGTCTGGGCAATCCATTTGGCCAGATCGGCATCAATCTCACGCGCGAGTGCCAATACCGCCTCTTTGGTACGCCGCCCGTTGTCCGGAAGATTGTCGCAAGACAGAACGGTGAAGGGATCAACCCCCGCTTTCCAGCGTGCCGCAAGACCCGCGACCAGAAAACCGGGGGCAGTAACAGGCGCGTTCAGATCGGCGATATCAGCCGCAACGGCCGGGTCATCGAGCTTCAGTTCGCCTATTGCAGGATCAAGATAGTAGCCCTTCTCTGTCACCGTGAGAGTGACGAGCGCCACATCGGGATGGGCAAGCGCGCTGACCAGCGCAGCTGGATCCTGCCTTGCCACCAAAACCTCGGCAATTGATCCGACCACTTCCATGCGTTCAGCCCCGCCCTCGCGCACCAGAATAGTGAATAGACCGTCCTGCGGATTCATTTGGTCCGCAACGCCGGGCGAACGCAGGCTGGCCCCACGTATCATCCAGCCACTGTGGCCTTGTGCCAGCAGCGCATTGAAATAGGCAGCCTGATGAGCCCGATGAAACGCGCCGGTACCAAGGTGGACAACGCCGCAAGGCTGCTTGCGGTCATAAGCGGGAACACGCGCATCCACTGGAAGGCGATCGAGCGTTGCGAAAGCGAGGCGGGTCATTGGAATTGCTCCGGGAGCCACAGTGTGAGGGGCGGGAAATAGGCGACGAGCAGCAGCACGCCGATCAGCGCGAGATAAAAGGGCCAGATGGTGCGCACGACATCCTCGGGCCTGGCCTTGCCCACGGCGCAGCCCACAAACAGAACCGAGCCGACCGGCGGTGTCACCAAGCCAATGCCCAGATTGAGCATCATGATGATGCCGAAATGAACAGGGTCCACGCCGGTGGCCATGGCAACCGGCAGGAAGATCGGCGTGGTGATGATGATCAGCGGCGCCATGTCCATGAAAGCACCAAGGACCAACAAGACAAGCAGGATCATCAGCATAATAATGGCAGGCTCCTGCGAGATCGCAGTAAGGCCGCCCGAAAGCATTTCCGGCCCATGCAGCACGGCGAAAAGCCAGCCGAACATCCCTGCCGTGCCGATGATGAGCATGACCATGGCGGTGGTTCGCACAGCCCCGCTGGCCGCTTCGACGAAGCCAGCAAAGCCAAGCGAGCGATAGACGAACACGCCAATCAGCACCGTGTAGATAACCGCTACGGCGGAGCTTTCTGTCGGTGTAAAGATGCCCAGCAAAATACCAAAGACGATAATGAGCGCAGTCATCAGGCCGGGCAGCGCAGCAACGAATGCTCGCGTGAATTTGCTCCACCCCGGAAAACTGCCCGCTGGATAGCCACGCTTTATGGCCACCCGCCAGGCTACCAGCATCAAGGCAGCGCCGGCCAGCACTCCGGGAAGGATTCCGGCCAAGAACAGATCGCCCACACTCACGCTGACGGGAGATGCGGCGGCGTAAATAATCATATTGTGCGAGGGCGGGATAAGAATACCCAGTATCGCTGCGGTGATCGTCACATTGACGGCATAGTCAGCGTCATAGCCCTTCTCTTTCATCATCGGCATGAGGGTGGACCCCATCGCCGAAACGCTCGCGACGGCGGAGCCAGAAACTGCACCAAACATCATGCTCGCGCCGACATCGACTTGCCCCAGTCCGCCGCGCGCCCGCCCGAACGCACCTTCGGCCACCCGCACCAGTCGTTCGGCAATGCCCGTGCGAGCCATCAGGTCGCCTGCGAAAACGAAGAAGGGAATGGCCATCAGGGTAAAGACATTCATGCTCCCCGCCATGCGCTGGAAGGACACCACCACGGGAATGTCGAGCAGCACGAAAATGGCAATCGAAGCGGCTCCCAATGCGAAGGCCACAGGGACACCGATTGCCAGCAGGATGGCCAGCAGGACGAGAAGGAAAGTCAGTTCCACAGCGGCTCTACCTTCCGGTCCGACCGCTCAGCCAGGACGTGCTCCAACGCAAAAAACGCAATCAGCAAGCCGGCAATGGCAAGCGGAATATAGCCGAGGCCTCTCGGTAGGCCCAAGGTTGGTATCGTGTGTTGCCACGTCTCGATCACCAACTGGCCCCCGCCATACGCCATGGACAGACCAAAAACGCCGACGACGGCATGGCACACACTAGCTAGGAACCGGCGGCGCGGTTCGGACAGGCTGTCCTGCATCATCGACAGTTTGATGTGAAAGCCTTCGCGCACCCCGGCGGCGGCGGCAAACAGGATGAACCACAACATCAGGAATAACGCCGCCTGCTCGGCCCAGGCCGGAGCATTGGAAAGCAAATAGCGACCGACAACCTGCCAGCCGATAATGACCGTCATTGCCACCAATCCGAATGCGGAAAACCACAAGGATAGTCGGCTCAAAAGAATAGAGAGTGCAGTCATGATGCCGGGTCCATGGCGCGAATATCTGCGACAAGCCTGCGCATCGCCGGGGTCGTGACGAAACGATCCCAAACAGGCCGCACCAGTGCCTGAAACGGCGCAGGATCCGGATCGGCAATCCGAACGCCGCTGGCAATTATAGCAGCTTGCGACTGCTCGACCTTCGCATCCCACAATCTGCGCATGACAGGGATGCTCTCTTTTGCGCACTGACGAATAAGCGCGCGATCATCGGCAGACATCGCGTTCCAGGTAATCGCTGACATGCAAAGAACCTCGGGCGCCATCACATGCCGTGTTGCGCTGTAGAACGGAGCAACCTCGAAATGCCGTGTGCTTTCGTAAGAGGGCCAGTTGTTCTCTGCCCCATCGACTGTGCCCTGCATCAGCCCCTGATAGACCTCACCAAAGTCCATTGGTGTCGGATTGCCGCCCAAGGCCCGCACCATCTCGACGAAAAGGTCCGAACTCTGCACCCGGATTTTGAGGCCGCGCAAGTCTTCGGGGCGCTCGATCAGTCGCTTCGTGGTGTAAAAACTGCGCCCACCGCTATCATAAAAGCAAAGCCCGATCAGACCATGCGGCTCCAGCGCATCAAGTATTTGCTGCCCCGGCTCGCCGTCCATCGCTGCGCGCATATGCTGCGTCGAGCTAAACAGGAATGGAAGACCAGGCACCACAGTCTCCGGAACAATCGGATTGAGCGGCGCAAGACTGACCCGGTTGAGATCGATCCCACCAAAGATCGTGATCTCAAGTGCGTCACGCTCTTGCCCGAGGACTCCGCCCGCATAATGCTCGATCCCCAGTCGACCGCCGCTCCTCTTGCGCAGCAACTGCCCCATGTACTTGACTGCCTCGACGGTGGGATAGCCATCGGGATGGGTATCGACAGCGCGCAGCAACTGTCCATTCACCGGCGAACAACCCGCCGCCAGTACCACACTGGCGGCGCCAATTCCGCGTAACAGGGATCGGCGGTCGATCGCGGTCACAAGCGGTATGCCGTCTTAGCCAAATTGTAAGTCAGATCGCGCGCGACCCTTTCTGCATCCTCGTCGAGCATCCGATGCTCGGCCACGAGACGGGCCAGAAAACCGCAATCCATCCGGCGCGCCACATCATGCCGAGCCGGGATGGAAAGAAACGCACGGGTATCATCGTTAAAGCCGACTGTATTGTAGAACCCGGCTGTTTCGGTTGCCTGCTCGCGGAAGCGGCGCATGCCTTCTGGGCTGTCATGGAACCACCAAGGTGGCCCCAGCTTGAGCACCGGATAATGCCCGGCCAGCGGAGCCAGCTCGCGCGAATAGACCGTTTCGTCCAGAGTGAAGAGGATGATAGTGAGGCCCGGTTCATTACCATAGCGGTCAAGCAGCGGTTGCAACGCGCTGACATAATCCGTCTTTGTCGGAATATCGGCCCCCTTGTCGCGCCCAAACCGCTTGAAGACCTGTGCATTGTGATTGCGATGACTTCCGGGGTGAATCTGCATGACAAGCCCGTCGTCCAGGCTCATGCGCGCCATCTCCACCAGCATATGTCCGCGGAACGTTTCGGCCTCGGCTGGCGAACACTGGCCCTTGCAGGCTTTGGCAAAGAGTGCCTCCGCATCGGCGCGGGGGAGATCGGCCGTCGTCGCAGTGGGGTGACCGTGATCGCTCGAAGTCGCGCCGTGGCGCTTGAAAAAAGCTCGGCGATTAATCAGCGCATCGAGATACCCCTGATATCCGGTCGTATCGCAGCCAGTGATCTCGCCAAGACGCGCGACATTGTCGGCAAATCCTTCGTAATCGGGATCGAGGACATTGTCAGGGCGGAAAGCCGTGATGACCTTCTTTCCCCATCCGTCTCCCTGCAAACTGGCGTGATGCACGAGTGGATCGAGGGGGTCTTCTGTGGTCGCAATCACTTCAATGTTGAACCGGTCAAACAGCGCGCGCGGACGGAAATCTTCCTGTCGCAGCTTGTCATCAATCACGTCGTAGTAATGATCGGCTGTTTCGGTGGACAGGGTTTGCGTCAACCCGAATACCTGCGAATAGACCCAGTCGTGCCAGATACGCGAGGGTGTGCCATCAAACAGATGGTAATTCTCGGCAAAAATGCGCCAGACCTTGCGCGGATCAACAGGGTCGCCACCGTTGATCTGCGGCACACCCAGATCCTCCATTCGAATGCCTTGGCTATACAGCATCCGGAACACGTAATGGTCAGGTGTGATCAGCAGGTCTGCCGGATTGGGAAAAGCTTCGTTGCCGGCAAACCATGATGGGTCGGTATGACCATGCGGGCTTATGATCGGCAGATCGCTAATCTGAGCATACAGGCGGCGCGCGATGGTCCGCGTCGCTGGATCAGCCGGGAAAAGGCGGTCGTCATGGAGTTCGAGTCTAGCCACTGTCGTCATTCTCCCAACTGAAAGCGGCGCCGTTCTCCGGCAATTTCGGTGCGCACCCGCTCAAGCGCTTCGGCTTCCGTCGCCTCGAAGACCATATCGGCCACGCCGCGAAGATGCGTCCGCATCGCGGCGCGCGCAGCGCCAGCGTCGCGCGTCTTGAGAGCGTTCACGATCGCCATGTGCTCGTTTATCCGGGGCTTGACGCCTTCCGCCCTTACCTTCTCAAGAAAGCGGACATTCTGAAGTGACTGATTGCGCGCCGCCCACAGCGCCTCGACCGCCTGTTCCATGGCTGAGTTCTTGGTGGCGGCGGCAATCGTCATATGGAAACGTCTATCGGCATCCTCTGACATAACGACATCACGCAAGTTCTCCGCTTCCATCTCGGCAACAAGAGCTTCAAGCGTGTTCAATTCTTCATCGGTGATGTGCTGCGCTGCCAGCGCAGCGGCTTCTCCTTCAATAAACGCGCGTGCCTCCAGCAGTTCAAAAGGCCCGACATCACGAGGGGATGCGCCCCCCGCGCGGCGCCTGAGCGAACGAACATAAACGCCTGAGCCGGTGACAACTTCGACCAGACCATCGATTTCAAGCGCGATCAGCGCTTCCCGTATGGTGGGGCGACTGACCTCGAAACGATCCGACAGGTCCCGCTCGGATGGCAATCGCTGGCCAATCTCGTACTTCGCAGCGAGTATCTCGCCCGACAGCTCTTCGGCGACACGTTCATAAAGACGCTTTCCTGCCATATTACTTGCTCCATTGTATAATTTTTGGTCTGGCCTCTTGTCGCTTCACTGCCCTACTGGTCGAGCAGGGTCAATAACTTGTATGACCAATTTTGACCAATCTGGGTTAGTCGACGTGCCAATGCCGTGCATGACGTGCGCAGAAGCCCTTCTATCTCAATAACCGCCTAGCCGCTGGCTATCGACTGGTATCGCGTCGGCCATCGTCAGCATGCGACCAGCGACCTGCACTCGGTCGAGTGTGACGCGCTCTGCATTGCTAACCTTGAGCGGAAACTCTGCTTCGCCCATTGTGAGATCGCGAATGACGATATCACGAACAGGCGCATTTTCATGACCGTCGATTGATATCCCGACACCCGTCCTACCCACTTGTACTGACTCGATCAGAACACGCTCAAACTGAGGAGGATAATTACCTCCCCTGTAGGAGTGATAGTCGTTGGTGAAGACGAGCAGCGATTGCGTCTCTCCGGCATTTATGTTGCGTATGTAAATATCGCTAATCAAACCACCGCGATCCAGATTGGCTTTGAAATAGAGCGTATGCACAGCACGCGGCAGGTCGTATCCGTCGACGAAGACGTTGCGCACCCCGCCGGACATTTCCGAACCGATGGCCATTCCGCCGCCTGCGCTGCCACTGTATGTGCAATTGCGCACGACGATGTCTTCGGTCGGGATCCCAACCCGCCACCCGTCCTGGTCGCGACCGGATTTTAGCGACACACCGTCATCACTGACATCGAAGTCACAATTTTCGATGAGTACACGCCTTGAACTGTCCGGATCGACACCGTCGCTGTTCACGTGATCGGACTTGCAACGGATATTGCGGATGATGACATCTTCGCAAAACAGCGGATGCACCATCCAAAACGGGGAATCGATCAGCCGCGGGCCATCGACCAGAACTCTCCGGCACCGGTTGAACTGTACGAAATACGGGCGCAACCGGCGTTCGCCAACAAACACCCGATCTTCGACCGGGACTCCGTCACGGCCCATATCACGCAAAAGCCGTTGGATCGGTCGCTGTGAATCGCGCCAGGGGAGCCAGTGTTGCTCGCCTTGACCGTCTATTGTGCCCGGACCAGTAAGGGCAATATTCTCGCAGTCTTCGGCATAGAGCAGAGGTGAATATGTGAAAACTTCAGTTCCCTCCCACCGGGTTCGCACGGCGGGAAGGTAATTTTCGACAGTCGGAAGAAAACGCAAATGCGCTCCTTGTGCCAAGTGCAGTTCGACATTCGAGCGGTAGTGGATCGGACCGTCACTAAGCCAAAGACCGAAGGGTATGGTCACACGGCCACCGCCAGCGACATGCGCAGCTTCAATCGCCGATTGAATGGATGGCCGTGCGTCATGACCGTCGCCGGAAAGAGCACCAAATTCACCGATCGCAAATTGCCGCGAAGGAATGTCAACCCGGCTGATGTTACGGACGATGCGTTCTGCCCCGGACCAAGGATCGTCCAGCCATGAAGAATTGGCCGAGAGAACCGGACTGGAGACGCATCCCGACACCAGCATCGAGCCGCCAGCAAGCAGGGTTGATGCGAGAAGCGTGCGGCGATCTATCGCTGAATATTCTTCGGTCATCGCCGCTCTATCAGTAGCCAGAATTGGAATGGACAATTATGCCAAATTTGAGTGAACCGCGCGGCAGCCAATGCCAGCCGCGCGGTTCTGGGAGGAAACCGTCAGAATCGGGCGCGAACGCCGAACTGATATGTTGGCCCATAATCTTCAAGGGCCGAGAAGATCCGTCCGTTCAGGGTCTGATCGCTTCCACGAAAGAAGCGGCGATCACCTGCATCCGTGATGTTCTGAGCATCAAAGTATAGCTGTACGCCATCGAGAAGCTCGTAACGCACGTTGATATCGACCTGCGTGCGCGAGTCTTCCAGCACATCACCAGCTGTATCATTTCCATCATCAAGACCGCCGAGATTGACACCACGAAGCCTGTCGCCCTGATAGGCAACAGCACCGCGGATCGAGAAAACTTCGTTTTCCCAGCCCACTGACAAATTGCCGATCACATCGGACTGATCGGGGAAGCGGAAGTCACGATCTACGAGCTCGCTCGAAGCCGAACTCTCGGCAAAGGTGACATTGGCCTGTGTGAAAAGACCGCCAAGGATCCCCGGCAGGAAAGTGTAAGCTTGGTAATAGCTCAGTTCCAGGCCCGTTATCGTCGCGCTGTCGCCGTTTGCGAAAGTTGTGATCCTCGAAATACCCAGCCCGCTCTCGGTGCCGTCGTCGACGTCAAACCCGAGCCGTGTCACATCCTGCCCTGCCAGCGAGATAGGAACGATAAAATTCTCGATCCGCTTGTGGAAAACTGCCGCCGACAATGCCGTGTTGTCATTGGGATACCAGCCGAAAGAAACATCCCAGTTCATTGACGTCAGAGGGTCAAGGAATGGATTGCGTGCCGGATCAGCCTCTGTTTCGAATGCCAGCTGGCCAGTGTCTGCAAGGTCCTCGGCACGTGCGCCTGACAATGCAGCTTGCGCCTGCGCAACGCTTGTAAGGACACCGCCAAAGGAGGAGGGATCTGCAGGGCACTCATCGAGCGATCCGGTACCGCCGAAGTTCTGGATCACGAAACCGCAAAACAGGTCATCGTCAAGTTGTTCACTTGTGCTGAGGAACTGAATCGCTGCCGCTTCACGATACTCAGGGCGCTTGATACCGGTCGTGAAAGACGCCCGGACCTGAGTCGTATCGGTCGGTTCCCAACGAATGTTCACGCTGGGGAAGAAGTCCGTGTATGAGTTGCCGCCGCTTCTGTCTTCGATGACCGAGCGTGGCTCACGGCCTGCCAGGAATTGATCAATCGCAGCGTCTGCCACACCACCATTTTCCAACGCAGCCTGCAGTGCGTCGGTAATTCCGTCATCGTACTCGAGCTGGCGCACGGCTGAACCAGAGGTGGAATAGTCGGTGTCCTCGACCCGGACACCAGCGATCACCTGAAAGCGATCAAACGGGTTGAAGGTCCACTGGACATAGCCCGCAAGGACATCTTCATTGGCGATGAAATCGTCCTGAAGGTCCTGGATGGTGATAAAGACGCCGCGATCGGCAACCGTAGCGACACGCCCATTCTCGATTAGCTGTCTGAGGGTTGCCTCAACATCACCGCGCTCAATGTCGATCGGAATATTGAGATTAGACCTGTCGGCGGACGGTGAATTGGGAAAATCGGCAAGAGTTACGTCCGGATCAACCAGATATTCTATGCGTGTGAAATCATATTCACGCGTGCGCTCCCTGTAGCGCCCGCCGACCTTGATCGCCGATTCACGCCCAAACATCGTAAACTCGCGTTCCAGATTCAGGTAATAGGTATTGAAAGAATCGCGTGAGCGCGTGAACGTCTCGTTGGGTGTCCCAAAGCTTTCGCCACCGATATTTTCCGTCCGAATTGGGAAGCCTGCACCCACTGTCGGGTCGAGATCGTCGTCGTCGAAATCGAACTGCTCGCGGCTGAGATCGATATCAACGCCATTCGCGCCCAGATTGGCAAACGACATCGTAATATTATCGGATCTAAAACGCCCCTCGATGCGCTGCTCGTCTTCGTTGTTGCGCGAGAAATTGGCACCGTAATTGGCTGTCCAGACATCGCCAAAGGTACTCGTCCCTTCGAGCCCGATGGTCCAGACTTCCTGCGTCTGATCACCAGGGCGCAGGCGTCGCTCAGCCCGTCCATCTTCGAATACCCCGAAGATTTCACCGTCGTCCTCAAGGCCAAAGCTCACGATTTCATCGACATCGGGATCGTCTGTACCGAGGCCCTCTGCTACATCACCGTCCGAGCGTGAGAAATCGAAAGTGGCGCGGTTTGTATAAGAGGATTCGTCGACACGGGCATAGCTGCCCCGAACCTGAAACAGATGGTTGACCATTTCGAATTCGAGCTGTCCGCTGATCGAAAAACGCTCGCGGTCGAGTTCTTCTGATCGCAGATCAGCCTCTACAGGGATCAGATAACATTCCAGCACGACGTCACCATCTTGGCAATTGTCGGCATCGCCTCCTTGAATATACTCCAGATCGCCATCGTCATCGTTCAGGAGGAAAAAATTCAGACCGTCGCCAACCTCTTGAGAATCGGTAATCGTCTCTCGGCGTGACCAATTGGCCGCCGCCGCGATCCCAATTCGGTTGTCTCCGGCATCGATTATTCTGGTAAATTCGGCAGCAAACTCTGGGTTCCACGCTTCAGCTTTCTCACCGTAAGCCACCTCTGCTCGCCCACCAAACGAGTTTCGCCCGCGATCGAGAGCAGAAATGGTCCTGAGATTGACGGTACCGGCGATGGCGTCCGCTTCCATTTCAGGAAGCAACGTCTTCACAACCTCAATCCGCGACAGATTGTCGGCAGAGAAAAAGTCGAGGCTCGTCGAGTTTACATCTGGATCGGTCGAACCAAGCCGCGCCCCGTCAAGTGTCACGGTGGCAAATTCGGTCGGTAAACCGCGAATGGAAACCTGCTGACCTTCACCGCCGGACCGGTTAATCGATACGCCAGGGATGCGCTGCAATGATTCAGCAACCGTTGGATCACCAAACTGACCGACGTCGTCTGAAGTAACGATCGACACCAACTGATCCGCATCGCGTTCGGCGTCGATTGCACTCTCGATCGCGGCGCGACGCCCCTCAACCACAATAACGTTCGGATCCTCAGAAGTTGCCGCCTCCTGATTGTCCTGAGCCATCACAATAGACGGCGATGCGAGCACGGCAATCGCCATCCCCGATGCGGATGCAAACAAAGGCGCACGCAAGCTGCGAAACATAACACTCTCCCATTCACGTCCCGTTTCTCGGAACCTATCTGACCACTTGGTATATTGGTCAGGCGGATTTGAAAAGCCCTGACTTGCCATTTTTTGACCCACAGCCGGATTCGTAACATTTCTGCAACACACGTGGCATGCTGGCCTGAGGTTAAAAAACGACGGGCGCGAGAAAATAGGCGAGGATAGTAATGACAGGTATCGCGGCAAGATTGAGACGCAATCCTGCGCGCGCCATCGTCGGCAGCGAAACGCGATCGGTTGCGTGGATCACCGCATTGGGGCCGGTGGCCATCGGCAGCATAAAAGCGCAACTCGCTGCAAGTGCTACTGGTGCAGCCAGCATCACGACGTCGAGACCGGTTCGTTCCGCCAGCGCGACCAGGACCGGCATGGAAGCGGCGGCGGTAGCCACATTAGATGTGATTTCCGTCACGAAAATGATCACTGTCGTGACAATCACAATCAGAAGAATCACGGGCAGTGTAGCAAAGATTTCGAGCTCGCCGCCGATCCAATCACCCAAACCACTCGAGCGGATGAAGGCCGCAAGAGCCATGCCTCCTCCAAAAAGAAGTATGACACCCCAAGGGATCGACTCAGCCGTACGCCAGTCGAGCAGGGTAGAATTTGGTCGGGCCTCCGAACCGGCGGGGATAATGAAACACAGGAACACCCCAAGAAGTGCGGTCACCTGATCGCTCAAGCCCGAAAAGGGTTGCGCTCCCATAAATTCAAGCTCGGAAATTGGTCTGCCAAGCACCCAAAGCGCGGCGACCAATGCGAAGACAATGAGCACGCGCTGCTCAGGAAGAGTTATGGCGCCCAGCTTTTCGAGTCGCATTTTGATTTCGGCTTTACCGGCTTCTGATTTGTCGCTGTCTATTGCAAATGCCATACGAGTGAGCACCACCCATGCCAGTGGAACCAGAATGATTACCGCCGGAAGCCCAAAAAGCATCCAATCGACGAACGTAATCTGCTCTCCGGTACTGTTCTCGATCGCATCTTTGATGAGAAGATTGGTGGGCGTTCCAATGTAGGTACCCAATCCGCCGATCGAACACGCAAATGCAATTCCGAGCAGGAGAGCAAGGGTGAAGTCTTCGCGGTCATGCTGCGGTGATGCCAGTGCTGCCGCAACTGAAAGTGCAATGGGCACCATCATGATGGCCGTTGCGGTGTTGGATATCCACATGGAAAGAACTGCAGAAGCGAACATGAACCCGCCGATGAGACCAGCCGGACTCTTGCCGAAACGGATGACCACATTTAGCGCTATACGTTCATGCAAATTCCAGCGCTCGATTGAACGGGCGAGAATGAAGCCTGCAAGGAGCAAGACGACAACAGGGTGGAGGTATTCTCCCGCAACATCACCAAGCCCTGCGACGTTCCAAAGCGGCAAGATAACCATTGGCAGCAACGAAGCCACTGGGATCGGCACCGCTTCTGTCACCCACCAGATAGCCATGAAAGCCAAGAGGGCGAGCACGACCCACGCCGAACGCGCGGCTGCGGCGGCCTGGTCGGTCGGCATCTGGTTATCAGTAAACTGAGTAAGCAACTCGGTCGGCAAAGGAATGAGAAGTATTGTGGCAAAGACCAAAGGACCTGCCCACAAGCCAACAAGCTGGCGCGGCGATCGCGCGGTTTCTTCAATAGCCATTGTCGGGTTTCCTCTCGATTTTAAGTAATCTCGCCATCGATCAAGATGACCCTCAGGTCGTTAACGTTGGTTAGAGTGGGGCCGGTGATCAGAAGATCACCCAGCTCGGCAAAGGCAGAGTATGACGCGTTCCGCTCGAGCATCTGCCTCAAGTCCAACCCGATGTCTTGGGCGCGAGCCAGCGTACTGCAGTCGATGAAAGCTCCGGCCGCCTCACTATTTCCATCGATACCGTCGGTATCTGCTGCGAGAGCGGAAACACCCGGCGCTCCACGAAGAGCAAGCGCAAGCGCAAGGAGATATTCGAGATTTGGCCCACCGCGTCCAGCGCGATCCTGCAACGTCACAGTGCACTCTCCACCGGAGATTAAGGCATACCGTTGTGAGCTTTTGCTAAGTTCCAGCGCGCGGCCGGCGTGCGCCAGGCCAACTTCGCGCGCTTCGCCCTCGATATCGCCTCCCAGAACTATTGGCTTATAGCCTCGGTTGGCCACGAAGCGCGCGGCAGCGTCAAGAGCGTCACGCGAGCGCGCGACCACTGACACATTCCCCGCGACGAAAGCTGGATGGTCCTTTGCTGGCAAAGCATTTCGAGGATCGTTCAGCGCGGCGTAGACGGCATCGCTTGCCGCGACTTTGTATTTGTGCAGGATCGCCATTGCATCGGATTGAGATGTCGTGTCCGGAACAGTCGGGCCAGAGGCGATGTGGGCGGGATCGTCTCCAGCTACGTCAGAAATGCAGTATGTTTCGACTATGGACGGTGCTGCGGCGAGGGCCAGTCTTCCCCCTTTGCACGCCGAAAGGTGTTTCCTGACGCAATTGATTTCGCGCACAGACGCTCCGCTAGCGAGCAACCGTTTTGCAAGAGCCCTCTTATCCGCCAAGGTTACACCATGCCCCGGAAGTGCACAAAGTGCAGAACCACCACCCGAGATGAGTACAATGCAGCGATCATTCTCGGTAAGGCCCTTTGCCAGATCGAAAATGCGAGCAGCAGCTCTTTCACCGTTCTGGTCAGGCACTGGGTGTCCAGCTTCGATTACCTCAACCGATGGTGGAAGACTGACAGTGCCGATGTGACCGTAACGAGTAAGCGCGAGCCCCTCGACCTCATCCCCCAATATTTGGGTCGCAGCTGCGGACATGGAAACGGCAGCCTTGCCTAGAGCGAGCACAACTGTCCTGCCACGTACAGAATGCGGCTGAAGGGAGTTTCGCAGACAATTTGCCGGGTCAACAGCATGTATCGCCTTAGGAAATGCACCTTCCAAAATGCCGCGCTGTTTCGATGCTGACGACAATAAAGGATGCAAAGTTGAAACCTGTGGGACTATCAAACGCCTCTCCTATACGACTGATGCTGGTCCTGAGGCCTTCCAGCCAATCCCAGCTAGATGTCATCACGCCTCAATTGGCTTTACCAGATAGCGCCATTGGACAGTGAGGTCTAGAGGAGCTTAAAGCATCGGCTAGCAGCTTTGTGAGCACAAAGTGCTTCGTATTTTATACACTAAATTCAATGATATGAATGTGAACAGCTTACAGGCCAGCCTAGTTTAGCCCCTTGGACTAATTGAAGGCAGCTTGACCCCTCGCCTATCAGGTGGCAAATATTGGTAAGATAGATTTGATATATTCTTAGAAGGGAAGTTGATTTGAAATTTGCGACAGCCGGGCTCGCAGCACTGTTGGCGCTATGCGCACAATCTGCAGTAGCAAGTGACGGACCGCTTGCTCTCAACCATGTCTGGTCGAGGCTAGCTGACGTAAATGGGGAATATGGTTCGGTCGAGAGTGCTGAATTTGATCCGGCATCGACACGCATCGCGACGGGGACGAAATTCGACAACACAGTCCGCGTCTTCCGCGTTTCTGATGGCTTTGAATTGTGGTCTCGCACTGTGCCGCAGGAGATCGAGCGCGTCGCATGGTCACGTGATGGCACACGCGTAATGTCAGTGAGTGAGGACGGGCTCTTAAGAGTGTTCGATGCGGAGGCTGGGGGTCTCATCGCTCGGCATCAACACCAGAATGGAATAGACGGCCTTACAGTTAGCCATGACGGTCGTTTCGTTGTGTCTGGCCAAGAACGTGTAGAAGGTGAAGGAGTTTTGCGCGTATTCGATGGCGGGGCAAACATGATTGTCGCCGCTCTCCCATTCCCGGGTACTGTAAACGAGGTCGATTTCAGTTTAGACGACCGCATGTTGGCTGCTGTGGGTGATTACACAGCACGCATCTATCGAACTGACAGTGACGATCCCGATAATTGGGTTTTAGCCCATGAGTGGACGCTTCCCGCGGAGGCAGGGCCTTATGGGCGAGACAACATTTATATCAACACGAAATTTAGCCCTGACGGGCGGTATCTGGCCGTCGGTGGCGCCTTCGGCTTCGTCTACCTGTTCGATACCTCAAGCGGCGAGTTGCTTCGAACTTTGCAAAAGTCGGTCGAGAAAACAGAAACTGTTGCTTGGACTTCGGACGGAAATTACCTGCTTGTTGCGGGCAACGGCATGACGATTGATTTCTTTCGAACGGCCGACATTCTAAATGTCGATTACAGGAACTCAGAGCAGGTGCCCTTTGCATTGCGCGTTCCTGTGACCGATGCGCTTGAATATATGGATTTTAACGCAACGGGCTCGCTTCTGACGACAGCTCATCAAGACGGGACAGTCCAACTCTGGACCTTCATGTCTGACGATCCGACGATCAACGATCGCCAACATCGCAGTGTCCGACGTGAACAAGATGCGGCGGCAAGAGAAGGGGGCCGCTACGTAGATTGAACGGTTCAGGCCACGCAGATCGCTCCGGTTCCGAAGAGCGTAGATCATCAGGGACGGAACCGAAGAATCCGGCAATCCGTCCCAGACCATAACTCATGTTTAATACTGCAAAGGTGAGGAGATAGGACTTGATGACCCTCGACCTTCGCCAGCTCCGCTTCGCAGTCACCGCAGCCGATACTGCCAGCTTCCTGCGCGCGGCGAAGCAGCTCAACGTGAAACAATCCACGTTGAGCAAAAAGGTCTCGGCGCTCGAACATCGTCTTGGCATTACGCTGTTCGAACGCTCCACAAGAGGTGTTGTCCCGACAGACACGGGCAGGGCCTTTCTAGAAGTCGCACGCCGGATCGTGACCGACGCAGACAATCTGCTGACAACGGCCAAGGCCGTGAGATACGGTGAAGTCGGTCGCCTGGTGGTCGGCTTTTCCGGCTCGCTTAGCACCGGCAATCTACGCCTTCTGCTTGGCGATCTGCTTGAACGCTTTCCCGATGTGCAACTCGATGCACTCGAAGCCAGTCCGGAACGCATGCTATCAGGACTGCAAACTCGCATCGTCGACATCGCTATTCATGCCAGTCCAGTCGAGGAGGCCGGGATCACCAAACGCTGGCTGTGGTCCGAAAGGCTGATGGTTATCTTGCCCAAGGATGACCGCCTAACCGAGAATGAAAACCTGCTTTGGACCGATTTGCGTAAAGAAGTGTTTGTGATGCCGCGCGACCGTAGCGGGCCAAGAATCTCAGAAGTCATCCGCCAGCGACTCGGCAGCAATGGCTTCAAGGCCAATATCATCACGCAGGAGACGAGTGCTGAAACCATCGCCGCGATGGTGCCCTTTGGGAAGTTCATCACCATCGTCCCCGAAAGTGCGACCGGCGCTGCCCGGCCCGATGTCGTATTCCGCGAGATAACCGACCCAAGCGGCGCTGCGCATCTCGATTTTGCAGCCTGGTGGCGCGAGGACAACGACAACCCCGCACTCGCCCGCTTCTTCAAGCTGCTCGATGAACGTTATCCGCTAGCCGCAGCAGGCTGAGCTGCACGCCGCGCCTTCACGAAGGCCCGATCGGTCGCAATGAACCGCTCAAGCATTGGCGCGACAAGCTGCTCTGGCGCGGGCGCATCGCGTCCTTCCCCGCCATTCAGCACTATGCCATAGGCGACCAGATCGCGATGCAGCCGTGCGGATATCTCGATGGTCAGCTTGACCGGCTTCTCGTCGGTGATGTCAGATAGCTTGAGCCGGGTCACGACCCACTCTCCAGCACGATATCGCGGGTTACCAGCACCCGCACAGGAGAGCCCGGACGAATCGTCAGCGTTGGGCGGACATTGAGCTCGCGGGAGACGATCTGCTCACCCGCGCGGTTGACGCTGTCTTGGCCGCCGCGGCGAAGGGCGCGCGCCAAATCACTGTCACTGCCGGAACCAAATTCGCTACCAACGCCGAGTAAGGTCGAGACCAGCGCGGCCTTGAGCACGCCGCCCCAGTGATAGTCGACCCCGTCTTCGAGACCGGCATAGCCGGAGGGATCGGCCGCGGGCTGGCGTTCCAGTACGATCGAACGCCCATCCGGGAGGATAAGCCGGTTCCAGGCCAGCAGCAAGCGCCGCTGGCCATAGCCGACATCGGATTCGTAATCGCCGATCAGGCGCGCGCCCTGCGGGATCAGCAAGCGGCGTCCGGTCAGGCTGTCATAGACGTTCTGGGTGACTTGCGCGGTCACAAGCCCGGGCTGGTCGGAACGGATGCCGGTAATGAGCGCTGCGGGAATGATCGAACCGGCTTGCAACAGCGCCGCCGATGTTGCGGCATCGAGCCGCTGCACTGAAACTGTACGGCGTTCGGCGGGGCGATCAAGAAAAGCAGGCTGTGCGGCAGAAACCGAAGACTGAGCTGATGCAGGCACTGGATCGGTGGGCGGGAGCGCCTGCGCTAGACTGGCGGCGGGCGTTCCGCCGCCAAAGAACAGCCGGCTACCGCGTGCGGCTTCGCGTTCCTGTTCGATCCGCTGACGTGCCGCCTCCTCGGGGCTGATACCCTGCGGCGGTGGTGGGGGCGGTTGCGCGCCGACGGGCGGCAATGCAGCGACCGCACCGCGCTCCTGCGCATCAAGGATCGGCTTGCCGAGATCGCCGGGAAGCGGCGGTCCAAGCCTTGGCACCTGCGAATAATCCCTCGGTGCCGACGCCAGACCATCGGCCACCGCGACACCATCGGTGTTGAACAGCTCCTCCTCGCCCCCTTGCGAGGCAGGCTGCAGCGCATAGAGCAAAGCTGCGCCCACAAGCGATAGTCCGACGGCGCTGGCGATGCCGATGGCCTTGCGCGACAGCCGGACGACGCGCGGGCCCTCACCGCGCAGGCTGGTGATGGATTCGGCGTCGACGGGCCGTTCGGGATCAGGCTCGCTGCTCATCACTCGCTCCGCGCCCGGTTGGTGATCTTGACGCGCACTTGCCTACGTCCTGCGCCAAGGCGCAATTCTGCCTTGTGGAACAACCGGTCGACGGTCAGGTAACGCCCATTCAATCGGTAATTTACCAATTCGGCCTCGCCCTCCTCGCCAATGGCGAAAAAGGGCGGCATTTCGCCTTGCGCAATATCGGGTGGAAACTCGACCAACGTGCGCTGGCCGTCATCGAAAACGCGCAGCGGGCGCCAATCGGGCTTGTCGCCCGATATCCGGTAATCAAAATTGAGGTTTTCGATGGTGAACCCGTCCGCAATCGGCGCCGTGCGCACGGCCTCGGCTTCTGCCCGGCGCAATGCGATCAGCTCGTCTTCGGGATAGGACCAGCTGACCGAGGCCATGTAAACGCGGGCGTTGGCGCGCAGTTCGACGTGATAGGTGCGCCGGTCGGTGTTGATGACAAGGTTAGTGGTGATGTCAGGCCGGGTCGGTTTCACGAGGATATGCACCCGCTGGGTGGCGCCCGATCCGCTCAGCGTATCGCCAATCATCCAGCGTACCGTATCGCCTGCCGCAACCGGGCCGGGGCCAACCAGATGCTCGCCTTCCTGCAGCGCGATATCGGTCACTTGCCCTGGCTTGGCGTAGATCTGGAACAGCGCCCCTTCGCTATAGGCATAGCGCTGGATCGCGTTCTGGAACCCTGCATCCTCGGGTTGGATGCGGGCAGCATCGTTTGCCGCTCCCACTTGGCTCTCGGGATCAGGGGCAGTTCCAGAGCCAGGGGAGCGGCGCGCGGCAGTGGGGGAGGTCTGCCGCGTAAGGGGATTTATATCCTCATGCGATCGGATTGCCGTGGCCGGACGCAACTTTGCCAGCGCGACAAAAGCCGTCTGCATGGCCGAAGCCGAGGGTGCAGGGGTCGCCGAAGCGGAGGAAGCAAGCGACAGCGAAGCGGTACCAAGCAGGCTGACCCAGATTTTGCGAGATAGAGTATGCGAGCGGGACATCAGCCAAGCTCCTTTGACCAGTTGATGGATGTGATGAAGATGCCGAGCGGGTTTTTCGTAAGTGCATCGGGATTATTGGGCGGCTGCACGGTGATGCCGAGGATTGCGGTCCAGCGGCTCGTCTCGGCCAGTGCGCCGTCACGGTAGCGGCGCTCGACCCATGCGACCCGGAAACTCCTTGGCGAAGCACGGATCACGCTGGTGACATCGACGGCCACCTGTTCGCGGCCGATTGCTGCGAAAGGGTCATTGCTGCGCGCATAGTCATTGAGCGCCAGCGCGCCCTTGTCGCTCGCGAAATCATAGGCTCTGAGCCAGTTCTCGCGTACGACGATGGCATCGTCGGGAATGGCGCGGACATGCTCGATGAAGCGGGCAAGGTGGAAGGCGATCTGCGGATCGGTTGGCACGAACTCCGCATTGGCAGGCGCGACGCTGCGCGCTTCGCCAAGCTTGTCGACCTCAACCACCCAAGGGACAATGGTGCCGCGCGCATTCTGCCAGATGAGACCGCCGGTCAGCGCTGCCGACAAGCCGAGCGCGCCAAAGAAGGCATAGCGCCAGCTCTTCGCCTGCACGCGGGCCGAGCCGATGCGCTCGTCCCAGACCTGTGCCGCGCGCTGATATGGCGTCTCGGGCTGCGGCGTCTTGCCGTATCGGATCGAGGGGCGTTTGAACATGAGAGGTCAGTCCTTCTCTTTGGTGTCGATGGAGGAGCCTGCGCCGTGGCCGTCACCGGAGCGCACAGTGTGCGCGGCGAGGGAGGCCGAGTGGCCGAGGCTCTGGCGCTGCTTCATGGATTTGGCCCAGGCGGGCGGGCCGCTTTCGGGCTGTGGGCCGGACGGCGTGCTGCCTGGTGCAGGCACGATGCGTCCGCCCATATTGCCGACCGATGCCCGTGCACCCTCGCGGAAATTGCTTTTGCCGCTATCTGCCGCTTTGCGCAGCGGCGACATGGCTGCGCCTCCTGCGGCGCGGCCGACACCGGCCATGCCGCCTGCAACCGCTGCACTGCCGCTCTTGCCTGCGGAGCCTGTGGCGTAGGCCATGCTTGCCCCGCCCGCAGCGCGCGATGTGCCTTGCGCGACCGACGAGGCAGTGCTGGCGACAGCCCCGCCCGCCAGCTTGGCTCCAGCGATACCGCCAACGGCGGCGCCGCCTGCGAGCAAGGCAGTACCTGCTGCTGCACCAGCGCCCAATTGTGGTCCGCCTGCGACAATGCCGTTGGCGATGCCGGGGCCAAAAATGCCCAGACCGAGCAGTGTGAGGCTTGCAAGCACGATGGCCAGCGCATCCTCGATGGTTGGCTCGCCAGGGATCGCGCTGGTAAATTCAGCAAAGAGTGTCGAGCCGATGCCGATGATCACGGCCAGCACCAGCACCTTGATGCCCGAAGAAACGACATTGCCGAGCACGCGCTCAGCCATGAAGGCGGTTTTTCCGAACAGACCGAAAGGGATAAGGATGAAGCCAGCCAGCGTTGTCAGCTTGAACTCGATCAGCGTGACGAAGAGCTGGATCGATAGAATGAAGAAGGCGATAATCACTACCGCCCAGGCGAGGAGCAGAATGATGATCTGAAGGAAGTTCTCGAAGAAGCCGACATAGCCCATCAGATCGGCGATGGATTCGATCAGCGGCCAGGCGGCATCGATCCCGACCTGCGCGACCCGGCCTGGCTGTAATAAGTCGGCGGCACCCAGCCCCGAACCGCTGGCTTTGAGACCGAGACCAGCAAAGCTGTTGAAGATGATGTTGGCAAGCGCGCTCCAATTGCCGATGATATAGGCAAATATGCCGACGAACAGCGTCTTCTTGACGAGCCGGGCAATGATGTCGTCATTCTCGCCCCAACTCCAGAACAGGGCCGCCAGCGTCACATCGATCACGATCAGCGTTGTCGCGATAAAGGCAACTTCGCCTGAAAGCAGGCCGAAGCCGCTGTCGATATATTGGGAGAAGATCGCAAGGAAGCGATCGACGACGCCGGTGCCGCCCATGTCAGTCCTCCTCTCGCTGCTCGCCAACCGGGGCTGGCACCGGGAGGTCAGGCCCGTCCGGCGGCGCAGGATCAGCGAGCTCAGAATAGGCTTCCGGATGATCGACGCCCAAGAAGCGTCTTCGTTTTTCGGCCCAGGCAGCGCGGCAGTCGGGTGAGGACAGCGCCAACTCGCCCATCTCTGCACAGGCCTTGATCTGTAAGGGCAGTGGGTCGCCGTCGGGCTCCCATGCGATTGGCACGGAGTCTGGCCGCGTGGCAGGCTCCTCGCGCATCTGCACGAGCGTCATGGCGAAGGCGAGGCCGACGAAGACGGCGGCACTGACGCGCGCGAGGAGCTTGCTATCCATAGCAGATCACTTTTGCCTACCGGGCAGGTAGCGCGGACGATTGGCCAGAAAGCGCCGCAGCTGTTCGCGCGCCTGAGCCTTGGCGGCTGCGCTTTCGGCAGCATCGAGTGCCTGTGCCCGGCTCATTGCTGCCAGCGTGGCAGTGAGATCGGCCAGTTGGCCCGCTTGCACGGCCAGCAGCTGGTTGCCCGCCTGCGCGGCCTGCAAGGCACCGGTAGCCGATTGGCTGGCGCTGACCAGACTGCCCACCGCTTCGCGTGAGCCTTCAAGATTGGCGACCGCGCCCGCCTGGACTTTCATGGCGTCTTCGAACCCGGCGACGCTGTTCTGCCAGCGCGCCTCGGCGCCATTGACCATCGCCTGCTGGGAGGCATTGAGCGGGAGATTCTTGTACTGCGCATCGAAGGTCGTTTCGATGGCGCGCACATCGTAGGCGATGCGCTGCGCCTGCTGGAGCAATTGCTGCGTCTGCCGGATCTGGTCCTGCAGGGGCTGCAGAACTGTCAGCGGCAAGCTCTGCAAATTGCGCGCCTCGTTGACGAGCGAGTTGGCCTGGTTCTGCAGCATGCGGATCTGATTGTTGATCTGCTCAAGCGTGCGCGCAGCCGTCAGCACGTTCTGGGCATAGTTCGAAGGGTCGTAGACGACCCCGCCGAACTGCGCGTGGGCAGGAACGGACACGAGAGCGCCGGAGCCAGCACAGGCGAGCGCGACGCCGGTCAAAATGCTGCGGAGGTATTTACGGGGAATCATGGGAGGTCTCCTTGTTGGGGGCTGGGGGTAAGCGAAGTTGGCTCGGGGGCGCCGAGCAGGTCGGCGGCCCAGTTGAGACCGCGGTGGCGCAGCCAGGCGGCGGCAAAACCTGCGCGGCCGGAATTCTCGATGATCCGCGCTATGGCGAGCTGATCGCTCTTGGACGAGGCTGCGGTGAAGGCGAGCGCGACCTCTCCCAGGCCCAATTCGAACAGGCGGTTGCCGCGCGCTGACTGGCAGTAATAATCGCGCTTGGGCGTTGCCCGGCTGAGGATTTCGATCTGGCGATCGTTTAGGCCAAAGCGGCGATAGATGCTCAAGATTTGCGGTTCGACCGCGCGCTCATTGGGCAGGAAAATACGGGTCGGGCAGCTTTCGATGATTGCCGGCGCAATCGCCGAACTCTCGATATCGGCTAGGCTCTGCGTTGCGAACACCACGCTCGCATTCTTCTTGCGCAGGGTCTTTAGCCATTCGCGCAATTGCGCGGCGAAGGCCGGGCTGTCGAGCACCAGCCAGCCCTCATCGATGATGATCAGCGTGGGCGAACCATCGAGCCGTCCTTCGATGCGGTGGAAGAGATAGGACAGGACTGCGGGGGCCGCTGCCGATCCGGTCAGCCCCTCGGTCTCGAAAGCCTGAAAACTGCCTTCGCCTAGCCGCTCGCTTTCGGCATCGAGCAGCCTCCCGAATGGCCCGCCGATGCAATAGGGCGCGAGGGCCTGCTTTAAGCCCTGCGATTGGAGCAGGACGGCGAGGCCCGTAAGCGTGCGTTCGGCAATTGGCGCGGTCGACAGCGAGGTCAGCGCTGACCACAGATGGTCCTTGGTGACCGGATCGATAGTGAGACCTTCGGAAGCAAGGATGGCCTGCAGCCATTCGGATGCCCAGTTGCGCTGCGCCGGCTCATCGATCCGCGCGAGCGGTTGCAGCATCACGGCCTCATCGCCGTCCTCTGAAAGGATTGATCCCAAGTCCTGCCAGTCACCGCCGCAGGCGAGCGCCGCCGCCCGGATCGAGCCGCCAAAATCGAAGGCGAAGATTTGCGAGCCAGCATACCGGCGGAATTGCAGCGCCATCATGGCCAGCAGCACCGATTTGCCCGCTCCGGTGGGGCCGACCATCAGACTGTGTCCGACATCGCCAACATGAAGCGAAAAGCGGAACGGGGTCGAGCCTTCGGTCTTCGCATAGAACAGCGGCGGCGCACCAAAATGCGCATCGCTTTCCGGCCCGGCCCAGACCGCGGATAACGGTATCATATGCGCCAGGTTCAGCGTCGAGATAGGAGGCTGACGGACATTGGCATAGACATGGCCGGGCAGTGATCCGAGCCAGGCTTCGATTGCGTTCATGCCTTCGGTCACACAGGTAAAGTCGCGGCCCTGGATGACCTTTTCTACGAGCCGCAGCTTTTCAGCAGCGAGAGCGGCATCCTCATCCCAGACGGTAACGGTGACCGTGACGAGCGCCAGCCCGACATGATCCGCGCCCAGTTCCTGCAAGGCTGTATCGGCGTCCTCGGCCTTGTTGGCCGCGTCGCTGTCGACCAGCACCGAGGCCTCATTGGTCATCACCTCTTTAAGGATCGCGGCAACTGATTTGCGCTTGGCAAACCACTGGCGACGGATCTTCGACAGCAGCCTCGTCGCATCGCTCTTGTCGAGCATGATCGCCCGGGTCGACCAGCGATAAGCAAAACCTTGCGCGTTCAATTCATCGAGCAGGCCGGGAAAGGTCGCGCTCGGAAAACCGATCACGCTGAGCGTGTGCAGATGCGCCGTGCCCAGACGCGGTTCGAGCCCGCCAGTGAGCGGCTCGTCGGCGAGCAGCGCATCGAGATGCATCGGGGTTTCAGGAACGCGGACGGATTGCGCCCGCGTCGAAATGCAGCTGTGCAGATAGGTGAGCGTTTCGCCGTCATCGAGCCAGTGAGCTTCGGGAAAGAAGCCTTCGAACAGGCGCAGCAGACGGTCCGTCCGATCGACGAAGCCGTCCTGCAATTCATGTGGGACAATGCCTTTCTCGGCCTTGCCCTCATAAAGCCAGCTTTCGGCGCGTGCCGCATCTTCGGCGGGCGGCATCCACAGGAAGGTGAGAAAATAGCGGCTCTCGAAATGCGCGCCTTCCTCGGCGAACTGTGCGGCGCGTTCGCGTTCGACCAATGCTGATGCGGGATCAGGAAAGTCACAGACTGGATAGTCCAGCGCCGGACGGCGCAGCGCTTCGACGAAGATCGCCCAGCCAGATCCCAACCGCCGCAGCGCGCTGTTGAGACGTGCGGTGGTCGCGATCAGTTCGGCAGGAGTCGCGCTGTCGAGGTCAGGGCCGCGAAAGCGCGCGCTACGCTGGAAACTGCCATCCTTGTTGAGCACGACGCCCGGCGCGACCAGCGCAGCCCAGGGAAGGAAGTCCGCGAGCCGGTCGGCCTTGTTTCGGTATTCGCGAAGCGAGAACATCTCTCACACCCCGCAATGGGCAGGAAAGCGTAGATGCCGCCGGGCCACATCCACGAATTGCGGATCGCGCCGCGCTGCCCAGACCGCCACCATGTGGCCAAGCGCGAAGAAAACGAGCCCGGCGATCCACAGCTGCAAGCCAAGCCCAATGGCTCCGGCGAGCGTGGCATTGGCGATGGCCAGCCCGCGCGGTGCACCGCCGAGCAGGATATGCTCGGTCAGCGCGCGGTGAACGGGGACCACGAAGCCAGCTGGCAGACCGGATGCGCCGCTTTCCATCAGACCAGCGCTCCGCCGCCGAAGGAGAAGAAGGATAGGAAGAAGGAGGACGCGGCAAAGGCGATCGACAGGCCAAAGACGATCTGGATCAACCGCCGGAACCCGCCCGATGTGTCGCCAAAAGCCAGCGCCAGCCCGGTAGCGATGATGATGATCACCGCGACGATCTTGGCGACCGGGCCCTGAATCGATTCAAGGATCGCCTGCAAAGGCGCTTCCCATGGCATGGACGAACCGGCGGCATGGGCAGGCGTGGCAACGACCAGTGCCACGCCGGTCGTCAATACGAGAGCGGACAGGCGCGAGCGCGCCCGTGATAAAAGGTGGATCACGAAGGGTCTCCTTGAGTTGGGGAAAGAGGTGCGAGGACGTATTCGCCTGCCGCATCGAGCCCGCGGACCTCGGCAAGTTCAGCGAGCCGCCTTCCGGTGCCGTCGCGCACAAGCACAGCAATTACGTCGATGGTCTCGGCGATCAGCGCGCGCGGCACAGTGACCACGCTTTCCTGGATCAGCTGTTCGAGCCGCCGCAGCGTGCCCAGCGCAGTCCCGGCATGGATCGTGCCGATCCCGCCCGGATGGCCGGTGCCCCAGGCTTTGAGCAGGTCAAGCGCTTCCGCGCCCCGGACTTCGCCAATCGGGATACGATCAGGCCGCAGGCGAAGGGCTGAGCGAACCAAATCAGAAAGGGTAGCAACACCATCCTTGGTTCGCAGTGAGACGAGGTTGGGCGCTGCGCATTGCAGCTCGCGCGTATCCTCGATCAGGACAACACGGTCAGAGCTGGAAGCAACCTTGGCGAGCAATGCGTTGGTAAGCGTGGTCTTGCCGGTGGAAGTGCCGCCAGCGACCAGGATGTTCTTCCGCGACACAACGGCGTCGGCGAGCAAATCGGCCTGGGAGCCCGTCATGATGCCCGCGGCGACATAGTCGGCCAGCGTAAACACTGCGACCGCAGGCTTGCGAATGGCAAAGCTGGGCGCGGCAACCACAGGCGGAAGCAGACCTTCGAAGCGTTCACCGCCATCGGGCAGCTCCGCCGAAACGCGCGGCGCCCCGGCATGGACTTCGGCACCGACATGATGCGCGACCAGCCGGATGATGCGCTCGCCGTCGGCGGCACCCATCAGGCAGTCGGTTGCGGCAAGACCTTCACCCAGACGGTCCACCCACAGACGACCATCGGGATTGAGCATGACCTCGATCACTGCGGGCTCTTCGAGCCAGCGCGCAATCTCGGCACCAAGCGCTGTGCGCAACATCCGCGCGCCGCGCGATGATGCTTCGGACCGGATCGGAATGATACTCATGGGTCGCCCCGGATCGCGGCAACCGACCATCGGCTGCGCTTGCAAGGCGGATCAAAGAGACATCAGATTGCCGGAGAGCAACAAGCTTTTGCTGGGAGGAAAGCGCAGCGTAGCCAAAGTATCTCTGGCGTAACGGGCCGGTCAGTCAATTGCCCCAGCAATCTGAATTAAGCTTGCTATTCAGGATGAACTCGTCCGATTTCAATTAGATCGATAATCGTCATCGCAACACAAGTCGCGTTGCCGTTGCGATGCGGCTGTGCTTTATCGTGTTCCCGATGACCAGCGCTGCCGATATCGACAAATTCATTTCCCAGTGGCGCGATACCGGCGGCAGTGAGCTCGCCAATACGCAGAGTTTCATCAACGGCCTCTGCGATCTGCTAGAGGTAGAACCGCCCACCGGCAGCCGCACTGACGACGTGCATAACGACTATGTCTTCGAACGCCGTGTCTTTCAGGACAATGGCGACGGCACTCAGAGCTTTGGCCGTATCGATTGCTATAAGCGCGGCTGCTTCATCCTCGAAGCCAAGCAGGGCAGCGAGGCCGACCGCGCGGCCGCGGATAAGGGCGAGGATGATCTCGACATCTTTGGCCAGACCGCCAGCGCCCGCGTCAAGCGTGGCACCGCCCGGCGCGGCACTCCCGGTTGGGCTAAGGCAATGGTTCAGGCCAAGGGCCAGGCCGAACGGTATGCTAAGGCTCTTCCCGTCGATCATGGTTGGCCGCCGATCTTGCTCGTCACCGACATCGGCTATTGTATTGAGGTCTATGCCGATTTCACCGGTACCGGCAAAGCCTATGCCCAGTTCCCCGACCGGGCGCGCTACCGGATCATGCTGGAGGACTTGCACGTCGAAGCCGTGCGAGAGCGGCTCCGCGCTATCTGGACCGACCCCAAGAGTCTCGACCCCGCTGCCCGGGCTGCGCGCGTCACCCGCGACATTGCCGATCTGCTGGCCACGGTCGCTCGACGCCTTGAGAAGCGCGGCTATAACGCCGAGACCACCAGCGGTTTCCTGATGCGGGTGTTGTTCACAATGTTCGCGGAAGACAGCGGACTGATCCCGGAAAAAAGCTTCACCAACCTACTGAAAAACCAGCGCGCCGCGCCTGAGCATCTGGAACACCAACTCTCCGCGCTGTGGGCGGCGATGGACAAGGGCGAGTTCTCGCCTGCGCTGGGCGTGCCGCTGAAGAAGTTCAACGGCTATTTGTTCAAGGAACGCACTGCGATCCCGCTGGATGCTGAAGAGCTAGAAGTGCTGATTAGGGCGGGCGAACACGTCTGGACAGAGGTGGAACCGGCCATCTTCGGCACTTTGCTGGAACGCGCGCTGAATCCCAAAGAGCGGGCCAAGCTTGGCGCACACTACACTCCCCGTGCTTATGTCGAACGACTGATCGGCCCGACCATTATGGAGCCGCTGCGTGCCGATTGGGACGGGGTGCGCGGAGCCGCGGCGACCCTGATCGAAGAGGGGAAGGAGGACGAGGCCAAGGCTTTTGTCGAGGCGTTCCATTCCCGGCTTGCCCAGACGAAAGTGCTCGATCCTGCCTGCGGCACCGGAAACTTCCTCTATGTCGCCATGGCGCGGATGAAGGAACTGGAAGGCGAAGTGCTCGACCTGCTGGTGGAGCTGGGCGACGACCAGTACGTCGCCGAGCTCACCGGCCACACTATCACCCCGGAAAACTTCCTCGGGATCGAGCTAAACGAACGTGCCGTCGAAATCGCGCAACTGGTGCTGTGGATCGGTTATCTGCAATGGCACTTCCGCGTGAACGGCGCGGATCGCACTCCTCCCGAGCCTATCCTTCGCGACGTGCGGACGATTGAACATCGCGACGCTCTGATTGACTACGACAAGCGCGAGCTGGAGCGTGACAAGCACGGTAACCCAGTTAGCATTTGGGATGGCATCAGCTTTAAAGAGCATCCGGTTACTGGGAAGCTGGTGCCTGATGAGACCGGGCGAAAGGAATTGTACTGCTACATAAAGCCGCGTGCGACCAAGTGGCCGAAGGCAGATTTTATTGTCGGAAACCCGCCCTTTATCGGAAAGCGAGAGATGAGATCGCAACTGGGCGACAAGTACGTCGATGCCGTGAGGAGCTCGTTCAATCTTCCCGAAAATTGCGACTTTGTGATGTACTGGTGGCACATGTCAGCAGAGGTGGTGAAAAAGAGTAAGGCCCGCCGCTTCGGCTTAATCACCACCTCCCAGATTACAGGATCCTTCAATTCGAGCATCGTGTCTGATCATTTGCTAGATGAGGAGCCGGTCTCGCTGCTGTTTGCAATTCCAGATCATCCTTGGGTCGATAACAACGACGGAGCGTCTGTCCGTATCGCAATGACGTCCGTTGGCCGTAGCAATCGAGAAGGCCTACTTCACCGCCTGAAACACGTCCGTGGTGATCAAGATCATGAAGATTCCTCTGAATTCGAAACTACCCATGGATACATCCTTTCCAATCTCATGATCGGCCCGAATGTTAGAGGATGCAAAAACTTGCGTTCAAACAAAGCATTATCTGCCGTCGGTTATCAGTTTAATGGGCGAGGTTTTGCAATCAGCTGTGATGAAGCGCAGCTTTACCTCGCGAAGTACGAGGCAATTGCAACACATTTGAAGCCGTTCGTGAATGGCAACGACATCACCCAGAAGCCTCGTAACCTTTGGATGTTCGACTTTTGGGGCCTCAAGGAAGCCGAACTCTCGGCTTCCTTCCCGGAAGCGTATCAGCATTTACTTTTGCATGTGAAGCCCGAAAGGGACGTGAACCCAAGAGACGTACGTCGACGCAATTGGTGGATATTTGGCGAAGCGTTGAGTACTTTTCGCCCGGCACTCGAACCGCTAGAACGGTACATTGTAACGCCAATCACTTCCAAGCATCGGCTATTTACGTTCTTAGATGCTCCAGCGGGCGGGGACAGCAATGTTGTGATGATTGCAACCGATGATGGTCTCATCTTTGGAGTTTTATCCTCGAATGCGCACACGCTCTGGTCGCTTCAAGCGGGCACTCGGCGTGGGATCGGAAATCATCCGCGTTACAACAAAGGTCGATGCTTCGACTCTTTCCCGTTTCCGGGTGCTGTTCCTGATCCTCTCAAAGAGAAGATACGTACCGAAGCCGAGGCGCTCGATGCGCTTCGCAAGCGGGTTCTGAAAGAGCACGAAGACCTGACCCTCACCAAGCTCTACAACGTATTGGAAGCCCTGCGGGAGGGCCGGGCACTGACCGAGACCGAGCGCGACATGCATGATCGCGGCCTCGTCACCCTGATCCGCCAGCACCACGATGCCATCGATGCGCTGGTCGCCGAAGCATATGGCTGGCCCGCCGACTTGTCCGATGAGGAAATCCTAACGCGCCTCGTGGCCCTCAACAAGGAGCGCGCCGCCGAGGAAGCCAGTGGCCTGATCCGTTGGCTGCGTCCCGAATATCAGAACCCGCCGTCCGACGATTGGCTCTACACTGGGTCAGGCGTCAAACCGGCAAAGCCCGTGCTCGCAGCTGAACATGTGCCGGACAATATCATCCCATGGCCGGGCACATTGCCCGAACAGGTCAGCGCAGTGCAGTCGATACTCTCGACCGCACAAACGCCGCTCGCACCGCAAGACGTTGCCAAAGCGTTCAAAGGCAAGCGCGCCGCCACTGTCCGACCTGTGCTCGAGGCGCTGGCTGGCATCGGCATGGCGCGGCGTCTGAAAGATGGGCGGTATGCGGCGTGACGGGTGAAACAAGCCAATGAGGGAAGATGATTTCAAGCTGTGGCTGAACCGGGCGGGGTATGCGGAGAATACCGTCAACACCCAGATGGCCCAGGCGCGCCGACTTGATCAAACTTACGGCGATCTTGACGAGCATTTTGACCGGGACAAGTTCACGGCAATCGCTGCAACCCTGAAATACTCCGCACAGGACAAGCGCGATGAGGCACCCAACCCCTCCAAGCTCCCAATAGATGGGGACCTGTATTCAAACCTCGCGAGTTACCGGGCCACGCTGAATTTCTATCAGCGCTTCCGCGACGATGACCAGGCAGGACGAAAGCCCCGAACCCCAAAGCTGGGGGATGATCAGTTCTTCTCTGAAGTCAGCCGCATGATGGGCGTGTTCAAGGAACGGATGCCCGACTTCGCAGGCTTTGCGGAAGAGATCGGGCAGTTCTGGGAAACAGAGGGAAGCTACAAGCGCGACGCCCGCGACAGCGTGATCGCCGCTGCCACCAATTTCGACCAGACCGAAGAAGATTGCGGCCGCGCAGTCTACAAGGCTCTGGTGCAGGGCACGCAGCAGGGCCTCCCGCTCAGCTGGCGCACGCAGGCGGAAATCTCCAAGGCACCTGCCGATCTCCAGACCCGATTCTACGAAACGGTTGCCCGCCTGTCGCGCCTCGAAGCGGGTGATAACCAAGGCTTGCTGGACTGTGCCCGTGAGCTTGAAAGCCTGAAGCAAACAGGCCTGCCGGGTATGCGGCGGGGCGAGGTGCTCAG